>Ga0315281_10005531_pt1 | contig 18070 bp, 18 predicted proteins | sample YL17G07_0_MG_FD_204540 | JGI IMG/M metagenome (GOLD analysis project Ga0315281, IMG submission 204540) | Sediment microbial communities from Yellowstone Lake, YNP, Wyoming, USA - YL17G07_0 | ecosystem: Environmental > Aquatic > Freshwater > Lake > Sediment | place: USA: Wyoming | collected...
TTATTTCATTGAAAATGGAACTCGCATGGAGGTCAACTCCTCTTGGAAAGGTGAATGCAAATTTGCCCTTCTTTCAACAAATCGCTGAAAAAGAATTTACACAATATTGTTGACATTACCCTTTACATTAACAAGAAATAGTAGGAATTCCATTGAAACCTCGAAGCCATTTGCAATACAATAACAACAGTACAATTGATTAGTTGTGAGTGACTGTATCCTAAAACACTAAAAAGTCTGGTGTTGTTGCAAGCAAAGCGACAATAAGGTGCTAATTTCTGTACAGCGGGGATGCAAGCTAAAAGTGTCTAAACACGAAAACAACAAAAGGCACTAAGAATAATTTACATTAAAGAATTTTCAAAAAGTAATACCGGTAAATTATTTCTTACAATACAAATATTATTATAGGGAGGTAAAATGAAGCGGAAGGAAGCGCTTGTAAAAGATTTGATGACCACTGAAGTAATCACCGTTTCTCCCAGAGATACCTTATCGCTTGCGTTTTTCTTGTTCCACACCAATTCCATTCGTAATCTTCCTGTGCTGGAAAAAGGGAAAAAAATCGTCGGCATGATTTCTGATCACGATATTAAACGAATGTTGGGGCCGATTAAGAAGGAAACGCAATTAACAGACAATAAAGGATGGTACAACCAGTTAAAAGGCAAGTATGTGGTTGATTTTATTCGCAAAGGTATTGTGCGCATTAAACCGGAACGCGCTGCATCGCATGCGGCAAAGCTCTTGCTCAAGCATAAAATCGGCGCTCTTCCTGTTGAAAAGAACGGCAAGTTAGTGGGTATTATTACGGAGACAGATATCCTCCGTGAATACATAAGGGTCGTTGCCCCATCGAAGCCAAAGGCCAAATGATTTTTTATCTTTTCAAGAAACGATAAGTACGCATGCATATCTTGATTGTATAGGAATTTTCATTTTATTTAAGCGGGTTTACGGTTGATGTATACCTAACAATTGTTACAACCAAACGATACACACTTGTACGATACGGGAAACCTACTCCTACACCCCTCCCAGGAGGGGAATTTTCACGAAAGCGTTATTTTATGTTGATACTGGGTGGCATGGACAAACCCTGTTTGCCCGTGCCTGCTTGTGACTCACCGCGGTATGAAAGCCACCGAAGATGTAGCAGTACATTGTCCCCGTCAGACGGGAAGTAGGGGGGGGACTGGGACAAGTGGAAATGCTAGAGTGTGGGAACGGGTTGGCGTAGGGACACGGCGGCCCCGTGTCCCTGCGTGTGGACGGGAAAATCGCCTAAACACCCATTTTACCCACAACCACCTCCCAACCTCAATCAACCATTAACAACACCTGCCATATTTATCTCATAATAAGCCTTCTTCGAATGCTTATTATCATCTGGCCAAACGGCCCAGGGTTCCCAGGAGCCAGCGTCTTTCCGCATGCAACGGGTATGGACTCGTATACTGCTGAGGTTACGGGAAACTTCTATTATATTGTACAGCCGCGGCGTGGATGCCGGGCGGTGTGCGGCTACCACGCCAAATGAACCGGCACCGGCGATGTGAATCTTCCTTGCTGGATGATAGTATCCGATCACATCGGCTCGTTCCTCATGAACGTGTTCGTGGAGGCAGAGTTTGAAATCCGCCTTTCGTAATCGTTCAAGAATATCGTCACCCACAATCTTGTCGTTGCCGGTAACCTGGTGGTGCCAGACGGCAATGTGCAAGACCGGCATCCTTGCCCATCTTAGCCCCTATGTATCTGATTATCCGCCTCCATCAGGGTATTTGCCAGACACGCCTCATGGATGGATGAACGATTTGAATAATGCTCGTCAATCTCCCACGATTCATTGCCAGGACTTGTTGGTTAAATCACCCGATACGACCAGGTAGTCCAGTTGGTCATAGCCAAATCCCTCTTTTTCATCGGTTAAATCGCTGATCGGTGGTTGCAATCTCACTGCCCGTTTCGGTATCCCATGCCTTGACGGGATCATCACCAGAACCCGATGCAATCATGCGACCGTCAGGAGAAAAGGCGACGGAAGTGAAACAGTCCTGCTTATGTGGAGCAACGATAGCCAAATGTGCATTTGCAGGATGGGTGATGGGTTTTATTTCGCTCATTGTATGAACAAATCCTTTTGAAGAAGTTTTTTACAACCCTCTTTATCCCCTTTTTTGAGGGGGACTTGGTTGCGCCAGGAATTCGGCTTAAGCTTACTATAAAATATCACGCATGATTGACTTATAACTGACGTTCATTTTTTGTTTGGTATATTATAAAATTGCCCTATTGATTTTTACCACTACTTTTTTCATAATTACTAATATTTATTTCTGACAAACTACGGTATCTATGCATCATTGAATTGGGAGAAAGGCGCTTAAAAATGAAAGGGATTACTATACTGTCCATTACAACAGTCGGACTCTATGCCTTGAGCGGCAACGTGCTTTCTGAAGAAAACCAACAGGCTGAAGCCGCCGAACCGGCCATAACTTATAATGGCAATACCCTGGAAAAGCAAAATGACGATAATGGGAAGAGGGTGAACTTACTAATTGATTTTTCGGACTATTCGGGCGGCACTGTCTATGAATGGTTGAAATCTAAGGGATTTAATTTTTGTAAAGGGGCAAAAAGCCGTAAATTAATTGATTTATCAGCTTATGAAGGCGCTTTGGTTGTAAAAGCACAGAAGCCTGTTAGAGGTTTTATCTTTAATGAGTCCGCCGACATTAAAGAATTTTCTAAAGTGAGGATTGAATGGGGTATTGCGCAATACCCAAAAGACGCTTCCTATGAGAAAAATAATATGAATGAAGCCTTGATTGTTTATGTGTTTTTTGGATACAAAAAGATGGCCAGCGGCTCATTTCTGCTGCCCAAGTGCCGTTATTTTATCGGTCTATTTCTCAGCAAGGATGATGAAGTTAACAAACCTTACCAAGGAAATTACTATCATAAAGGTGGGCGTTTTGTTTGTTTAGGAAACCCAAAGCCTAACGAAACGGTAGTTTCTGAGTTTGACCTAGTGCGTGCATTTCGAGCATATTTCAATAATGAGGTTCCTGAGATATCGGGTTTCAGCCTGGGAGTGGATACCTCAACGTCCGGAGATGGAGGAAAGGCCGCCGCTTTTATTAAGCGTATTGAATTCATTAAATAGGGCATAAATCAGATATTAGTCTAGTGGAAAAAAGGCAGGTTTCCAGCATGCGCTACAGATTAGCCTCTTCAGGGATTATCAAATAGGGGGTTCGTGGTAATTATAAGTTTCTTAATTTAATACGTATGGGGAAGGGAGGGGGATGCCACATGTTAAAATTCTGGCGGCGTTGTCAAGCGGAGATATGACACAATGGTTTCTTTGATTAAAAGGGGTTGAAATTGCAAATTGACTAAATGTCTCCGAAATTCTATGAGACCAAAGAAATATAAACGGGGACGGACAGGATATCTATTATTACGCCGGACTTCCCTTACTTTTTTTCAATTCCTTATAGGACTTACAAAAGAAATATCCGATTATGGTGAAGGTAACAACCGGGGTAAACCAATCGGGAATGTGTGTTATTGTGGACAAATAGGGGTGTTTATTTACGTCTACGTAATGCCCGAAACTGTGCAGCACCATTATCGAACCCAGCGCAAAAATTGAGTACATTGCGCCGTTCTTGAGATACTTGTACTTTTTAACGTTTTCTATATTGCAGACGGTAAGCTGCCTGACGACTAGGGCGCCTATGCCATTGCCGATCAAAATAAGCGGTATAGAAAAGGTGAACGCAAAGGCGCCGAGTATCCCGTCAATCGAGAAGGTCGCGTCTATGACCTCCAAATAAAGTATCTTGCTTAAGTCTGACATGCCTGATGTGCCGGCAAGCATCTGCTTTTCCATCTGCTCCGCGTTTTCCTTAAATCCATGGGTAATAAAAAAGGCTGAGGAGCCAATTACAATACCCAGTGACATCATCGGATTGAATTTTAATGACACCCAAACTAATGCAACGAGGATGATGGAAACAACGGCATAAAACCAGACTCCCTGCTTATAGATAAAGCGTTCACCGATTAACCCGTAGTGCTTTGCCTCAAGGAAGAGCCAGTGGAAAAAAAGGAATACAAGGAAGGTTCCACCGCCTATGAGAAGTATTGGCGATGACTTGTCAATTGTTTCTTTGACTTTTTCATCCCCTGAGAATGAGGCAGTCCATGCTGCTATCGGGCCGATATCCGGCGTGCTTATCCATATAATGAGCCACGGCAGTAGTCCCCTTATCACGAAAACGGCCATAAGGATGCCCCAAATAAGGAACCATCTCTTTCCCTTCTTCGACATTGTTCCGAGGACTTCTGCATTGATGATTGCGTTATCGACGCTTATGATGATTTCGAATAACGCCAACCCAAAAACAACCAGCAGTGATGAATAGATACCCATGTTTTTCCTAAAAAAAGCCGGTAAGTAGTGCCCGAACGAAAACGCACTATTATAAATTGTGTGTAGCTCAGACCTTCAGGTCTGATGGGTGTTGCATCTTGTACGGTGGATAAGCATTTGGAAGTAGTTTCCCGCGCATCGTACCAAGCAATATTCTAAGTCTTTTTTGCGAAATTGCTTGATTAAAAAGGAACATCCTCCACATTCAAATCATCAAAAGGCAAAGAATCTCCATTTTGAGATGAATTCTTATTCTGTTGGTCGGCAATGTTCTTTATTCTCCAGGCCTGTAGAGAATTAAAATATACCGTTTCACCTTTAGGGTTAATCCATTTTCGGCCTTTAAGATTAAAATGAATATCTACGGTTTCTCCAACTTTAAATGCATCCAGAATCTCACATTTGTCCTGAACAATCTCAAATTTTAGATACTCTTGGTATTGTGATTTTTCAGGAACATACTCTACGACAAACTCTCTTTTTTGAAATTTGTCTGAAACTTTTACGGTATTCATGATTTCTACCAGTTTTGCTCTGATTTCCACGAAAACTCCTTTATATCTTTTCCATTAATCGAAGATGGTGCCATACATTTAAAGTTGTAAATGAAACCTGTTGCATCAGTTTGCATCAGCAATAAAAAAGGGGAGTGGGGGGTGCCTCTTGATGTAATGTGGTAAAGCGCTCCCTCAAATTCTGACGTTCTGTTTATCGCTTTAACCAATTGTCTAAATACCTATCCAGCCTTACTATAGTAATCCCCTGTGTTTGCTTTAACTGTGAAAAAATATATTCCAAATTCATTAAGTTTGCCTTTACTTGCTCACTATTAAAGGGATTCCCCTGGTAATTAGTATAGAGGTGCCACGGATGCATAGAAAAGATAAAGAGGCCTCCTTTTGCCACTTCCTTTGCCCACAAAACTGCGTCTATATATTCACGCGCCCCCCTTTTCCCTTCAAATATAGCCCACAAATATGCAGTCATCTTTTTACTGTTTGAATCTTTAAATGAGGGCAAAGCCAATTCCAGGAGATTTGAATCAAATGCCGTCATTGGAAATGGCTTACCATACCATTCGTCGCCGAGCGGAAGTGTTTCGGATGAGTCGTACTGAAACCCCAGTCGTTCCAGTGCCTTTATTACCGACCGGTTGATCCTTGTGTAGGGCGCCCTGAATCCTTTAATATACCTCGAAAAAATCTTCTCTAAGACTGCTTTTGCCTCTTTTACAGTTTCCTCAATAACTCCATCACCCATCGGTAGGCCTGACGACACTCCTAGAAAATCCTCATGTTTTAACGAATGGCAAGCTATCTCGTGTCTTGCTGAGGACTCCTGCAGGCAGAACCCTTCATTAACGAATTCAAGGGCAGTTCTAGCCTCGTAAAAGAGAGTGGCGTCAAGGGCATACACATCCAGCAATTCAAATATTTTCTGCAATCCTTTTTTACAGGCGCCTATACGCACCTCACCCTGTTCTACCGGGGATGAAACGGCATCGTAACGCCCATTAACAGCAGCGTTAGCATCAGGATCAATATCCATTGAAATCCCCACCGAGAGTGTTTCGCAATTTTCATTCACCGCGTTGCTATTGCCTCGTTAGCTTAATTAATACTAAATAACGTATGAACAAATAATGATACCGGAAAGGTACTGTTTTAGCATGTTATATCGTAAGTATTTTTTAAGAATGCTACACTCAGGCCGAAGGCGCTAATTAATGCTTAAAAAAAGGATTGTGTTGCCTTTCTTCGCCTATAGTGGTAGAAGGGCCGTGACCCGGATAAACGACCACCTGATCTCCTAAGGTAAACAATCGCTTTATAATCGACGTTATTAACCCCTCGTATGAACCTCCATAAAGGTCCGTTCTTCCAATCGAACCGGCAAAAAGGGTATCTCCGGTGAATACGATATCATCGACCAGGAAACACACGCAGCCGGGGGAATGTCCAGGCGTGTGAATGACCCTCAAATTCTCCACGCCAATGGCAATTTCATCATTGTCTGCCAGGAACTTATCGATGTTCGGTATGGGGAATGAAGGCATTCCGAAGGACTTTGTTTGGCTAGTCAAAGAACTTACAAGTGCCCTTTCATCCTGGTGAATCAGGAATTTTGCGCCTGTTTTATCCTGCAAATGCTTCACACCGCCAACATGATCGAAGTGGGCGTGTGTATTGAGTAAATATTGCAAGGTAAGGTTGTGGTTTTTTAAACACTGCAAGATATCTTCCTCGTTGCCGCCGGCGTCAATAACCACAGCAGTCCGTTCCTTTTTTGACCCGACGATGTAACAATTCACGTCTAACGGGCCGACGAGTAACGTTTCTAGAATTATGTCTTGTGATTTCATAAGGTATTTTTTCCCTTTCCTTTGTTATCAGTTCCAGCGTTATTTTATTCCTTCATTTCTTCACGTAACACCTATGCTTAAAAAGCCCAAACGAAAAGTGATCTATTCAGCACTGTTTTTTCCCATGGCATTGTAAAACACATCAAAATCATTTACTACAATATTGACCAGATTACTATCTAAGGCTTTTTCAACAACGTGTTTTTTAAGCGCCATACAGATGTCTTCCTACGATAGGGCCTGTCTTCAGCGAGTGCAATGAAGATGTCGCTCACGGCAAGAACACGCGCCCCAAGTGGAATTGCGTCCGCGCTGATTCTGAAGGGATAGCCGGTGCCATCCAGTTTTTCATGATGATAAGACGCCCATTGGGCTACCGTCTCCAACCCACCGACCTTGCTTAAAACCAGGCTGGTAAAATAGGCGTGGCGCTTGATGATGTTATGCTCATCTTCGGTAAGAAAACCAGGCTTGTCCAGTATTTCATCGGGTATTGCAAGCTTTCCCAGGTCATGCAAGAGCGCCGATATCTTTATTAGTTCACATTCAAGGGGGGAGAATAAAAGTCGTTTTGCGAGCATACAGGCTACCTTGGCGACTCTTTTAGAGTGTTGCAGGGTATAAGTACTCTTTGAGTCTACAATTTGAGCAAACACCTCGGCGATGTGTTCTATTTCATCGCAATCCAGTTTGATATTTTCTCTAAATCTATATTGCCGCAATAATTCTTCCGCGTGTTTCGTTGTAAGATCGAGCCAAAACGACTCTGAGCGTGCCACGCTGTCAAATGCATCCACAATACGCGGATCAAAATAGTCGCCAGCGTATTTATGAATGGTCTTAACAATGTTGTTCTTTTGAAGAAGGATGTACTCATGAGGGCGCGTTAGCACGTCAACGCGATCAGCAACGTAGATGATGCGACTGCTTACCGGTATGTTTTCACCACTGATGCCGGATTGATTTTGCCCGGACCATTTGTCATGGTGATGCAAAATGATGTCAGCAAAATCCCGGGTGATCAAGCAGTTTTTCAACATGGCGTGGCCCTTTGTGCAATGTGAGTACTCGTCGTCCGCGTCAAAGCGCAAGAGGGTTTTTAACTCTTTTGTCAAGACCAAACCCACGTCATGAAGAAGCGATGCATAATACAAGTTGCTGGTCGTTTCTTTGTCCAAATTCAACTGTTCCGCGATTCGGCAGGTTATATAGCACACCTTGGCGCTATGAGAAGCGCCACCCTCATCCACCCCTAAGCCGACGTGAACCAGGTCCAGCGCCATTGACAGGCTATAAATGAATTCAGATAAATCAATATTTAACATAAATTAGGCATTCGGCAACTTTTAACAGTATAGTGGCAAGGCGCGCCTTCCCACTATACGTACATTTGAATTTTTTACACATTAAATTAGGCCTTCGGCGGCTTTTACTTGTAGAACGAAGTAGTACTTCGCTCTACAACAGGTTGGTGGCACAGGCGTATCGCCTGTGTTTTTTTGCGTTACTTTTCATCACTTATCACGTCCTTCGCGCAGCGAAATCCTAATGCCGAGTTGAAGAGTTCCGGTTGTTCAGATTTTCTGGTGAATGATTGCACCTGAAATGGTTTGGAAAACCGTGATCCCCCACGAATAACCTTTCTGAGGCCGCGTTCCGGTCCTTTTGGGTTCTTGGATGGAGATTCAGCATAATAAGCATCAGAATACCAGTCCGCGCACCATTCATGGACACTGCCTGCCAAATCATAGCAGCCATAAACGCTTTTGTTGGCTTCCAAACTACCAACGGGTTTCGGCTCGCCGCTCAGATTGCACCGCGCCGTATCCCATTCATTTCCCCAGGGGAACCTTCTTTTGTCCGCACCCCTTGCAGCCTTTTCCCACTCGGCTTCGGTCGGCAACCTCTTTCCCGCCCAGGCTGCGTAAGCGTAAGCGTCATACCAATCAACCCGAACGACGGGGTAATCGGGGACGTTATAGTATTCATTATCCCAAAACCTCGGTGTATGGTCTTTTCCGCTGGGTTCCCCTTTAAAGCACTTGCTGTGATCGTTGGTTTTTTTCAGGTAGTCGAGGAACTCGCGGTATTGGGCGTTTGTCACCTCATAGCGATCAATTTCATACGCATCCAGAAAAACCCTGTGTTCGGGAGTGGCGTCCAGCCTGGCTTCTTCCGATCCCATAACAAATTCACCAGCAGGAATAACAACACTCGTAAATTTTTGTTTCTGCGCTGCAAGCGCCTTTTTCAGGTTGGCGTCCCGGTCACCAATGGCGTCAATCGCTGCCTTTTGTTTTTCAGCGGCCTGTTTTAAAACATTGATGTAGGTTTGCACCTCAATTACGTCTTTAGCGTCGGGCGCCAAAACGATGTACTTCTGCAAGTGAAGAACGGCCTTTTCCACGTCTCCTAATTTACTGTAAAGCCACCCCATATTGTAATGGAGCGCAGGGAAATCGGGGAATAGTCCTTCCGCCTTTTTGTAAGATTCTATCGCCGCGTCATAAGATTCTGAATCACAAAAATCACACCCTTCCTTGTAATATTTTTTGGCAAGTTCCTTTTTCTGTTTTTGGCTGTTTTCTTTATCCTGCGCGGAAGCCGTACCGGGAATCAGTTTCTTCCCATGTTCCTTACAGAACTTCTCGCCGGCTTCGCCCTCTTTTTTACATTCAGGGCAAATCATTGTTTCCGGCGCTTCCACCAACGTGGCCCCATCATCGCCGCAGAATTTGGTTTCCTTCGGGAAAAGCTTATTACACGTTGGACATTTTTTGTTCAAAACGTCAGACGTCTGGCCCTCAGCGCAAACAACTGACGCTACTGCGCCGAATAATACGATTGTGCAAACGAGTACGACACGATATATTTTTTTCATGGTAGTTAATCTAATGTTTAAAAATTTTGAAGTATTTGGTAGGAGCCAACTCCTGTTGGCGACCGGCATATGCACGCCGCTGTGCATTGCCAATCGCCGTCAGGAGACGACTCCTACCTTTACCTGTTTTAAGTAGCCGAAGGCCTAATTTAGGTCTCGTAAAATAAGTTTGATTTTGTTAATTTGTTCCGTTAATTCCTTTTCACGATTTTGCTCCATGGCCACCACGTGCGGCGGGGCCTTGGCGGCAAAATTTTTATTTTCCAGCTTTCCCTTTACGATCACCAGGTGTGCTTCCAGTTGCTTCAGGTAGCCAGCCTGACGCTCCTTTTCTACCGAATTATCAATGAGACCAGCCAGCGGGACGAAAGCCTGTATTTGTCCGATAACCTCACAAGCCGAGTTGTCGGGTTTGGCAAGTTCCCGCCCAATCTCCAGTTGTTCCAGGTTTGCCATGCGGACAAGGAGCATGGAGTGTTTTTTCAGCTCAAATTCAATATCGTCTGAAACGGATATCACAGCGGTTAATTTTTGCTTTTCCTTGATGTTCATTTTGCAGCGAATGTTTCTGATAGCGCGGATAATGTCTTGCAACGTGGCCATAACCTTCTCAACCTCCGGGTCGAGCAGTTGCCTGTCTACCGTAGGCCACACGTCACGCATGAGACACTCGCTGTCCGATCCCTGCTGGATATCGAGTTTGTTTTCAGAAATTACGTTCCTTAAATTCTGCCAAAGCTCTTCTGTTATAAAAGGGACAAAGGGATGTAACAGGTGTAAAATCTGACCAAAGACCTTCGCAAGTATCATCTGCGCGGCCTTTTTATCCTGGTAACTTAATGGTTCGTAGAGGCGCGCCTTCACTATTTCCAGATACCAGTCACAGAATGAATGCCAGGCGAAGTCATACACCGACATGGCCGCCTCGTTAAACTTGAACTGCTCCAGGGACGCGGTGCACGCCTCAACGGTCGAGTGCAACCGGCTGAGAATCCATCGGTCTTCAAATCGCGGGGACAATAACTCCTCACCCACCTCTGCCTGGTGGTCTTCTTTCAGGTTCATCATGACAAAGCGTCCGGCGTTCCACAGTTTGTTGGTAAAGTTGCGTCCCATTTCAAACTTGCTTTCCGAGAGCTTTAGGTCTTGCCCCTCGGTTGTCAGGACTATAATTGAAAACCTCACGGCGTCAGCGCCATAGTGGTCTATCATGACAAGCGGATCGATGCCATTCCCGATCGACTTGCTCATTTTCCGCCCCTGCTCGTCCAGGATTGTGCCGTGTATGTAAACGTTCGAGAAGGGGACGTGCTGCATCATTTCGAGTCCCATCATAACCATACGTGCAACCCAGAAGTAGATGATGCCCCGGTCGGTAACGAGGGTGGACGTTGGATAGTAATAGCCCAATTCCGACGTCTTGTTCGGCCATCCCATTGTTGAAAACGGCCACAGGGCTGAGCTGAACCACGTGTCAAGCACGTCCTCGTCCTGCTTTAACGCGGTGCTGGGGCATTTTGTGCAGTGTTTTGGCGCAACAAGCGAAACGATGGTTGCCCCGCAGTCCTCGCAATACCAGGCGGGGATGCGATGCCCCCACCAAATCTGCCTTGATATACACCAGTCGCGCACGTTTTCCAACCAGCTTAGATAGACCTTTTCCCATCGTTCAGGATGAAAGGTTACGGCCTTCTTTTGGGTCGATTGGATGGCCGCATCCGCAAGGGGACGCATCTTCACAAACCACTGTTCGGAAATATACGGTTCGATAACGGTATGGCACCGATAGCAATGACCCACTGAATGTTTGTGAGGGGTAACCACTTCAATGTGCTTCTGCAATTTTAGAGCCTCAACCAATGCCTCCCGGCACTCAAACCGGTCCATGCCCTCATATTCACCCGCCTCCGCGTTCATCGTCCCATTACCCATCATAACGGCAATGGGCTTCAGACCGTGACGTTTGCCCATTTCAAAGTCGTTCGGGTCATGGGCAGGCGTAACCTTGACGGCGCCGGTTCCAAAGGTGGGGTCAACAAAATCATCGGCAATGATGGGCAATTCCCGTCCAACAACCGGCAGGATAAGGGTCTCGCCGATCATATCCTTATATCGCTCATCTTTTGGATTTACCGCAACGGCCACGTCGCCCAGCATCGTTTCCGGGCGGGTAGTCGCCACCACCACAAAGAGATGCGGGGCGTCCTTGAACGGGTATTTTATGTACCAGAGATAACCTTCATGTTCTTCATGTTCAACCTCGTCATCGGCCAGGGCCGTGCAGCATCTGGGACACCAGTTGATCAGGTATTTGCCTTTGTAAATAAGGCCTTTTTCAAAGAGACGCACGAAGGTCTCTTTTACCGCCGCCGAAAGGCCGTCGTCCATGGTAAAGCGTTCACGCTCCCAGTCGCAGGAGCTTCCCAGCTTTTTCAACTGCTTTATAATGGTGGAGCCGTACAGGTTTTTCCATTTCCAGACCTCTTCCACAAAGCGGTCGCGTCCCAGTTGGTCGCGCTTGATGTGTTTGGCAGCCAACTCGCGCTCAACCACGTTTTGCGTGGCGATGCCGGCGTGGTCTGTTCCGGGCATCCATAGGGCATTGTAACCCTGCATGCGCCTCCAGCGGATGAGGATGTCCTGAATAATATTGTTCAGGGCATGCCCCATGTGGAGAACCCCCGTTACGTTTGGCGGTGGTATAACGATCGTATATGGCTTCTTAGCCGCGTCCGGCGTGCTGTGGAAGAAACCTTTTTCTTCCCAGAGGTGGTACCACTTATCTTCTATTTCTTTTGGGTTATATTGTGTCGATTGTTTTGACTGCATGGGTTATCCGGATGAAAAACTATTCTGATAATTTTCTCTCGTACTTTGCAACACCTTCTTTATATAAATCATTTCCGAAAATATCGTTGGCAACGACAACTGGAAAATTGTTCACCTCAAGCCTCATAATAGCCTCGGCGCCGAGGTCTTCGTAAGCGATTACATCCATCTTTTTTACCGCACCGGACAATAGGGCCGCGGCCCCCCCCGTTGCGGCAAAATAAACCGCCCTATACCGCTTCATGGCCTCAATAATCACTTCGGAACGGTTCCCTTTTCCGATGGTGGCCTTAAGGCCTCTTTCCAGCAATTTAGGCGTGTACACGTCCATCCGGTAACTGGTAGTCGGCCCGCACGACCCGATAGGCACACCCGGACGCGCTGGACTGGGGCCAACGTAATAGAGGATTTGATTTTGCACGTTAAACGGCAATTCCTTGCCCTGATCGATAAGCGCGATGAGCCGCTTATGCGCCGCATCCCTGGCGGTGTAAATAACCCCACTGATAAGCACTTTGTCTCCAATCTTAAGATTGGAGACGTCGTCATCATTCAGGGGCGTTTTTATGTGTGTTCTTTTTGACATAAAGTAGATATCTAATTAAATGTATAGGCATTTCAAAGTTAGGCCTGAAAGGACGACAGGATATAGAGGGGGGGGGAAGCCCCCTGTAAAGATAATAAAAAAATACAAGCCCCGAAGGGGAGGCAGGATGTTTTGTTTTTGTGATCAAAAGAAATTTTAGTAAAAGTAGGCATCCCAGCCATGTTATGCGTCCTTTTCTGTCGCCCCTTCTGGGCTGGTTATCTTTTGTTTCTTGACCAGGGGCTTCACCCCTGGCTATATACTTACTACCCTTCGGGCTTGTTGTAGAGCGAAGAAGCTCTTCGCTCTACATGAAAAAGCTGTCGCCATAGGCAACCTAATTTAATGTATAGGAATTTCAAATCAACTTTGTAGTGGCAATTCATGAATTGCCACTACACGGTTAATAGTTACCGAAGGCCTAATTTAAAAAGATATTTACCGCAGAGTTCGCGGAGAAACAAGTCATTCGGCAACTTAATTTGTGTCTGGTTCTTTAAACGTCCCGTAGGGACGAAATATCGGTAGAAATAGCAAGCGCATACAAACAAAAATGCCGTAGGCATGATATATTTAAAATGCAATTATTCTATCAATATTTCGTTCCTACGGAACTAACACGGTTTCTTTGTTTATCTTCTACCAATATTTCTTTCCTAACGGAACTTGTTCCCTTCATACTTGGTTTTCCACCAAGTATCTCTCTGTTTGCTGTTATTCTTCCCATTATATTGTCTCCACGTTTTATATTGTTAATCACGCTGTCGCTGTCCATTTTGCGCTACGCATATATTCGCGTGTATTAGCGTTCATTAGCGGTTGCCGGAGTTTTCAGAATCCAACGTCACCGTTTTCACCCGGTGTGCATGGCATTCCATGTTAACGGCAACAGGCAGGCTGGCTATGTGGCAGGGATGGCGTTCTACGTGAACGGCCATTGCCGTCATACGTCCGCCAAGCCCCTGTGCGCCAATGCCCAGATCGTTTATCCTGGACAACAACTCCCTTTCCAGATTTTCGGTATCAGGATTGGCCGTCTTCGTACCAAGCGGCCTGAAGAGCGATTTCTTTGCCAGAAAAGCAACGTGGTCAAAGGTGCCGCCAATGCCGACGCCCACGATTATGGGCGGGCATGGATTGGCATTTGCTGCCTTGACTGTTTCCACAACGAATGTAATAATCCCTTTCCTGCCGTCAGCGGGGGTCAGCATGGCTAGCCGGCTCATATTCTCACAGCCGCCGCCTTTGGCCATGAAGGATATTTTCACATGATTATCAGTAACAATTTCCGTATGAATAATGGCGGGGGTGTTGTCGCCCGTATTTACCCTATCAAGGGGGTCCCTTACCACGGATTTCCTGAGAAAACCATCCTTATACCCCCGGCGGACGCCCTCCTGAATGGCATCGTAAAGACGGCCATCGACAATTTCAACGTTTTCCCCTATTTCGACAAGTGCGACAGCAACCCCCGTATCCTGACATATCGGCATTTGGCGGGCGCGGGCAATCTCTGCATTTTCCAGCAGCTCCCAAAATACCTCTTTGGCGACCGGTGATTCTTCCAATTCACACGAGCAGGCAAGGGCATTCAGGACGTCTTTACTGAGGTTGTAGTTGGCCTCCATACAAAGCTGTGCCACCCGCTTTGTAATTTCCAGGGCGCTAATCTTGATACGTGTAGCCATAGCGTATTGCTTTTATGTTATCATCGAGAAATTGTTTTGGAAATTCGGAATCGAAATGTATCTTTTCAATATTAATCCCAATCATGCTTAACAACCGGCCAAGGGCTATCATATTAACAAACATGGGGCTGTTAAAATGCTCGGCAGCCATCCTTTCAAACGGAACGCGCTCACTGGCGGGACATCGCAATTCACACCGTGTACATTCATCATCACAGGCGCTTGATTCAATCAACATACGTTTGGCCCTCACGGTCATATCCGGTGTTTTTGATAATTGCAGGCCGATGTCCGCCTCTTCGAAAAAAGGCACGTCGATGGGTTCGTCAGAGTATACGATTTCTGCCCGAATGTTGCCGCCGCGCACCGCGGCGTCATAAATGAGGTTCAACGCCACCTCTTTTCCCAGTTTCGTCATGATGTTGGACAGCGCATGGGCAATCAACTTGACGCCCTGCCCTGCCTCCCCAACTAAAACAATCTTCTTAGAACGATGCTCCTCTGGTGATGGAGTCAGCTTTAATACCATAAGAATAAGGCTTACCCCAAAGAACCGCTGATCAACTAGTGCTATTTCTTTAAAACCACATTTCTGGAAGAGGTGGTATGCCCCTTTATCAGAAATGTGAGCGGACACTTTTACCTCATAACAACCCATTTCCTTGAATATCGCTATCGATTCCTTGAGCATCGTGTCTCCATAGCCATGATGCCTGCATTCTTTGTTTACGCCCATCCAATGAATATGGCCTATGCGGTCAGAAACCCATGCGAATATAAAGCCCACCATTTTGCCGTCTTCTTTACCCACAAGATAGACGTAATCCTTGTTATCAAGCCGTTTGTTGACGATCTTTGAGGTATAACTTTCTTTAAAATGCAACCGCTCATCCTCTGCGCTCCTTGCATGCAACTCATCCACCATGTCATAGAAGAGATTTACCACGGAGTCAACATCATCAGATTTTTTGAGTTTTTCAACGATGAAGGCCATAGGAATTTACGGTGTTGGCACTGTGTCACAACAATATTTCTTTTACTAAAAATTCATGCATGTAAGTTATCCCAATACCAGTGAAAATGCAAGGCAAATTTAGTGATAACGGGGAGAACCTTTGGTTTTTATTTGATAGATAAACAGACTTTTCCGCTTGACTTCGTGCAAATAGTAACCGTATAATCTGATGTGTTCACTAACTATAAAAAACAGCGATACTTGTGAACCGTTTATAAATAGTTGTTCTTGTGAGTTACATAACCGTTTTAAACCGACATCAATAAATGCATCCATTAGACTACATATTAGGCTTCGTTTCAACTGACATGGGTATAGACCTGGGTACGGCAAACACCCTTGTCTGCATTCCCGGCCACGGGATTGTGCTATCCGAACCGTCTGTTGTAGCGGTAAGACCCGGCACAAACAAAGTCCTCTTAAACGGCAATGCCGTAGGAAACGTTGCTAAGGCCATGCTCGAGAAAGCGCCAAGCAGCATTTCCGTAATACGTCCACTCAAAAACGGCGTTATAGCCGACTTCGATATTACCGAGGCCATGCTTAAGTATTTCATCACCAAGGTGCATAAGCGCAAATGGGGCGTCCGCCCACGGATATTAATTGCTATTCCATCGGGCATTACGGCTGTGGAGAAACGTGCCGTAGTGAATTCAGCCGAGCGCGCGGGAGCGCGGGAGGTTTATTTAATCTCGGAACCAAAGGCGGCGGCAATTGGCGTTGGCCTTCCGGTGGGCGAGCCTGTGGCAAGCATGATTGTTGATATCGGTGGTGGAACGACTGAGGTAGCCGTCCTCTCTCTCGGCGACATATTTACCCATGAAAGTCTCAGGATTGCCGGTGATGAGTTTGACGAATCCATCGTGCAATACGTACGAAAAACTTACAATCTTGACATCGGCCACCGTACGGCGGAACAAGTAAAAATGCAAATAGGTTCCGCCTACCAACTGGAAGAGGAATTAACCCTTGAAGTCAGGGGGCGCGACGCCATTGCGGGTCTGCCGCGGGCAACGACCATTACCTCCGTCGAAATTCGTGCGGCATTGAAAGATCCTATAGACAAAATTGTACTTGCTGTAAAATCCACTCTCGAAAAAACATCGCCGGAACTTGCGTCAGACCTAATAACAAATGGTCTCGTGCTAGTGGGCGGTGGTGCATTGATTAGAGGACTCGACCAACTACTGGCGGAGGAAACGGGGTTGCCCGTCCAGGTTGGTAGTGATCCTTTAACAGCCGTTGCAAGGGGAACGGGTTATCTCCTCGAAAATCTCGATCTCTTTAAGGCTGTTCTACAGGATGAGGACATCCACGCCTAGTTTCACCAATCTTATAAGAAACCCCGTCGTAACCATAATCATACTTCTTGCCATATCGTTGTTTTTGCTGTTTTCTCCCATAACATTTTCCTCCCGTATAAAAACGACTTGCGTTGTGCCAATAAGGCCTTTTCAATGGGCGGCCTGCTTCTGCAGTAATACTGTAAGCGATTTTTTCGAAAATATTTTTTCCACATGGCGTGACGTACAAGCAAAAAGGGAGCTTGAAGAACAGGTCTCAGCCCTTAAAAACATCATCACGGAGCAGCAAGATGCCCTCTACAAACTGCAGAACAAGCTAAATCTGGTATCAAGATTCCAGGCCGAAAACAAACCGGGTAAAACAACCTTCATCCCGGCGGATATCATTGGATACGACTCATCAAACTTTCGAAAAAGTATCGTTATCAGTGCCGGACAAAAACAGGGAATAAAATGCAATGACGTCGTGATAGCAAACAACGCCCTCATAGGAAGGGTAGTTACCGTAAATAGTGGAAGTAGTGTAGTGCAACTTATTACCGACCCTGCATCACGCGTGCCTGGGAGGGTACTTCAAACGCGGGATCAAGTCATTATAGAAGGAAACGCCAGCTCCCTGTGCCAACTGAAATATGTGCCGCGAGCGGCAAAACTAAAAAAGGGGGACGATATTGTATCCTCTGACATTGGGGGACAATATCCACCATCTCTCCCGATTGCAACCATCTCAGAAATCTCAACAAAAGGCGGCAACCTCTTCCAGTCCGTAAAGGTACAGCCTAAGGTCGATATTGCGAAAATTGAAAGCGTGATTGTGCTGGCAAACAATCGCTAGTATAACGTTTCAATAAAACACAGACAATTAATTCTCTGAGAATTCAAACTTGCGCCACCGATGTACCACGGGTTGCTTGTTGATCTCCTGGACACCTAACAATATTCTTTTTTTAAGTTCCTC
>Ga0315281_10005532_pt1 | contig 18069 bp, 15 predicted proteins | sample YL17G07_0_MG_FD_204540 | JGI IMG/M metagenome (GOLD analysis project Ga0315281, IMG submission 204540) | Sediment microbial communities from Yellowstone Lake, YNP, Wyoming, USA - YL17G07_0 | ecosystem: Environmental > Aquatic > Freshwater > Lake > Sediment | place: USA: Wyoming | collected...
TTGCTCCTCAGACTGTGTTTCTCTGCTTCATTCGACCCCGCCGCATTCGCCAGATCGCGACCGTCGGCAAAACGAGCGCCCCAACAGCGGCGCCGAACAACATGAAGGCAAACCAATCGCACGGCGCCCCCGTTTCCTTGTCTGGCAAGCACTGACGCGCGACGCCGACAATCTTCGCCACCATCACCGCAATCATGCCACCACCAAAAAAACCGGCAACGATGGTCAGGCACCCTACACCAACATAAGGCCAAACGCCGTCCGTCGTCGCCTCGGCTGGCTCGGTCACGTCAACCGCCGTCTGGCGGGGCGGTCCCACCGATTGTCGCCGCGGGGCGGACCATCAGTATGCCGCCTCGAGTTGATGCGTCGGATCCTCGATCCGATGGAGCGCGACGAAGTAGCGCTTCACGTTTCGATCGAGGCGGCTCTCGCCCATCTGGTCAGTATCGGCTTCGACAAAGGTGCAGTGCCCTCCCTCGGCCCGCGCCGTCAGCTTCATCGTCCCCAGATCACCGGAATACGTTCGCCCACGCGGCGCCGTGGACTGGTGAGCGATGCCGATCGCCGGAAAGAACTCATCGGCCGCCTCGAGGACCCGTGCCGGCGAAAGGTGACTGCGGAAGAAGTGTTTCATAATGGCGGCCTGACGTCTCGTTCGGGAAATACCTGCTGTTGCCAATCCGTCTTTTCGAGCGGAGCAAGCGAATCGCGACGAAAGCGCAGCCCCATCGCGTAGGTACCAGCCAGGGCGAATCGAAGGTTCGCGTGGTAGGTCCCGACTTCCGGACCATACACGAAACTGTCCCAGGTGTACGGCCGGCCCCCTGCGGCGAACTGCCCATAGATCTGACCTTCGCCGTTCTGGATCGGTTGCTCGGTCTTTCTGTCCAACACGGTAACGGTGAACTTCACCGGCTCGTTCGCGAACGGCGGAAGCGAATCCGCATTGATCTCGTAACGGTAGCTCATCGTCGACTGCCGCAGCGCGAGATCACGCGACCCGGAGCCGCACGCGGCGAGCATACCTGCGCTCGCCACCAACGCCAGAGCCCTGCGCATGACGGCCTCCTACTGCTGATAGTACTCCAGCCCAAGATGCGTGATCTGTTCCTCACCCATCAGATGGCGAAGCGTGTTTTTCAGCTTCGTCTGTTGAATGAAAAGATCGTGTTCCGGCTGGAGCCCGGCAGCGGCCATGGGCGATTTGTAATAGAAGCTTAACCATTCCTGAATGCCCTTCATTCCGGCTCGATGCGCGAAGTCGGAGAACAGCGCGAGGTCGAGCACCATCGGGGCCGCGAGAATCGAATCGCGGCAAAGAAAGTTGACCTTGATCTGCATCGGATAGCCCATCCACCCGACGATGTCGATGTTGTCCCAACCTTCCTTGTTGTCACCGCGCGGCGGGTAGTAGTTGATGCGAACGACGTGCGAGAAACCCTTGTACAAATCCGGATACTTCTCCGGCTGCAAGATTGTGTGGAGCACGCTGAGCTTCGACTCTTCCTTGGTCTTGAACGACGCTGGATCATCGAGGACCTCGCCATCGCGATTACCGAGGATATTGGTCGAGTACCAACCGGCGAGTCCGAGCATGCGCGCCTTGAGCCCGGGCGCGATCACGGTCTTCATCCACGTCTGGCCAGTCTTGAAGTCCTTTCCCGAGATCGGAACGCCTTTCTCGTTCGCGAGCTGCTGGATCGCGAGCGTGTCAACCGCGAGATTCGGCGCGCCGTTGCAATACGGCACACCTTCCATGATCGCCGCCCAGGCATAGAGCATCGCCGGCGAAATCGCTTCGTCGTTGCGCTCCATCGCTTTCTCGAACTGCTCCAGGGTTGCGTGCTGCGGGCCGGGCTTGATGTAGATCTCGGTCGAGGCGCACCAGACGATCACGAGACGGTCGCATTTGTTCTTCGCCTTGAAGTCGCGGATGTCCTGCCGCAACTGCTCGGCCAAGTCGCGCTTCGTCTTGCCGGTCTTGACGTTCGTGCCGTTGATCCGGGTGACGTATTTGTTCTCGAACACGGCGGGCATCGGCTTGATGCCCCTCAGGAACTCCGCCACCGGCTCAAGATCGCGGTCCTCGAGCACACCGGCCTTTTTTGCGGCCGTGTAGGCATCATCGGGAATCGGATCCCAGGCGCCAAATACGATGTCGTCGAGCTTGGCGAGGGGAACAAACTCCTTGATCAGCGGCGATCGGTTGTCAGTTCGCTTCCCGAGCCGGATCGTCGCCATCTGCGTCAGCGACCCGATCGGCTTGGACCTTCCGCGTCGGATACTCTCGACGCCCGCCATGAATGTCGTCGCGACCGCACCAAGGCCGGGCGTCAGAATCCCGAGTCTTCCGGTCGCAAGTCGGATACCGCCCGCCGATTTATCCTTCGATGGTCCCTGCAAAGTCGTCTATCTCCCGTCAATCGCGACCGCTTCGCGCTTCACGCCGAAGACGGAGGCAGAGTTCCGCTCTCCATCGACGGTCGAAGTGGCCCGCCATCGACACGCTTTAAGGTATGGTCGTACACGAACTGGACACGCTGGACTACAGTAATCCAGGCGCCAACAGTAATGATGCCAATCATGACGTTGAGTACCCATCCGCTCAGCGCGAGTCCAAAGAACGCCTGTGGCACAGACAGCAACACCACGCGTTCCGCACGTTGTACCATCCCGACCTTTGCATCGATCCCAAGGGCTTCGGCACGCGACCGGGTGTACGACGTCATCATCGCTCCGACAAGGCCGAACATGCAGAGCAACATCATTCGCGCGCTGTGGTGCACCGGGTCCAGCGCGTAAAACGTAGCGAGTCCCACGAACAGTGCTGCGTCCGACAACCGATCGAGCGTCGAGTCCAGGAACGCGCCAAAGGTTGACTCCCGGTGTGACCGGCGGGCGACTGTTCCGTCCAAGACGTCAAACAGCGCCGTGAGTCCCAGAAACCAACCCGCGGTTCTGATATGCCCGGTCGCGAAGATCACGGCCGCGATGATGGTACACACCGTCCCCGTCGCGGTTAATGCGTTGGGGTGTACCCCACTTCGGACGAGCCAGTCTGCGACCGGGTCGACCACACGCAAATACCCCTTTTTCAGCCAATTCGGCAGGATCTGCATTCGTTGATCAGAGTGGCTTTCGACGCGATGGCGGCACACCGAACAGTGAGGCACAACGCACGGTGTCCGGCGGGGGCCGGCAGCGCGTAAACGTAGCCGCTGGCATCGACCTGTAGCAACACACCTGACACCAGCATGCTACCTCGCCCGACGACCACGACCCGGGGCACGCGACAGGCACTATGCACTACCGGTATAGGTAGAAGCGGCGAACCCGGTCGTCGAATCGGCGCGCCGCTTCGCGCTCTGGGGCCATCAGGGCGACGGGATCCTCACCGCGGAGTATCGCCTGGCGCAGGGCCATACTGCCGAACCGCAGATCAAAGGTGGCGGCCGTGATGCGCAACGAATCAGGACTCGTGGCGTGAATTGCGGACAGAATTGCTGCACACAGTGTCCCTGTCTCGACGGCGTTTCGATCAACAACCGAAATGTGAACCCCTGCGATTCGCTGCCCGCCATACTTGTTGTCGCCCGGTTCGCGGGGCGTGAAGCTATCCACCTCAAACCGCAGACCCGGCAAGCGATCGTGATCGAGCCGTGCGACCACTGCAGCGGCATTCATCCACGGGGCGCCGAACCGCTGGAACGCATCATCGGTGCCGCGGCCGACCGACACGTTGGACCCCTCGAACGCCACGATCGCCGGATACAGCAACGCACTCGTGATGCTCGGCATGTTGGGCGATGGCTTCACCCACGGCAGTCCGGTTTCGTCGTACCAAGCCGAGCGACGCCAGCCAAGGGCCGGCACAACTTTGAGCTCGGCGTGAAGCGCCAGCGCGTCGTCAAAAAAGCGTGCCAACTCGCCCATTGTCATACCATGACGCAGCGGCATCGGATATAATGCGTATGCCCTTCCCTGACGACTTGCCGTCGTCGGCCATGCGTTCGCCAGCGTCGAATCGAGGAACGGTCCGTCGGTGTGCGAGCCGGTGATCGGATTCGGCCGATCGAGGACGATCACCCGCAGATGAAGTCGAGACGCGGATTGCAGCGTGTAGAGCATCGCTCCGACAAAGGTCCATGTCCGGGTCCCGATGTCCTGGAGATCGACGACGATCGCGTCGAGATCGCGCAGCAGACTGTCGGGCGGGGCGCTCGTGCCCGCGTCATAAAGCGATATGACCGGAAGCCCGCTCCGTTCGTCGATGCCGCTTGCGATGTGCTCGCGGTCCTCGGTGCCGCGGATCCCGTGCTCCGGCGAGAACAGTCGAACCAGCCGGACACCAGCGTCGGTCGCAGCTGGCCCACGAAGCCGGTCAATGTCGGAGACACCGCGCTCGTCGATCCCGGTCTGATTCGTGATCAGCGCAATCCGACGGCCGCGAATCAAGCCGATGCTATCCGAAACCAGGACCGAAATACCCGGTCGAACTGCGGCCGTCGCTGGGGAACCAACGGCAGCCGGGCGGGCACAAGCTGCAATCACCAAACACAAAAGAGCGAGTGGGCGAAAATGCATCGAAGGAGTCTGTGGTTGCTGGGTACTGGAATTTGCGTCATCGGGTGCCACAAGGCACAGGGCCGACCTGCCACTCCGTCGGCGGAATTGCGCCACGCGGTGCCTGCCGTCGTCGCTGCGTTGCGCGACACAATCCGCGGCGTGCTCGGCCGGGCGCTCGCCGACACCGCGTTTCCGGGGGCCATCGCTGTCGTCGGCGACCGTCGCGGCGAGATCGCAGAGGTCGCAGTCGGTCACCTGACCTGGGGTGAAGCCGCGGTCCCGGATCGCCATAGCCTGTGGGACCTCGCGTCGCTCACGAAGGTCGTCGGCACGACGACCGCCATCATGCGACTCGTTGACGAGGGCCGAGTCGAGGTCGCCGCACCCGTGCAACGCTACCTGCCAGACTGGATCGGGCCCGGAAAATCCGTCGTCACGGTTCGGCACCTGCTCACCCATTCCTCGGGTCTCCCGTCGTTCAAGCCATACGACCGGATCACGACGAACCGTGATTCGATCGACCGCCTGATGTTTGGAACGCCGCTCGATAGCACGCCGGGCCAGGCGATGATCTATAGCGACATCGGTGGCTATCTCCTTGGCAAGATCGTCGAACGCGTGAGCGGTCAGACCTTGGACCGCTTTTTGGTTTCGACCGTGTATCAGCCGGCCGGGATGACGGACATGATGTTCACCCCGCCGGCGAGCCTGTTGCCGAGGATCGCGCCAACCGAGATCGACACCCTTCGCGGGGGCCTCGTTCGCGGCAAAGTGCATGACGAAAGAGCGTACTACCTCGGTGGCGTGTCGGGGCATGCAGGCCTGTTCGGGTCGGCAAACGATCTTTCGGTATACGCGAGGGCTCTGCTGAACGGCGGGTCCAGCGGTGAAACCAGGGTCGTCTCTGCTGCCGTGCTGCAGCGGTTCACCGGGTACGCGGACTCGACGTTTTCCGATCGAGGTCTGGGTTGGCAGAAGCCGAGCATCACGGGAATGCGCTTCAGAACCGCAGGGGCATGGGGAGCCAGCACCCAGGTATCGACGGCCACGTTTGGCCACACCGGGTTCACGGGCACATCAATCATTGTCGATCCCGTGAACGACGTGTACATCATCCTGCTTTCCAACCGGGTAAATCCGACGCGAGCCAACGCCAGGATTGGCGGGGTGCGGACGCGCCTCACCGACGCTGTGATGTCCGTCCTGGGATCGACCAGTGGGTTACCCCCCCGGTGACCGCCGTTGGCGCCGACCAGGGGGTGGCCGACTCGGATTGAACCGTGAACAGCGCGATGCTATATTCTGTATGTCACGCGGCCCCTGTCACTTGGCCGCTCAGCACCGGAGGAAAACGTGAGCACGATGAATCAGCCCGAGGTGATGGTGGACATCACTGCCGCCGCCGTTACCGAAGTCATGAAGTTTATCGACCAGGAAGGGGTCGATCCCGCCAAGGGAGGGTTGCGCGTCAGCGTTCAACCGGGCGGATGCAGCGGCTTCAAATACGGCCTGCTGATCGAGGACGAGCCTGCCGAGGATGATTTGATCGTTGACCAATCCGGGTATCGGGTGTTTGTGGACCCGTTTTCAGCGCAGTATCTGAACAAAGTCACGATCGACTACGTCACGTCGATGCAGGGATCCGGCTTCACCTTCAAGAATCCAAACTCGACCGGTGGCTGCGGCTGCGGTAGTTCATTCTCGGCGTAAACCGCCAGTAGCATGACGGAACGGTGGATCGCCGGCACGCGCCGGGACACCTCAGCTGCACACGACGGGGCCCGCGATCAGCCATGGGATCGCGGGCTTTCTCGTGTCCGGGCGGGCGGGCGCAGCGACGAGCGTATCCGCACCGTGGCCGTCGACGACCATCTGCACATCGCACAGCTCGTCGCCGCGCGAATCGAGCGGCTGATCCGCGAACGCGGAGCGACGGGTGAGCGCACCGTGCTGGGGCTCGCGACCGGCTCCACTCCGATTGGCGTATACCGCGAACTGATCCGGATGCACAAGGATGAGGGGTTGAGCTTTGCGGACGTGGTGACGTTCAACCTCGACGAGTATTACCCGATGCCGAAGGAGAGCATCCACTCCTATCACCGGTTCATGTGGGAGAACTTTTTTTCGCACGTCGATATTCTCCCCGTCAACGTCCACCTCCCGCCGGGGGACATTCCACGAGACCAGGTCGCTGACGCCGCGGCGCGGTACGAAGGCGAAATGCGTCGCTGCGGGGGGATTGACCTCCAGATTCTGGGAATCGGCAAGACGGGGCATATCGGGTTCAACGAGCCTGGGTCTGGCGCGGACAGCCGCACGCGTCTCGTCACCCTGGACGCCGTAACGCGCCTGGACGCCGCCGGAGACTTTTTTGGCGAGGAAAATGTTCCGCGCGAGGCCATCACGATGGGAATCGCGACGATCATGGAAGCGCGCGAGATCGTGATACTTGCGACGGGCGAGCATAAGGCCGGCATTGTCCTTCGCGCCGTGGAGGGCGAAATCGACGTCGAGGTGGCGGCGACGTACTTGCAACCCCACGGCAACACCACGTTCTATCTCGATCAACCAGCCGCCGCGGAACTCACGCGCTTCAAGACGCCGTGGTTGATCGACGAGGTTGTGTGGACCGAATCGCTGATGGTTCGCGCGGTGATCTGGCTGGCCGAGCAAACCGGGTCTGCCATCCTCAAGTTGACGCAGCGAAACTATGCGGACCACCGCATGTCGTCGCTCGTCGCACAATTCGGATCACCGGGGGCGGTCAACGGCCGGGTGTTCAACATTCTCGGGGCGAAGATTCGCGGCCGGTCCAAGCTGCCAGTGAAGACGCGGATCATCTGCTTCTCGCCGCATCCCGACGACGATGTGATCTCGATGGGCGGCATTCTTCGCAAGCTGGTCGAGAATGAGAACGACATCACGATTGCGTACATGACGAGCGGCAACATCGCTGTGTTCGATCACGACGTGCGACGGTATGTCGATTTCATCGAGCGGCTCGCGTCGGACCGGCTGATCGACGCAACACAGGTGGCCGCCGTCGCGGCCAAGGTCCACGAGTGCCTCGCCAGAAAGCATCCCGGCGACGTCGACATTCCTGAGGTGCAAGACATCAAGCGGATCATTCGCGAGGCTGAGGCAGTAAGCGGCATCGAAACACTTGGTCTTCCGAGATCCGCGGCGCGCTTTCTCGATCTTCCATTCTATCGAACGGGCATGGTCCGGAAGTTGCCGATTGGACCGGCCGACGTGACAATCGTTCGCGAGCTACTTGAGGAGGTCGATCCGGATCACATCTTTGTCGCGGGAGACCTGTCCGACCCGCACGGAACGCATCGCATGTGCAAGGAGGCGATCGACGGTGCCCTCGCAGCATGGAGCGAGCATAGGACGGCCCGACCGCCTGTCGCCGACGCTGCAACCGCCACTCCGCGCCGGCGGGTGACGGATCCGCCCCCAGCGACACGCCCTCAAGTCTGGTTGTATCGAGGCGCGTGGCAGGAATGGGCGATCCACGAGGCGACCTGGCTGGTACCGCTCTCGCAGGACGAACTGCGCCTTAAGATTCAGGCGATCTTCAAACATCAGTCGCAGAAAGATTCAGCGCCCTTCCCGGGGGGCTACGACGATCGCGAGTTCTGGCAACGGGTGGAAGCGCGGAACAAGGGCACGGCAGAGACGCTCGACCGACTTGGATTGGCTGAGTACTTCGCGATGGAAGCCTACGTGGTCGAGTAGCGCCGAATCACGGGTTGTGGCGTCACCTCAGCCCTTCGCTTCACTCGGGGCGGGCGTCGCAGGGTGCCGCCAGGAACATCACCACAGACCATGGGCGAGATGCGCGGACTCAACTGGCTCGACTTTCTCGTGATCGGCGGATATCTCGTCGGTATCACGGCGCTCGGCATCTACGTCGGACGAAAGCAGAAGGACTCGAAAGACTACTTCGTCGCCGGTCGCGAGATCCCGTGGTGGGCAGTAATGGTCTCCATCGTCGCGAGCGAGACCAGCGCGCTGACATTCATCAGCATTCCCGGATTGGCGTACGTCGGGAATCTCGGGTTTCTGGAGGTGGCGATCGGCTATTTGATCGGCCGCGTCGTCGTCGCGACGGTGCTGCTGCCTCGGTATTACCAGGGCGAGCTCGTAACTGCTTACACGCTGCTCGAAACCCGGTTTGGCCTCGCGACGCGCCGCTTCACGTCGATCGTTTTCATGGTCACGCGTGGCATGGCGGACTCGGTGCGCGTGTTTGCGACCGCAGTGCCTATCGCGCTCATCATAGGACCCCTGCTGCCGAAGGCGGCGGTGATGCCCGTTGCCGTGCTGGTACTCGGTACGCTGACCGTGCTTTACACAATCAAAGGCGGGATGCGCGCCGTGGTCTGGACAGAGATCGTCCAGGCGTCGGTGTATCTGATCGGCGGCGTCTCGGCGCTCGTCCTGATCGGCCAGGCGACGAGCGGCGGCTGGAGCACGATCCTCGATACCGCGGGCGCCGCCGGCAAACTCCACACGTTCGACTTCTACACGGGATTTGACAGACCGCACACGGTGTTCGCAGGCCTGATCGGCGGAGCCTTTCTGTCCATGGCCTCTCACGGCGCCGACCAACTGATCGTCCAGCGGCTCCTTTCGTCGAAGACCCTTCGCGACGGCCAGATCGCGATTGTCGGCAGCGGTGTGGTGATCATCGCGCAGTTCACGCTCTTTCTGATGATCGGCGTCGGACTTTGGGTCCTCAACGGCGGCCAGTCGTTCCCGAGCGCCGATGCAATTTTTCCGACGTTCATCATCGATCACATGCCGCACGGCCTCGTCGGGTTGCTCCTGGCGGCGATTCTTGCGGCCACAATGAGCACCCATTCCGGGGCGATCAACTCGCTGGCGGCGGCGGCGACGCACGACATCTATCTGCCGCTGACCGGGAAGAGCGCCGCCGACCCCGGCGTGCTGCGCGTCGGCAAGATGTTCGCGCTCGCCTGGGGCGTGATCCTGACTGGGGGCGCCCTGCTCTTTCCGGCGAATCCAAAGTTGCCGATTGTGGTGGTTGCACTATCGATTGCGTCGTTCACACAGGGCGGCCTGCTTGGCGGATTTTTCCTGGGTATCTTGTGGCGCCGCGCCGTTCAGCGTGATGCAATCACGGGAATGACGGTCGGAATCGGGGCCATGGCGTTGATCGTCTTTTCCAAGCAGTTCATGGCCGCATTTCCGTCGCTGGTTTCGCTCTTGACTCCCGTCAGCACGATCGCATGGCCGTGGTACGTCCTGATCGGCACGTCGATTACCATGGCCGTCGGGATTCTCTCGTCGTACACTCACCCAGCTCCAACCCCCAGACCGGCACTTCCGACTACATGACGCAGATTGTAATTGGCATCGACGGCGGCGGCTCGAAGACGCACGCCATTGTCGCGGACGACAACGGAACGACCATCGGTGAGGCGTTCGGGCCGGGGAGCGCGGTCACCCCGGGGAACGCGGACGCGTCGGCGGGGGTCATCGCCGACGTGATTCGCGACGCGCTCAAGGCGTCGAGCATGACGCATGTCACGCCGCGCGTGCTGTGCGTCGGTGTCGCCGGTGCTGGTCGGGAGCACGAGCGGCAAGCATTGTGGCAGGCGCTGGTCGGCCGCGATGTGGCGGCGGACGTCGTGGTCCATTCAGACTTTGGTATCGCGCTTGACGATGCGTTCGGCGACGGGCCTGGCGTGCTGCTCATCGCCGGGACGGGGTCGGTCGCGTTCGGCCGCAGCCCGACGGGGACGACGGCCCGCTGCGGCGGATGGGGGCCGGTGCTCGGCGACGAAGGAAGCGGAGCCTGGATCGGGCGACGCGCGCTGTCGGTCGTGACGGCGGCAGCCGATGGCCGTGAATCACCCACCGCCCTCACCGGCGCCGTGTTGACGGCCGCCGAGGTGAATGAGGTCAGCGATTTGGTCGCCTGGGCAGCGGCGGCCAAGCCGGCGCAGATCGCCACGCTTGCCCCGGTGGTGTTCGCGGTCGCCGAGAGTGGCGATTTGCGGGCGAATGCGCTCGTGAGCCTGGCGGTCGAGGAGCTCATGCTGCACGTGCGAGGTCTCGCCCAACAGCTTTTCGGCGACGACCGCGCCTCCGTCCAGGTCGCGCTTGCCGGGGGACTTATGCGGCCGCGCTCGGTATTGCGAAAGCGGCTCGAACACAGGCTCAGAGCGGCCGTACCAGGAGCGCAGATCCTCCCGGTAGAGGTGGTCCCGGCCCGGGGTGCGGTGCGGGGCGCGCTTCGCTTTGTCGGGGCGGAAGTCGCCTGATGATCTTCAGATAAACGACTTAAGCTGTGAAGTCTTAAATCGCTGTATTTAAGACACTTATATGCATTTCAGCCTTAGACTGAGCGGCCGTTTGGCGTTACTCGCTGGGAGTCTGAACCCCAGGAACCCTCAACGGTTGCCCAGCCACCGCGTCGAGAACCGGTGTATCCCGAGCTGGCTTGTCAAAGTCCCCCTCCCATCGGGCCATGACGACCGTCGCGAGGCAATTCCCTAGTACGTTGGTCGATGTCCGGGCCATGTCCATCAGCGCGTCCACGCCGAGAATGACCCCGACCGCCTGAAGCGGCAGGCCGAACTGCACCAAGGTGCCGGACAAGATCACCAGCGAGGCGCGGGGGACAGCAGCCACCCCTTTGCTGGTGAGCATGAGCGTCAACATCATGGCGAGCTGCGTCGACAGGGGCATGTCGACTCCCGCCGCCTGAGCCACGAACACCGACGCCAGCGCCAGATAGAGCGTGGTACCGTCGAGATTGAACGAATACCCGGTGGGGAGGACGAACGCGACGATCCGCCGCGGCACGCCGAGCTGCTCCATCCGCTCCATCGCCAGCGGCAGAGCCGCCTCGGACGACGCTGAGGAAAAGGCGATCAGCCACGGTTCCTTCACGGCCTTGATGAAACGCTTGATCGGCACCCGCGCCATCAACGCGATCGGAATCAGCACGAAGACGATGAACACCACCAGCGCCCCGTACAGGGTGCCGACCAGCAGGCCGAGCGTCTTCAGCACCCCGATACCGCTCTTCGAGACGGTGACTGCGATGGCCGCGCCGATGCCGATCGGCGCGAAGCCCATCACCACGCCGACAAACTTGAACATCACCTCAGACAGACTCTCACAGGCCGACAGCATGAACTTCTTGGCCGGCGCATTGGTGACCTTGGCGAGTCCGACGGCGAACAAGATCGTAAAGAACACGATCTGCAACACCTGGTTCTCGGAGGCGGCCTGGAAAAAGCTCTGTGGAACCGTGTGCTCGAGCATACTGGCCACGGTTGTCTTGGTCGCAGCGAGCGTAGTGCCCTGCTCTGCCGACCCACTCAACACGTCGATACCGCGACCCGGTTTGACGAGATTGACCGCTGCGAGCCCCACAACCAGCGCGAGCGTCGTAACGATTTCGAAGTAGAGGATCGACCGGAAGGCAAGCCTGCCGACCCGCTTCATGTCGTCGCCGTGCCCGGCGATCCCCACGACAAGCGTCGAGAACAGCAGGGGCACGATCAACGACTTGATCATGCGCAGAAAGACTGTCGACAGGATCGCGAGGTCGGTTGCCGCCCAATGGTGCGTCGCACGGTCCGCTTCGGGATACATCCACCCGACCAGCACGCCGAGGACCATTGAGATAAGGATCCACTGGCTCATCGAGATCCGGCGGAGTCCAGTCCGCGGTGTGTCCGCCGGTGGGGCGACTGCGCGATCAGACGGCTGCATTGGGGTCAGGCTCGCGGTTGGGGAGTCGCGGAGGTCGCCCGCCGAAGCGCCGAGTGGGCATACCCGTACATGAAGTAGAGGACGAGGCCAACGACGAGCCAGATGCCGAAGCGGATCCACGTAACCGTGGGCAACTGGACCATCAGGTAGACGCAGGCGACGATCGAGATGAGCGGCGTCAGCGGCACCCAGGGAACTCGGAACGGCCGCTGACGGGCCGGGTCCGTGCGGCGAAGGACGATGACCCCCGCTGACACGAGTACAAACGCGAACAGGGTCCCGATGTTCGTCAGATCCACGACTTCGGCGATATTGGCAAACGCGGCGAAAAACGCCACGAACACTCCCGTGAGAATCGTGCCGATGTGGGGTGTCTTGTACTTCGGGTGAACCCGGGAGAAGAATGGCGGCAGCAGTCCATCGCGCGACATCGAGAAAAAGATCCGCGGCTGACCGAGCTGGAAGACGAGCAGCACGCTGCCCATCGCAAGCACGGCGCCGAGCGCGATGATGAAGCGCGAGGCATTGAGCAGCGCCGGCGGCCCGTCGGCGAATTGCAGAGCCGTGATCATTGGTTCGGCCGTCCCGAGCTTTTGCCACGGGGCGATACCCGTCATCACAATCGAGATCGCGATGTACAACACGGTAGTGATCAGCAGACTCATTACGATGCCGAACGGCATGTCGCGCGCTGCGTCCTTCGACTCCTCGGCCGCGGTCGATACGGCGTCAAATCCGATGTACGCGAAGAAAATAATTGCGGCGGCAGCGCTGATTCCGCGAATCCCGTTCGGTGCAAAGCCACCGGTCGCCGGATTGGTCCAGTTGTGCGGCCGGATGAGGAATGCCCCGACGGCGATGAAAAAGAGAATGATGGCGACCTTGAGAATCACCATCGCGTTGTTGGCGTTCGCCGACTCCTTGATGCCGACCACCAGAACAACGGTGATGAGCAGCACGACGAGAACCGCCGGCAAGTTGATGATGAACGGCAGGCCCAGGAGATGGGGCGCCCCGCTCCAGGCCGAGGCCAGATAGCTGGTCGTGGCGTCGGCCGTGCCGGCAGCCGCGCTCCCGGCCTGCACGAACGCATCGTGCGCCGATCGGTAGTCGGTCGCGAGCCAGGCGGGCAGGTTCAGCCCAAAATGCGATAGCAACTCACGGAAATAGCCCGACCAGCCGATCGCGACACCGATGTTTCCGACGGCGTACTCGACGATCAGATCCCAGCCGATGATCCAGGCGACGAACTCACCGAGTGAGGCGTAGGCGTACGTGTACGCCGACCCTGAAACCGGCACCATCGCAGCAAACTCCGCGTAGCACAGCGCCGCGAATCCGCACGCCACCGCCGTAAGAATGAACGAGAAGATGACCGCCGGTCCAGCCCCGGGACGGGCCGCATCGCCGACGATCGCCGTACCCGTTGTCGCGAAGATCCCGGCGCCGATCGTGGCCCCGACGCCGAGTGCCGTCAGGTGCCATTTGCCGAGCGTCCGCTTGAGGCCACCCCGCTGGGCGACATCCGCCTCGAAATCGGCGACGGACTTCTTCGCGAAAAGCGAGCGCATTGCGCTAGCTCTCGATCCTCATCTTGTAGAACGACCTCCAGACGAACGTCACCGAGATCACCATGAAGGCGGCGGCGAGCATGTGGCCGAGGTTGGGACCCTGCTGCTTCTCGAGCGACACGGCCAATTCGACGGCCAGCAACCCGAACAAAGTCGTGAACTTGATGATCGGGTTGAGCGCGACCGATGACGTATCCTTGAACGGATCGCCGACCGTGTCTCCAACGACCGTCGCCGAGTGGAGCGGCGTGCCTTTCTGCTTGAGTTCCACCTCGACGATCTTCTTTGCGTTGTCCCAGGCGCCGCCCGCGTTCGCCATGAAGATCGCCTGATACAAACCTGTGATGGCGATCGAGATGAGATAGCCGATGAAGAAGAACGGCTCGACGAAGGCGAACGCCAGCGTCGCGAAGAACACCGTCAGGAAGATGTTGAACATCCCCTTCTGCGCGTACCTGGTGCAGATCTCGACGACCTTCTTGCTGTCCTCGACCGATGCCTTGGCGGTGCTCTCAAGGTTCATGTTCGCCTTGATGAACTCGACCGCGCGGTACGCGCCGGTCGTCACGGCCTGGATCGACGCGCCGGTGAACCAATAGATGATCGCACCGCCCGTGATGAGACCGAGCAGAAACGGCGGGTGGAGGATCGAAAGATTCTCGAGGTTCGTCGTCAGCCCGTTGGTGAGGCGAACGATGATCGAAAATATCATTGTCGTCGCACCGACAACCGCCGTGCCGATGAGCACCGGCTTGGCGGTCGCCTTGAACGTATTGCCGGCGCCGTCGTTTTCCTCGAGAAAATGCTTCGCCTTCTCGAAATTCGGGTCGAAGCCGAACTGCTGCTTCACGTCAGCGCGCGCGTTCGGCATCTGCTCGATGGTCGACAGTTCGAACACCGATTGCGCGTTGTCCGTGACCGGGCCGTACGAATCGACCGCAATCGTCACTGGCCCCATGCCCAGAAATCCGAATGCAACCAAGCCGAAGGCGAAGACCGCCGGAGCGACCATCAGCGCACCCATGCCGGCGTTGCTGATGAGGAACGCCACCGACATCAGACCCATGATCGTGATGCCCAGCCAGTAGGCGCTGAAATTCCCCGCGACGAGGCCGGACAGGATGTTGAGCGACGCGCCGCCTTCGCGGGACGACGTCACAACTTCCTTGACGTGGCTCGACTCAGTCGATGTAAAGATCTTGACGAGCTCGGGAATGATCGCGCCAGCGAGCGTTCCACACGTGATGACGCTCGACAGCTTCCACCACAGCGAACCGTCGCCGAGCGTCGGGATCATCATGTAGGAGACGATGTAGGTCAGCACGACCGACAGGATCGACGTCAGCCAGACGAGGGAGGTCAGGGGCGCCTCGAAGTTCATCTTGTCGACGTCAGCGTATCGGGCCTTGGCGATCGCTTCATTGATGAGGTACGACACGCCACTGGCGACCACCATCATGATGCGCATCGCGAAGATCCAGACGAGCAGCTGGACCTGGACAGACGGTTCCTTGACGGCGAGGACGATGAACGAAATCAGCGCGACGCCGGTCACGCCATAGGTCTCAAAGCCGTCGGCGCTGGGGCCGACCGAATCGCCGGCGTTGTCGCCGGTACAGTCGGCGATGACCCCCGGGTTCCGCGCGTCGTCTTCCTTGACGTTGAACACGATCTTCATCAGATCCGCGCCGATGTCAGCGATCTTCGTGAAAATGCCGCCCGCAATACGGAGCGCGGCAGCTCCGAGTGACTCGCCGATCGCGAATCCAATGAAACAGGCGCCGGCGTAATCACCCGGAATAAAGAGCAGAATCGCGAGCATCAACACGAGCTCGACCGAGATGAGCAACATGCCGATGCTCATTCCCGCCTTGAGCGGAATCGCGTAGCACGGGTACGGCTTGCCACGCAGCGCGGCGAACGCGGTCCGCGAATTGGCAAAGGTATTGACCCGAATCCCGAACCAGGCGACGCCGTAACTGCCCGCGATGCCGACGAGGCTGAAGATCAGGATGACGGCGACTTTGGCCACCGTAAAGTGCTGGAGCACGCCGAAGTAGAGCGCGATGACGGTCCCGATGAACAGCTCGAGAATCAGGATGAACTTGCCCTGCGTGATCAGATAGGTCTTGCACGTCTCATAGATCAGCTCGGACACCTCGAGCATCGATGCGTGCACGGCCATGTTCTTCAGCTGGGTGTAGATCACCATGCCGAACACCAGTCCGAGGACGCAGACGATCAGGCCGAACATGAGCAGTGTGTGACCGCCCATCCCGAAAAACACAGCCTGGTTGAGATCAGGAATGACGAGGTTGGCTTCGCCTCCGGCGCGTTCCTGCGCGAGAAGCAACGCGCCCGTTAACGGTGCGGCCACGAGCATCGCGGCGGCGGCGGACAGCAACAGGGCGCAACGACGGATCATGTGCTCCATCAACTTCATGATATTTTGTTCTCCAGGGGGAATCCGAGTCCATTGCACCACGGCCGCGCGTACAGTCAACGCGCGGCCGGGCGGTATGGCGGTGGCAGGGCAAGCAAAGCGGGGCATGCAAAACCGCGCAAATTTACGAAAGCGCGCGTTTCTGTGCCAGTAAGCTAGCCGCCCAGCGTCAGAGTGATCTGCGCCTTCGCGCGAACCGGCACGCCCTGCATCGTGGTCCCCGGCCGAAACCGGAAGGATTTGAGGACTTCCTCGAGCCGCCGGTTGTAGCCCCGGTCCTTGGTCGGCGTGAATTTGAACGACAAAACCTTGCCGTCCTCGCTGACATCGAATTCGGCGAGGATCTGCGATCCCCTGACACCCGACGGCAACGGCAACGGCGGAATGAACAGCTCGGTCATCATCGGCGCGTGAATGGCCGTGTTGCCGCCCCCGGTTCCAGGACCGATGCTTGATCCGTTACCCGTGCCTACGCCCGATCCGACCCCGCCTCCCAAGCCTGGGCCATTGCCACCCGTCTTGTCGTTTCCGGTCCCACCTCCGATCCCCAAGATCGGCGACTGGATCTTGACCTCGACCTTCGCCTCCTGGGCGAGCTTGGGCATTTCGAGTGGCGGAAGCACCACTTCGGGCAGCTTCGGCGGCTCGAAGACCGGCAGCGGCGTCAACGGAGCTACCACGGGCTTCGGTGGCGGTGCCAGCTCGATATAGCGGACTCCTCCCGTGCCGCGGTTCCCGCCTCCACCGCCGCCGGCCGGCCCCGGACCCCCGGCGCCCGACTCCAACGGCTTCAGGTTCGGATCGGTGTGGAGCGGGCCAGGGGCCAGCAGAAAGAGCAGGAGCAGCCCGTGGAACAGCAGCGAGAGTATGGTGCCGTTCCGCTGACGGTCGCGCGACCCCGGAATTCCGGTCGCGGGCACTCCACGCGCCCGGCGCCATCCATGGCGCGCAGGCGACGAACGCGCAGGCGACGAGCGCGCAAGCCATCGCGACTGGGTCGGCAGCCACTGCATGAAGGTCATCGGCTCAATTTGACGCGGGGAGCACCCCAAATGATACGGCGGGCGGAACCAATAAGGTTCCGCCCGCCGTCGAGTCCAACTCCGGCCCTAGCGCCAAGGCGCTCGACCGTGAGCCCGTCTACTTGCCGAGCGCCTTTGGCGGAACGCCGATCACCAGAACCCCGGCGCCCCGGGCAATGTCCATCGCGTCAACGATATCGCCGTATCTCGCCGCCGGATCGCCCTTCACAAAGATCACCTTGTCCGGACGACCTTCGTAGATGGATCGCAGCCGGGCCGAGAGCGTGGCCTTCGTCTGCTCTTCTGCATTGATCAGAAACTTGCCGTCCGGGTTGACCGACAACACGATCTGATCGGACTTGGTGTTCGCGGCCTGCACGCTCGGATTGGGATCCGGCAGTTGCACGTCGATCGCTTTCCTCATCGTCGGCAACGCGGCCATGAAAATGATGAGGAGCACGAGCAGCACGTCGATCATCGGCGTGACGTTGATGTCGTTCTCGAGGCCCTTATCGGGACCGCCAGCGGCCATGGACATGGCTATTTCCCCTTCGGTGCGTCGGCTCTGGTATCGCCCTTTACCGTGGACGTTGTTCCCGGCTGCTGTTCACCCACGAGACCGATGACGTGGACCTTGTTCTTCATCGCGAGTTCAATCGCGTCCTGGACCTTTGCGTACTTGATGTTCTCGTCGGCGCGAAGGTAG
>Ga0315281_10005534_pt1 | contig 18064 bp, 36 predicted proteins | sample YL17G07_0_MG_FD_204540 | JGI IMG/M metagenome (GOLD analysis project Ga0315281, IMG submission 204540) | Sediment microbial communities from Yellowstone Lake, YNP, Wyoming, USA - YL17G07_0 | ecosystem: Environmental > Aquatic > Freshwater > Lake > Sediment | place: USA: Wyoming | collected...
TGATGTTCAGGTCTGTTAACTGTTGGAATAGCTGGGCGATTTCTGTCCCTGAAAGATATTTGCGTTTCGGCTGTTTCTCACCCATGTTTTCGCCTTATGCTGATGTTCTTATTCGGGCTAGTGCTGCTTCGTAGTCTTGTCTTAGGCTTTGTGCTTCTGGGCTTTTTAGTCCTTCGAGGCATTGGTAGAGCATTTTCATGAAGGTTACGATGTGCAGGCCTAGTGTGGTTTTGGTTTTGTCGAACCATTTGTTCCAGTCTTGTTTTCCGAGGAAGACGTTGGTTAGTTCTCGGCGGAATTGTTCTCTGACGTTTAGGGCTCTGAGTTTTCCTGTTTGGTCTAGTCCTTCGAGTGGTGTTAGGCGTTCGGCTACTCGGTTTATGAAGGTTTGCATGTCGGGTTCTATGGCTGGCGGCAGCGGGGGTCTTGTTTGTTTGTAGGCTTCTTCCACGTTTTGGGTTTGCTCCATTATTGGTCCGACCAAGTTCATTTGTCTGAGGAAGTTTTCCCAGTAATGCAAGCTGACTTTTGTTTCAGGTGCACGGGGTTTAGGCATTGTTTACTCCTTTCAGGTAGCTTGAGATTAGCGACTCGTAGTATGGGATTAGCTGGTCTATGTTGAAGCCTAGTTCTTCAGCTACGATTGCTAGGGTTCCGAATTCGTTTATTATTTTCATGGCTTTTTTTAGGCGTATGACGGGGTCTGTTTCGCCTTGCAGATAGGCGAGTTGCTGTTTCAGTTCTTGGTTTTCTTGTTTGAGCGGTTCGAGTTCGTCGGCTTTCTGGAGAGACTCGATTATGAGCTGGTGGATTGGCTTGTTTCTTATGTCGTCTATTGTCCAGCCTTTTTTGATGAGGTGGTTTGACACGGCTTGCCAGACGGCTTTTCCGAGGATGAAGTATTGTTCGGTTTGGGCTGCGGCTTCTTCGGCTACGGCGCCTTCCACGGCGTCTTTAACTGTTTTGCTGGCGATTTCTTCAGGCTCCAGTTCTCTTTCTTTCAAGTAGTATTTTTCGATTTGTTTGTAGGGCGTTACGAAGTGGGGTTCCCCTTCTTCTGAAAACTCGATTAAGCCTTTCTGTATCATTCGGCTGACTTTGTGGATTTCTTTGCCGCTGACTTTCAGGGCGTGGCTTATCATGGGCGCTAAGCCCTGTTCTCCCTTATCCTTATGTTCAGCTAGGTATTTGGCGACTGCTAACGCTTTCTCTTCAGTCAACATTTACTTTTCCCCATTTTTCTGATTTGACAAATCGTCCAGTATGATAAAATTACAAAGACGATTACCGTTCCATAGAAACTAACGAAATTCAAGAAGAGCAAGTCATTATACGCTTCTCCAACAGTTGTTTTCCAAAGCCAACACTCAAAATAGCTTTGAGCATAGTTTGTTAAGCCTTGTTGCTGCATTACTACGAGGAACGCTGGAGTATTCCACACTGGCAACACACTAATCAGATCCAACTGCCATATTGAAAAGATATAGAGTATTGTGAGGCTAATGATTAGAAAGACAAGGAATGCTAGGGTTTTGGGTTTAGCTCTATAGACAAGCTTCAGCGTTTCAAACATGCTTGAGTGCACTCCAAACTCCATAGTACGCCAGAATGAAGCCTACTGTCAAAATGGCGACTCCGAAATAGCCCCCCTGCAACGAAAGCAGTTCCTTCAGTCCTCCAACTTGCCAGAGGGCGTCGCAATAATCGTGTAGTAAAATGCCTAGTCCAAGGAAAAATAGTGCAACTGAAACAGGGAAGGCTTTAGTTAGTTTCCACCCTACTTTTGGGCCGAAGAGCTTTATGCCTAGTCTACGGAAGGCACAGCTTGATGTTGGAGGCATGTCCTCTGTATAGCAATGTAGCGCGTCTGCGTCTCCCTGCAAAATTACTGAGGCAATGTATTTTCCAGCTTCAACAAGCTTCTGACTTAATGTTACAGCCAGATCCTTAGCTAGTTGTAGGCATTCTTTCCAAGTTTTGCCTTCAAGCCGAAACTTCAAGCCTGAAACGGCGAATTCTTTGAACTCGTCTATGGCTTCAGTGGTGAAAGTGAAGGTTTCAACATAGCCCCAATAGGCTAACGCCCCATTTTTGTAGGCTTCAACTCCAAGCTTTTTGGCGCTTAGGCAGTTCATGCAGTAAACTTCTCTGCCTGAAAGAAGCGTTACATTGTTTAGGTCTACGACAGCTTCAGTTTCGCTTCCCCAATGAGCCGAGTCTGACCCGTGGTCAAAATGGATATAGAGGACTCCAGGATTCTGTTTCAGCGCATTTTCAACTTCAACCCTGCTTACTCGCCTCCCACCTATATCAATAGCTTCGTAGCTTTTCTCTTCAAGCAGGGCTTTAGCCTCACGGCTCCAATCATAACTATACTCGGTTGGAGAGTCAAACTTTGGCGCTACTAGAACGGCTACAGTCACTTTGGAACGCCTGCCAAATCTAGCATTTTGTTTCTGAACACTTCGTTTTCTTTGAACTGCTTAATCGCGGAGTTGAGGAGTGACTCGACGAGTTTCTTATGGTTTTTCTGAAGCTTCTTTCTGTTTAACATGCCAACAAACTCTTTATAGGTGAAGCTTTCCCGTCCAGCATAGATTATCTCCATAGGCTTCTGCGTGGCTTCAGCCTGAAGAGCTCTGGTAATTATGTCCACTACTTCCGCATCCCTCATACAGTTCCCTCAGCCTTTTTTTGGGTCTACTGTTTTTTGCTGCCAAGTGCTTCTTTCAATGCAAAGCCAATTATTGCACAGAGCCAGAAGAAACATGCGAAGGGAACGCGGTATTCTTGTGGAACGAAGTCGGGGATTGCTGCGCCTGCCGTGCCGAGGGCTAGGAAGAATGCGGAGAGGGCTAAGAGGATTGCTTGAGCTTGATTTGACAAGCCTTCCATACTTTCACCTAACCAAACTATTGTAGCAGAATTGTTTTAAAGGTTTACTGTGGTTTTGCTTTAGAGGGCTGTGAAGAGTAGGCGGAGCGCCATGTAGAATCCCCAGATGCCGCCGATGACTACGCCTGTGCCTCCCAGCATCAACACGAAGTCTTTAACTTCTTCTTTCCAACCTTTAACTTCACTCATTGGTTTCACTCAAACCTAATTAAGCCTAGAAACAAATAAAACTTGTGCTTAGCTTCCCACCAAAACAACCCAGCCATAAGCAATTAGAATTGTGTTGTGTAGGTTACGCTTACTGTTCCGCCTGCTGGAACAACCACGTCGCTGACAGCATCGTGATAGAGCAGAAACAATGTCCACGTTGCCGATGCGTAACAAAAGTTGCCGTACATGCCTGTTTCTCTCACAGTTCCCCCCGCTGTCCAAACATAGCTTCCCGTCACTACGAGACGCCAATTAGTTTCATCCGAAGTTGTGCTAGACGGTGTGATTGTTGAAACTAGGCTAGCGAGCTCGTAGTCTGTTCTTGCTGGAGTAGGTGCGGTTGCTGGATTTCCGAATCCAAGCATAGTCCCAAGTACTGCTAGTGGTGCGTTAGTACTGCGATTGAACACAGATACGTCACTACATATGGAAGGAGTCCTTGTAACACCCCCCGTGTCAGTAAGGCTTACGGTGGTATATGTGTCGGAAGATGGTTTAGGTCGAAGCACTCCCGCAAGTAGGCGTTGAAAGTTACGCATTATTAAGTCTTTTTTAGGGTCGTTTAATCCTATCCCATAGCACTTTCCTTTTTTGAAGGATTTAACTATGACTAGCTCTTTCATAGGCTTTAGGTTTGAAAGTCGCCCTTGCATTTCCCGTTTCAAATCTCTGATTTCGTATGGTGCTAAAGGCTTTAAGATTGTCATGTTACTGTCACCTGAACTGATTCGGTTATGGTTGGGGTTGCTTGAGCAACTTTATCTTTGTCAACGCTGACGGACTCCGCTATTGTGGGAGTGGCTTCCGCAACATTTCTTTCAACACTGACGGACTCCTGAAACTTTGGGTTGGCTATCCCGCCAATCGTTGAAATTAGTGAGGCGACGCCTGACTGGACAAACTCGAAGCCTAATCCCTTCACTCCATAGTCGGGTGTTGGCTCTGTTGTGAAGTCCGTTTCTTTTCTGTTTTTTCCAAGCCTATAGTGTTCTGGTTGGTCAGGCATTTTGGTCACGCTCGCTTAAAGAAGTTGTAGTCGAAAGTTCTATATGAACCTGCTGTCTGCTGAAGGGTAACTTTGAAGCCGTATTTGGCTGACAGTTTAATTAAGTGTGTGGCGGGGTTTGTTTGGGCGTTAGAGTATGTTGTGGAGTCATACTGCCTGTAGGTTCCGCCCGACTTCGTTTTTACATACATTCTGATTATGACGGTGTCGCCTGAAGCCATGTTTGCGAGGTCTATCCACCCTTCAATTTCGCCTATGCTGGTTGATTCGATTATTGTTTGTTCTGTGCCATCAGCCGTCAGCGTGTCTACCTTAAATTCTTGTAAGAGCACGGGCACATGAAGTGGCATTTAGCTTCACCTTACGTTGGTCTTATTAGACGCGGGTTCCAGTTCACTCTTATGATGGCTTTTCCCGTCTGAGCCGAGTTTGTTATGTAGACCTCTTCTATTTCAAACTGGTCTTCCGTGAAGCCTTTTTCTGCTGGGGTGGCGTCGTTTGAGGCGCTGTTTATACGGTAGTCGAAGGCGCTGTCGGCTTTTATGATTGTCATGGTGTCGGCTACTACGCCTAAGCGCCTAATTCCTAATGCTTCGTTTGTTCTGGCTGTGGACAAGTCTATTTCGAAGTTTCTGTATCCTCTGTCCTTGACTTCCTGTGTCAATGTGGGCGTTATGCGGATTCTTGCTGGAATTTCTGGTGGTGGCGGAATCAGTTCTTCGAGTTGCTGGGCGTTTTTGGTTGAGAAAAAGGTTGGTGGCTCTGGCTTGAACGGTTCTTCCACTGGCTTTTCGTAGGTTACTATGGGGGTGCGGATTGCCCGCTGAAGCTCTTGGTCTTCTGGCATTGGTTACCCTACTCTGCGTTGCGCCCTTATTTTTGCTAGTTCTTTTAGAGCCTGCTGTTCGAAAGCGCCTAAGCCTTCCACTGAAGAGCCTGCCTTCACGAACTGTGCCTGTCCGTTGCCGAATATGTGTAGGAAGTCGCCTTCTGGTTTGCCTGGGTAGCCTGCAACTTCGTATTCTACGATGACGAAGTAGTAGTCTTGGTCAGTGCTCTGTTTTATGCGTAGGTATTGGCTGTCGTCGTAGCTCCACCTGTCCAGTTCTATGAGTTGGTCTACGGGGGCTATTGCGCTGGTTATGGCTTCGTCCACGTCTTTGCTTAGGAGCGGTGATACGAGCCACCAGAGGTAAGTGCTTGCCGTTGTGCCTAAGCCTAAGTATTGCAGGTGCACGATCCTGTTCTTTTTCAGGTTGCCATGCAGTGACTCGAAGCTTGTGTCAGTGGTAATCACTAGGTCGTACAGGCTTGTTTTGGCTCCTGTAACACTCACTTTTTTGCGGTTGTTCCTCACAGTGATAATTTGCAGGTAGCCCGAATCAAAGTCTGGCCCAGTGTGTATGATGTGGCCTGGTTTCAGCACAGGAAGCCTAGTAACATATACAGAAAACGGTTTGAACGACATTTTTCACATTCCTCCTTCTTCTTGTTCTTCAGATATGATTTGCCGTTTTTTGATTTAACTCTTTCTATGCTGGGATGACAGGATATACTCCGCTCTGGCTTACGAGGAAGTTTGCTGTGACGACTGCGGGTTTTGTGATGTTGATTTGGGCTGTGGGGCTGTGGCTTGCGACTTGTCCGTTGAGTGTCCAACTGCGGAAGGCGTAGGTTAGGACGAGGTCGGGGCTTTTTGGGACGGCTGCAAACTTGTGTGTGCCTTTGGGTAGGCTCAGGATTTTCGGTGTTGCCACTTCAAGTTTGTCGTCTACCAAGATCACGGTGGGTATGGGCTTTGACGTTAACGCTACTTGGACGGTTGGTTTGGCTAGGGCTCTGCTGACCAGCCAGCCTAAACCGACTAGACCTGCGACTCCGCCTACAACTGCAACTGCTTTTTTGTTCATAAGCTTTAACCAAAAAAGAGTAGAGGTGTTCTGGCTTAAAGAATTTTTGCACTAGAGAACCCTACTATAGAAGTTTCTTCCATAAAAGTTTAAATGTTGAAGCAACTCTCTCTTATTGTTGAGGAAAAGGAGGTAACCTATGTGAATAAGAAACTGCTACTGCTGAAACTGTTGCCTTACGCTTCGGTGGGATTGACAATTGTTTTGGTCATCATTGGCTACGTGAAAACAGGACCTTTCATCGGACCACCCCAACCTGACTAAGGTGTCACTATGGACTCCGACTTTAAACTTCCCCTTTTTCTTCTTCTATGCGGATTATATGGCGTGTTAACGCCTCTAGTCGTCCTGTGGATTTGGTCGTGTGTGGTTCAAGTTGTTGCTTGGTATTTTGTCTATCCTCTAATGTTAATTCCAGCTTTCGTGTGTGGCGTTCCTCTGTTACATTACATTAGGGAGAGAGACAAGCAAGCCGTTGAAGTGTTTATCCCGAACAGTGAAGTGAGAGACATTGGACACGTGTTCACGGAGTACGAAGAGTTGCTCAAGAAAAAACTAAAAAACTAAACATAGAGGAAGGTGGGGGTGAGAAGTGTATGAGTTGGAAAATGTTGGCTGTACGGCTTTTCCCAATAGTTCTAAGCATTGCAGTTGCGGTAAGTTGCTTCGCTCCATTCGGTCCTTTCACTGCAACTGGTGGGTGGTGCTACGTTTGACAAACTCAGACATTGTTGAAGGTGTAGCCTTCGTGCTTTTCGCTTGGTGCTTTCCAGGGGCATACGCAATACTGTCGGTTTACCTTGCCATCATAACGGGGCTGGGCTTTCCGTTGATTATTGGTATGGTTGTGCCAATTGTTGCTGTGTGGATTCGGGTTGTTTCTAAACGGGAGCGGAGAGAGCTTGAGCAGATGCTTAAACCATACAAGCCTCTTTCGGATGAGGAGAGAAGTCGCATAATACAGTCTTTCGCCGAGAAAAAACGTGAAAAACATGCCTGACAACCCATAGGTGGATCTTGATGGTTGAAATTATTAAAAACGCTGCACAGTGGCGAAACAACACAGGCGCCTGGGTTAACCCAGCAGACGCTTGCGGTGCACAAAATGGAGTCTGCGCTTACAAAATTACCAGCACAGTCGGCACATATGATTGCGAACTGTACGATTATGGTTTTGCCATTCCAGTCGGCTCAACAATAGACCATGTGTATATAGGGTTTCACTCGGTCAGTGGCAGCAACGTTAATGCTGATGAAGTTTTCGGTTCGTTCAACCTAAAAAAAGGAAGTTCAACATGGGCAGTCAGCAGTCCTTGGCTTCAAGGCATACCCAGCTGCGGTTATAGCCAAGACAGAGAAACGCTTGATATACAGCCTGCAGGACAGTTTACGCCTGAAGATTTCAACACTCCCAACTTCACCACGATTATTAGGGCGCAGATAAATGCGTATGCTGTGGTGAGGGTTGACTGTGTTTGGATTCGAGTACAATATACTCCGCCTGTGGCTGTTGCGCCTAAAATGGTTGGCGACGGCTTAACATGGGTTGTCGCTTGCTTGTCTAGACGAGTTCTCCGAAAACCGTGTAGCTCACGGCTGGGCTTGCTTCGTAACTGTAAACGTTGAAAGCCGTGTTTGTGGGGCCCTTCCATTTTGTCTTTACCAGGTTGATTAGGAAGCCTGTTTTGTCGGCTATTTTCTTTTCAAACCGCAAGGTGCCTGTGCCGAAGCGGAAGGCTACGTTGCGGTCGGCTCCGCTGTTGTTCCAAACGTCTATTAGGCTTATTTCGAAGGCCTGCGTGGCTGACGCTGCTTTCACCGTGTTGTCGTATTGGCTTGTTGCCTTGCCTGACATCACGTCGGTTTCTGAGAAACTTTTTACTATGTCAGCAACCGTTACAACATCTGATGAGGTTAAGGCTCTTATGCTTCTTGGGTCTATAGTTGTTCCCGCTGGTTCCTTAACGTATGCATTAAGAAAATCGTTAGCAGCATTCAAATTCCGAATTTGACGCGCATCATACTCTGCTCCAGCAGTTCTAAGTTGAACCAGTGAGTCGTAGGTTGTTGCCCTCTGAAGCAAAGCTTGACCTTCTGATCCTAGGGCTGTTATCGGGTCGCCGTCTAACAGTATTTTTTTCCATCCGCTCGAAGGGTCGTCCTGCGAAACTTGAGCTACGATGATTGGCGCTTTTTTTTCTTGGGTTATTCTTAGAATTTCTGGATGGTCAACCTTAGGTTGCGAAGGCTTTTCAGGTTTTTCTGGGTAGAGAGTCAGTTTTTTGTAGGGCAAAGTTAATCCGCCAAGAGAGTTTCTAGCCTATCTGTTATTTGGTTCCAATTATAGAGTTTTGCCCTTTCTATTCCTTTAGTGGCTAGTTTGGCTAGTTCTGAAGGGTGCTGGTAAGCCCATATTATTTTGTCGGCTAGGTCTTCCACGTTTACGAGGGCGACTTTGCCTATTGAAAGGTCTAGGTAGTCGCTTATTTCAGCGTAGATTCCGCAGTCGCCTACGATTTCAGGGCTTCCGCCGTGATTAACGATTAGCGGGACTACTCCGCTTGCTAGGGCTTCGAGACAGGTTAATCCGAACGCCTCTGTGGAAGGTTGGGCTAGAATGTGGAATTGGTTGTAGAGGCTTGCGATTGCTTTTTGGTTTACTGGAAGGTTGAGGTAGGCTGTCTGGTTTATGTAGGCTGTCGGGCTTATTTTTTCAGCGTATTTTTTCAGTTTCGGTTGCCACGGTGCATAGTCGTAGGTGCTTGCCACCAGCAAAAGGCGGGTGTTGAAGCCTCGGTCTAGGCAGAGGCGGTGGGCGTCCACGATGCGGGTTAGTTGCTTGCGCCAGACGTCGCTTGCTATGGAGCCAACTGTAAAGTTGTTGGGTTTTGGTGCAGGTTTGAATAGTGTTGTGTCCACGCCATGCATCAAGACTTCTGAACTGTAACCGTGTTTTTTTAGGCATTCTTGGCTGTAGCGACTTGGCACTAGGATTTGGTTTGCAGTGGAAAACAGGGGGTCTATGTCTAACGTCATGGGATAGCCTTCTATGGGTGTGTAAAAAACGATTTTTGTGTCTGGAGAATTCTTTTTGATGATTTGAAGGACTGGCGAAAGGTTTGTGAGGTAGGCTGGCGACTGGAAAAGCAGGATTATGTCGGGCTTGAAAATTTCGGCGTAGTGGAGAATGTGGTCGCCTGAAAAGTAGCTGGCTAAAGTGAAGTTTTGTTCTTGTCTTGGTTCGCCATAGTAGTGCTGCCCAAGATAGAGAATCTTGTAGCCCCTAAGCCTTTCCAACAGTTCACGGCTGACGACGCTGAAACTGCTCTGTATAAACGGGTTTGGTGCTATCCAAATTAAGCGTTTTTTAACGGTTGCTCTGTCGCTTCGAAGAAAAAATTTGAGGTCAAGTTGGCTCGCTCTTGATCTGCTGGATTTTCTGCATTATAATGTCTTGTTTGACGAGTTCGAGAGCTGTTAGGATGTTGCTTATGTGAGCTTTGTGGCTTGTTATTACGTCTACGAAGCCGTTGAAGAGGTTTTCAATTTCCTTTGCTTTCTCTTCTCGGTATGTCTGTTCAAGGTTTTCTATGATTTTCTCGACGATGCTGACGGTTTTCTCCTTCGGTTTTTCTACAACCTCAACTTCTTCCTTCGGGGCTGGCGGGGGCAAAACCGTTAAAGGCTCACTTTTCTTTTCTTCAGTCAATGTTACCACCACAGCGTTTAGGTTACTTAAGTGTGCAGATATAACACTTTCGGCTTACAAACATTAGCCAGTATATACATACGGATGTCTATCGCTAGTCGTATCGAAGTAGATTCTGCCGAGCTTGCTTGTTGTGACGGCCGCTGCGGCTGACGTGTTTTGAAGTGCTAGGGCAGATGCTTCATGCTCTTGGAAATTTAAGTCTGCGACTAACGGTCCCAACGCGTGCTTGTGGTCTGCCCTAACGAACTTGTTCGCTGAACCTATCGCTGCTGCTCCGCCGTCTACTGCTGCCAAGTCGCCCACTAAGGCTTCGGGCACGCCGTGTTTGTGGTCGTATCGGCTTGCGGTTGCGCCTACGCCTGCGCTTGCAGCCGAAAAGTCAACGTTAACTGGAGCAGTATCCGACAATGCTGCCACATCGCCCTCTAAAAGGATTTTTTTCCACTGAACCACGGGTTACACCACTTGCAGAGTAAAACCTTTCAACCTTAAAAGTTTTATGCGACACAGATTTTTGGTCGTTTGTCGACTGTGTTGTAGTAGATTCGGGCTTCTATTGTTGCGGGCGGGTCGGCTGACCTCTTGTCCAATATGACTCTTGTGACTAGGTAGCTTTTGGTCGGCATTTTTTCACCTTGTCGCGGTTACTCGGACTGTTGCGGTTTCGCCTACGGCAACATACAGGGCTACGCGCCAATATTTGGGGCGTTTCGCATCGTATTGCCTACCTCTGCCAGGTTCAAGAGTGGAGGCTTGCGGTAGGCTTTGGCTGTTCACCATTACTTTCACGTTGTTCGCGGAGTCTTCCTTGTTTAAAATGTCTAAGCTGAACATTCGGTAGGGGTAGAAGAGCAACTGTTTGGTTTCGCCGTTGCTGACGGTGACTTCTTGTTCTTCGCTTATGCCTTCTTCAAGCCAAACTGTCAAACTCACAGGCTTCATCTCCGATAGGTTAGTTCTTTTCTGATCTCGCTGATTTCCCTTTCAAGTTTCTCTGTGGTTGCAGGCTCACGTCTTGTTGGTTTGAAGAGTGCCAGGAAGGCTAAGAAGCCGAAGAAGGAGAGGATGCCTACGATTGCGATGATTGGAACATAGTTTGGTTCTTGCTTGATTACGTATGTTGGTTGCAGAGGCAGTTCTAGAGGTATGCGGGTTGGTTTCTGCTCGAAAGTTCTGTTTACGCTTCTCGCTGTCTCCACGTCGAACAGGGGGATTTCTTCTTCAGGAAACAGCGACATTCTTCATCTACTCTGGATATAGTAGTGGAAAGTCTTTAACGTTTTCTCTCAGTTTGAAGCTTCTCTTTTGTGCCGTGGGGCTTAATCTTCTCATGCTTGTGTAGGCAGGTGCTTTCCAGAGCCACACTACTTTTCCCATTTTCTTAAGCCTTGCTGGAAAGTTGTATTCTTCTTCTTGCACCATTTGTTGTGGGTCGAGCTGGTTTATGGTTAGGTTGAAGCCGCCCGTTTTGAGGTATGCGGATTTTCGGAAGTTTGAGTTTGACCCTGGCATTCGAGTGTTGATGACTCCCTGAATCAAGTTTGTCCAGACGTATGCTGTGGAGAGGATTACGTTTCCGTCTTTTCCGCACATGCGTGGCGTTGAAACGCCTACTGTTTCGGAGTTTCGGAACTCTTTTAGAACCAAGTTTAGGTAGTTTGGAGGGTAATAGGTGTCAGCGTCTACTCCGACTAATATTTCGCCTTGAGCGTTCATTATGCCTATGTGTCTAGCAGTGAGTTTCCCTTTGGGTGCACGCAGTATTTTTGCTTCGAATTTTCTCGCTGTTTCCAAGGTTCTGTCCGTGCTTCCGCTGTCAACCAATATAGTTTCAAACTTTTCGGGGTAAGCTTTTTTTATGTTTTGATTGTCAAGGGAAGACATTGTTTCAAGCAGGTATGCTTCTTCGTTTAAGGTTGGAATTATTATCGAGGTTTTGGGGGGTTCGGAGAGTTGGGCGTTGTGGTTGAAGACTTCGCTTCTCATGTAAGCATCAGTGCCTATCGTGGTTGCGGATGTTCCAAGAGCTAAAGCCGAAAGGAGAAGCCACTTATTCAAAAGTTACGCCTCACAGCCTTGCCTCCATGTCTCCTAATGCTATTAGGCTCTGAGCATCAAAGTGCAAGTATTTCGCAGCCTGTTCATCTCCTCTTTTTTCCGCCAAATCACGATAATACTGGTAGGCTTGGCGTGTGATGTTGACGGCTTGTCCGAAGGTTTTGTCTGTGGAAAGTTGGAGGGCAGGTTGCAAGAGCGAAACGAAAAAGGGATAAGAAATTTTGTCGTTGAGCGGGTTTGAAGCGTGTTCCTCTGAAAGAAAAATGAAGGGTTCGCGGTAGGCGGCTACTGCTATGGCTCCAGCGTCTATAAGGCGGAAAGCTAGGTCTTTGCCTGTGTTGCATGTAGCGAGATACACGATGCGGTTTCGCATCAAGTAGGTGTTGGTGTCGTAGATTTTTAAGCCCAGTTCAGGATCGTAGCCTTTCACGCCTAGGATGACGTGTCCGTTCACTTCTACGCCTTTGCTTCCGCCGTGGCTGTCCATGATGACTAAGCGTGGGTCATGTTGGGCTAGTGCCTGCTCGAACGTGGAAAGCGTAGCATTCTTGAGAATTACGACTTGATGTCCGTTTTCTGCGGGTGTCCGTGCGTAGCGTTTCCAGTAGGTGTAGCCATATCGAGTGGGTTCATCTACAGGCGATGTGGCGATGAGTATTCTAGACACACGTTGAAGCCTCTAGATTTCTTTGATTAGAGGTAACTTTTGGGCTGTGCGTCTTGAAAGCGGTTTTGAGTAGCCTTTTGTCTTGAGCCATTCTTCAAAGGTTAAGCCGTAATTCATCGATGCGATGGCTAGGTCTTTACCGTCAACTTTTCCGTCGCCGTTCAAGTCGCATTTTGGATTCCAGTTTGGCATTCCAGGAGTGCTTCCGAATGCTGCTTGCAGTAAACTGAGGTCTTTGTCGTCTATGATGCCGTCTCCGTTGACGTCGCCCATTTTGCGGAACTCTTCTTTCAACAGGCTTTCAGCGTGAACCTTCATGTAGAAGTATCCTGCCACTCCTGCACCAGCCACTACTGCACCAGCTACGAATGCTTTTTGCCAGCCCTTCATCTAAAATCTCCTTGTTACTCTTTTGGTCCCCAGCGTTTGGTTACTTGGTAGCCTACGATGGGCAGGAATATTGGCAAGACAAAGAATCCGACTACCATGCCCGCTAGAAAGCTTGTGACGTCAGGGCTTGGCGACAGCTTCCGCATTTTGCTTCCGTAGTAACGGACAAGTCTATCCGTATTTTCGTATGTGATCGGCATCTACTTTTTCCTCCGCTCTCTGTATAGTTCGTCTGCCTTTTTTAGACTTTTGCCCAGAGAACTGTTTTTGTGTTTTTCCGTTTCCGCTTGCTCTTCCGAAATTGTTTGGCTGAATGTGCTTATTCTGCGTTTTCCCATTCTTTCACTTCTTCTTTATAAAGTATATTGTGACACCCAAAGCTATTAAAGGTATTCCGATGCCTAAGCCAATCCAGAAATATTGGGGCAGCCCGAAGGGTCCTGGGGCGGGTGGTTGCGTGAGAAACCAAGCTGTTATCGGCAGTCCTACGGCTGCGGCGATTATTGCTATGGCTGTTATCACACTCATGGTGATTACGAAGAAGCCTTTGGCTGGTGCGATTATGATTTCTGTGGGTGTGAAGGTCACCTTTTCGATTTTGATTTTTGATTTTTGTTCGATTAAAGGTATCTTTCCGTATAATGCTGCTTTCTCTTTGTTGGTTAGGGGTCGAGAGATTTTAGCTATTATCAACTGTTGCGGATTGGAAGCCTCGTAGAGCAGGGGCATTGCGATCATCCCTTTGGTTTCCTTACGGCTTCGATGGCTTTGGGAAGCACAAGCCCAACCACTGCTATGACTCCCACGCCTATCATTCCCCATTTGACGTAGCCCCACCATTCAGGCGGAGGCGGTTTAGGCGGTGCTGGCGGTTCCCCTGTATACTCATATTCGATGTATGCTGAAAGATCTTCTATGCCTGTTACGCATCCGAGGGGGCTCCATGATTGTCGAACTTCAATTTCAAACTCGTTTGTTTGTCCAAAGTAGACATAGGCACCTACGTTTGTGTAGAAGTCAAATGGAGACGTGCATCTTGGAATTGTGCAAATACTAATGCCTTGCGAGGCTACTGCTTGCCCGTTAATGCGGAATATAACTTCTGCTGAGACAGGCGTCAATGGTGTCCCACTTGTCACTAGGTCTCCAGTTGCTTTGAAGTTTACTACGTTGATTATCGTTCCTTCGGGAATTTTAGGAAAGTCTAACTTCTGTAAGGTTTTTCCGCAACCCACGCCTGAAGGCCAAGGAATAGAATAACGAACTACTGCAAATCTTCTTGTTCTACGTATTGGTACATAGGTTTCGTATAGGAGTGGCATTTTTATCGTCTCGGTTTGGTTAGGAAGTAGACGAGTGCTGCTAGGGCGAAGCCACCGCCTATGCCTGCTGGGATTATCCAGTAGGGCCACAGGGTTACTTCTTTGAGGGCGCCTGCTTCTGTTATGGTTACTGTGCCTGTTTTTGGCATGTAAGCGGGGTGTGTGACTTTGACGGTGTAGGTTCCTGGAGGTAATGTTTGAAACATGGCTGTTCCTGTTTCGTCTGTTGTTGCCGAGTTCGTGTCGGCTAACACTACGGCGCCTTTTATTGGCTTTTTGAAGATTGCATCTTTAACTTTGATTGTTAAGGCTGGAGATACATAGACTGCCACTTCGGGGCTTACGCCATAAACGTTTTCATAAATAAGAGGGGTTTCAGCAGACAGCACAACGGGCAAAGGCTTTCACTTCTTTTGAGCATCCTTCGTATGTATCATCGCCTGCAAATTGTGCATAGAATGTATGGGTTCCACCTTTGCTTAAAGTGTAGTAGATGTCTGCACCACCATGTCCAGGTGTTCCGTGATCGCTTGTTGTTCCAATAACTACGGTTCTGATTTTTTCCAAAGAGCCCGTGTCGAGTCGGTGGTAGATGTCTACGGATTTTCCATCTAATGGTTTCGCAAACTCATCGTAGAGGCTTACAGCAACAGTTATTTTTGTGCCTACGTATTGTGTTGTGTTCTCAATGCGTGTGTTCCATGCTTCATTAAAAAGGTAACATCCTACGCTCGTTTTTATTTTTGCTGCTGAAACAGTTCTTTCTGGGCTTGTGCCGAATACGTTTTCGTAAAGTAGAGGGGTACTTTTACTCATCTGCATTTTCTCCTTTAGTTTTTTGGAGAGGCGTAGAGAAAAGGGGGTGGGCTAGTTTGTCTAGCTTATGATTTTGACGTCCTCTAGCGTTACTGGCATGACTGCGAAGCCCAGTATCCATCCTTCTATCAAGACTGAGCTTGTTGTGCTGTGGCAGTTTATGGTGAAGCTTTCGTCTCCTCTGAACACGTATTGGTCGAGGTTGCCTGCGTACACTCCTTCTTTCTCTTCGAAGAGGTATACTGGCCTGACGAACCAGTCAGCTATGTATTTTGTCTTGTTGCCGCTGTACCATTTCATGTAGTCGAAGGTTGGGTCTTCGTTTATTATGCCGAATGGGAATATGGCGACGTTGCTTTTCAGCGTGTAGAGCGTGTCCGTTAAGCCTGGAAGGTTGTAGAGTGTGCGGTTGAGATGGACGGGCTTGAGGAATTCGATTTTGGTGGGGATTCGTTTTGTGGCTGCTATGCGGGCTGCTTCTGCTCGGGCTGCTGCGTAGGCTTTGTCTATGATGGCTTCGTACTTGTCTATGAATTTTTTAGGATAGAAATATGGGGCTGGCATTTCTGCTCACCTAGATCTCCTTGATCAGTTGTTCAGGTGGAATCTCTAAGCCTCCGCGCTCGTACCCGCCGACCTCGCCGAGTGGCAGTTCCCCATGGAAAGTGTAGGCTGCTCGTTTGCGTAGTTCGTCGAGGATTATCATGCTTAAGCCTGTGGCGAACATGGCTCCGCCGAATGCTATGACTGCGTTTTTGTTGTCGGGAGTCATGTCTTTTGTTAGTGGATAGTTTTTCCAGACAAGTGGCAGAACGCCTGTGACTGTTCCGCCTGCTAGGCCGATGACTCCGCTCCATTTGTAGGGGAAGGTGTCGCTGATTCTTGCGCCTTTTGCTCCGAACTCGATGACTATTGGAAGTGCTACGCCTCCTAGGGCGCCTCCGAATATTTTAGCACTCATTCAAATTTCACCTTTACAAAAAATAAGTATTCGGTTTTGCTTAAATATTTGTGGTATATTGTTGTATTCTGTTAGTTGCTTAAAGTCTCCTAACTATCTCCTTGCCCAGATAACTCGCACAGGCGGAAACTCTTTGCGTATTATCTCATAGTGGATTGTCACTTTAGGATATAATGAATTGAACAAGCCAAGGAACTTTTGATGTAAGTCATCACTATGTGTTTCAAGAAGCCACTCTCCAATAGAGGCAATAGTTGCTACAGGCACATTTAGAAGGTAGCGCTCGTCTCCTTCAATATCGCATTTAACAATATCTGGTTTATACTTGAAAATTAGCTGTTCAAACTGCTCGGCAGACTTAATCAGCATCTCTATGCACACAACATTAGCGACATGGTTGTAATTAGCAAAAAGCTCTAATGCTTTCTTTCTGTCTCCCTCTACCGCAACTATCTTTTTCGCTCCATGTTGCAGGAAATAATAGGTTGTGCTGCCCCAATCAGCTCCAATGTCCAAGATGGTTTTACCTTCAAAGGAAGCGAATCCCCAGTGGTCATCATAATTTTCTGAAATCACCATTGAATCGTGATGCGGTGGCTTTTCACTCAAATGGAACCCCCAACATCGGTGAAATGCATTCTTTTACGTTGTGTCAAGGCTGAATCTCCTCAAGCGTGTCTATTTCGCCCCAACCCGAAGGATTAACAATAACGTCTCCTGTCGTGTGTCCTCGGTCTTTTCCATATCGGTCGGGGAAAAGGTGTTCATGTATTCCCGCTTTAAATGGCGAGTTCCACATGTGAATACTTTGCATAGTGTAATCTTGTCCGCCAACAAACCCGTCTTTTTTAAGTCTCTCGTAAAAATGTCCTTCGTAACCACCCCAGCCTTTGAGGCCTTCATCAAGGCAATGCAGTTTTATGCACTCCGCTCTTCTAACTGAGCCGCCTCTCCACATGATTGGCTGAGGCACAATGTAAAGGTTTGATGCACTCGGATTTACGAAATTTTCCTTATCTATATCTGCAAAATTCTTCGCTACATATTCTAGCAGAACCTTTTCATTTAAAACCTCATAGTTTAAGGGATTTAACCATAAATTCTCTCTTTGAGAATGATGCTTTACTGTTGCAGTTATGAAATCTTTGCCAACCAACAGAACGTCTGAGTCGCAGAATACAATGATGTCTCCCTTGGCTCTTTTAACGCCAATATTAGTTGATATAGTCGCGTTCCAATTAATATTCTTATGAGTTTCAAAGAATCTTATGTTTAAATCTCTGTATTTTATCATTAACTTTTTCATAATCTTTATACATTCATCCTTGTCTGGACTGTTATCGTCTACAAATAACACTTCCATCTGGTCATGTGGATAGTCCTGTTTAGCGAACGCCTCAATATGAGCAGGCAAAACAGGAGTGTTACCCCAATTAGCAGAAACTATACTTACTGTGAGATTCGGGTTCCAATCTTTGATTTCTCTATAACTCGGAAGTCTAATCCATTTGTCGCCAAAATTCACACGCCAACCCTGTTTAATTGCAGGTTCTAAATATTTTTCCAGATACTCGTCCAAATCCTTTACCGCCATATTGATCACGGCTTACGTGCTTCAACCCTAAAGCAAGGACCGAATTTATATTCAACCTCATCCAAGAATTTAATTTCTCTGAATCCCCACATGGTTAAAAGGTCTTTAATTCTTTCTTTTGTATAACCACTTTTATGGAATTGACCCGCTGACCTCTGGTTGCCATAGAAATGCTTTATGAGAGCGTGCCAAGTTCCCTTGTAACTATACCAACGATTCACTTTATCTGCATCGAGAAATTCTTTACACAACACTTCAAAATCAGGGGACTCGATTATGATTTTCCCCCCATGCTTTAAGATTCGGAACCACTCCTGTAATGCTTCTTCGCATTCCTTTATGGAAAGATGCTCGATTAGGTGGATACATAGAATCTCGTCAATGGAACAGTCGTCGAAGAAGGGCATAGATACTACACTAGAGATTATGTCGGCACCGCTTTTCTTTTCGATGTCTATGTTTATGTAACCCTCCTTCTTCGTCTGTCCACAACCTAAATTTAATTTCAAAGGCTAAACCTACA
>Ga0315281_10005535_pt1 | contig 18063 bp, 11 predicted proteins | sample YL17G07_0_MG_FD_204540 | JGI IMG/M metagenome (GOLD analysis project Ga0315281, IMG submission 204540) | Sediment microbial communities from Yellowstone Lake, YNP, Wyoming, USA - YL17G07_0 | ecosystem: Environmental > Aquatic > Freshwater > Lake > Sediment | place: USA: Wyoming | collected...
GAGTGGGCGGGCCTATCTGCTTCCCATCGAAGAACTTATCGTCCTTACCCCCATTCAGGGCAAACTCCAGGCACTTGGGCAGAGCAAAACCTACCCCGGCTATGCCTCGGTGCCCCATGGGCTTCCCTACCACAGCCCATCTCATACAACCCTCAACGCACCAGTTCCTGGCAGCCTCAGCCGGGAACCCCTTGCTCATCAGCCACGGCACCATGAACTCATCGTTAAATATGCCGTAATGCCCTGCATCCTGTCTCATGATATCGGTAAACTTGTAGAGGAACTCGTCGGGCGTGTTCTTATGCAGCCTGACCACCATCATGGGCTCCACCAGCTTCAGAGTCTTAACGCTATCCATGATAATGTAGGTTAGCTCATTGGTAGCATCGCGCCCCAGACTGTCCTGACCGCCGATTGTTACATAACGTGGTGTGGTATGAGCACCGCTGCCCATTATCGGCGCGTTGAAGTCTGCCAGCTCGGTGAACTTGAGCCAGACATACTCCATCAACTCCTGGGCTTCCATAGGCGTTATCTTGCCCGCATCTTTATCTTTCTTATATAACGGATACCAGAGCTGGTCTATCCTATCCCCGATACCGCTGGTCTGGATATCCAGCACCCTCACCAGAAGGAACATCAGGAACCAGGCCTGCAAGACCTCGTGGAAGTTCCGCGGCGGGTTCTCGGGTACCCAGGAGCAGCTCTCTGCTATCTGCTCCAGCTCCTTCTTCCTCTTTTTGTCTTTCTCAGCAGCAGCCATCGACCGGGCGAGCTCGGCATACCTGTGCGCCCACCTGATAGCAGCCGCAATACTTATGATAACTGCCTCCAGGAAAGCCTTCTTCTTCAGGAAATCGCGAGGATTGTCACGAATAAGTTCCCTGTCCTGTTTCACCTGTTCCAGCTTGTCTTGAGCTTCCTCCAGTATGCCTTTCAATCCTACCTTAAATACCTTCTCGTAATTGGGCACCTGGCCGGAGTGGGCACCATGCACCCAGACAAACACACCCTGGTTCATATAAGACCAGTAGGGTTTATCTGCTTCAGGGAGGGATTGCCGCTCTGCACCCTGCACAGACTTATTGAACCAGTATTTGTTGATCTCGTGCATCTCAGCACGTTCCTCGTCAGTCAGCATATCCTTGTAGCCCATCTCGATGGCTTTGTCCACCCAGCGAGAGTAGAGTTCGGGATAGCTGATTACATGGTCGGGGGACTTGGAGGAACTGCCAGCGATGCGGTCGTAGTCATTTATCAAAATGGTCATGTTGTCCAGATAATTAGCCATCGCCTTGGCTCTGCGGATGGCAATAGGTTCACCCTCGGTCGCCCTGTATGCCTGAGTCACAAAGCGGGCGCGCTCGATATCGAGCTTCAGGGTCGGCCGGATATTGCTTATCTTACCCAGCTTCTCCTGCTCTTCGACACGGCCTGTACGTTGGCCCATCATTGTCCGAAAGCGCACCTGGTCCGCTATTATCTGTGTCAGCCTTTTCTCTTCTACAACCGCCATGGCAAGACCCCCTTTCTACACTTGACCAACTTAGATGGCAACATTCTAACGATCGCTGCTATACCTGTATGTGACTTTTGTCTCACTTTTTAATCCGGGCCTCGCGACGGCCCGCTACGTCCAAAATACCATTTTAACCCACTCTGATTATAACACAATAACTAGCTTCGGGCAAGCTCGCACACGTTCGTCAAGACTTTGCTGCAAGCCCCTTCCAAGCGGCGTTCAGAACCCCTCTCACTTTCACTTGACCAAACGATAAAAAGCGATTAAACTAATCATGTTGTTTTTGCAGGTAAAAACATCCTTCAAATTTACGCTAAGGGGGTAAAACAACGTGGCTGACGAGATAAAAATGGGAGTCGATATTTACGATCCCTACCAGCATCCGGAGGAATGGACTCCCGAGATGTACAAAAAGCTGGAGCAGGCCAGGGACATAATCGAGGAGTGGTGGCTGCCCAACAGAAGGCAACTGGACCGGCTGGGCGGCGTCATGGCCATGACAGAGATGTCGGACGTCTACTACGGCATGCACAAGCAAATAATAAAAGACGGCTTCTACGGCAGCGTGATACCCAAGGAATATGGCGGTCCAGGATGGAGCTCCATGCAGTGCGGCCTCCTCTCCGCTGAGATTACCAAGATGGCTTACACTCCCAGGATGGATGACGCCTTCTTTAACGGTGAGCCTGCAGTTCGAATGTTGCTCAAATGGACTCCGGACGAGAACACCAAGCGTGAATATCTTAAGAGAATTCTGGATGGCGGATTCTGCACCCTGTGGGCGACCGACCCCGAGTCAGGCGTTGACATGGGCGCTATGCGTGGCACCGCAGTGAAGAACGGCGACTATTACCTCCTTAATGGCCCCAAGTGGTGGATGGCCATGTGCAGCCCGGGCCCCGTCGGACTTCAGTGGCACCTGGTGCTGCTGAAAACAGACACCACCAAGCGCACCAGCGGGCTGACCATGTTCATAGTCAACGATGACGAGCCCGGCATCATCCGCGGCCGCGAGGGCGACCTCATGGGAGCCAGATGGGGCTGCGCCCGCTACGAGCTGCTTCTGAAGGACCTGAAGGTGCACAAGAGCCGCCTGGCAGCCCCCGAGGGCAAAGGCCTGTTCTCCCTGGTAGACGCCATGAACAAGCACATGGGCAATCAGGCATTCCAGGCCGTAGGCACCCAGGAAGCCGCTATAAAGATTGCTATCGAATATACCTCATCTACCATAAGATGGGACCATCCCCTGATTGAGTACCAGGGAGTACACTTCCCCATAGCCGATATGTGGGTCAACGCCGAGGCTTCGCGCGCTCTTGCTGCCAAGGCAAATAAACTCTACGACGAGGGCGAGGTCAATGCGCTGCACGGCAAATGGGCTATCCTCGCCTTCCGCATGGCTGCCCCGGCAGCCCTTGAGGCCTGTATTAAGGCAATGGAGCTCATGGGCGCCCGTGGCATTGAGAGAGAGGAAGGCTGGCCCCTGGAGCTGATGTACCGCGATTCCATGATCTTCCAGTTGTACCGCACGCCCAACGTAGACAGAAAGTTCCTTGCCTCTTACCTCGTGCGCAAGAGGCTCTAAGCCGGTTAGCTAAACAACGAGCTGGATATGTGGCTTGCTCTTCCGCTGGAAGAGCAAGCCACACTGTTTTAAGGGCGACACGCTCCCACCCAATCCCCCCTTGACGACGAGAGGAGGTCCTCTCCTTCTTCGAGGATTGCAAAGCGCGTCATCCCCTACTCCAAAGCCAAAGCCTAACAGCTTCCCAGTAAGGGAGATACCCTGCCAGCTATGCCGGAAAGAGGCAAATTCTGGGGCACTCCCCGGCACGTTTCCCCATTCGCTGTTCACCTCTACCTCTTGGCGCTTGAAAATGTAGGGGAAAGGTGATGTTAGGCTAGTTGACAAAAAGAGGGTAGTTTTATATAGTATCGTCCACAACACTGCTACTCTGAAGGGGGAGGAGTTGTAAATATGAAGAAATTATCAATTATTGTTGCATTAATCTTGGCATTGCTCCTGAGTATGCTGGGCAGTCTTGCTTCTGCCCAGCCACCAGTTGATACCCCGGGACATGCCCCTGACCGTATTTTGGTTAAGTTCCAACCGGGCACGCCGGATGCAGCTAAAGCCAATGTTTATCAGAGGCTCGGGGGCAAGGTTATCGGTGTAATATCGGGAATAGATGTCCTTGTAGTAAGTGTGCCTCAGAACCAGGCAGCAGAAAAAGCGAGGGCATACGGCGCGGAGAGAAATGTTGAATTCGCCGAGCCCGACTATGTGGCTACAGCGATTTTCGAACCCAACGACACTTATTTTGCAAATCAGTGGGGAATGAGGAAGATACAGGCACCCGAGGCCTGGAGCGTCACCGCAGGGTCGTCTGATGTGAAGATAGCAATTTTGGACACCGGCATCGACCAGAACCATCAGGACCTCGCCTCCAAAATTGTGGCTAGCCAGAACTTTACCACCAGCAGCACAGTGGACGACCTCTACGGCCACGGTACTCATTGTGCTGGCATTGCTGCAGCGATTACCAATAACGGCATCGGCGTCGCCGGCGTTGGATTCAACACAAGCCTCATGAATGTAAAAGTCCTTGACGATACCGGTAGTGGCTATTATAGTTGGATTGCCAACGGCATCACCTGGGCGACCAATAACGGTGCCAAAGTTATCAGCATGAGCTTGGGTGGCAGCTCGGGGTCATCTACATTGGAGAGTGCAGTGAACTATGCCTGGAACAATGGCGTCGTGGTAGTAGCTGCGGCTGGTAACAACGGTAATACTGCCCCCGTCTATCCTGCCTACTATGCCAACTGCATCGCTGTAGCAGCCACTGACCAGAATGATGCTAAAGCCAGCTTCTCCACCTACGGCTCCTGGGTAGATGTCGCCGCGCCAGGTGTAAGTATCTATTCCACCATGCCCAATCATTCCAATTCAATTGGCCTCACGAATTATGGCTCATTGAGTGGGACCTCGATGGCAACACCACATGTTGCCGGGCTCGCCGGCCTTGTCTGGTCCACCACTAGCTATGGAACAAGCAATACCAGTGTCCGCAGTCGCATCGAGAGTACAGCAGATGCAATTGCAGGCACAGGTACTTACTGGCAGTATGGCAGAATCAATGCATATAAAGCAGTTGCACCGGCAGCACCGCAACCACCGTCATTATCAGTCAGTGTTTCGGCTCCCAGCCTGACAAAGGCAACGAGCTTCGCCGTCCAGGCCACAGTTACCAATTCGGGAGAGGCCACAGCGACTACAGTGACAGCCACCATAGTGCTGCCTTCAGGATTAAGCACAGGAGACCCGACAAAGTCACTGGGAGATATTGCAGGTAAAGCCTCGGCAACAACTTCTTGGGTAGTAACGGCTTCGGCGGATGGGCAATATACCATAACAGTTGATGCCGCTGCTACCAATGCGTCTCCTGCGAGCGGCACAGCCACAGTTACCGTGGACACTACACCCCCGGCTCAGGTCACCGGCCTGAATGTTGCCACTGTGAGCAGCAGCCAGTTGAACCTCACCTGGAATGCAAACACGAATTTGGACCTCAATCACTACAACGTTTACCGAGGTACTCAGTCCGGTGGACCTTATACTCCAATAGCTTCGCCGACAGCGAACTCCTACTCGGACACCGGCCTCACAGCGGCCACCACCTACTACTACGTTGTCTCAGCAGTAGATAATGCAGCTAACGAGGGAATGCAATCCGCACAGGCATCCGGCACCACGAGTTCAGCCGCAGTCAACAAGATGCATGTAAAGAGCATTGCCATGGCGCTTAAGACTAATGGGGCATACAAATATGCAACTGCAACCGTGACTGTTGTTGACACATCCGGTAATCCGGTGTCCGGGGCAAGAGTCTATGGACACTGGAGCGGTGCCACCAGCGACAGTGACTCGGGGCTAACCAACAGCAGTGGTCAAGTATCTCTAACATCGAACCCTGTAAAAAAGCCGCGCTCAGGAACCACCTTTACCTTCACCGTGGATAATATACAGCTAAGTGGTTGGACCTACGATTCGGCAAGTAATGTTATTACAACTAATTCGATAAAAATCCCGTAATCTTCAGGATTGTCTGTTGACAAACATCGGGCCTTTCTCGAGGCCCCGGGGAAGCTGCTTACGAAGCTAGCCTCGGGGCCTTGTCTTCTTCCCCTTGTTTATGCGTCCTCCAAAACCGCATCATCCCCCACTTCAAACCCAAAGCCTAGCGGCTGCTCCGCAAGCGATATACCCAGATAGCTATGTCTAAAAGAAGCTGATTCGGGTGCGCCCCAAAATCACTCGTTTGGGGACGGGCTTTGCTGCGTGAGCAGGAATATGGAACCGCCACACGATTTGACACTCCCAGGGCCGTGTGCTATAAATGTTCCGCGACGACGCTCCATCTTGATTCGCGGCCGGAACCCGCTGCCGCTAAGTACACACTCAAAGGATAGGAGGCCCATGTCCACAACTTCTCCCGTTGAACTGTTGCAGAACCTCATTCGCTTCAACACGACCAATCCGCCCGGCAATGAAGCGGAGTGCATTACTTACATAAACAACCTGCTGGCCGAGGCGGGGTTTGATACCACTCTCATCGCCATTGTTCCTGAACGTCCGAACCTGGTCACCCGTTTGAAAGGGCAGGGGAATGCCAGACCGCTATTGCTCTACGGCCATGTAGACGTGCAGCCGACAGAAGGTCAGAAGTGGCAGCACCCGCCTTTCGAGGCGAAGATTGTGGACGGATATATCTGGGGTCGGGGTGCCCTGGACATGAAGGGCGAGGTCGCGATGATGCTGACCGCCTTTCTGCGCGCCAAACGTGAGGGCCTGGCTCCTGCCGGTGACGTGGTGCTCGCTGTTTTGAGCGATGAGGAAGGGCTGGGTTTCTACGGGGCCCAGCACGTGGTAGAAACTCATGCGTCCTTGTTCGAAGGCGTTCACTACGGTATCGGCGAGTTTGGCGGATTTACCTTACATATGGGCGGTCGCAAGTTCTACCCCATTCAAATTCAGGAGAAACAGATTTGTATAGTGAAGGCCAGCGTTCGCGGGCAAGGAGGACACCCGAGCTATCAGTTGCGTGAAGATGTGATGGCCCGGTTGGGTCACGCACTGGTGAAATTAGCGCAGCGCAACGCGCCGGTGCACATCACTCCCGAGACGCGGCGGACCATCGAAGGCTTCGCTTCAGGTCTGCCATTTCCTGCCGGCTTGCTCCTCCGCCGTCTGCTCACCCCGGGGCTCACGGATATTGTGCTCAGATTGCTCGGCAACCAGGGGAAGGCCATAAATCCGCTGTTTCGCAACGTTGTGAATGCCTGGGCCGTCAGCGGTACATCTGTGCCCAGCGAGGCCGAAGTTCAACTCCTTGGCTTCTTGCTTCCCGGGCAGACGCCCGCCGATATGCTCGCTGAGCTGCGCCCTGCCCTGGGAGACAGGGTGGAGCTTGAAGAGGTACTGTTCAATCCCGGCCCTCCGGAGCCGGATATGGGACTATTTAATACCTTAGCGGATATCCTGCGAGAGGCTGATCCGGAAGGCATGCCCGTGCCTCTACTGGTGCCCTTTGCCACGGACGCTTGTTTCTTCGGAAGGTTGGGGATTCAGACCTACGGCTTCACGCCGATGAAACTACCGCAAGGTCTGAATTTGTGGGACCTGGCGCACGGAGCCGACGAGCGTATTCCGGTGGATGCCGTGCAGTTCGGCGCCGATGCGATCTACAAGCTGCTCCAGCGGTACAGATAGCTAGATAGTCCGGATGCTATATCGGAGATTGAGTCTTCTCAGATATCCCTTTCCCCGCTCTATCAGCTTCCCCGCTTAAGGTACCCTCATAACCGCTTATACCAACTATGAACAATGGCGGGGTGTGCCCTCGCCCAATCCCCCTGGGTAGGTTGGAGCACCCGCTCCAACCCTGCGTAGGGGCGGTTCGTGAACCGTCCCCCATGTCATTGCGAGAAGTCCGTCTCTAACGGACGACGAAGCAATCTCCGCGTCATGCTGTGGTAGGAGCATCCTTCCAAGGGGGGACTGTGCCCTCGCCCATCCCCCCTTTTCTAAAGGGGGCATAGGGGGATTAGTGCTCGTTCGTCCTGAGCCTGTTCCGAGCTTGCCGAAGTGTCCAATCCTTGTAACGTAGGGGCGCAAGGCTTTGCGCCCTTGGCACTTGGATTTGGAGCCATGTAGGTGTATTATAGGCAACGACTACGTCTCACAAGAAATTCCAAAGGGTAACAAATGTCATCAATAAATGAGCGGCAGTGGCAAGGCAGGGTGCTTCAATGGATATCGGGATACCTTAAGGAGAACCCGACTTTGCCATTTAAAAAGGTCGACCAAGAGTTTGAAACTTTGGTCGATGCGGAAAAACGCCGTTTCAATGACCTTACCCTCTTTAGCGTACATGGTAAACCAATCTGTGTATTTGAGTTAAAGCTCCCCGATAAGAGTGATGGGCGTTCCCCTAGATACCTACCTGTTGTAATGAAAACACAACGCACAGCAGACGCTATGGGCGCCGAATACTTCGTCACCTGGAATGTAAATAGTGCTGTCCTATGGAAGACACATATACCGGGTCGCGCTCCCTACGAGCGTTCGCTTGTTCAGTATCTATCAATAGCTGCTATTCGTTCGTCAGAGGCTCTGGACCAGCCTGATGTAGAGGGAGCACTGAAACAGTGGCTGGAAGGCTTTCTGAAACAGCTTGGCAGTATTGTCACAGGTGTTACTTTAGCCCCTCCACAACCATTGGACGAAGGTTTTGTCCAGGCTATTCAAAGCTATTTAGACCCCCTGTTAGTCGGCATAGTAACTGCCGAACTCCTGAAGCGCTATAGAGCTGACCGAATCCTTGCTAAGGGATTGCAGGATTGGGCTGTTCAAGACCAGGGCTGGACATGGGATGATAGCCAGCAAGGACTTCCTGAAAGCCTCTCCCGAACCGCTCGCCTTGCTTGCTCCATGTTAATGAACAAGATTGTTTTTTACGAAGCCTTGCGGAAGGAGTACAAAGGATTACCTGCTCTTAGTATTCCAGACACAATAAAAACAGGAGACCAATTGCGCCTCAGGCTTAAGGATACTTTCGAGAGAGTAACTATCAAGATCGACTATGAGACTGTATTCATTGAAGAATTAGTGGACACTATTCCCTTCATATCAGATGAAGCGGTCGAGCTATGGCGAGAGATGGTGGAGGATGTAGAAAGATACGATTTTACCCGATTTGGCTATGAGGTGATAGGTCGTATCTTCGAAAGGCTTATAGCTCCCGATGAGCGGCACAAGCTAGGCCAGTATTTCACACCGTCCCAGGTAGTTGACCTCATCAACGCCTTTTGCATTCGCGATCCAGATGCTACTGTGCTAGACCCAGGCTGCGGAGCGGGGACCTTCTTAGTTAGAGCCTATAGCAGATTGAAACGGCTAAACCCCGAGAAGAAACACGAGGAATTACTAGAGCAACTATGGGGCATTGATATTTCTCGTTATCCTGCACACATGTCGGTTATCAATCTAGCGGGACGTGATTTGGCGTCTTCGGAGAACTATCCGAAAATTATTCACGATGATTTTTTCAAGGTGTTGCCAAAGCGAAGCGAATATGAGTTTTACCGTCGTTCTTACCAAGCAGATGGCTCATCTACAGAGAAAGTAAAAGCCGCTGTGCCTTTATTCGATGCAGTAGTGGGCAATCCACCCTATACGCGCCAGGAGGAGATGGAAGACTTATTCCCGGGACTGAAAGAGCGGGCGCATAATGCCATATTTAAGGATTGGAAGTTAGACATATCAAAGCGCTCCAGCATACATGCCCTGTTTTTCCTGCACGGGGCAGCTTTTGTTAAGGAGGGCGGATACTTAGGGCTCTTGACGCATAGCTCCTGGGTGGATGTTGACTATGGAAAGTATTTGCAAGAATTCTTCCTCAAGCATTTCAAGATAGTGGCTATTCTGGAACCTCAAGTGGAGCATTGGTTCCCGGTTGTCGATGTGAATACGTCAATAACAGTACTTCAGAGATGTGGCAGCAAGTCAAAACGCACAAAGAATGTGGTCAAATTCGTGCAGATGAAAGCCCCACTGCAGGAGTTTCTTCCCAAGTACGGCAGCGAAGAGGAACGCTTAGCCGCATTCGAGAAATTGGTGGAGCGTGTCGAGGCTACCGAATCGCTTGAAGAAGACGATATGTGGCGTATCTTCACGGTGAAGCAGTCTGACCTGTGGAAAGAAGGGCTTGATGAAGAAGGCAATTTCGCAGGCTCTAAGTGGGGCAAATACCTGCGCGCTCCGGATGTGTTCTTCGATATCTTGAAGCGCGGCAAGGGGAAATTCCGCAGGCTTGATGATATAGCCACGGTGAAGCGGGCCTTCACCTCGGGCGCAAACGATTTCTTCTATGTTATCGACATCACAGATGACCTGCCTGATAGCGAGCTGGCACAGCTTGCTCTGCCGCCTGCAAAGAAGAAGCAACTCAGGCTGGTTGAGTCCGGAGATGGCGACCGCTACCTGATTGAAGCGGAGTATCTCAAACCTCTGGTCAAGTCCACGCGGGACATAAAGTCGCTGATAATAGATGAGTCCATCACCAAGTTCCGAGTGCTCACTGTCTCAGAGGAGAAAAGGGCTTTATCCAGGAAGCATGTGCTCAAGTACATACAGGCTGGCGAGACTCGCTCCTTCGGCGAAGGTCCGCGCGCTGGCATCCCCGCAAAGAAGCCCACCTGCACTAGCCGAAATCCTTGGTATACCCTCGACACGGACAACAAAGGTAAGTTTCTTTGGTTTATGAACATAACGGACACCCACGCAGTGCCGTGGAACCCCAGCGAGTTTCTTGCAGACAATCGTTTCTACAACATAAATCCGAAGAAAGCTGCAGAAGAGGAGCTAGTATTGGGGCTTCTTAATAGCACCTTCACCTTCCTCTGTGCGGAATTCTGGGGCAGACAGTTCGCCGGCAAAGGCATAGACTCCATCGACATAAAAGTGTACGAAGTTGCTCAACTCCCATTTCTCAAACCGAAGGCTATACGCAAAGAGGTGGCTTCAAAGATAGTAAATGCTATTCGGCAAATCGCCCAAAGGCCGATACTGCCTGTGTTGGAAGAGGTCGATCAGCCTGACCGCAAGGCATTAGATGACGCGGTTCTGGAGGCTATAGGATTCAAAGACGCAGAGGAACGAAAAGAGGTTTTAGGAGCCCTCTACGATGCTGTGTGCCAACGAGTGAACTCCCGCTTCGAGCGCGCACGTTCTACCCATCACCCAGGGGAGAAAAGAACTCGCCCCAGCCCTGAGGCTATAGCAGAGGAGCTTTATAAAGAGCTAAGCTCCGACTTGATAAAGAAGTTTCCCGATGATTTCTTGCCCTCTGGGATTGAGACGAGAGAACTCTTGCTATCAGAGGGTGCTACCGATTTTGAGAGGCTCACCTTTAATCGTTTAAGGATAGGTGAAAAAGTAATCGATTTCGACAATCCCGACGAAGCGGAGTTTATCTTCTTCTCTCTACAAGGTGGGGCGACTAGCGTGATTCGCATACCATCGGATACCAAGGTTCTAAGTAGGATGGTGTCACAATATCGTGAGCACCTCGCCAAGCTGTTCGAGGCAGTCGAGCAGTTGGCTTCTTCTCGAACGAAAGATAGGAAGCTCAAGGAACGGATAAAAGATTCCCTAAAACAACGACTGAGCGTAAGCATTGATATGACTTCCAAGCTTTTATAAGCCCCCTCTGGGCACAATGCCTTGTGCCCCTACTTTGCTTAATCTCACACCCTCGTTTTCATTTTAGTGTGCTGCGACATTTTCCCCTTGACAGTATGAGAACTTATGTTCTACAATGGCCCCAATTGAATATCAGAGAGCATTCTATAGGGGCACAGCCCGCCAGAGGCGGACTCCTCGCAATGACACAGGGAAAGACACCTGGATTCCTGCTTGCGCAGGAAAGACATGCTTTGGGCGGGTTTGAAACCCGCCCCCACATTTTTGGGCACAATGCCTTGTGCCCCTACAGAGGACTGGGCGAGGGCACCTCGCCCCTACACAGGGTCGGAGCAGGTGCTCCGACCTACCCAATTAAGGACAGGCCCTTCGACAGGCTCAAGGTGAACGGATTATTCCCCCTCACTCTTGTCTCTCCCTCCAGGGGCGAGATGATGGGACGGAGACCTCATACGCTTCGTTGAGGCAAAACTCAAATGATGCTATAATTAGCCTGAGAGCGATTGCAGCCGCTCTTTTTTAAAAGGAAGGCATCAGGGCAGCTAACATGGAAGACAGACCCAGAAAGCTGAATATCGAGGTCACCTCAAGATGCAATCTCAATTGCGATATGTGCATGAGAAAGGTCTTGATGGAAGAATCGGGCGATATGAGCCTGGACACTTATAAGGCTTTGCTGCCGGTTTTCCCCGAGCTCGAATCAGTCAACGTCATCGGCATCGGCGAGCCGCTCATGAACGAGAACATCCTCGAGATGATTCGGCTGGGCAAGAAGCATCTGCCTTCGAACGGAACCTTCAGCATCACCACCAATGCCACTCTGATCAATCAAAAGATGGCTAAGGATTTGGTAGCCTCCGGCATCGACGACATCGTCATTTCCATGGATGGCGCCACTCCCGCCACCTTCAACGACATCAGAAAACAGGCCAGTTACGACGAGGTGCTGAGGAATATCGAATTCCTGAATAAGGCTAAAAAGGCGCTGGGCAGCAAAACGCCCCGGCTTGGATTCGAGTTCGTCGCTATGAAAAAGAACGTCGCCGAGCTGCCGCAGCTTGTCGACCTCGCTGTCAAGCACGGCATAAGCTTCATCATCGTCACCAACCTGCTGCCCCACACCGAGGAGATGACGAAGGAAGTTTTGTATGACTATAACTCGGACAAAGCCATCGAGCTGTTCAACGAAGCAGTTGCCGAAGCCAAACGCCGCAACCTGAATTTGGCATTCGAAAACCTCGATGTGGAGAACTATGCCAGCGCCCTTTTCGGCGTGCCTCCCCTGAAGGACAGGCTCCGCTCCCCCAAGCCTCTGCGGAAATGGGATGAGCGTTTGCAGAAAAAGTACCAGTTGCTGGATGATGTAGTGGCCAAAGCCCGCGAACAGAACGTAGTGCTCAACTTGAAGAACCTGATGACAAGAGACGGCACCAATCCCAGGCAGATATCCGCTATATTCGCCGAGACCAGCGCCCGGGCAAAGAAACACGGCATTAGTCTGGAGCTGCCGCCGCTAATACCCAAAAGCCAGAGAGAATGCGGCTTCATGAAGAGCAGGATCGCCTTCATTAGCTGGGACGGGTTCGTCAGGCCCTGCAACAACCTCTACCATTCCTATATATGTTATGTCAATAACAGAAAGAAGAGCATAACCAGCAAGAGTTTCGGAAATGTGTTGCAGCAGAGTTTTAATGAGATATGGAATTCGAGAGAATACCGCAGCTTCCGCAGAAATGTGGATAAGTTCGACTTCGCCCCGTGTGGGGATTGTCCTCATGCTGAGGGCTGCTTCGCGCTGCTTTCCCCGGTGTTCCGCAAAGACTGCTATGAATACACTCAACCCTGTGGAGATTGTCCCTGGGCTCGAGGTATTCTGAAGTGCATGTAGACTAAGAGGCTATTTCTTTTTCGTCCCTGACGGGTATGGAACGTTAGGGCGGTCGCCTCTAACTTCCTTCAGAACGTATGCAGTCTTGTTTCTCTCAGGTGATATCTCAAACTTATATTCGACTAGCTTCCATACAGCCCGTTTGCCACACTTGGGGCACGGGGGCAACAGCTCTCCCCGAAACTTGTAGACCTTGCTCTCCTTGGCTGAAGGTTTGCATTCTGAAGAAGCGATATGCTGTACGAATTCGTAATCGCCGTCAATAGGTGCCCTTATCGCGGTCCTGACCTCAGTGCCAAGCGGTATATCTATCATCTTGCGCTGCTGCATCTTTTGCCCCCTTTAAGGTTCGAATAATTACTGTCGCAATTCTTTCAAATCATAACATATCACGCTACCATTGTCGAGTAGTTTTTGAGAGAGCGTTTGCAACCCTATCTTCAACCCCCTGTATCCCCCAGTCTTGGGGGAAGGAAGGTAAACCGGGGGACACCCCCAGACCCCCGGCAGAGGGGTGAGTCCCCTCTGCACTCCCCTATTAGTAAACAATCTCTCTGGAGAGGGCACTTACTAATCATGTTTCAACCCCTGTATCCCACTCCTTCCGCGGAAGGACCGGCAGGATCCGCCTAAGGCGGACTGCACCTCTGTTTCAACCCCCTACGGGAAACAGGAATACGCGCACTTATAGTCAAGAGGGATTTCATGTGATATCATACACATCCATAGAATATGCTGAGGTATAGCCATGGCGAAAAGACAGCCCAGCAGCAGAAAGCGGGCTACTAAAAGCGATTCGGTAAGCAGAGCGAAGAAAGATGCCAAGAGCCTCGCCAGAAGCATCGGCGGATTCATCCCAGGTATAGGAACTATCCTCGGAATAGAGGGTGTATATCGTGACGGAAGAAAACTGATGGGCTCCGGGCCCAGAGCCCTAAAATCCATGTTTAGCATCAGGATTGGAACGAAGCGCCCCAAACGCCGCTCCGCCAAAAGGTCCAAGCGATAGCAGGTCATATGAGCATCAGGGGATTATCATGAGTTTTGTGAAATCCTACGAAGAATTCGGGAGAATCGCTCGAAGCAAAGGTGGATTGTACGAGTTCTACGATGCAGAAATGCTGACCGTTATGTGGGAAACTAAGCGGGAGATTGTGAAGCGCCTGCTCCCGCCGCCGCTAAAGCCGACCAGAAGACCGCTGGCAATGGCCTTCGCTGCATACTATCCTAAAACCAACTTCGGTCCGCCCTATTATGAGGCTGGCCTTTTCCTGAGAGCTACCTTCAAAGGTGTGGAGGGCAACTACTGCCTGGCCATGCCAGTAACAAACGATATGGCGATGGCCGTCGGCCGCGAGGAATTCGGGTATCCCAAGAAACTGGCGAATATCCAGTTCAAGCGCAGCGGTAATTCTGTGAAAGGGCATGTAGAGAGGCATGGACTGCGATTCTTCGAGGTTAGTGCCAGATTGACAGGTAAACCGAACTCGAATGACTTCCCAGGCCTCATGGCCGGCAAAGAGAAGGACGGGGGAATATTTAACTACAATTTCAAGCATTTTCTGGCTCCTGACGAGGGCGGATTCGACTACAACCCGCGTCTGGTGAGAGGGAAGGTCATCCTTCGACCGAGCCTAGTTAAGTGGGGAGAGGCCGATGTCAAACTATCGCCCTCCGGTTACGATCCCTGGTCGGAAGTAGAGGTTGTCAAGATGCTAGGCGCTGTCTACACCGTAGGCAACAATACCATGCTCAGAGGCAGCGTCGTAGCCGAGGTAGATCCGCTTGCTTTCGCCCCCTATGCAACTCTTAAATGGGACTGGTGGCCAACAGATTAGAGCAATGTAGCTTGGCACAGTGAAACACCATCGCCTGAATTGAACCCTCTCTCGCAATATGCTAGAATATTCGAGGTATTTAATCCCAACCTGAGTGTTTTTTAAACTCTCCTCTTGCGAAAGGAGCTTGATTAGATGGAGTTCGGGTTCACTGAGAAAGAGAACGCCCTGCGAAAAGAACTCAGAGAGTTCATTGCCAAGGAGCTGCCCCCGGGATGGGTGGGAGAGGGCGGAGTCAACGAGGAATACGGCACTGACAAGGGCTGGGAGGCTGCCAAGGTGATGGCCAAGAAGCTGGCAGCCAAGAAGTGGCTCACCATCGCCTGGCCCAAAGAATACGGAGGCCTGGGCGCCTCTCATATGGAACACGTTATCTACAGGGAAGAGATGGCTTACCACGCGGTGCCTGGCGTCGACATGGGCGTGGGCGGCGTCAACTGGATAGGGCCCACACTTATGATGTTTGGAACCGAGGAACAGAAGAAAAAGCATCTGCCTAAAATCGCCGCCGGGGAAACCTTCTGGTGCACCGCCTACAGCGAGCCCGAGGTCGGCTCTGACATGGCCTCCATGAAGTGCCGCGCAGTGAGAAAAGGTAACGAATACGTAATCAATGGCCAGAAGGTGTGGATTAGCGGCGGTCACCGTGCCGACTGGTGCTGGATGGGAGTCAGAACAGACCCCGAGGCCCCTAAACACAGGGGAATCACCTTGATTCTCGTGGATATGAAAACACCTGGCGTAACCGTCAAACCGCTGCTCAACATGGCTGATTCCTATGCCAACTGCGAGGTCTTCTTCGATGATGCACACGTACCCGTGGAAAACCGTATCGGAGAGGAAAACCAGGGCTGGCGCTACATCATGACAGCGCTCGATTTTGAGCGAACTGCCGGGATTGACCTCACCGCCAGGGCCCATCGCATGGCAGATGAACTGGTAAAGTACTGCAGTCAGACAAAGCGAGACGGAAAGCTATTGAGCGAGGACCCTTTAATACGCAACAAGCTGGCCGACCTACTCATCGAGTGCGAAGTGGGCAGATTGATGTGTTATCGCATCGCCTGGATGGAGGATAGAAACCAGGTCCCGAACTATGAGGCGTCCACAGCCAAGACCCTGGGTGCGGAGCTGGGCCAGAAAATCAGCAACTTCGGACTGCATATCATGGGGCTCTATGGTCAGCTAGAACACGGCCACGGGGTACCGATAAAGGGAATGTTGCACGAAGCTTATCTTTACACCCGCGGCGACACCATTGCCGGCGGCACCTCGGAAATAAACCGAAACGTTATTGCCATGAGAGGCCTAGGGCTGCCCAGAGGCTAACAAGAAAAGCGTCACAAATCGAATCTAGGGGCAGGTTTGAAACCTGCCCCTAGATATTTTAGTTGATTACCTTTTCCTCAATAAACTGGGCTATCTCCGAATCGCTCCTGCCCAGAAGCTCACGGAAGACGTAGTCATTGTGCTGACCCAGCATCGGGGCAGGGCGCCGGACTTCGCCCGGGGTCGCACTGAGCTTGAAAGGTATGCCTGCTATAATATCGACGCCTGTCGCAGGATGCTCGACCTGTAAGTGGGTCTCGCGTGCCGCAAAGTGAGGATCAGAGAACCGCTCAGTTAAATCGAGGCAAGGGGCTGCTGCCACGCCTGCCCTCTGCAAGATATCCATCACGTCGTAATTGCTGAGGTTGATGGTCCAAGCTGAGATAAGCCTGTCGAGTTCCTCGAGGTTTCTCTGTCGATTGAACTTATCGCTGAACCTTTTTTCTTTGACCCACGGTGGATTGCCCATAGCATCGCAGAATCTGAGCCACTCCTCCTCAGTATTCACCGCGATAGAGACCCACCTATCTTCCCCCTGACAGCAATAATTGTTGTGTGGAGCCATGGTAGGGCTGCGATTTCCCACGGTGCCCAAGACTCTGCCAGTCATGAAGTACTCCATGAACGCCTCGCCGATGACAGAGGCCCCTACCTCTATCTGCGCCATGTCTATATACTGCCCCTTGCCTGTCCTCTCCCTGTAATAAAGGGCAGAGAGCACAGCGAAAGCCCCATGGATTGCAGAAGTGACATCGAGATAGGGCGTTTGCTCCCCGAGCACCCGCTCACCAGGATAGCCGATTAGACTCGAGTAGCCGCAGAGAGCGCCCAGGGACGGGGCATAGGTGACGATATCATACAACGGCCCGTACTGCCCGGCAGCAGGCAAGGATATCGCGACAAGCTGGGGATTTGCTTTGCTGAGCTCTGCGTATTCAAGACCAAGCTTCTTCAGTCCCTTCGGCGAGAAATTATCGAGCGCTACATCGCTTATCTGTATCAACTCTTTTATTAAGGCCAGGCCCCTGGGATCCGACATGTCCACGGTAATGCCCAGCTTGTTGCGGTTTATGCTGTGGAAGACAAAGTCGGTCTCAGGCCCAACAGTGGAGCGTCCCGGCGTCAGCCTGGCGCTGTCCAGCCGCTTGTTAGTCTCCACCTTGATGACCTCGGCACCCATGTCAGCCAACAACTCGCCGAGCAACGGGCCAGCCCACACCCACGAGAAATCTACGACGCGGTAACCGCTTAAAGGATAATTCGCCATTGTCTGTAATTCTCCCTTGCCTTAGATAATGCCGCTTTTGCGCAGCTTCACCAAATCCTCTCGGGAGTAACCCAGGCGGCCGCAATATATTTCCTCGTTGTGCTCCCCCAGCAATGGTGCCGGACTGTTGAACTGCCAGGGAGTCTGCGAGAGCTTATAAGGTGCACCGGGATACTTCAATACGCCCGTCTTGGCTCGGTCCTTCTCCACAAAATAGCCTCTCTCCGCAAAATGAGAGTCGTGGGCAACCTCGTCTATGCTCCGCACCGGAGCGAAGGTTATCTGATCGCGCCGGCATATTTCGAAGAGCTCGTCCTTGGTCTTCCCTATGATTAAAGCTTCAACCATCGCATCCATCTCGTCTGCATGTTCCAGCGCCACCATAATGCGGTCCCTGAACCTGGGGTCGGGCATCCACTCCGGAGTGCCCATAGCTTCAAGGAATCTCTTCCA
>Ga0315281_10005537_pt1 | contig 18060 bp, 17 predicted proteins | sample YL17G07_0_MG_FD_204540 | JGI IMG/M metagenome (GOLD analysis project Ga0315281, IMG submission 204540) | Sediment microbial communities from Yellowstone Lake, YNP, Wyoming, USA - YL17G07_0 | ecosystem: Environmental > Aquatic > Freshwater > Lake > Sediment | place: USA: Wyoming | collected...
CCGATCCGGCGGCTCCGCGCGAACCCTGCCGCGGCTGGCCGCCGAGCGCGTGGCGGTGGGTGAGAGGCGCTGCTCTTCAGCCTCGCGGGCGAGGCGGTCGCGACGAACCAGGTCACCGGGCGGCATGCGTCTCATGGATCGGCGTGTGGGCGATGGCGGCAAATACCCGGGGATCGAGCGCCTGGCGGCCGACGAACAGGCCGTCCACTCCCGGCTGGGACAGCAGGGCGCCCGCACCGGCCACGTCCACGCTTCCGCCATACAGGATCGGGACGGCGTCCCCGTCCGGTCCCGAACGGGCGAGCTGCGCGCGAATTGCGGTATGCACCTGGCGGACCCACTCCACCGGTGCGGCGGTGGCCCCCACGCCGATCGCCCAGGCTGGCTCGTAGGCGATGACCAGGCGGCGAAGGTCAAACGCATTGAGCAGGCGGAGTTGCGCAGCCAGCACCTCGACGACACGCTCGAACGGATCGTGCAGCTCCTCGCCGACACACACGATGGCGGTCATCCCCCAGCGCTGGATCGCCGCCACCTTGGCTGCGACCAGCTCGTCGGTCTCGCCGTGGTCTCGTCGACGCTCGTGATGACCAGCCTCGACATAGGTGCAACCGAGGTCGGCCAGCATCGGCGCCGAGACATCTCCGGTGTGTGCGCCGGCGTCATCGGGATGGACGTCCTGGGCGCCCCAGCGGATGTTGCTGCCGGTCAGTCGGTCGCGGGCCACCCAGATCGAGGTGAACGGCAGCAGGATGAACAGGTCGCGATCGGCCAGGTCGGCGACCATCGGCCGCAGCGCATCCAGGTAGGCGGCCGCCTGGGTGGACGTCAGGTTCATCTTGGAACTGGCGCCGATCAGCAGGCTCATCCGGCGGTCCTCTTCACTCGGGCTGTCGGCGCCGAGCCTGGTCACCGGCGTTGATCTTGGCGACCTTGCGCGTCGATCCGCCGCCGCCGAACTCGGCTCGCAGCCAGGTCCGGACGATCGACTTGGCCAGCTCGGGCCCGATGACGCGCGCGCCGAGGGTCAGGATCTGCGCGTCATTCGACGCCCGGGCACGCTCCGCCGAGTAGGGGTCGTGCGCCTGGGCGGCGCGGACGCCGGGCACCTTGTTGGCGGTGATGGCCATCCCGATCCCCGTGCCGCAGATCAGGATCCCGCGGTCGTGCTCGCCGCGCGCCACCGACTCGGCGAGCGCGAAGGCGATGTCGGGGTAGTCGACCGGATCCTCCGAGCGGCAGCCGAAATCGGTGACCTGCTGGCCCTCCTGCTCGAGCACCTCGATGAGGAGTCCCTTCAGCCGGAAGCCGGCCTCGTCGCTGCCGATGGCAACTGGTTTGGTCACCGTTCCGCCTCTCCTCGCCACCCCGCGGAATGCGGCGCGCATTGCCAAGAACCCGGGGTTTCCACATACTACCCGGGCGTGCCGCAGGCCGGCGATTTGAAGGCGAGAGGACGACGATGGAACACCCCACCACGCCAGCGCGAATCTCGCAGGTCGCGATGGTGGTTCACGATCTCGACGCGACCATGAAGATGCTCCACGAGACGCTTGGCTGGGGGCCGTGGAACGTCTACGAGCACGTTCCGCCGAAGCTCCACCACACGCATCTGCGAGGGCAGCCGGTGGCGTTCTCGATGCTCGGTGCGGAGTGCGAGGTCCAGCCGGGCCTGGTGTTCGAGCTCGTTCAGCCGCTCGACGGACCCAGCATCTACAAGGAGCACCTCGAGAAGTACGGCGAGGGGGTCCAGCACATCGCCTGCATGATGCATTCGCAGGCCGACTCGGACGAGTTCAAGCGGGACTGGGAGGCGCGCGGCGCCAAGGTCACGATGGGCGGCCGGATCGGCGACACCATCGAGTTCTACTACCTCGATACCGAACCGATGCTCAAATTCGTCCTGGAGTCGGGCAGCGGGCACGCCATCGACCTGACGCCGAGCCGCGTCTATCCCCCAACCTGACCCCGGGGGCGGACAGGTCCGCGGTGGTAGGTACGATGAAGGCCCGCATCCTGGTCCTCGGGGATCGGTTCTGCCCTGCGTCGGTCATGCGCACCGCGTTCGCGCGCTTCGAGGCTGATCACGAAGTCGACTACGCCGATGTCACCGATGAGCCAGGCTGGGTCCCGGTCACCGCGTCGGACCACCGCATCCGGGAGTACATGGGAACCCCGCGCCAGGTGATCGAGCGGCTCGGGGGGCACCAGGTCCTGGTCATGCAGGGCGCGGCGATCACGGAAGAGGTACTCGATGCCGATCCCGACTTGCGCCTGATCTGCTGTGCGCGCGGCGGCCCCGTGAACGTGGACGTGGCGGCCGCCACCGCCCGCGGTATCCCAGTGGTGACCACGCCGGGCAAGAACGCCGACAGCGTGGCCGAGCTGACGATCGCCTTCATGATCATGCTGGCGCGGCGCCTGCCGGAGGTCATCCGCCATGTCGAGGGCGGCGGCGAGTTCGCGCACGACAACTACGAGGGCGCGCGCTGGTTCGGCCACGACCTGGCGGGCAAGGTGCTGGGCCTGGTCGGCTACGGCCAGGTTGGTCGCCGGGTGGCGACCCGGGCGCTCGCCTTCGGGATGCGGGTGCAGGTCTCCGACCCCTACGTCGAAGCGGCCTCCATCCTGGCCGACGGGGCCGAGCCGACCGACCTCTCGTCGCTGCTGGGTACATCGGATTTCGTGTCGCTCCACGCCCGTGCGACCTCCCGGCTGATCGGGCCCGGTGAGGTTGCCCGCATGAAGGTGGGGGCGTTCCTGGTCAACACGGCGCGCGACTCCTTGGTGGACGAAGAGGCCGTCCTGGCGGGACTGCGGAGCGGGCAGTTGGCGGGGCTGGCCGTCGACCTGGTGAGCCCGTCGCCGGCGACCGGGCGCCATCCGCTCCTCGGCCACCCGAACGTCATCATCACCACCCACATCGGCGGGGCGACCTACGAGACGGTCGAGCGCGCCGGCGAGATGGCCGCTGCCGAGATCGGGCGCTTCCTGCGCGGAGAGCCACTCGTCAACGTCGCGGATCGCGCGGCGCTGGGATCGTCCGGGACGCCGGCCCCGAACCGATGAGCCATACCCTGGCCATCGACCTGGGGACCGGCAGCTGCCGCGCGGTGCTGTTTGCGGAGGACGGCACCCAGGCGGGAATCGGCCAACGAGAGTGGTCGCACGCGGGGCTGCCGGATGCGCCCGGCGCGCAGGTCTTCGACACGGCCCGAAGCTGGGACCTCATCTGCGAATGCATCCGCGAGGCACTCTCCCGCGCCGCGATCGACGCCGCGGACGTGGCGGCGGTCAGCAGCACCAGCATGCGCGAGGGGATGGTCCTCTACGACGCAGACGGACGCGAAATCTGGGCGTGCCCGAACGTCGATTCACGCGCCGCCGACGAAGCCACCGAGCTGGTCAGGGACGGCCGCGCACAGCGCATCTTCGAGCAGGGCGGTGACTGGGTCTCGATCACCTCACCCGCCCGCTTCCTGTGGATCCAGGCGCACGAACCGGAGATCTTCCGACGCATCGCCCACATGGGCATGCTCAGCGACTGGGTGCTCTACCGGCTCTCCGGCCGCTTCGTCACCGATCCATCGTCAGGCTCCAGCTCGAACCTCTTCGACCTGCGCACCCGAACGTGGTCCAGCTCGTCCCTGGAGATGGTCGGCCTGTCGCGGGACGTGGTGCCGGAGGTGCTCGATCCGGGCACCGTCGTCGGTCCGCTGACCGCTCGCGCGGCGGCGGAGACCGGACTGGCGGCCGGCACGCCGGTGGTCGTCGGTGGAGCGGACACGCAGCTGGGGCTGGTCGGCATCGGGGTCACTGCGCCGGGCGGGCTGACCCTGGTGGGCGGCAGCTTCTGGCAGCTCACGGTCGTCACCGACGAACCGCTGATCGATCCGCGGGCGCGGGTCCGCACGCTCTGCCACGCGGTGCCGGGCCTGTGGATGACGGAAGGGATCGGCTTTTACTGCGGGATCGCCATGCGCTGGTTTCGCGATGCCTTCTGTGAGGTCGAACGAGCCGAGGCTGCGCGGCGGGGCGTCGACGCCTATGTCGTGATGGAGGAGGCAGCGGCCGCCGTTGCCCCCGGATCCGAGGGGCTGATGGCCGTCTTCACCAACGTCATGGACGCGAAGCGCTGGGTCCAGGCCTCGCCCTCGTTCCTCGGCTTCGACGTGGACCGACCCGCGGCCTCCAACCGGGCAGCCTGCATCCGGGCGCTCGAAGAGCAGGCCGCGTACGCCGCTCGAGGCCACCTGGCGATCATCTCCGAGCTGACCGGGCAGACGTACGACGAGCTGGTGCTGACAGGGGGCGCGGCCAAGGGCCAACTCTGGCCGCAGATCGTGGCCGATGTCCTCGGCCTGCGGGTGCGGGTGCCTGTTGTCAAGGAATCGACGGCGCTCGGGGCGGCGCTGTACGCGGGCATCGGGGCCGGCATGTACCGCGACCTCGCCGACGTGGCAGGATCGTTGCAGCGCACCGAGCGAACGTTTGAACCAGGTGCGCAGGTTCGTCACACCTACGACGAGCGCTACGCCGCGTGGCGAGAGCTCTATCCGCGGATCCTGGATCTGTCCGAGTCCGGACTCCTGCGACCGATGTGGTGGCCGGCCGGCGCATGACACCCCAGCGAAAGGACCCACCCGATGCCTGAGCAGGACAGCAGCGAAACGAAGCACTACCACGAGGACGTTCCCCAGCCGAACGCCGCCTTCTTCCTGAAGGGGGCCGGGGCCTACGACTGGGGCATGCAGCACCGGCTGGCGCGCATCTTCCGTCCGCAGAGTGGCCGAACCGTGATGCTGGCCATCGACCACGGCTACTTCCAGGGGCCGACCACCGGACTCGAGCGCGTGGACCTCAACATCGTTCCGCTCATCCCCCACGCCGATGCGCTGATGCTGACGCGGGGGATCCTGCGCAGCGTCGTCCCGCCAACCATCGGGCAGGGCTTCGTGATCCGCGCCAGCGGCGGCCCCAGCATCCTCAAGGATCTCTCCAACGAGAAGCTGGCCATTGACGTGGACGATGCGGTGCGCCTCGGCGCCTCGGCCATGGCGGTCCAGGTGTTCATCGGCGGCGAGTTCGAGACGCAAACGGTGAACAACATGACCCGACTCGTGGACGAGGGCTACAAGCGCGGCATCCCCGTGCTGGGGGTCACGGCGGTCGGCAAAGACCTGGTGCGCGACGCCCGCTACCTTGGCCTGGCGACCCGGATCTGCGCGGAGCTGGGCGCGCAGGTGGTGAAGACGTACTTCTGCGAGAAAGACTTCGAGAAGGTGGTCGCCGGCTGCCCGGTGCCGATCGTCATGGCCGGCGGCAAGAAGCTGCCCGAACTGGACGCTCTGACCATGGCCTGGCGGGCGATCGACGCCGGTGCAGCGGGCGTGGACATGGGGCGCAACATCTTCCAGAGCGACGCACCGATCGCGATGCTCAAGGCGGTCCGCGGCGTCGTTCATGACGGACTGCGTCCGGCTGACGCGTTCGAGGTCTTTCAGGCGCTCAGACGAGAGACCAGCGCCGATCGGACGGCCTGACCGATGAGCGGCCCGCCACCCGGCCGCGGCACGACGTTCGAGCGGCTGCTGGACGGCGGTCCCCACCTGAGCGTGGGCATGCTGACCGCCAACCTGCTCTCGCTCGGACAGGAGATGGAGATTCTCGCGGCAACCGGCGTCGAGCTGGTGCACATCGACGTCATGGATGGCGTCTTCTGCCCCCAGATGACCTTCGGTCCGCCGATCGTGAAGGCGCTGCGGACGCCGCTGCTGAAGGACGTGCACCTGATGATCGACGATCCGCTGTCAAAGTTGGAGGCCTTCGTCCTGGCGGGCGCGGACATCATCACCTTCCATCTCGAGGGCGCATCGCAGCCGCACCGGGTGCTCCAGGCGCTCGGGACGGCTGTCAACGTCAACGATGCGGCTCGCGGGCTGATCCGCGGGGTGGGGCTAAGTCCGAGCACCCCGATCGCTGCCATCGAGCCGCTGCTCGAGGAGCTGGAGTACGTGCTCGTACTCGGCATCCACCCCGGTTACCCAGGGCAGTCGTTCATCGCCACCACGGAGCGGCGGCTGGACCACGCGCGCCGCCTGATCGAGTCATCCGGCCGGCCGATCGTGCTCGGCGTTGACGGTGGCGTCACCAGGGCGAACATCGGTCGCGTGGCCGCCATGGGCGCCGACGTCATCGTCAGCGGCAGCGCCATCTTCGACGGGGGCGACGTCGCCTCGAACGCCGCGGCGATGCTCGCCGCCGTTGCCTCGGCCCGGCCCTCGGCGGGGCGCTAGAAGATCGCGATCGGGTTCCAGGGCGAGCCGGTCCCGCCGGGGAGGCGCAGCGGCAGGCCGACGACCATGAACTCGAAGCGACCCTCCTCCTCGCACGCCCGGGCCAGGTCCTCGAACTGGAGGCTGTCGGCCGTGCACATCCCCATCGCGACGATCTGGAGCGGGTGGATCGGGTAGGTCATGCCGTCCACGCAGCTCGGGATCGCCTCGCCGTCGCCGTCGGGCAGAAACGCCGCGATGCCGCGCTCGTGCATCCACGGGATGGTGTCGACGTGGAGCCCGGCCTTGCCCTCGCCATCGGGCCCGTTGTCCCAGGCCCCGAGCTCGAGGCGGCGGCGGTGATGGCCGGTGCGGTAGACGAAGATATCGCCCTCGCCGATGTGCACGCCCTGGGCCTTCTCGCATGCCTCGAGCTCCGCGCGCGTGACCGCCTCGCCCGGCTCGAGCCACTTCACCCCGCGGAAGCGTGGCAGGTCCAGCAGCACCCCGCGACCCACGACGCCGCCGCTGCCAGCCACCTGGTCGATCCCGAGCGAGGTCCCGCCCTGGGTGGTGAGGACCTCGAGGGCCGGCTTCCCGTTGTAGGTCTGTCCGTGGTACGAGATGTGGTTGAGGGCGTCGACGTGGGTGTGGCAGTCGCCGTGGGCGGCCATGCCGAGGAAGTCGAGCCCGAAGCGCAGGCCGCCGGACCCGATGTCGATGTCATGGCCCTGGATGACCATGTGGATCGCCTGGTTCGGGTTGTCGGGGCCCGCCACCGTGTTGATCGGGATCGCCATCGACACGCGACGACCCGAGCGGACGAGGCCTGCTGCCGCGCGGACCCGCTCGGGGGTGATCAGGTTCAGGGTGCCGAGCTGATCATCCGGCCCCCAGCGCCCCCAGTTCTTGACCGACTCGAAGAGCCGATCGAACTCCTCGAGGCTGACCTTGCGGCCCGATCCATGGGTGGTCGTCATTGCCATCGCTCCTCACACACGCTACGAGTTTGATGCGTCTGCTGTCTCGGTGGCGGCTACCGGTGCCGAGGCGGCTTCCGGCCATCGCTGGAGCGCCACGGCCAGCTCGGGATGGGTCCGCGCAGCGTCCGTCAATGATTCACCTCGCGTGACAGCATCCAGCGCCTGGCGGATCGCCCTCGCCCCGGCGGCCGCTCCCATCGGGTGGCCGTGAACGGCGCCGCCGGCGCCGAGGGCATAGTCGATCCCGAGGTCTGCGGACAAGCGCGGCGCCATCCCGGCGTGGAGCCCGCCGCCCGGCGTGGGCAGCGTGGCGCGGATCCCGTCGAAGGGCGCGGTCAGGGTCTGCGCCAGGCGCAGGTGCTCGGATCTCGAGAACTGCAGCGTCCCGTACGGGCTGGGGTAGACGACGACGTCTGCCCCTGCCAGGCGCGGCAGCTTGCCAAGGATGAGGTGCGAACTGACCCCCGTGCGCGGCGCGGCATAGATGGCGCCGGCAAAGGCCAGGTGGCCCATGATCGGGACGGCGATGGCCGGGTCCTCGGCCAGCATAGAGAGGGCGGAGATGCCGACGGTCACGTAGTCGACCATCAGGGCCGAGGCACCCGCCTCGATCGCCCGGTGCGCATTGACCACCATCCGGTCGGGCCGATCGGTGATGTTGACGAAGTACAGGGTGCGATGCCCGGTCTCCTCGAAGGCCGCCTGCGCAGCGCGTTCATGCTCCCTGACCCGGTCGACGATCTGGCTCCATGGGTGGGAGACGAGCAGCTCGTCGTCCTTGATGCCGTCCGAGCCCCCCAGGGCGGCCTGGTAGAAGACCTCGCCGCTCTCTTTGGGGGTCATGCCAAGGGCCGGCTTCATCATGGTGATCAGCAGCGGCCGATCGGCGGCGCCCACCAGCTCCCTGATCCCGCCCATGCCGAACTTCGGCCCCTTGAACGCTCCCACGAAGGACTCGGGCAGATGCAGGTCGATCAGCTTGATCTCGCCGGCCGAGGCGCATTCCCCGTACACCGTCGCCAGCAGCAGCGGAATCTGCGCCCCGATGTTGTGGCTCGGGTAGGCGATCTGCATGATCCAGTCGCGGGCTCCGAGCGCGGCGGCCTCGGTCTCGTTGTCCGGCACCTCCCAGATCGCCACCACCCGGGCGGCATGCCGCTCGCGGATCGCCTCGGTCTCGCCCTCGAGCGTCACCCACGTTCCGGTGGACTGCATCTCCGCGATTGCGCGGGCCGCCTGCTGGATATCGACCCCCGCGGCGATCCGGTACAGGTAGGTGGCGATCACGAAGTCGCCATCGTCGATGCTCTCCGGCATCGCGAATCCGCGGGGCTCGTTCATCGGTCGTCCAGCAGGTTCAGCAGGCCGCCGTGCAGCGGCCCGCGCGGCATGATCGGCCAGATGTCCACGACGGTCCCGCCTTCGACGACGTGATAGGCGTCGAAGTAATTGACGGCGAACGGCGTGTATCCGAGGTGGAAGTCAACGACGTCGCCGACCTTGAGCGGGCAGGAATCGTCTGCCTCGTAGGTGGCGTGCTCCTCGTCGAACCGGTACGGCGTGAGCCCTTCGTAGCCGACGATGCGGGGATAGGCGGGGATGCCGCCGACATCGGCTGCCCCGAACGTCTTCTTGCCGAGATTGAGCACGAGCCGATCCCTGCGCCGGCTGATGACCGTCACCACCGCCGAGGTCGCCTTCTTGAACCGGGGCTCCATCAGGAAGTGGTAGTCGTCCATGGCGGCGTATGACCCGAGCTGGAGTTCCGTGATGCGCGGGTTGGCGCCGGTCCAGAAAGCGGTCGCCGTGCCCGCCGCAGAGAGGATCGGGCACGGGATGCCGTTCGCCTCGAGCAGGTCGGCGACCTCGACGAAGTAACGCATCGCCTCGGCCTGCTTGGCGTGGCGTTGTTCGTGGTCCATCTCCATCGAGCAGTGCCCCTCGTAGCCGGAGAGGCCGTCCATCCGCAGGCCGGGCAGATCCTGGACTCGTCGAGCGACCGCCAGGGCCTCCGCGGGAGTATCGACGCCGGCGCGGTGCATCCCCGTGTCGACCTCCACCAGGATCCCCAGCGTGCTGCCGGCATTGACTGCGGCCGCCGACAGCGCCTCCGCGTCTCCGACGTCGTCGACGTTGACGATGACGTTCGCCTCGCGCGCAAGGAGCGCCGCGGCCCGGCGCTTGTGCGGGTCGACCAACTGGTTGGCGATGAGCACGTCGTCCGCGCCGGCGCGAACCATGACGATCGCCTCCCAGATCGTCGCCGCGCAGATTCCGAACGCCCCGTGCTCGAGCTGCAGGCGGGCGATGTGCGGGCTCTTATGGTTCTTGACGTGGCCTCGCAGCCGGGCGTGGAGCTCGGGCAGGCGCGACTGCATGTAGGTGAGGTTTGCCAGCAGCACGTCGCGGTCGATGACCAGCGCCGGGGTGACCACCTCGTACTTGCTGTGCCCGATCGCCGACCCGTACAGGGCGCGAACGCGGTCATGGGCATCGGTGATGATCGGCGCCGGGTCTCGCACCTTCCGGTTACTCGCCGCGCTCGAGCATGTCGAGCAGCCAGCGCGATTCCGGCCCGCGCGGCATCACCGGCCAGATGTCCATCACCCGCCCGCCCTGCATGACGTGGTACGCCTCGAAATAGCTGATGGCGAACGGGGTGTAGTTGCACAGGATCTCGACCCGGTCGCCGGTATTCAGGGGACAGGTGTCGTCGAGGAGGAAGATGGAGTGCTCTTCGTCGAACCGATACTTCTCCAGGTTCCAGTCCCGCAGCACCCCGTGCGACGCACCGACGGTCTTGCTCCCCGCATCGAGCACGATCCGGTCGGCGCGTCGGCTGATGACCGAGGCGAGGACGGTGACGGCCCAGCCGAATCGTGGATCCAGGCCCCGATGGTGGCCGTCCATGGTCGCGTACGAACCGGGCTGAATCTCGGTCACGCCGGGGTAGCGGGAGGTGACCTCCCAGGTCCCGGTCCCCGCTGCCGATACGATCCGGCACGGGAGCCCATGGTCGGCGAGGTGCAAGGCGATGCCGGTCAGCAGCGCCATCGCCGTGCCGGCCAGCGCGTACCGGGTCAACTCGTTGAATTCGAGCGAGCAATGACCTTCGTAGCCGGTCAGGCCTACGAACTCGAGGCCCGGCGCGTCGGCAATTCGACGTGCAAGTGGCAACGCCTCATCTGCCGAGGCGACGCCGCAGCGATGCATCCCCTCGTCCACGTCGATGAGGACCCCGATGGTGCTGCCGGCCGCAACGGCGGCCCGCGACAGCTCGTCGATCTGCACCGCGTCATCGACCGCGACCTTGACATTCGCCTCGCGGGCCAGGAGAGCGAGCGCGCGAGTCTTCTCCGCGCCGACCACCTCGTTGATGACGAACACGTCGTCGATGCCGGCGCGGGCCATGACGATCGCCTCCCAGACGGTCGCGCAGCCGACTCCGATCGCCCCGTGCTCCACCTGCATGCGCGCGATGTGCGGGCTCTTGTGGACCTTCACGTGCGCGCGCAGCGTGGTGGGCACCCCGCGCATGCCGTCGGCCATGATGCCCAGGTTGGCCTCCAGGGCGTCCAGGTCGAGGAGGAGCGCCGGGGTGGACAGGTCGTCGCGCGCGCGGCCAAGGTCGGGTCCGTACAACGAGCGGACCCGGTCGTGGGCCTCGGTGATGAGCGACGCTGAAACTCGCATGTTGCGGCCCTCCCGGGCGTGTGCTTGGTGGATCGTCGTCAGGCTAGTTTGAACTGCCTCGCGCACTGATCGGCCAGCGGTCGACGAGCTGGCCGCCCCGTTCGATCCAGACGTAATCGTGCAGGTTGAACGTCGTGCGGATCTGACCCGGCACAAGGTCGAGCTGCGCTCCCAGGGGCGGAACGGGATCCGCCATCTCGAGCGTGGCGTGCTCGTCGCTGATGGCGATCCGCGAGGCGGCAAATCCGAGCGGCGCCGGCGGTCCGTATTCCACCCCGACGGCTCGACGCCCGATGTCGAGCACGATCCGGCCCGGATGGCGGCTGATCACCGTTCCCCTGATCGATACCGCGCATCGGAACGGCAGGTCCAGGTTGAGCAGTTCGGGCTCCATCAGTGCATAGACACCGGCCTGGATCTCGGTGATCACCGGGTCGGCCAGGGCCTCGCGCAGGGTCGACGTGCCGGCCGACGAGACGACCTCGACCGGGAAGCCAGCATCGAGCAGGGCCGTCCGGACGGCAGCCAGCTTGGCGTAGGCCTGCGTGATCTTCTCGGCGCGATCCTGGGCGCCCAGCCGGAGCCGTCCCTCGTAGCCCATGATGCCGCGGAGATGAAGGCCCGGCGCGGCCACGATCTGCTTGGCCAGGCGCACCGCATCCTGGGCGGTCCCGACCCCGCAGCGGTGCAACAGGATGTCGACATCGATCAGCACGTCGATCGTGACGCCCGCGCGGGCAGCCTCGTCGGAGAGGGCTGCCACCGGACCAGGGTCGTCCACCGCCACTGCGACCCGGGCACGTCCCGCGAGCGCCACCAGCCGCGCCACCTTGAGCGGATCGACCACCTCGTTCGCGATGAAGAGGTCGTCGATCCCGGCCTCGACCATGGCCTCGGCCTCGCCCACCGTCGCGCAGGTGATGCCGACCGCCGATCCGCCGAGTTGACGCCGAGCCAGCTCGGGGGTGCGGTGGGTCTTGATGTGCGGCCGCACCGTCTTCCCGGTACCGCGCAGCAGCGCCGTCATGGCCGCCACGTTGGCCTCGAAGATGTCGAGATCGACCACCAGCGCAGGCGTCGAAAACGGGGCAACGGATGCCGATGCAGGAGCGATCGCCGGGGTGGTCACTCCACGGCTCGCATCCCAGCGGCCAGCCGCTGGCGGAGATCGGCGTACAGCGCGCCCCGGGTGGTATCGGGCTCGAACCGACGCGAAACGGTGACCAGGTCGGCCACGGCCGCCGACACCGATGCATAGACGCCGGCCCCCACACCGGCCAGGATCGCCGCGCCGAAGGCGCCCGGCTCCTCCTCCGCCACCACCTCCACCGGGACGCCGGCGAGGTCGGCGATCAACTGGTCCCACCACGCGTTCCTGGATCCGCCGCCGGTGGCGCGGATCAGTCGCGGGGCGATGCCCCTTCGGCGCAGTTGATCGAGGGTCAGGGAAAAGTCGCAGGCGATCCCTTCCAGCAGGGACCGGACAATGTCCACCGCGGTCGTAGCCAGGGTCACGCCACTAAAGGTGCCGCCAAAACCGGGAGTGGCGGGGACGTGCGGAAGCGGCGTGAATGCCGCGTCGGCGTAGACGCGTCCTGGGCCCGGTCCGGCCAGCGCCAGGCCGGCCTCCAGGTCCGGGATGGAGAGGTGGAGCAGGTTGCGCGCCCAATCGACGACGGCCATCCCGTTCGGGTTGGTGACCAGCAGCCCGAAGCCTGTCGGTCCGGGGTGGGGATAGACGCCGATCCCGTCATGGACCAGTTCGACCGGCCAGCCGGCATTGACCGGCATGTTGAAGGACATCCAGGTGCCGCAGGCGAGCGAGATGATCCCCGGATCCACGGCCGCCGACCCGACCGAGGCCGCGTAGGTATCGAAGGCGCCGGTGACGATGAGGGTGTCCGGCGGCAGGCCGAAGTCGGCGGCCGCCTGCGGCAGGATGCGGCCGATCGGCGTGCCGTTGGGCTGGATCTCCGGCAGCCAGCCCGGGTCGATCCCCGTCTCGGCGATCCGCTCGGGCGACCAGTTGCCGGTCGCCAGGTCGTAGGTGGCCCAGGTGCCGGCGTCGCTCCAATCGATCACCGGCCGGCCGCTGAGCAGGAGCGCGTAGTACTCGTGCCAATTCATGAACCAGCGCGTCCTGGCCACCGTGGCCGGGTCGGTCCTTTGCCACCAGAGCGCGCGGTTGACCGGGTCCATGCGTCGTGGCACGTGGCCGGTGAGCCGCTGCCATTCCTCCGCCGAACGGCGCGATGCCGTCTCGGCGGCCACCTCGTCTCCGCGCGTATCGGAGGTCGAGAGGCAGCGTCCCAACGGAGTGCCGTCGGCGGCCACCGGGAACACCTCCCGGCCGGACGAGCTGAACGAGATGGCGATTGGTGGATCCGCGCGGACGCTCGGATGCGCGGCCACCTCGCGCAGCGCGGAGCGGAACGCCTCACGGGACTCGAGCACGTCGACCTCGGAGTGGCCGGGCTCGGGGTGATAGCCCGGCACGGCTCGGTGCGCGGCGGCCAACGGCGTCCCGTCCACCGCGTACACGCCGACCTTGATCGCACTCGTCCCGAGATCGATCCCGATAAGGCTCATGCCTGCCGCTCCATCGAGGTCTGTCCCCGATCAGTCGATGCCGGAGATGTCTTCGCCGGGTTGGCCAATGATCCCGATCGTCGACAGGATCGCAGTCTCGGTGTTGTCCGGCACCAGGATCCGCAGCAGGACGCCGCCTGCCGGGGCCTCGATGTCGAGGGTGACCTTCTCGGTCTCCACGACCGCGATCGCCTCGCCCTTCGCGACTGCGTCACCCTCGGCCTTGAGCCATTCCCGGACGAAACCGGTCTCGAGATCCTGCCCCGCCTGGGGCATGACGACTTTGACAGCCATGCTCTCTCGCTCTCTCGTTCGTCGCGGCTAGAGTTCCGCGTTGACGATGAACCCGGCATCGACGAGCAACGTCGCCGAGGTCACGTAGCTCGCGTCGTCCGAGAGCAGAAACGAGACGGCGGACGCGATCTCCTCCGGTTCGCCGCCGCGGTGCAGGGCGACTCGCTCCTCGTAGTACTTGAGCGCGACCGGGTCCTCGATCAGGGGCGCGGCCATGTCGGTCTTGATCCAGCCCGGCTCGATCGCGTTGACTCGGATCCCGTGCGCCCCGACGACCGAGCCGAGCGCCTTGACCCACATGGAGATGCCGCCCTTGGTGGCGCAGTAGGCGGTCTGGGAGGGCGCGCCGACGTGCGCCGAGATGGAGCTGATGCAGACGATCGCCCCGGGGTGGCCCTCCTTGCGGATCTGTTTTGCCGCCTCGGTGGTGACCACCCATGTCCCGCGCAGGTTCGTCTCCGATAGGAGGTCCCAGTCCTCGACGGTCGTCTCGTCCCATGCCATGAACGGGTTGATGGCCGCGTTGGAGACCAGGTAGTCGAAGCGCCCGCCGCGACGCGCGACCTCCTGCACCATCTCGATGACCTGGGCGGGATTGCGCATGTCGGCCATCACGGCGAATCCCTCCCCGCCCGCCTCCTTGATGAGGCGCAGGGTCGTGCTCGGATCGCCGGTGGATCGGTAGTTGACACCGACCAGCGCTCCTTCCGACGCCAGGCGCACCGCCGTCGCCCGGCCCATTCCCCTGGTTGCGCCCGTGACGAGCGCGACCTTGCCAGCGAACCGCTTTTCCACGATGACGACTCCTTTCGGTCTCCTCAGGTGCAGTGGTTTCGCTATGAGACCGCCTGCGGATCAATTACTCCGACGCGCCGGGTGAAGGCGTCGATCTGATCGCCGCCGACCAGCGCGCCCATCTCCAGGTCATAGGCGCGCACCTCGCCCGGCGCCATCTCAATCAATTCGCCGCGCTCACGGGCGTCCCAGCGGCCCGCGTCTCGGTTGGTGCTGGCCTCGATGGCCACGACGTACAGGTCTTCGCCCGGCATGCGCCAGGTTGTCTGGAACGGAAGCTGGCGCTTGTTGAACAACTGGTAGACCCCTAGGCCGATGCGCCGGTTGACGATGCCGACCGGCACCGTCCCGTCCGGCTCGGTGATGACGTCGTGCTCGAAGCAGCGCTCCTGGTAGTTGACGATCGGCGCCTCCAGCATCCGGTAGTTGCCGGCCGGAAGGGTGTCGGTCGGCACGCCGGGACCAGGCACCAGCAACTGGGCGCCCTCTTCGACGATCGGGAACCCGACGTTGCAGTGGTACAGGAGCATGTGCGTGGTCATGGTGTGGCCGGTGTTCTCGACCTCGTCGTGGATGCGGAACCACGACTCTCCCACCCTGGCCTCGACCCGACGACGGAGGGTGAGGTTCTCGCCGAAAACGGCGGCCTGGTGGACCTCACCTTCGGCCCACAGGACCAGGTCGTCGCCCTCCCAGCGCTCACCGTAGCCGGTCAGGCGGGCGGGCAGGGTCCAGACCCGACCCATCATGCCGTAGGTCTCGGTGGGCTTCAGATGCGGCTGGTTGAATTGCGCCGCCGAGTCCTCGCCACCGATGAGGGTGTGGTCGAGCCCCGCGGTGGAGACCAGGCCGCCAGGGAAGCTCCGGAACCAGCCCATCCCCTCCGGCTCCGAGAACCAGGGTCCGACCACGCCGGTCGGCGACATCCACCCGAATGGTGCGCCGTTCATCTCGCAGCGACCGATGTCGAAGGCACGGTCGACGATCACATCGAACGAGAAGCCCGTCCCGGTGCGGAATTCGAGGAATCGCACGCCGCGCTCGATGCCATCGCCCGCGGTCACCAGCCGAACGCCGGCGACCTGCTCCAGCCTGCCGATGCGACGCATCAACTCCATGCGGTCATAGCGAGATCCGAACAGGCGTGGCACGAAGGCTCCTTTCTCCCGACGAAGCCGATCTCGGGGACCGCGGCCCGGCCAGACCTTCCCAGCCGGGCAGGGTCGCCCTGGTTCGGTACCCCCGGCCGTCGGGCCGGGCGGTGGGGATGCCTGGTGGCTACGGCATCGGCCGGGCCACCAGGCGGATCGCTCAGCTAGAGGTCAGACCGACTCGCCGATCGATGACCCGGCCTTGGTGAGCCACTCCTCGTTCCCGCGCATCCGCAGGAAGACGAGGATGAGCACCCCGATCAGGAGCCAGGCCCCGTCAAGGATCGGTGCATAGCCGTACGGCGGGTCTGCCGGGAACGACTTGTAGACCGCGTAGATCAGGACCGCCGACGAGACGACGGGGAACACCGCGTGGAGCAGCCAATTGAATTCCGAGCGGTGCTCCGTCCAGTAGAAGCGGAAGACGGCCAGGTTCGCCAACAGGTAGACCACGGTCACGGCCAGGACGAGGACGAGGCCGACCAGGAAGAAGAACGACACGTCCGCGCCCCAGATGATGCCGCCGGCCAGGCCGGCGCCAATGTTGAGCACCATCTGGACCAGAATGGCGTTGGTCGGCGTCTTGTGCCTCGGATGCACGACGGCCAGCGCCTTGGGGAACGATCCGCTGCGGGCCATGCTGTACCACATCCGCGTTCCGACGTTGGCGCACGCGATGCTGACCGCGGCAACGCTGTTCAAGAACGCAAACAGGACGATGATCCAGAAGTCGCCCCAGACCCGGTGCGCAAGCCCAAGGGCCGGCAGATCCGGGGAGGCGGCGATCGCAGCGGGATCGTTATTGAAGCCGGTGATCACGCCCCAGAAGACGATGACCAGGAAGGTCCCGATCCCCGCAATCGAGAGCATCACAGAGAGGGGGACATTCCGCTTGGGATCCTTGGTTTCCTCGGCGAGGGGGGCGGAGGCCTCCCAGCCGGTCAGGCCCTGCACCGTGAAGACGACGGCAAGGGAGAACCCGGCGAACGTGAAGCCTCCCACCTGACTCGTGATCTGTCCCGGGTCGAAGACCGACAGCGAAATGCCGCTCGGGCCCGGGTTCAAGAATCCGAAGATGGCAAGGGTCATCACGATCAGCATCTCGATGCCGCCGGTGATCACCATGAACCGGGTCGAGAGCTTGATCCCTTCCCATTGCAGGTAGGCGGTGAGGGGCGCGAAGACGAGTACTGCGACCCACCACAGCCAGGGCACGTCGATGCCCCAGTTAGCCTTAAGTTCCCCGGCCACGATGAAGCCGAAGAAGCCGGCCAACGGTCCGCCCACGAGCGGGGAGTACAGGATGTACATCCAGGACACGAGGAAGCCCGCCCGGGGATGCACTGCGCGGCTCACGTAGGTGTAGTAGCCGCCGGCAGATGGCATGTGCTTCGCCAGTTGGGCGAGCGTATTGCCGAGCATCAGGACGATGACGAACCCGATGAAGTAGGCAAGCGGGGCGGTGATGCCAGCCAAGCTGACGATGAACGCGGTGAAGAAGAACCCGGCGATGGCCGGCGCGATGTGGGTGACGGCCTGCATGGTCGCCCCCAGCAGACCGATCGCGTCCGCCTCGAGTTCGGTTTTCATTGCTGCCGGTTGCGCAGCAGGTTGCTGATAGCCCATCTCCACTCCTTCTCCAGTGTCATGCGATCTCCCGGCTCCGGTTCGGAGCGAACCGTCACGGTCCGGGAAAGACCGATCGAGGACAGGGCGCTGGCAATGGTTCTCTCAGAGTCGACCCTCCCGTTCAACGTCGAGGATGGGCTGGCACCGGCTACTGTTTAGCGTTTGCGAACAGAGAACGCCAGATGCCACCGCATCATACGGCGGCCTGTCAATGACATCCGGTGGCGCCGGCGCCGGGGACCAACCGACGAGGTCGGTCGGTGCCTCAATACTCGGGGACGACCCGGCCGGCCAGCACGTCCTGTTGGATGCTCGCGACCTCTGCGCTCTGGATCGATGCCGTGACGGCTCGCATGACCGCGGCGTCGCCTGCCCTCGCGACGAGCACCGCGCGCGTCATGCGGTCGCCGATCTCCCGGCGTACGGCCGGCCTGAGTGGCCTGTCCAGGATCCCTTCGGGCCGTCCGACCTGCATCTCGTCGATCGTCCAGACGGCTGCATCGGCCTGGCCGTTGGCGAACAGACGGGGGATCTGGGCCGGCATGGCGGGCACCAGGGAGACCTCCGCGTCGCTGAACTCCAGCGCCGTCAGCAGTTGCTGATCGGCGGAGTGCCGATCGACGATGACGCGAATGGGGTGCGGGTTCGGGT
>Ga0315281_10005538_pt1 | contig 18058 bp, 26 predicted proteins | sample YL17G07_0_MG_FD_204540 | JGI IMG/M metagenome (GOLD analysis project Ga0315281, IMG submission 204540) | Sediment microbial communities from Yellowstone Lake, YNP, Wyoming, USA - YL17G07_0 | ecosystem: Environmental > Aquatic > Freshwater > Lake > Sediment | place: USA: Wyoming | collected...
ACGCGCGCATTTGCGCGCCGCAAGCCTGCCAACACCGGGCGGATCGCTTCTGGCCTACAGCCGTAGGGAAGAAACCCGGGTTCAAATCCCGGCGGCCGCACCATTCTCGTCTCGGCCTTTCACGAAACCGCGGGTTGTGTGTCCCAGTCAAGAGCCGGAATCTCATGTGGACTCGTAGAGTTCAAATTCCGTCGCGCTGATCATTAACGAGCGTAGAGAGCACAGGATAGTTGGGTTCGGCGATGATAGAGATCCTTGGAGTTTCAGGCAGTCCCCGTAAAGGGGGTAACACGGATCAGTGTCTGCAGGAAGCGCTGCGAGCTTGTTCCCAAAAATGCAGAACCGAATTCGTGAACCTCGCAAATCTAGAGATAGCTGAGTGCAATGGCTGTAATCGCTGCAAGAAAGAGGGAACCAAGAAACTTCCCTGCCCGGCACATGATGATGACATGACTCCGCTCTATGCGAAACTTGCCTCGGCAGACGGGTTCTTGTTCGCAAGTCCCGTGTATTATGGTTCTGTAACCGGCATCATGAAGGTGTTCATGGACCGATTCCTTCCCTTCTATGACGAATCAGGATCGACAAGCGAACTGAAGGGCGCATTGCGGTTCAAACCCGCCGGCGCGATCGCTGTAGGCGGAGACAGAAACGACGGGATCGAAGCGGTCCTGTACACGCTCCACAGGTTCTTCCTCTTCAATGACATGCTGATCGTGGGCACGGCTGGATACTCTGGTTCAGCTTCGAATCTTGGAGCGACCATCCTTTCTGACAGCAAACCCGACGCATTGACACGAGACGCCCTTGGGAAGAACACTCTCAGAGCATTAGGAAACAAGGTCTCGTTAATGGCAGAGAAACTTGCCGATCTAAGGTAACAACACCGTCTCATGTTGAAGAACGAAGGATACGCGGTCGGTGTCGCTGAGAACGGACAGCCAGCGATCAACAAATCCAAGACGAGTCTCTACGATTTGGCGTTCGTGGGTCTCCGGTTACTAGACATGGATGGAACACAACTGCTAATGGCGATGAGAAAGACTACTCCGGGAATGGTCAAGATAGTCATTACTGGTTACCCATCATTGGAGAACGCCAGAGGCCGTTAACAGAGGCGCCGACGGTTATATAGTCAAACCACACGCAGTGGAGAATCTACTAGACAAGACAAGGGAACAGTTACAGAAACAGCGAGAAGCCAGAAGATACGGTGAGAAGAAAGTCAAAGAATTCATCGATACACGCGCTAAGGAATACTCAACAAGGCGATCAATGAAGCGCTCAGAGAAGCAGCCGAACGCCAACTCGTCTTTGATAAGCAGACGCATTTTCTGAGAATAGAGTTCCGTATTGTTGTGAAGATGCTCGAATCGTCCTCATAGTTTCAGACTGCGGGACGCAATACCGCCCAACCAGCAGTCTTGCGCCAGTGACAGCGAGAATAGTTATAGTACGAGTGCGCGGGCATGATAACGGGCTGACTTGTTTGGTTCGAGAGGTAGATTACAGACCGAGACCCATTGATGGTGATTTCCTCAGCAAACCCACTGAATACCCAATCACCGGCGAGCATGAAGGCCACAAGGTCAGGGTTGCGGGGAAGCAGAGATTTGACGCCGACGGAAAGTCCTACCCTACAAGGCTAGGAATACATGGAACTCAAGTTGCTGTAGACTGGGAGACCTGCATAGCCGATGGCGTCTGTATGGATGTCTGTCCTGTTGATGTGTTTCAGTGGCATCTTAAGCCAGGCGTGAAAGGTACGGGTAACGATCTCTGGCCTCTTAGCGCTGAGCTTCATGAGCAATATCGCACTGACAAATCGGATCCGATAAGAGAGAAGGACTGCATATTCTGCCGGGCCTGCGAAATACAATGCCCTGTTCAGGCCATAAAGATCACTGAGCCGTCACAGTAGCAAGTCGTAGCTCCCCGGTTCGGCGGTCGGACTTCAGACGATCAATTGTGCCCGAGGGCTGGGCCCACACTCGTGAATAGGTATTAACAATCTCAAGGACTACGCCGTCTGAAACTCGCAGTCGGAGTCTACATTGTGGTCTTTACTCTCAAGTCAGAAGCCTACCTGGCGAGTAGCGTCATGGCACGTGGCTGAAGCATTGCACACGCTGAGCGACATGTTCGTCTCTAGTTTTCTGTTAGGCGCTGCAGCATGGCCGCGTGAAGCAGCTGATGAAATCCGCATGTTCGGTTATGCGTTGGAGTCTGCGCACACGTCCATCTTTGTGATCGTTAGGGGAAGAATCTCCGAATAACCCATCTTTCTCTATCAACTGAAACGATGGATAGAATCATGGCAAAAGACAAAACGCAATCGCGCGGACGCTAGCTGTACGACATGCTAGATTGGAATACTCCAAAGGATACGGAAACGTTTTAGCCACGTTGAACACGTTTATGCGGCTAAGGTGCCTCTGTTGAATTCGAGAAGGATACTACTCGCCACAGCAGTGTTGATGCTTTTTCTATCCCTGTCTGTGAGCATCCAGCCGGCCACTGCTGGAAGCGCCACGGTAAGCACTCAGGTGACATGCAAAGGAATTGACAAGTCTCAGGCTGGGAACTGGCAACCAATTGACGTTACAGACACATTCTCAACCGCAGATGAAACAGTCTTCTCATTCATTAATTTGGAGAACGTGAATCCTCCGGTCGACATCACGTTCGTTTGGGTCGCTCCACACGCGATCGAGATGGAAGGCAAGACCTACACTACCCTTGCGAATGATCCGACAAAAATAGGGTTTCAGGGTTCCGGCTCCGCCTATGGCTCTCTTACAATAGCCAGACCGAATGTTGCCTTACCGGTGGGCATATGGACAGTGGAGGTATACGGAGACACCACCCTCCTCTCAACAGTTCAGTTCAAGCTTCAGCCTTCGGTTGATCTTCTTAGCAAAAGCTTCAGCCCCAAGGAGGGCGAGCCGGTCTACGCAGGAGACACCGTGACCGCTACATATGAACTGCAGAATACTGGAAAGACCATCTTGAAGGCCGTGAATTTCGCAGTAGCCACTCCGCTGCCTCAGGGTGTCAGTGTTGTCGAGGCCACGCCGCCCAAAGACATAGCGCCTGGTGCTACCGAAGAGTTCGTATTGAAAACGAAGTTTGAAATTGAGGGCACCTACACACCTACGATTCAACTGTACATCAACGAGGAACTCATCTTAGAAGGATCGCTTCAAGTGCAGGTGTCACCGGCACCTTTCCCGTGGACTCTTGTGATACTGGGTATCATAGCAGTCGTGGTTATTGCCTTGGTTGTGGTACTCGTCAGGCGTAGACGCGCGCCCTCGCCTCCAACAGCGGCCGCTGCACCATATGTTTCCGCTCAGCCAGCTCCCGTAGCGCCTCAAGCAACGAAGTACTGCACATCATGCGGTTCACCGATACCTCAAGATGCAAAACATTGTACGAAATGTGGTGCCAGCCAAGGATAGGCCAAACCCATCAGCGCTTATTCACTTCGTTGGTATCAGGAGTTCCATCATTACCGCCGAAATCGCCGAGGTTGTAATCAGGCTAGTTCCCCGAACTGCTAGTCAAGTCTAGAACTCCGCGTTGGAACACTCCGTTCCAGTGCTTTTCTTACTAGGTGTAGTGCTCTGCTAGAGTGCTTTCAAGAGTATGATCTATAGTCACGAGGGCGATCGCGGCAAGAAAGACGAGCAAGCCCATAGTTCCACTCATATTGTAGGTCGTCGGAAGCGCGTAGAGCCAGCCAATCATCTTCAGTTTCACCAATATCTAGACGGCGGGAGGTTCAGCATAAGCATACGAGTTTACGCGTGCAAAGACGGCTTAGATGCTGATCAACGAACTTCAGGTTCGATGTGTCGAACCCTCCAGTACGAAACGGATGTCGGATCCTGTGTTCTCTTGAGATTTCATGCTGTGAGCCCGCAAGCTTCAAGCTTCTGTATCTAGCGATTCACGCCTCCTTTCATGGTCTTCTTCAGCACAAGTAAGGCATTGAGCGTTACCCATTTGTCCTCGGCTCCAACCTGTCCGAAAGAAGAGTGACTCGTCGACGGCCAAGTTGCCTCCCTAATCCAGCGGCCTTTCGAATTACGCTTCGCAACGAGAATTTCTAGAGCGTCTTTCATTCGGTCATCATTTGTGATGCCGGCCCTAGTGAGTGCTCGCAAGCCCCTCAGGACATCATATCCTACTAGCCAAGGTGCTCGCGTTTTCGTGTAATCGCTCCTTATGGTCTTCCACCCGTGATGGTCCGCCTTGTAGAGTTGGTGCATGAGAAGGAATTCGCATACACTAGCGATCGCTCGATCAACATCCTTTCTCCTAGCGTGCTCCGAATACTCGATTAAGCCATCCAGTGCGCATATCGTTCCCATGAAACAGCTGTGCTTGTCGCGGCTGTGGTAGCCGAAAGACCTGCATCCCCAGCCTCCATCCTCCTCTTGGAAAGACAGTAGGTAGTGGACCGCTTTCCGAATGCTCGGGTCGCGAGCCCAGCCTAGGCGGCAGAGTGCTGCGATAACGTTTCCATTGAGGCATCCAGTAAGGCGCGCCTAATCGCCCTCTGCGCTTGCCGCCATGCCACTCTCGAACCCTCCTGAAGGCATCTGGAATCTGAAAGCGTACTCGCACATCTTCCTAACAGCGGGAATCATAGGGTCGATGCCTGTTTGCGAGAGTATCAACAACTGCCAGACCGTTGATTTGTACTTTGGAAGGTACCAGGTTCGGCTATCGTCCCAGCCGCCGTTTCTCTTCTGCTTGGCGAGGATCTTCTTCACGGGGTCCCATTCAGGGATCTTCTTCCTTGCCTCCACCGCATCCTTCCTGTGAGGGGAAACGTCGAGTAACTCGGTAAGCGTCAGGTACCTGATGCATGGATTATTCTCCTCTAGAAGCCACCTGACAACACTTGCGTAATGTCCGATTGCAAGAGAACGTGATGCCGCTAACGATCTCATGCAGATCGCTCCCACGTTTGCCGGCATGGTCTTATGGCCTATTCTCTTGTGCTCAGGCAGGATTATTGAGGGCATCACTCAGTGAGCTAGGTCAGGTGTTTGTGTTGGGAGCTGCAAGAGAGATCGACTTGTTCAAGAAACAGATGATGTTTGAGAAGCGGACAGCGCAAAGCCTTCGAGCAATGGGCGCGAAGACGAAGAATACCGTGCCCAAGCTTCTCTTCAAAGGGATCGAGCTTGACACAACAAAACATGCGCACATGTATGCGACCTTGATCGACTTGGCATCTGGAGCTACGATCTCGAAGGTGGAACACTACGAAATGAGAAAGGAACTCGAGCGACACGTCGCGAACGAGAAGATTATGCTTCTTCAAGCACAGAGAATCGCAAGAACCATGACGGACGCTCGGATGAAACCCTTGCTCAAAGTCATCTTAGCAGATGAGAAGAGACATCACAAGACGCTCTCGACGTTGCTGAAGACGATCGCTGTGGAGGAGAAGATCAGCGAAGACGACTGGTGGGATTACCTCAACAAGTGGGCGGTCTTCTCAACCTAATGCGATCGATCGCCAGATGCGGCCAGACAGACTTTAACAATATTGAGTTCGCCAAGTCTTAATCCTCGCAATTGCTTCCTGGATGTTGCGTTGAGAGGTCGCAAACGACAGCCTCAGGTAGCCCTCTCCCGCCTCACCAAACGCACTGCCCGGAATCCCTGCAAGCTTTGCCTGTTCCAGGAGTTCCTCGGCGATCCTTGTCGAAGGAAGCCCCAGCCTGCTGACGCTCGGGAACGCGTAGAATGTTCCTTTTGGCGGTACGCACTGGAAGCCGTCGATACCATTCAGTCCATTCACAATGAGGTCTCGCCGGCGCCGATACTCTTCAATCATCTCGCTGACACAGTCCTGCGGTCCGGAGAGAGCCTCCAGCGCAGCTTTCTGTGCTGATGCAGGGGCGCAAGACGCCATGTAGCCGTGCATCTTTCTAATGCCGTTTGTGATAGCTTCGTTGGCAACGACGTAGCCGATGCGCCAGCCTGTCATCGCGTATGTCTTGGAGAAAGAGTTCACCGTTATTGTTGAGTCCTTGAAGTCAGACCGCGAAGCGACGCTGAAATGCTTGTTTCCGTCGAAGATTATCTTCTCGTATACATCGTCCGCGAGAATGAGGAGTCCGTGTTCCCTAGCTAGTTTGGCTAGTTCCAAGAGGCAGCTTTGTGAGTATACAGCGCCTGTGGGGTTGTTAGGCGAATTGACGAGGATCATTCTTGTCCTATTGGTGATGTGTTCTTTGACATCTGCACGGCTTGGTTCGAAGTCCGGTCCTTGCAGAGAAACAGGTACGGGAACACCATCGGCGAGCCGGACGAACCCAGCGTATGACGGCCAAGAAGGCTGAGGGACTATCACTTCATCACCCGGATTGATGGTCGCTTGAATGGATGCGAATATCGCAGCAAATCCGCCTACAGTGACTGTGATCTCGGTCTTCGGATTTGCTTCGATCCCGTTCTCTTCGAGGAGTTTCCGCGAAATAGCTTCGCGGAGTTGCAGGATGCCGGCCCCGTGAGTGTAGTGCGTATAACCATCGTCCAAGGCTCGGCTCCCAGCCTCGACTATGTGTCTCGGCGTTGGGAAGTCGGGCTCCCCAGCATGAAGTCCAATTATGTCAGGCCTTGCCTCTGCAAGGTCGATTATCTTTCGTATCGGTGAAGGCTCGATCGACTGGACTCGCTTCGAAACACTCAAACTTCAACCCCACTCAACAGGCCAAGAATTCACAGAAGACTATTTTGCATTCTGCACAAGCATGCCTCACCGACATGGGCACTTGGTCACTTGAAATATTCGCGGATCTCATCGTAGAGGAATTTGGAACTGAGCGTTTGCCCAAGTTTCTCCGCCATCTCCTCGACCGTGATCCGGTTTCCTTCTTTCCACAACTCCTTCAATAACGATCCGGACGCTGGATTCGCGAACCATTCGTCGCCGAATTCATCGACAAGATACTTGCGAAGCTGGGCCTCAGCGATCCAAGATCGCAGATACTCTGCGCAGTAGAAACCGTCGTCCACGGTAATGATGTAGTTGACCGGATGGTAACGCACTTTCACCGCCCGTTCGTGCAGTTCCTGATACAGCCTATCCTTGCCTTTGGTGCCTTGTCTATGCAGACGGAGTTCATACTCTAGCTTGGCTGTATAGAGTCTCGTTATGTAGAGTTTCGAGAAATATGCGAAGCGAAGCAGTTCATCCGGGGTGCGTATTCCAACGATCTTTTCCAACCACTTCCCGTTCAAGGTTAGGTTCTCAAAAAGAGAAGAATAGGTCTCGGTGAGAGATTTCTCATCTGAGAGACGAAACACGAAGGGCATCTCAGCAGGAGTGTTGGCACCGTGAAGTGCGTGCCCTGCCTCGTGAAGGACTGTCTCGTAATCATACCGCCCCCCTATCGGCATCGCGCCGAGGATGATCTTCTTTGGAACATCGAGCGGGAAACATGCAGCTCGCGGGTCCTTCTTTGGGCGTTCTTCAAGGTCAAGCAGGATGTTCGGATGTTTCTCAAGCTGCAAGTCCATTCCATCAAGCGTCTTTCGTAGCGCTGTCACTGCGCCGCCTTTGGGAAAGTATGTGTCGAATCGTTTCCCACGCTGTAGGTAGAGGATATCATGTCTGTCGGCGTCTTTTGGTTCGACGCGAATTGACTTGAGCGCTGATTCGAGCTGTTCAAGATAGAGTGAATCTGTTGTCTTGAGGTGTGTTTTCAGCTCGTCGGACAGCTTATCGTAGTCGATGCTCTTGATCTCTGAGTAGAGGCCAGCATAGTCCGAGTAGCCCTGTGCCTTCGCAGCTTCATGGAGTCTCGTTAGTCTCTCCTCAAGGATAGGGTTGAAAGTGACGACGGCTGCCTCTGCGAGGCCGTTGATCCTTCCACGTCGCTCTCTGTCATCCTCGTTCATCACTATCGGCTGAATCGATCGCCATGGAACAGGCTTGCCGTCAACGGTGATTGTTGTCTGGGTCTCTAGGGTGGTAGCTTTGTCGGTTAGCTCGGTGACCTGTCGTTCCAAGTATGTGCCTACTAGGCTTCCGTACAAGAGATTGAATCGTCTGTATTCGTCGCCGGAGGAGGCTTCGCGGGTTCTCTTGACGGCTCCCATGTTGTCAGGAGTGAAGAGTTGGTTGTACTTCTGGAAGATTTGCGAGATGTTCAGTTCTTCTTTGAGCCCAGCCCAGTTCTGATAGTACTCGTTAGTAGCTTCCTTCACGAATTCTTCATAGTCTCGTTCAATCTGTGTTATGTCCATCGACACAACCGTACAGGGCACCATTTTCTGCGGGACTATTAAGTCTGGAGACGGTCATGCTGATATGAGGCATCAGCCTCTATGCCTTGGACGAGCGGTTAACGATGCAGGCAAACAACAGATACAACTACATCACAGCCACTAGGCGTCGTGTCGAAAGCAGTATCGTCGATAAGAACGAAAGAGACGAACTGGTCGCACGCGCAGAAAGCGTTCTCGGTAACGAAAGTCTCGGTTGGAAGGCTAGCATCGATGGATTCTGTATGCAGCTTTTCACGAACAGCAACCACTTGGACGAGTTCTGGCGTGAGAACTGGTTCTCGATGCTCCGTGAAGTGAAATCGCACGGCAGACTCTACGCTGTGCTCGACCCAACGTTCGAAGACGGCAAACCTCAGGCGTTCTACAACCCAGACACTAAGACTGCGGTGATCTTCAACACGGAATACTACGGTCAAGTGAAGAGCTGGGCACTAGGCGTCGCGTGCGACATCGCCGAAGACCAACATGACATCCACAGCATCCACGGAAGCTGCGTTGAAGTAAACGGCAAAGGAATAATCCTAATCGCGCCCACAGGAACCGGAAAGAGCACCCATTCATACGCCCTGCTGAACATGGAGGGCGCGAGACTCCACAGCGACGACTGGGTCTACGTACGCTTCATCGGAGGCGAAAAGGGTAGGGCGAGCGCAGACATCAGTGAACGAAAATTCTACATACGAACGAATATCACGCGAGTCTTTCCAGAGGTTAGGCCGCTCCTTGACCGTTGCAAGCTGGAGAACGTTATCCCTCTTTCTCCAGAAGAAGCTGAGAAACTGCGATCGCAGGGGATGAGCGAGGATGAGATACGTGTGCTCGCTTCAGATTCCTACATTGCGCATGAATACTCGCGTGCCATGCTGGATCCCTTGTGGATAGCCGGTCCAGAGAAGTTCGTCGACACAACCCGTGCTATGAAGGTCATCCTCCTGAAACGCGAGAAGAACGACGCTGAGATAGCTCGCAGGCTTGAAATCGAAGAGGCGGTTCAGTACCTAGTAGTTCAGCCCGAGCAGTTTCTGAACCCATACCTGATCGTCAAGACCGATGAGAAAGTAGAGGTTAGGAAACGCTTCTTTAGAAGGCTCTTCAAGCTCGCACCCTGTTATCTGGTGAACACGGCTTTCGACGTGAAGACTGTCCAGCAGAAGATCCGCGACATCATTAGCCAGTAGTTCCACGGGTGTAGATCCTCAACAAACAGCCACGTAACTCTAACTGTTCTGTTATCCGCGCCGGAACTTGTCAGCAAGTGATTTGAGTTCGCCGCTCTCGTAGACCTGAATCTTGGTGTCAAGCCTGACATCTAGGCTGAGGCTCCGGAAGAGCCACAACAGTTGCTCTGCGGTGACAGGGCCTTTCAGCTTGCCATCTCGGACCAACTTCGCGAGCTCTGCTTCGAGCATGCGCGTAGGTTCGGGATACTGTGCGGCGGCGGCATCCAGCACCTCCCACGCCCTGCCGACAAGAATCGTCTTCAGAACTTCCCGAGGACGCGGTTGCTTCTGATTCGGTTCTTTCTTCTTCTCTTGCTCGAGGAGACGTCGCTGCATCTCCTGCATCCTTCGAAATTTCAGACGCTCCAGCTCAGCGTCCTCGGACATAGCAGATTCTCCACGGCAACGCGAGTAATGCGAGACCTACTATTAAGTGCGCGAACTCGTCAACCCTGGAGTCTTCTCTGAGGCAAGTGGATTCCGCACTCGTACTCATAGATGATCCTCGCAGCCACAACCCACGCGTCAAGCGGCTCCTTATCGATTGAGAAGACATGGTCTGCGAGCTGTACCGTTGATTGACTGAAGTGTGAGTGGGCAAAACCGCCAATCAGCACCGTCGGTGAATCCGTCTCGACCATCAGCGAGCATGCCTCCTTGGCGCTCGCAGGCTTTCCTACAGTGCTGAATGCCACCACGGCCGAAGCCCCCGACTCTCTGACGAGCTTTTGGAGTGTGCACTCTCGGATTCTCAAAAGTGGCTGTTCGCCTGGAGGCACGCTGTTCTTCTCGTAGAGCTGCTCGAGTAACCCAATGAACCTGTCATAATTCCTAGGAAGCCTAATTTGCGGATCTACGTCTATCACCTTGTCGTCGACAGTATGAACGTATGTTCTCAACAGCTCCTCTCGGTTCAGCGGGGATCCTAAGGCTTGTAGGAGAACATGAAACGCGATATCCGGCCTTCCACGTTTCAGGAAGTCTTCGGAAGGATCGCGTGCTTCCACTGCCCTAATTGCCGAATGGTGAAAGCTTCGATCGAGGATCAAAGAACTTGGTTCTCTGCCTTTCCTTCGGGCATGTGCAATCACAGATGGATGCCTGACCAGTTGCGGAGGCATCCTTTCAATAGACGATTCTGCAAGGATCAGCGTCAACACGTGACTTCCCTCGAAGGCAGCATACGATTGTTTGCTGGGAGTCTTCACGACAAGCGGGGAGATGAGCATTATTGTTGGAGTACGGGTTTAGTGCGGCGAGACATGCGCAAATCATAGATGCTCTTGAGGTATACTTCATCTCGCCCGGGTTGGGCAAGCAGGCACTGGCAGAGCTTTGACACGTCAAAAGAGCAACAGTAACATGCGTCACATCGCAGAGGAGCGCGTTGGCATACTCCTGAAGCTCGCAAGAGATGCCGTGAGATCCGACCCACCCCTGTCCAAGCGATACGTCGAGCTCGCGCAACGAATAGCCATGCGTTCGGGCGTCAGGCTCGGGCCTGAACGGAAGCAGTTCATATGTAAGTACTGCAAAAGTCCTCTTGTTCCAGGCGTCAACTGCAGAGTCCGCGTGCGCACAGAGCACGGTACTCATGTCGTGGTGACCTGTCTGGAATGTGGATCGATGAAACGCTATCCAGCGGTGAAGGAGAAACGTCTCAAAAGAAGAAGATGAAGGAACTGAAGCGTCGATCAGCAGAGAAGGATCCGACCGTATGGATCGGAAAAGGCGGCGTCACGGATGCGCTGTTGGGTCAGATCAAAAGACAGCTTGACGCAAACGAGATGGTCAAGGTCAAGGCCCACAAGACCTCTCTCAAGAACGCTGGAGTCGCTGAGGATGCTGAAAGGATAGCTCGGGAGACGACTTCAGAGATTGTTGACGTGAGAGGGCGAACGTTCACCATCTACAGGCAGAAGAAGACGCAAAAAGCACACCCAAAACTGACCAGATGAGCCGCTACCGCCTAGCTCAGCTCAGCTTATATTTTGGCTAAAGTTCCTAGTGCAAGACTGGTTCAGAAATCGGAGAGACTACAGTTGCCTACAGCCTATGATGTGGAGGCCAACGTTCTCGTTGAGAGGCTGGCCAAACACCTCAAAGAGAACGTCGGTGAGGTGACCCCGCCGACATGGTCCCTCACATCCAAGACGAGTGCACACAAGGAACGCCCACCGCAGAATCCAGACTGGTGGTACGTTCGATGCGCCTCTCTTCTAAGGAAACTCTACATTCACGGACCGATCGGAACTCAAAGGCTCCGAGTCGAATACGGCGGTAGGAAGAGAAAGGGAACGAGCATAGAGCACGCCAAGGACAGCGGGGGATCAGCGATCCGAGAGCCGCTTCAACAGCTGGAGAAGGCCGGCCTGGTGGCCAAGGAAGGTCCCAAAGGTAGAAAACTCTCAGGAGAGGGAGTGAGCCTACTCAACAGGATCTCAGCCGAGATATTGAAGGGGAGCTCCTCCGGAGAGGGCTCGAAGCAATGAGCGGAGATGACATCAGCGAGGAAGAGCTAGAACAGCTGCGCAGACGAAGGCTTGCCGAGCTTCAGAGGGCAGCAACTGAAGAAGATAGGCGAGCTGAAGTCCAGCAGCAAGTTGAGACCCAGAAACAAGTAATCCTGAAAAGAATACTCACAATAGAAGCGAGGCAGAGACTCACGAACATCAAGATGGTCAAACCTGAATTCGCGGATCAGCTTGAGCTTCAGCTTATTCAGCTCGCCCAATCAGGTAAGGTTAAGCTGCCGATATCCGACGCGCAGCTCAAGGAGGCACTTGTTCGCCTCCAGTCCCAAAGGAAGGACATCAAGATCAGGAGGATATGAGATGGCAACGCACAAGCCCGCCGGCAAGAAGAGACGTCTTTCAAGGCGACACCGCATGAGGAGAGCGGTTCCGACATGGGTGGTCGCGAAAACGAGAGGCCATGTGAGAAGTCACCCGAAGAAGAAGAACTGGCGTGATGGTAGACTGAAAGCATAGAAGGTAACAGATGTTGAGCAAGACACAACCCGACCCGGAAGATGCCGCCGCAGAGGAAGAGGTCTCCGAGGCCCCGCAAGAAGAGAGCAAGGAAACCATCGAAGAGGCTGAGGAAGAGGCAGCGGAGGAGCAACCCTCAGTTGAGGAAGAGGTTGCTGCTGAGAAGGCTGAGGAGAAAGAGGCAGAAGAGGAAGAGAAGGAAGTAGAAGAAGAGGGAGAGGAGATAGAGATTGTTGAGGAACGAATATACACGATCCCCTTCCGTAAGGTCTGGGCGACACCAATGGGCAAGCGAACTCCCCGAGCCTCTAGAGTGCTCCGCGCCTTCGTAAAGCGTCACATGAAGGCCGAAAATGTCGAGATCAGTAACGAGGTAAACGAAGAGCTTTGGGCCAGAGGCATCAGAAAACCGCCCAGAGAGATCAAGGTTCGATTGGTCAAAGACAAGGAAGGCAGGGTCATAGTATATCCTGCGACTACCGCCTAAGCTTCCATGATCCCAAGGGCCTCTTCCTAGGTCAGTTCAGGGAAACCAAAGATGTGGTTTGATTTGCTGGCGCCGGTGATCTCCTAGTTGGGGATCCTGCGCGCCGACTTCTATGGAAGTCCAAACATCGGAGTATATTGCCACTCTAGCGAGACGACCGCCATCGTCCCGCCGGGCCTCACGAAGAAGAAACTCGACAGGGTCCGACAGTATCTAGGCGTCCGCGTTTGCGTGACGAATATTGGAGGATGCGCACTTTTGGGGGTTCTGGTCACGTCGAACTCGAACGGAATCGTTCTTCCACACACGATCCATGATCACGAATTGAAGGCGGTTCAAGATAGTCTCGAAGTGAGGGTTACGGTTGCTCAGGAACGGTGGACCGCGCTTGGAAACATCGTGCTGGCGAATAATAATGGCGCGGTCATACATCCTGGTGCATCAGAATCTCTCGCGAAGACGGTTGCGGAAACCTTGGGTGTAGACGTTGTCACCGCAACGATCGGTGGTCTTCCGTACGTTGGATCGCTAGCCGTCGCGACCAACAAGGGCGTGCTGGCTCATCACTCGATAACAGATCGCGAACGGGCGGTCATCGAGAAGGCATTGAAGGTGCCAGTGGAAGCGGGAACGATCAACGGTGGAGTGCCGTACATTAGGGCCGGTCTTCTCGCGAACACGAAAGGCGCGGTTGTCGGCCCACTGACCAGCGGGCCTGAATTGATGGCGATTACAAGAACACTTGGAATCGAATAGCACTAACTAGCGTACGCACTCCGAGCCTTACGCTTTGAAGAGTTTGTCCCATTTTCCGTCAGAGATCTCTTTCTGGATCTCTCTGGGGTCTCTGCCGTCAACCGTGATACCCATGCTGACACATGTTCCGAGCACTTCCTTTGCAGCAGTGCTGTCTGACAACGCGTAGCTTCCTGGGAGTTTCATCTTAGCTATCTTCGCCACCTGCTCGACCGTTAGGTTGCCCGCCTTCTCAGCTTTCGGATTGCCCGAGCCCTTCTCTATGCCAAGTTCCTTAACAATCAGAGCGGATGTCGTGGGAGTGCCTATCTCGACCTCGAAAGCCTTTGTCTCAACATCCACGATTACTCTGACAGGAACCTTCATCCCCGAGTAGGCGTCTGTGAGCTCATTGATTCGGTTCACGATCTGAAGCACGTTGACTCCAAGCGGTCCGAGGGCCGGTCCAAGTGGTGGACCCGCAGTGGCCTCGCCGCCGCTCAGGAGAGCCTCAACTTGTTTCTTCTCTCCCAGCTTCTCCACCTCCTCGAGTAACTAGTTTCACGTAGTCGGCGTGTACCGTGATCGGAAGCGTAGCGAATCCTTCCTCAAGTAGTTCGATCGTCACTTCCTCTTTCATCTTGTCGACGTGAGTAATCCTAGCCCTCAGGCCTCTGAACGGGCCTCCGACAACTTCGACCGAGTCTCCTACCGCAAGGTCTTCGATGACGGGCTTTGTGACGATGAATCGTTCCATTGCTTGAGGAGAGACCACGCCCTTCGTTCGAGCTCTTGCGTGGCGAATACCTGAGATCACATCGTCAACGATATGGGCGCCCGCGGCCTCGACGAATATGTATCCTTTGATCACTTCAGGCGCGAGTATGCAGAATACCGGAGCCTTCTTGATTGCGGCTTTCGAAGCTATCAGTTTAGTCGCAGTTCTCTCTTGTCCGCTGGTTGTCCTCACTGCGAAGATAACGCTCTGTCTCTGCTGGTTTTGATCGGGCAAGGAAGGCCACCTCAAGGCCCTTGCGGAAGCAACCCGACGAACAGGAAGAGTATTCGCACAACGTAGCCAAGTCCGCCCACTATGGCGATCCCGAGAAAACAAATCTTCACCATGAGTGATATCTCAGTCCAGGTGGGCCGCGTCGTTACATGGAGTAGTCTCCTCGCGGACGTCAAGAAGTTGCGAGCGGCCAATCTTCTTCCTCCATCTGGTTGTTAGTTTTATTCTGAAAGCGTTGCCGCCTAATATTTTGGAGCCTTATTTAAGGTATCCAACTTTCGCTCGTCCACCGTTCAGATCATTACTACTTCACGGCCTGATCGCTTGAGAAACTCGACCAAGATGGTTCGCTCAGGTCCACGTACCCCCTTCTTGTCTATGATTGCGTGAGAGCAGTCGCCCACGGTTCTACGAAACGCAAGCTCCACGATGGCTTGATCATAACTATCGAAGAAATACTTCGAGAGGATGTGTCCGAGCGCGAATTCACCTTTCATGACCGCCTCGGTGTGCTTCCAGGAGTAGTGGCCTCCCCCGAAGCCAACCGCAAGGGTTCCTTTGGCCGGGGAAGTCGCAGCGATCCAGATCGCTCGGGCAACAGCCTTTCCAGCTATTGGGTCTTCCCATTGTCTCTCAGAGCTACCGATCTCCACAAACATGCATGGCACTGGAAGTTCAGTGGGCCCATGGTGCGTGGCTTCAAGAGACACTAGATAGGAAAGACCGAGCTCTTCACGGCCTTCTGACAGGGACAACAGCGCGGCCCTCATCCTGTTCGGTTCAACCAGTGCAAGGCTTCTCGGCCGCCCTCCGTAGGGTGCCTCGTTCAAAACGTTTCCAGGGCAGTGGACTGTCAGGCATGGATCGCCTTTCTCGCTCGTGTGTCTTGAGGCAAAGATCACGGATGTTGTGTCTGGAAACCAGCTTACTGATTCGAGGTGGATAGTTTCCTCCATCGTTCGAGCGAGAAGGATATCGTCTTTCTGAAGGATGCGAGGATCTGAGTACTCTGTTGACTTGCCAAAACCGTAATCGCGGGCGAGACATGACGCTATGTTGAGGCCCGCACGATCTTTCTCTGACACAACTATGAGGACGGTCATTGAAGAGTACGTCTCGGGTCTTTGGGGGTCACGTCAACCTATGATCCTGTCAACGATCGTGGTCGGGTCGAATGAGATCAGGTCCTCGTAAGCTTGCCCCGTGCCAGCGAAGATCACAGGCTTCCCGATCTCTGCGGCAAGCGAGATTGCACTTCCGCCCCTTGCATCAGCGTCAAGTTTGGTGAGGGTTATGCCGTCTATTCTTACGGATTCGCTGAATGATCGTCCTTGCTCAACGGCGTCGTTTCCAGTCAACGAGTCGACGACAAGCATTACGAAGTCAGGAGATGCGACACGAACGATCTTCTTCATCTCGTCAAGTAGGTTTCGCTTAGTCTGCATTCTTCCAGCCGTGTCGATTAGAACCGTGTTTATTCCATTCGCGCGGGCATGATTGATCGAATCGAAGGCTACAGCTGCGGCGTCTGCACCGTAGGTGTGCTTTATTGTCTTCACGTCAAGGCGCCTCGCGTGTTCCTCGAGCTGTTCAATAGATCCCGTGCGATAAGTGTCCGCACATGCGATCACAATGGAGTAGCCGCGTTTCTTGAGCAGGTACGCAATCTTCGCGATCGTTGTGGTCTTGCCTGTCCCGTTTATTCCTACGAAAACTATGATGGCGGGCTCGTGTGCCTGTTTCTTTGCGTCGATCTTCTCGAAGAAGCTGGCTTCACCGCTCCCTTTGAGCACGTCGAGGAGAACTTCACGAACGATCGATGTTACCGGCTGACGACGGTCACCGAGGCGTGAAACTTGAATGCTGGCAGCCCTCTGCTTTATCCCGTCACAGATGCGTTCCGCCACAGGATAGGCGACATCATTCTCAGCGAGCGTCGTCTTGAGCTCCTGCAGGAGTTGCTCAAGGTCTTTCCCGGCGAGCTCGGTCTTTGAGATCTTCTCCACAACTGAGCCTAGGCCTGACCTGAGCTTCTCAAACAAACCGAAGCACCTCCACGCAGAGCGCAGATAGCGTATTGTCTTGAATGAAGGGCTCTAGAGGATTGTAATGGAGTCGCCGCCGCGCCTCTTCACGAACTCGCCAAGTACCGCTCGGTTCTCCTCAACCTTGATCAATGCCTGGTTGAGCTGCTCCTCAAGCGTGGTCCGAGCTTTATCCAAGTCTGCCAGTCGGCTTTTGGTCTCGTTGATGGAATCGTCGATCGGCTTCTCGATGGCGACTCCGGCGCCTACACCGACTACGATCTTTGAGATGTCAGAGAGTTTCGCTCGAACATACGAGCCGCCACCCACGGGAATAAGGGCATCCTCATCAGTCTTCTGGGTCTTGACGCCTTCAAGAGTAGCTGAGGCTACTGCGAACTCGTTCATGGCGGCATTGACAATCTGAAGTCTTTCCTGGAGTGCTCGCGCCGATCCCTCGTAGATTCGTAGCTCCATTAGGCGCCTCTGGAACTCTTCGTCATCGCTCGCGGTTTTCTTACTTGACACTTTCCTTGGTCTCCGTCTCGCTCGCCTTCAGTTCTTCAACCTTCTTGAGCTTGATCTCGAGCCTTCTGGCTTTGTGTCTGCTCCCCACTTCGGCATAGACCCGCTCGATCGCGTCTTGCTCTTTCGTTGCTCTCATTTCCAGTGCGAACGGAATTGCCGTGTGGGGTTTCTTCACTTCACCTGTGATTCTGAAGGTCTTGACCTCAATCAACAAACATCACTTGAACGGGACGGAGGTCCTATGGAAGGTACTCTCCACTATAAAGCTGAGCCCAAGGCACACCACATCGTCACATCTCTCAACCTCAACTAGGGACTGTGGCATCCGAACTCTTGAGGTCTGGATCTGCCGATCCTTGGGACCCCGGCGGCTGCTCTTGTGAGTTCTCCAAACGTTTTTATGAATCTCCGAGCATCAGCGTGCGGAACTTTCCAGAAGGAAAACGCGATTGCCCCTTGCTAAGGATCAGCTTCTCACAGCCTTAGCGGGGCTTAGGAAGCCGGATGTCAAACACGGTTTTACACACTCCGTTGAGCTCATTGTCAAGCTTAGAGAGATCGACCTGAAGAAGCCTGAGAACCGACTGAATGAGTCGGTTGAGCTTCCGAACTCTCTTGAGAAGGAGACGAAGGTATGCGTCATTGCAGGCGGAGACTTGGCAACGAGAGCAAGGGCAGGCCAGGCCGACCTAGTTATCGGGAGAGATGACTTGGACAAGCTAGGGAAGGACAAGAAAGCGACCCGT
>Ga0315281_10005539_pt1 | contig 18058 bp, 15 predicted proteins | sample YL17G07_0_MG_FD_204540 | JGI IMG/M metagenome (GOLD analysis project Ga0315281, IMG submission 204540) | Sediment microbial communities from Yellowstone Lake, YNP, Wyoming, USA - YL17G07_0 | ecosystem: Environmental > Aquatic > Freshwater > Lake > Sediment | place: USA: Wyoming | collected...
CATTCATGGCCCACTAGGCTACCCCTCGGCAGAAAATCAGGGCTTTATGAACAACCCCGGATTTGTCATTACCAAAGAGGGCGTGGTGGTAATCGACCCCGGTTCCAGCCTGCAAGCCGGTCGCATGTTTCTCAAGCAACTGCGCACGATGACCAAATTGCCGGTGACCCATGTTTTCAATACGCATGTACACGGCGACCACTGGCTGGGGAACCAGGCAGTAATTGAAGCCTACCCCAAGGCAAAGTTGATGGCGCATCCGGCAACCATTAAAAAAATTGCAGATGGCGAGGGGGAGCTCTGGGTAAAGCTGATGAGTGATTCGACCAACGGTTTCACCAAGGGTACCAAGTCAGTCCCTCCCACAATTGCCAGCAGTGATGGCGAAAAGTATGTGATTGGCGGTATCACTTTTAAAATTCACGCGCCCGAAAATGCACACAGTCACACCGACATCATGATTGAGGCGGTAGAAGAGTCTGTCATCTTTACCGGTGACAATGTACTGAACCAGACGATTGCCCGCATGATAGATGGCACCTTCAAGGGAAATATCGCCGCCTGCGACAGGATTGCTGCTGTCAATGCAAAACACTATGTACCCGGCCATGGCCCTACAGGCGGCGTTTCTGTTGTCACAAACTACAGAATTTATCTTGCGACAGTTCTCGAAAACGTGAAGCTGCAATACGATCTGGGCAAGGCCGATTATGAAATGAAAGAAAGTATCATAGCCAAACTCAAACCCTATCAGGCATGGAACCGGTTTGATATTGAAGTGGGCAAGCACATTAATCTAGCCATACTGGAAATTGAGTCGTCATTGTAATTTCAGCAATTGCAGCAAATAAAACCATGCAGGGAGAAAATTTATCTCCTTGTTTTCTGAAAGGAGAGTCATGACCGTTATTTTTGCAATTGTTGGTGCCTTGCTAGGCACTTTTTTCTTTAATCGACATGGCTATGGTAATGAACTGGGATTTATACCCGGCGCAATTCTGGGGTATCTCTTAAGTGTCGTGCTGGATTTACGCAAGCAAGTGGCCACGCTGCAAAAGGAAATCCAGTTATTGGCAGCAAGCCGTACTGAGCAAAAATCTGCTGATGCACAGCACGCCAGAGCCGGTGTTTCAGCACCTCTCACAAGCGCGGCCCCGCAGGCAGAGTCCGGGGGTACAGTCGTTACCAAAAAGCCAGCCAGCCCTGTCGATGCCGCAATGCAACCCCAGGCCAAGGCAGCGGCACCCTCCAAACCACCAGAACAAGTTCTATCCGTACCCCAGTCCATCGAACAATTACCACTCAGACCCACGCTTATCAGACCGGTCGATGATCCTGCCATTATTCGTTATCTGCGCGAATACTTCAGCGGGCCAAATCTGCTGGTGCGCGTCGGGGTCATCGTGCTGTTTTTTGGTGTGGCATTCTTGCTGAAGTATGCGGCTGAACGAACCCACCTGCCGATAGAGCTCAGGCTGTTGGGAGTGGTTGTCGGCGCGATGGTGATGCTGGTCATCGGCTGGCGTTTGCGCACGCGTCATGAAGATTATGCATTGGTGATGCAGGGCGGTGCGATAGGCGTAATCTACCTGACGGTGTTCAGCGCCTTGCGTTTGTTCAAGGTATTGGACCCGGCCTATGCATTGATTATATTAACCGCCGTGGGTATTTTTTCCGCCATTCTGGCTGTCGTGCAAAATGCCCGCTCGCTCGCTATACTGAGCATCTGCGGCGGTTTTCTGGCGCCCATACTGACCTCCACGGGTGAGGGCAATCACGTGGTGCTGTTCAGTTACTACGCGCTGCTTAATGCGGGTATTTTCGGCATGGCCTGGTTCAAGGCCTGGCGTCCGCTCAACCTGCTCGGGTTTATTTTCACTTTTGTCATTTCAACATACTGGGGAGTTACCCGCTATCAGGCTACCGACTTTGCCAGCACCGAGCCCTTCCTGATTTTGTTTTTCCTGTTCTACGTGGGCATTGCCGTGATGTATGCCAACCGCCAGGCGCCAGACCTGAAAAACTACGTAGATGGCACGCTTGTATTTGGCACACCTATCATCGCGTTTGGTTTGCAGGCGGGCATGATGCAACAGGACGAAATGTTGCAGGTGTTCGAATATGGCCTGTCTGTTAGTGCTGTGGTGTTAAGCCTGTTTTATGTAACGTTGGCAAAAATTCTGTTTGAGCGAAAACGCGAGAGCTTGCGCATGCTGGTTGAATCATTCCTCGCCTTGAGCATCGTGTTTGCGACACTGGCGATACCGCTGGCCCTGGATGGCCGCTGGACTGCGGGTGCGTGGGCGCTGGAAGGCGCTGCGGTGCTGTGGATGGGTATACGCCAGCAGCGTGTACTGGCACGGGTGTTTGGCTGCCTGCTGCAATTTGCTGCCGGCTTTTCCCTGCTCACGGACTATCAGTATCACGAAGCGCCGTTTGCGATCTTGAACAGTATTTATATCGGTGCGGTACTGGTCAGTTTTGCAGGGATTTTTAGCGCGTGGTTTATGCAGCGCAAACAATCTTCATTGATAGGCAGTAACCATACTGCGTTCCCCCTCCCCAACCCTCCCCCGAAGGGAGAGGGAGCAAACGTTCCGCTGCGCGAAATTCACTTTTACGAATTTGAAACCGCCCTTGCCTATGCGCTGTTTGTCTGGGGAGTGCTATGGTGGCTGGGCAGTGGCCTGCACGAAATAGAGCATTTTGTTTCACGCGAGTATCAGTCCAATGCTGCACTGATATTTTTCACCTTCACCAGTGTGGTATTCAGTTTACTTCACAGGCGACTAGCCTGGCCGGTTGCAATGATACCGGCTCTGGGACTGTTGCCCGCAATGGTGCTGGTTGCCCTGGGCCAGACAGCTTTTGCAACACATCCCTTTGCCCATGCTGGCTTTATCTGCTGGCCAGTTTCATTTGCAGCGCTCTACTGGGTGTTGCGGCGCCACGAAACTGATGTGGGCAAACAGCCCATTAGTATCTTCCATATGGCGGCGCTATGGCTATTAACATTGCTATTGTCAGCCGAGGTTGCCTGGGCGATCAATCATGTCGTTCAAGGGAAAGGTACCTGGCCGTTAATCGCATGGGCGCTGGTGCCGGGCCTGATGCTGGGCGGCCTGAGTTTGCGCGGACCCAATTTACGCTGGCCCGTCGCCGCCCATCTGCACACCTATCTGGGTGTGGCCGCACTGCCGCTGGCGGGCTTCCTGTGGTTGTGGTCGCTGTTTACCAACTTCAACAGCAATGGCGATCCTTACCCTATCAGTTATCTGCCGCTGGTCAATCCGCTTGACCTTGCGCAAATTTTTGTATTTATCGTGCTATCTACCTGGCTGATCAAAGTTCGCCTGCTTGGTATACCCATACTCGACAATATTTCGCGCGAAGGGCGTTTTGCCGCAATGGCAGGCACCATATTTATCTGGCTCAATGCTGCGTTGTTGCGCACCCTGCACTACTGGGCGGATGTGCCCTTTAACATGCATGCCATGATGCATTCTGTGCTGGTGCAAACTTGTCTTGCGATCTTCTGGAGTGTGCTGGCGATGGCATTGATGCGCTATGCCTCACAGAAAAAGCAGCGTGCGGTGTGGATGGTAGGTGGCGCTTTGATGGGTGCGGTGGTACTCAAGTTATTCACCGTCGACATCTCCAGCAGAAGCAGCCTGGAAGGAATTATTTCATTTATCGGCGTTGCGGTGCTGATGCTGATTATCGGTTACATCGCGCCATTACCTGCCAAACAGGAGGCCAGCAAGCATGCATAAATATTTGGCTTTAATTTCTTTCACGCTGTTTGCTTCTGTAAGCATTTCCGCAGCAGAGCAGGCAAAGCCAGTCATCCCTCCCAAGCCGCAGGATTTTGCCTATGCCCTGCCGCTGCAATTTGAGGGTCAGGATGCGCTCTACCAGGCCACGTTGCCACTCAGTGTTTATCAGTATACGGTGCGCGGTGACCTGGGCGACATCAGGGTATTCAATGCGCAAGGTGAAGTGGTGCCGCATATGCTGCTACAGCAAGCGCACAGTAAAAGCAGCGAGCCGGAACGCCGCAAACTCGCCTGGTTTCCATTGCGCGGCGCGGCCAACGCCGGACTGGATCATCTTTCGGTTCGCATCAAACGTAATACCGCTGGTACGTTGATAGACATCAACAGTAATGCAAAGCCTCAAGCGCAGGCAACGCTTTCAGGATATCTTCTTGATGCCAGCGCGGTGAAGTCTTCCATGCAGGCACTTGAACTTGACTGGAAAAACAGCAAGGAGAGTTTTGTCGGGGCTGTAACGGTGGAAAGCAGCGACGATTTAAAGCACTGGAATACAGTCGTAAGGAGTGCGCCCTTAACCAGCCTGCAATTTGGCGGCCATAGCCTGTCTCAAAAGCGCGTTGAGTTACCTTCGCTTCGGGCCAAATACCTGCGCTTGTCGTGGCCGCAAAATATGCCACCCTTGCACTTGACCAGTGTGAACGTTGAGCTTGCCGCCACACGCATTGATACCCCCATCACCTGGCATGCTTCAGCAGGCAGTGCCGTGCCCGACAAAGCGGGCGAATACCAGTTTGACCTTGGCGCACACCTCCCCTTGCAGCGTATGCGCATTGAATTACCGCAGATCAACACCCTGGTGCAAGCCGCCCTGTTTTCCAGGTCACAACCTGAAAATAACTGGCAGCCTGCCGGCAATGCCCTATTGTATAAATTGCATCACGCCGGGCAGGATGTAAAAAATCCCGACATCGCGGCATCCAGTAATCACCGCTACTGGCTGTTACGTGTGGAGCAAAAAAGCGGCGGTCTGGGTACCGGCCTGCCGGGCTTGCAGGCCGGCTGGCACCCTCATCAACTGCAATTTGTAACACGCGGCAGCTCTCCCTTTCAGTTAGCGTATGGCAACAAGGAAATCAAGCCTGCCGAGTTTCAAATCAATAACATTTTCCCGCGCGGCGAGGAAGAGTCCGCGCTGAAAGTTCAACCAGCGCGTACCGGTGTGCAGATTGAGCTGGGCGGTGAGGCACGTATACTTGCAGCAGCACCACCCTTGCCCTGGAAAAAATGGATATTGTGGGGCGTACTGTGCGCCGCTGTGGCACTGCTGGGGTGGATGGCTTACCGGCTGGTGAAGCAGATGGAGAGTCCCGAATCGAACACGAAGTAACATAAGCGATCGAGGATTCAGTTCGTCCTTGCTGTATCGCAATAGCCAAACAATGTCCGGCAAATTTATTTTCAAAAATGAAATTTATTCTCGTCACTCTGCTCGCTTTATTTGTTTCGCTTTCCTGTCCACTTGTCGCTGAGGCCAAGCTCAGCCTGCCCGACACTGAAGTAACGGTAGTGACCCATGATGGCAACGATTTAACCCTGTATCAATATCCCGCAAGCGGTGGTGATCTTGTTATATGGATAGGCGGAAACGGCTGGCATGACCGTACAACACAGCTCGCCATGGATTTTTCAGCGAAAGGTATAGAGGTATGGCAGATTGATTTTGCCGAAGCGCTGATGCAAACCTCCAGCCGCAGTTTCCTGCGTAACCTTGACGCAAGATACGTGGCAGATATTATTGATGCTGCCCATCAACGCACCGGCAAACGGGTAGTACTGCTTGCGCAGGCTTTTGGCGCGATACCGATATTACGTGGCGCCACCCTGTGGCAACAGCGGAAAAATCATAGTGGCACACTGCTAGGCGCAATTCTGTTTTCTCCGGATCTGGCGACGGGATTACCGCCCCTGGGAAAAGATCTGGAATATCTCCCCATCGCACGTGCAACCAATATTCCAATAATGATCTATCAGGGTAGCCTGCACAGCTCACCCAGGCAATTTTCACTTCTGCTCGCCGAGCTCAACAAAAATAATCCGCATGTCTTTTTCAACATATTGCCGGGCGTGAACAGCAGCTTTTACAAGGAAGAAACCGGAGTGGCATCCCTTGAGCTTTTAAAGGCCCTGCCTGGAAAATCGAATGATCTGTTCCGCCTGTTTGAAACTCTTCCTGCGAAAGTCTCCACCATCACTTACGCACAGCCAGAACAGATACCCACCCGCAGACCGGATATCCAGTTGAATGCCTTCCAGGGCAACCCACTGCCGCCAACCATCGACTTAAACGATGCCAGCGGAAAAAGATTCAGGCTGGACGACTATCGAGGTAAAGTCACCGTGGTGAATTTCTGGGCGAGCTGGTGCCCGCCCTGTGTCGCAGAAATTCCTTCGCTCAATCGTTTGCGCGAGAAAATGCGGGGACAGCCCTTTGAGTTGATCTCGATTAATTATGCGGAAAGTCCGGGGAAAATTCGCGAGTTTATGCAGCAGGTCAGCGTTGAATTCCCGGTATTGCTGGATCCGGATGGAAAAGTATCCCAGCGCTGGAATGTGATTGGCTTTCCCTCTACCTTTGTCATCGGCAGGGACGGAAAAATTCACTACGGGGTGAATGCGGCCATTCATTGGGATGCGCCTGAAGTGGTCAATGCCCTCAAGGCGTTGAATCGTTGAGCAGGATCTCGATCAGCGATTTGATATAATCACACGCTGAATTTCTCTCACCCGTACTAACATTATGTCCCAAGTCGTAAACCTGAATCCACAACAGGAAAAAAGCCTGTTACGCAGTCTTTCCGGCATACAGTTCAGCCATATTCTGGATGTGATGATCATCATGCCACTGGCACCCATGCTGATGCGTACTTTTGATTTGACCGCTGTGCAATTCGGCTTGCTGGTTTCTGCCTACACTTTCATGGGTGCGCTCTCGTCTATCATTGCTGCGATGGTGATAGACCGATTTGATCGCCGCCGCGTGATGCTGTGGTTTTTTGCCGCCTTCATCATCGCTACAATGCTTTGTGCAATTGCGCCAACCTATCACCTGCTGTTGTTTGCCCGTGGTTTGTCGGGTGTATTCGGTGGTGTGCTGGGATCTCTGGTGCATGTCTATATTGCGGACTGTTTCCCCTATGAGCACCGTGGCCGCGCCACCGGAAAGATTACAGCAGCATTTTCTGTCGCCACTGTATTGGGCGTTCCTGTCAGCTTGTTGCTGGTAAACCATACCGAGCTTGGATGGCGTGCGCCGTTTATTGTGGTATCAATGGCATCTACCGTATTTTTATGGATGGCGTTTAAAGCTATCCCTTCCATTCCGACAAAAATCACCGACAAACGCTTGAGCAGAACATTGGTACCCATGAAGCAGGTACTATCACATGCAAATCACTGGCGAGCTTATGCGTTCATGTTTTTGTTGATGATGGGCGGTTTTACAGTGATACCCTATATCACCCTGTACAGCACCTTCAACCTGCACTTTCCTGAAACGCTTCTACCAGTGCTGTATCTGAGCGGCGGTGCCTTTACCTTTTTCACTTCGCAATGGATAGGCCATCTCGCAGACAAACACGGCAAGGCATATATATTCCGTATCACGGCCTTACTGGCCATGTTACCCATACTGGCAATGACCCATGCCACCAATATTCCATGGTGGGGGGTGCTGTGCATTACTACACCATTTTTCATTTTTGTAAGTGGCCGTTTCGTACCTGGCATGGCTATCATCACCTCTGCCAGCGTACCTCACCTGCGCGGCACCTTTATGGGTATCAACTCGGCGGTTCAATCAATCGGTTCTTCCATCGCCACGCTGGTTGCTGGATTTATTATCACAATTAATCCTGAGGGTATGCTGGAGCACTACAATATCGTGGGATACATTGCCTGCTTCGCGATCCTGGCAACGTTGTGGCTGGTGGGATTCATAAAAGTTGCTGGCAATGCAGCCCCTCCACATCCCATACACACTGATTAGTTCTGCAGACAACCATCTAATCATTATTCCGGAACATCGTTTCGGAATGCGGAATTTTTCTATCCTGTAAATGTATGCAACCCACGCTTACGTTACCCATTCCAGCACCAAGTTACGTTATCATACGCACCAAATTATAAATAAGACATGTAGTTGGGGGACAGTTATGACGAACAAAACTTGTATTGGTGGTGATCAATATGTTTAAGAAAGTAATTGCAATCGTGCTTATCTTTCTTGCCAGCGGTACCTGGTTCTATCTGGATTGCATGAACAGGCAGGAACAGGGCGCAAGCGCACAGATTCATCAAGGCATAGAACAGGCGCGTGCAGAAGCCAAGAAAAGAATGCTGGCCGATGCAAAATTCGGGTATCACACGCTGCTTAATTTCACTGTCTGCCAGACGGCAGCAGAGTCGGCGCAAAAAGAGTATTTAAACCTTGTTTATGATGCCGTCCCCAATAAACAGGGAAAGTTTATCATGCCGCACACGGTAACTGAAAAGTCGATAAAAATACTGACTGCAGCAAAAGCAGAATGCCAAAAGACCTACGATGCGCTTTTGAAAAGCGGACCGTAGGTCTTTTGGCACCATTCCTTACCGATTAATACTCAAACTCAATTTGAGTTCTGAATGTTCTCTCAGCCACGTCAGTACCATAACCAACCAACCAAGCAGCGTTGTACTTGATTGCCTGACGATTACCCAGATGAATCTTGCCAAAGACAGCAGGCCCTACAGAGTTATTTTCTTCCTTCTTTGTGTTTACCCACGCACCCCATTCACCCAATGCGCCAAATCCTTGCGCACCAAACTCAAATTCCGGTTTTAAACGATATTTGACTTGCCACTGATATTTCGCTTCTGTCGGGTATTGGGTACTGCTACCGTCACTCGCATACTTGCGCTCCAGCAGCATATTCGCATTGAGTTGAAGCTTGCCAAAATCGGTTTGCAGCAGTGGGCCAAATTTCACTTCCCATGGGCCTGATTTACTGATTGGTGCCTCAATTTCAGTGATCAGCCCAAGTTCAACCGGATACTTGCCTGTTTCCAGCAACTGAAATTTATTTTCCCATTCAGCCAAAGTAACATCACTGGAAATACCCTCCACTTCGCGCTTGAGGTAAAGTTCGGTAAACCAGTATTCTGTCGCGCCATACCCGTAACCGACACTGGTCACTGTCTTGCGCTCACCATCGGGACGTGGAAAGCCTGTTCCATATTTGAAGTCTATCTCGCGTTCCTCATGCTCTACGGTAGGCATGTAGACATAATCTGCCGGGCCGGCGTAAACAGTGGCCGAGGCCAGTGTAGTGAACAGTACTAGTAATGCAGAAACTTTCATATTTATATCTCCTAAAAATGTAAAAAAAATGGTAATTAACGACTGTTAAGCGGGTACAACTGGTTTTACGGCGGCTTGTTTATCGCTGGCCAGGTGCATACCCGTGCCTATTGCAATCAGCGCCACAATATAAAAAACCAGTTGCATGCCCGCAGGATGCGACTCATAGCCAATCAGGGTATGAAGAACCATGCCCAGGGCAGATTTTTCCGGGAGCACCGCAGAGGTATCCCACAATGGTGTTGCAAGACTCGGCAACAAATCAGCCTGAATCAGGAAATGCGCAGCCTGTGAAGCCATGCTGGCGGCAAGTAACAACACCAGCAGGCTGGTCGCGTTAAAGAACCAGCGCACTGGCAACCTGACCAGACCTGCATAGATGCCATAGCCCACAATCACACCTGCCAACGCACCAACCAGACCGCCCAGTAACATGCCAGACTGGCCATTTTCGCCCGATGCTGCAATGCCATACAAAAACAGAACGCTTTCCGAGCCTTCTCTCAAGACTGCCAGGCCAACAATAATAAACAGGGCCGAACACTCGCTGCGCCCTTCACGTATATTGTTGCCCACGGCACTCGCACTCAATGCCAGTGCCTTGCCATGGGATGACATCCAGATGTTGTGCCATGCCAGCATTAACACGGCGATGCCCAGCACAATCGCATTAAACAGTTCCTGTCCGATACCATTAGCCAATTCACCAATTGCATCAGTAGAGGCGGCTACCAGGGCCGATCCGATCAGGCCGACTATCACACCCGCCGCAAGCCAGCGCCTGGTGCCGCTGATTGTGCGTGTTGCTGCAGCAAGAATCCCGATGATGAGTGCCGCTTCTAGTACTTCACGAAATATGATGATGGCTGTACCTAACATATGCTTCTCCTATTGGGCGATGATCGCGCCCTGCGCAGTCTTTGAATTAAATTCGCCTTCAAACGTGTAACGTCCTGGCTTAAGGGGCCCGATATAAATGGTTGCCTTGCTTTTCCCGGCTATAATTTTTTCCCGGTTCAGGCTGTGACTCTCAAATTCCTCAGCCGTAGCGTCTTGATTGTCTACAATCAGCTTTACTTTCTTGCCGGCCGGAATGGTGATTTCAGCAGGCTGAAATAGATGATCCTTGATAATCAAGGTATACACACCCTCTTCCGCCCAAACGGTGAAGGGTAACAATAATGAAATAAGTAATATGTGTTTCATAGGGATGTCTCCTTATTTAAGATATGCAAATGATAACAGTTCTCATTCGTTATTGCAAATGATTCTCAATAAGATTAAAAGACTGTACAATTCAATTAATTATCTTTGCCAAAGACGTATCAATTGCGTAACCTTGGCAACAATTCGATGAATCCTGCAATTTTCTGACTTTACTGACATGCATACATCAAAGGATCTACACAAAGCCGGACTGAAAATCACTCTGCCCAGGTTAAAAGTTCTGAATTTATTCGAGAGCAGCGAGAATCACCACTTAAGTGCTGAAGATGTTTTCAAGGAACTGCTTGCCAGCGGGGAAGATGTAAGCCTTGCCACGGTTTACCGCGTACTGACCCAGTTTGAACTGTCGGGCCTGCTGGTGCGCCATAATTTTGAAGGTGGAAAATCAGTTTTTGAACTGAATCACGGTGAACACCATGACCATATCGTTTGCATGCAATGCGGACATCTGGAAGAGTTTTTTGACACGGCAATCGAATCGCGGCAAAAAAAGATTGCAGCCGAACATGGTTTTACAATACATGACCACTCTCTGTATATATACGGTGATTGCACCAAAGAAAATTGCCCCAACAAGCTCCCGAAATAACAATCGGTCTGTTCTATATACCCATATTGATATACTGGCTAATATTTTCATCATATAAATCCTGCGTGACATGACTGACATACACGAACCCCACTACACGGAAAACGTGCAGGATCACCTGCAGCAGGTGCAACATCTGCTGCAAAAGCAAGCGCTGGTTGAAACGGTGGTTCACCATCAGGAAATACCCCGCGATGACCGTCACGAACTGATAGACAAGATGCTGCACAAGCGCCATCTTGCGGAGTTGCGGGAAAAGCTCAGCGACCTGCACCCTGCCGACGTCGCCTACATTCTTGAAGCCTTGCCGATAGACCAGCGCTTGATCGTATGGGATCTGGTCAAGGCTGAACGGGACGGTGAAATCCTGATCGAGGTTTCCGATGCCGTGCGCGAATCCCTGATCGCAACCATGAGTCGCGACGAACTGCGCGAAGCTGCGGAGCAACTGGATACCGACGAAATCGCCGACCTCGCACCCGACCTGCCGCAAGCGGTTATGCGGGACGTGTTCAAATCGCTCTCCATCGAGGAGCGCGAGCAACTGCGTGAGGCGATGACCTATCCGGAAAATGCCGTCGGCGCATTGATGGACTTTGACATGGTCACCATACGCGAGGATGTCACGCTGGAAGTCGTTTCACGCTACCTGCGGCGTTTTGACGAGTTGCCCGACCACACCGACCAGTTGTTTATCATCGACCGCAATGATCGCTTCAAGGGCGTGCTGCCCCTTAATCGCCTGCTGGTAAACGAGCCCGAGCTGGAAGTGGCCAGCCTGATGATCTCCGATACAATTACCCTGCGCCCGGACGATAAGGCGGAACAGGCTGCCCAGGCTTTTGAACGTTACGACCTTGTATCTGCACCCGTGATAGACGAGGATGGCAAAGTAATGGGGCGCGTTACCGTCAATACGGTAATGGACTTTATACGGGCGGAGTCCGAAAGCGATGTATTGAATCTGGCCGGTTTGCGTGAAGAGGAAGATATTTTCGCTTCCGTATGGAAAAGCGCGAAAAACCGCTGGATGTGGCTGGCGCTTAACCTTTGTACGGCTTTTTTTGCTTCCAGGGTAATCGGCACCTTTGAAGGCACGATCGAAAAATTTGTCGCCCTGGCTACACTTATGCCGATCGTGGCGGGTATTGCAGGCAACTCGGCCAACCAGACCACGACCATTATTATCCGCTCACTGGCACTCGGACAAATTACCCCAGCAAATGCTAGACGCATGATCAGCAAGGAATTGGGAATAGGTGCGCTGAACGGGCTGGTGTGGGGAGGTGTCGCCGGATTATTCGCCTACATGCTGTACCAGAACGCGCTCATCGGCATCATCATGACCAGCGCCATGTTGCTGAATTTACTGCTGGGTGCGCTGGCTGGCTTGCTGATTCCGCTTACCATGCAGCGTCTGGGCCGCGATCCTGCCATAGGCTCCAGTGTAATGCTGACCGCTATTACCGATAGTGGCGGGTTTTTTATCTTCCTCGGCCTTTCAACCATCTTCCTGATGCGCTAGCAGTACCTTACCGTGCACTGCACCCAAATAAACCTGGGAAATGCAGTTATCCACAGATTTCACAGATTCACCTCGGAGAGGTTCTTGTGCCCTTTAGGGTACACAGATTTTCATGCTGCTATCAGTGATGACAGCTCTTGGTTTAATCTGTGGCAATCTGTGAAATCTGTGGATAGCTCCTTTTAGGTTGTATCTTTGCTGACAAACCAGGAACTTCTTAACAAAGGACGTGAGTATTCCCAGCCAAGCTTTCCAGACTGATTAAAAGACAAAATGATGATATGCACAACAGATCAAGCGTTATGCAAGACAATAGAATAGGTGAAAAGGGCGAAACGCAATTACCCGGCGCGCACGCCCAAATTCAAAGAGCTTAAGCGCCGAGTATGCCTTTGGCTACAGCAGGTTTCGCTGCTGGCTTTTTGGCTGCAGCTTTCTTGGCTGCTGGCTTCTTTTTTGCTGCTGCTTTTTTGGCGGCTGGCTTTTTGGCTACAGCTTTCTTGGCTGCTGGCTTCTTTGCTGCTGCTTTCTTGGCTGCTGGCTTTTTAGCTACAGCTTTCTTTGCTGCTGGCTTCTTTGCTGCTGCTTTTTTGGCGGCTGGCTTTTTAGCTACAGCTTTCTTTGCTGCTGGCTTCTTTGCTGCTGCTTTTTTGGCGGCTGGCTTTTTAGCTACAGCTTTCTTGGCTGCTGGTTTCTTTGCTGCTACTTTTTTGGCGGGGGACTTCTTGGCGGGTGCTTTTTTAGCTGCTGGTTTCTTTGCTGCTGGTTTTTTGGTTTTTGCCGTAGCCATTATCGTTCCTTATAAAAGTTATGTGACGTAACCCATTACTACTTGCGTGCACTTTGCACTCCCAAACTACTCTACTCCCTCAAATTTGCTTGGTGGTCGCATTCTATGCGCGATTAAAAACATAGCGCAATATGTATTTGCATTTTTTTTCAAAAAATTACAAATATTTTTTTTCTGCCGCAAATAATTGCTCCACGGTTTCACGTTCGCGTATCAAACTCATTTTTTCACCATCCACCATCACTTCGGCCGCACGGGGACGGGTGTTGTAGTTGGAACTCATGCTCATCCCATAGGCACCGGCTGACATAATCGCCAGCACATCACCCTGTTCAACCGTCAAATCACGTGCATGCCCGAGGAAATCACCACTTTCGCACACGGGACCAACCACTTCATATTGTCTCGCTGCCCCCTCCCTGTGCAGAACAGGCAGAATTCCATGATAGGCATCGTAAAGGGCGGGACGCATCAGATCGTTCATTGCGGCATCGACTATGGCAAAGTGTTTTTCCTCGCCCGGCTTGAGATATTCAACCTTGGCCAGCAATACACCGGCGTTGCCAACCAGCACCCTGCCAGGTTCAACAATCAGTTTTTCAGCCCGTCCAGCCAGGGCGGCCAGCAAATCCTTGGCATATTCTGCGATCGAGGGAGGTGTTTCATCCTTGTAGCGGATACCCAGCCCCCCTCCCAAATCCAGATGTTCAAGCTTAATGCCTTCCCGTGCCAGGGTGTCCACCAGTTGCAGCACTTTTTCGGTTGCTGCAATAAACGGGCTGCTTTCCGTCAGTTGTGACCCGATATGGCAATCCATCCCTGTCACCCGCAGGTGTGGCATATCGCCCGCCTTGCGGTATAAGGCCAGCGCATCGGTGTAGGCCACACCGAATTTGCTCTGCTTCAGGCCGGTGGAAATATAAGGATGGGTTTTGGCGTCCACATTCGGATTCACGCGGAAACTGATGGGCGCAATTTTGCCCATGCTGGCCGCCACGCTATTCAAGCACAGCAACTCGGCTTCCGATTCCACGTTGAAACACAGTATCCCCGCATCCAGTGCCAGGCGCATTTCAGCCTCGCTCTTGCCTACGCCCGAGAACACTATCTTGTCGGCCTCACCCCCCGCAGCGAGCACTCGCTGCAACTCTCCTCCCGACACAATATCGAATCCCGCACCCAAACTGGCGAATAGCCTGAGTATGGAAAGATTGGGGTTGGATTTAACCGCGAAACAGATCAGATGTTCACGCCCCTTGAGCGCAGTGGCATATTGCATAAAGGCATCGGTCAACGCTGCGCGTGAATATACATAAACGGGTGTGCCAAAACGCGAGGCGATCTCGGCCAGGGAAACACCCTCGACAAAGAACTTATCCTGCTGGTAATGAAAATAGGGCTTCATGGCTGTTTTTGTGACTCGGTTTGTGTCTGCACGGGCTGACTCTGCGCAGGTGTAATCGTAGCAGGAGTTTTTTGCTCTGCAGGGACAGGTTTGGCAGGCTCCTGCTGCATAAACAGCGGGCCTTTACGACCGCAACCCTGCAACAGCGCAGCGATCAGCAATATCTTCGCAGCGATTGCTGCTGTTTTTGACAGCGTCATGATGAAGTTACCGGATAATGATTTGGGAGGGATTATAAATGACTGCGTGTAAATAGTCGCAAGCCAGGGTGCAGAAAAATCTTAGATTTCACCATCCACAGCCGGATTCCATTTATGCAGTTCCTTCCGCAGTTCGGCGTATTCCGGACAGGCGCTTTCAACCACCCGCCAGAAAGCCGCTGAATGATTCATTTCCTTTAAATGTGCCAGCTCATGCACGACAACATAATCAATCAACTGCAATGGCATGGTAACCAGCTTCCAGTTCAGGCGTACCACCCCCTGCACGGTGCAACTCCCCCACTGGGTGCGCGCCGAGGTTAGCTTAAGCTCGCGCGGCGCAACACCCATCAGCGGTGCGAAATGCTCCACGCATTCCTCAAACACGCGCATGGCTTCTTGCTTGTACCAGAGCAATACCATTTTTTTAATCAGGGCCTGATTGTTGCAATCGGCAACCTGGATAATCAACTCGGTTGCGGTCAGCCGTGGTGGACATTTCTGCGTAGCCTGAATTACGCGCAGAACAAAAGTTTCGCCCCGGAACAGGATGCACTCACCCTCGCCCCACCGCTGAACGGGAACTATCCTGCTTTGCCAGTTTTCCAGCTTGTCTACCACCCAGCCCGCTTTTTCCTGAAGAACGCTATGCAGCCACTTTTCAGAAGCCCGTATAGGCATGCTGACAGTCAGACCATTGTCGTTAATTTGCAGGCCGATGGTGCGGCGTTTGGAACTGCGTTTGAGGGTATAGCTGACCAGCTTGTCGGCCAATTGAATACTGCGTTGCTCGACTGCTGGAGGGGGTGGGCGTTGAAGACGCTTAAGCATTATTGAATACGGGCAACCTCTGCCTCTATCCATGCTTCAACCCGCTGGCTGATTTCCTCAGCCTTGAGGCCGACCGGATCGATTTCCGGCCCTATGCTCATCGTGATCACACCGGGACGTTTCAAAAAAGAGTTGCGGCCCCAAAGCTTGCCCGCATTATGCGCAATGGGCACCACCGGCACGCCCGTCGAGTGGCTTAACAATGCACCCCCCACTTTATATTTGCCTTTTTTCCCGTAGGGGATGCGCGTTCCTTCCGGGAATATCACCACGCAGAAGCCCATTTGCATGCGTTCTTTGCCCTGTTTCAGCAGTTGCTTCATCGCGCCTTTTCCATCACTGCGCTTGATCGCAATGGGGCTGGTCATCGCAAGGCCCCAGCCAAAAAAAGGCAACCACAGCAATTCCCGCTTGAGTACCCATACCTGCGGCGGAAATACTTTTTGCAGCGCGATTGTTTCCCAGGCGGACTGGTGCTTGCACATTAATATTCTGGGCTCTCGCGGAATATTCTCCACACCACGGACTTCCATGCGAATACCGCAAACAACGCGCAACAGCCACATCATGATCAAGGCCCAGCCGGAAATAATGCGATAACGGGTGACAGGATGGAAGGGGAAAGACAGAATCGCAATCAGGGCAAATAGCGGCGTTAACAGCAACTGGCACAACAGCAGGACAAACGAACGTATAAAAATCATATCAACCCAACAAGCTAAACAAGTGTTGCCACCACTGCCGCCAGATCGGGATAAACCCGCGTACCCTGCGGCAAACCGCCTTTGGCCTGGGTTTTCTGTCCCTTGCCGGTCAGCACCAAAACCGGCTGAGCACCCAATCGTGCGGAAGCTTCCAGATCTCGCAGTGAGTCGCCCACCGACAATACATTGCTTAAATCAGCACTGTAACGACTCGCAATTTCCTCGATCATGCCGCTTTTTGGCTTGCGGCAGTCACAATCATCATCCGCGGCATGCGGGCAGAAAAACACCGCATCAATACGGCCCCCGGCCTGCGCGCAGGCCTTGTGCATTTTTTCGTGTATGGAATTCAGCGTGGGCATATCAAACAGCCCCCTGGCCACGCCCGACTGGTTGGTTGCCACCACCACCCGGTAACCCGCCTGACTCAGCCGGGCAATGGCTTCAAGGCTGCCAGGCAAAGGCTTCCATTCATCGGGACTCTTGATGAACTGGTCGGAGTCGTAATTAATCACCCCATCGCGGTCAAGAATAATCAGATTCATCATGGCAACTCTTATCTGGCCGGTTATGCAGCCAGCTTGGAAATATCTGCAACCTGGTTCATCAATATGCCCAATTCATTCAACAGGGCTGCCCGATTCTTGCGCAATGCCGGGTCATCCGTCATGACCATCACCTTGTTGAAGAAATCGTCGATAAACGGCTTGAGCGCAACCAGCGATTTCAGGTTGTGCGCAAATTCATTACGACCGAGATAGTGTACCGAGTAGGGAATAATATCCTGCATCGCCTGGTATAAATCAATCTCCTGCTTTTCCACCAGCAGTGCTTTATTGACCTTGGTCGTGGCATTATCCGCACCCAGTTCTTCAATATTCTTGCGCATAATGTTCTGCACACGTTTGTTTGCCGCAGCAAGATCTTTGGACGTTTCCAGCGCAGCAAAGGAACGCACGCCATCCAGTCGATGTATGACCTGGTACAACTTGCCCTTCAGCATGGGAATCACGGCTTCTATATGAGTGACTTCATAACCCTGCTCGCGCAGATAACCCCGTAGCCTGTCCATCATGAAGGTTTCAACTTCCTTGGCTACCCCCACACTGAGCAAGCCCGCCGGGAAAACATCCGAAGTCATCTTGATCAGCTCACTTAGTTGTAACTTGAGCGGCGTTTCTATCAATATTCGCAGTATGCCCAGCGCATGGCGACGCAGACCAAAGGGATCCTTGTCTCCGGTCGGTACCTGCCCAACGCCATAGATGCCAATGATCGTTTCCAGTTTTTCAGCCAGCGCAACCACGCAGGCAAGCGGCCCCTTGGGCAGGCTGTCGCCCGCAAAGCGTGGATAGTAATGGCCTGCAATCGCTTCAGCCACTTCTGGCTTTTCGCCGTCATGCAGGGCGTAATAGCGCCCCATCACACCCTGCAATTCAGGAAACTCGCCCACCATATCTGTCAGCAAGTCCGCCTTGGCCAGCCGCGCCGCCGCGTCGGCGCTGTCGGCCAGCATGTCGCCGCCGAGTTGCCGGCCGATGCACCTGGCAATCGCCCGCACGCGTTCAATACGCTCTCCTTGCGTGCCGAGTTTGTTGTGGTAAACGACTCTGGAG
>Ga0315281_10005540_pt1 | contig 18055 bp, 10 predicted proteins | sample YL17G07_0_MG_FD_204540 | JGI IMG/M metagenome (GOLD analysis project Ga0315281, IMG submission 204540) | Sediment microbial communities from Yellowstone Lake, YNP, Wyoming, USA - YL17G07_0 | ecosystem: Environmental > Aquatic > Freshwater > Lake > Sediment | place: USA: Wyoming | collected...
CAGGACGGTGATGAAGGGAACGGTGCGGCGGGGATTGATGTCCTTGAGGGGGAGGATCATTGACGGGAGTGTGCCGCAGTTTTCATTTCGACAGAGGATACCAGAAACGGAGCGAAATCGAACCCCCCGACAGGGAAGGGCGTCCTATAATAAACATTGGCGATGAGTCTGGTTAACAGAACGTGCGGCTGGCGTAAAATGTGGAATTCGTGGCGTTTTTTCGCTGTTTTTTGCAACGAAGGATTGCGCGACTGGCAAGCCTGTGGTAAGAAACAAGTTCTGGTTATTTGGCGAGTTACGAGCGGCTCCGCCGGGAGGCGGGAGTCGGCGTGCCGACAGCTTTACTTATTATGCCTGCCCAGGACACGGAAGCGATCATTCTCAAGACATTTCCGCTGGGCGAATCTGACCGGCTGGTGAGTTTTCTGTCCCGCTCGTCGGGCCGCATGCGGGGTGTGGCCGCCGGTGCGCGGAAGCTGAAGAACCGCTACGGCTCGACGATGGAGCTGCTGGCGCATGTCCAGATGGAGTACATCGAGCGGGAGACGCGCGACCTGGTGCGCATTCAGCAGTGCGACCTGCTGGATTCGTTTCACGCGGCGCAGAGCGACTATTCCCTGGCCACCGGCCTGGCCATGGTCAGCGAGATTGTAGAAATTCTCTTGCCGGAGCGGGAACCGGCCGAGGCGATGTTCCGGCTGGTGCTGCTGTCCGCGCGGGAGATCGAGCGGCGCAAGGACTGGCGCATCCCGGCCAGCTACTTTGTTTTCTGGGCGGTGAAGCTGGCCGGATGGCTGCCTCCTCTGGACCGCTGCGGGAAGTGCGCGGCGAAGTTTGGCTCCGAGGACGCGTATCATGCTTCCTGGAGCCCCGGGCTGCTTTGCCGGGACTGCCGCCACCCGGGAATGCGGGCAATCTCGCTTGCGGCGCGGGAACTGGCCCCGGTCTTTACCAGGGTAGGTTTGGAGAAGTTGACCGAGGCGGAGGCTCCGGGCGGACTTGTGGGAGAATTACGGAATGCCTGTCTGGATTGGATTGAGCATCACACGGAACGAAGACTGATCACACGGGAATTACTGGAGACGGCGTGAAAGCGAAAGCACAAGCGGAGAAAAAGAAAAAAGGGCTGGCGTTTCAGGACTTGATTCTGAAGCTGTCGGAATTCTGGAAGAAGAAGGGTTGCGTCCTGCAGCAGCCCTATGACGTGGAAGTGGGAGCGGGGACCATGCACCCGGAGACGTTTCTGCGCGTGCTGGGGCCCACGCCCTACCGGGTGGCGTATGTGCAGCCGAGCCGTCGGCCCGCCGACGGACGCTACGGCGAAAATCCCAACCGGCTGTACAAGCACTCGCAGTTTCAGGTGATTCTCAAGCCGGCGCCGTGCGAGGTGCAGGATTTTTATCTGCAAAGCCTGGAAGCCATCGGCATTCGCCTGGCCGAGCACGACATCCGCTTTGAAGAAGACAACTGGGAATCGCCCACGCTGGGCGCCTGGGGCATCGGCTGGCAGGTACTGCTCGACGGTCTGGAAATCACCCAATTCACTTATTTTCAGCAGTGTGGAGGCATGGACCTGGACCCCATTTCCGTGGAATTGACCTACGGACTGGAGCGCATTGCGGCGTTCCTGCAGGGCGTGGAAAGCGTGTATGACATGCGCTGGTCGGAGGACGTGACTTACGGGCAAGTCCGATTGAAGGAAGAGCAGCAGTTTTCGGCGTACAGCTTTGATCGCAGCGATGCCGCGGCGATTCGCGCGGATTTCGAGATTCAGGAGAAGGAGGCGCGGAGGCTGCTGGAGGGCTTTTCTTTGCTGCGCGGACCGGAGCGGGAGCGCTATCCGCTGCTGGCGGTGTATGACCTGTGCCTGAAATGCTCGCATTTGTTCAACTTGATGGATGCGCGCGGAGTGATTTCCACGACGGAGCGCGCGGCGCTGATGGCGCGGGTGCGCACGCTGGCCTGCCGCACGGCGCAGTCGTACGTGGCGCAGATGTCGCCGGAAGCCGTGGAAGAGGTGCGGGCATGAAGGCGGCCATGAAAAAGGTTTCCGAGCGGCGCAGCGAACTTTTGTTTGAAATTGGTTGCGAGGAGATTCCGGCGGGACTGCTGCCCAAGGCGCAGGCGGAGCTGCGCAGCGTGCTGGAGAAATATCTGGCGGCGGAAAATCTGGCCGAGGGCGCGGAAGTGGTGACGTTCGCAGCGCCGCGGCGGCTGGTGGCGCAGGTGCGGGAGATTCGCCTGCGGCAACTGGACGTGGTGAAGGAAGTTCTGGGGCCGCCGAAGTCGGTGGCTTATGATTCCGTCGGCGCGCCGACAAGGGCGGCGGCCAGCTTCGCCGACAAGCAGGGAATTGCGCTGGACAAGATTCAGTTCGTCTCCACACCCAAGGGCGAGTACCTGGCGGTCACGCAGGTGATTCCAGGGCGAGCCACGGAAAAAATACTGGCGGAGATTCTCCCGCGCGTCATTCAGGATTTGACCTGGCCGCGCTCGATGACCTGGGCGGGGCTGTCCGATGCTCGCTTCATCCGCCCCATTCGCTGGATCGTGGCGGTGCTGGACGGCAAGCCGGTGCGTTTCTCCTATGGCGACGTGGCCAGCGGAGGGCACACGCGGGGGCATCGTTTTCTGGGCAAGCCCAGCATTCCGGTGAAAAATTTCCGCGAGTACGAAGCCAAGCTCAAGTCCAACGGGGTGATGGTGAGGCCGGAACTTCGCCGGGCCAAGATTGAAAAGGAACTGGCGGCGCTGGGGGAGAAGTCCGGGTTGAAACTGCACGCGGACGCGGAATTGCTGGACATGGTGACGTACCTGAATGAATTTCCCTCGGTGATTCAGGGACAGTTCGATCCGGCGTTTCTGGACCTACCGGATGAGATTTTGATCACGGTGATGCGCGGGCATCAGAAATATTTTGCCGTGGAAAAGCGCGGCGGGGACCTGGCGCCGCATTTTCTGGCGGTGATTAACCTGGACCGCGACCCCAAGGGACTGGTGCGGGCGGGACACGAGCGGGTGCTGCGGGCGCGGTTTGCGGATGCGCAGTTCTTCTGGAAGACGGATCAGAAATGTCGGCTCGCCGACTATCTCCCCAAGCTGGAACGGGTGACCTACGAATCGCGGCTGGGGAGTTATCGCGACAAAGTCGAGCGGGTGCGGGCGATTGCCCGCTGGATTGCCGGGCAGTGGTTCAATCTCGGCCTGGCGCAGGCGCATGTGCCGGACGCGGACCGCGCCGCGGAACTGGCCAAATGCGACCTGGCCACGGAGATGGTCCGCGAATTCACGGAGTTGCAAGGAGTTGTAGGCGGACTCTATGCGCGGGCGCAGGGCGAATCGCCGGAAGTGGCCGATGCGGTTTACGATCACTATCTGCCGGCCAGCATCGAAGACGCTATTCCGCGCAACCTCACCGGCTGCGCTGTCTCTCTGGCGGACAAGATGGACAGCGTGGCGGGCTGCTTCGCCGTGGGCATCATTCCCACGGGATCGAGCGATCCTTATGCGCTGCGGCGGGCCGCGCAGGGCATCGTCAAGATCGTCCTGGAGCGCAACGTGCCGCTCTCGCTTTCGCTGGCGCTGAATGCGGCGGTCAAGGCGCTGCAGGAGCATGCGCCGAAGATTACCGTGGACGCCAAGAAGGAAGCACAGATTCTGGAATTCATTCAGGATCGCGCGCGATTCGTCTTCCGCGAAAAGCTGGGCTTCGCCTACGACGAAGTGAACGCCGTGTTCCGCGCGGGGAGCGACAATCTGGTGGATGCGCGGCAGCGACTCGAAGCGCTGCGGGCCATCCGCAAATCGAAGAATTTTGAACCCCTCACGGTTTCCTTTAAGCGCATCCGCAAAATCCTGGAAAAGGCTCCGGCGGCGGAGAAGGGCCATGCGGTGAGCGAGGAGTTTCTAAAGCTGGATGCCGAGCGGGAGTTGCATGCGGCCATGCGCGAAGCGGCGCGCCAGGTGCAGGAGCGCAAGCGCGAAGGGAAATACCGCGAGGCGCTGGAGGTGATTGCTGACCTGCGCAACGCCGTGGACCGCTTCTTCGTGGACGTGATGGTGATGGCGGAGGAGGAGTCTGTAAGGAGAAACCGCCTGGCGTTGCTGGGGCAGTTGCTGGCGGAGTTCACGACGATTGCGGACTTTTCGGAGATGGGCGGAGAAGAATCGCGCTAATTTAAAACTTAAAGTATTACTTTAATTTTTAGTTTTTTGTTTTCAGGTGAGTAGGGCAGGGCAAATCCTAACGGGGCGAGGCGCATCGTGAAAAACTGGGTCTATTCCTTCGGTAAGGGCAAGGCGCAAGGCAGCGGAGATTCCAAGGAAATTCTGGGAGGCAAGGGCGCGGGATTGGCGGCGATGACGCGCATCGGCTTGCCGGTGCCGGCGGGATTCACGATCTCCACGGAGACCTGCGACTATTTTTATAAGCACGGGAAAAAATACCCCGCGGAGCTGCGCGGGCAGGTCTTGAAGGCTCTGACCCAACTGGAGAAGGCTACCGGGAAGAAGCTGGGCGACCCCAAAAGCCCGCTGCTGGTGAGCGTGCGGTCCGGCTCGGCGCGGTCCATGCCGGGAATGATGGAAACCATCCTCAATCTGGGGCTGAATGAACGTTCCGTGGCCGGGTTGGTGGCGGCGACGGGCAACGAGCGCTTCGCCTATGACGCCTACCGGCGCTTCGTGCAGATGTATTCGACGGTGGTGGTGGGGCTATCCAAGGAACACCTGGAAGAAAAACTGCGGGCCATGAAGACGCGCCAGAAGGTGAAGGAAGACACGGACGTCAGCGCGGCGGGATGGAAGGAACTGATTGCGGAGTACAAGGCGTATTTCCAGAGCAAGACGGGGCAGGCGTTTCCGGACGACCCCAAGGAACAACTCTGGGGAGCGATCGGGGCGGTGATCGGGTCGTGGATGGCGGAGAAGGCGGTGACCTACCGGCGCGTGGAAAAGATCACCGGTCTGCTGGGGACGGCGGTAAACGTGGTGCAGATGGTCTTCGGCAACACCGGGGATAATTCGGGCACGGGGGTGTGCTTCACGCGCGACCCGTCCACGGGAGAAAAGGTTTTCTACGGAGATTATCTGGTGAACGCGCAAGGCGAAGACGTGGTGGCGGGAATCCGCACGCCCATGCATTTGAGCGAAATGGCCACGCGCATGCCGCAGATGTACAAGCAACTGGACAAGGTGCGCCAGACGCTCGAGCGGCATTACCGCGACATGCAGGACATGGAATTTACGGTGGAAGAAGGCAAGCTCTACATGCTGCAAACGCGCACGGGCAAGCGCACGCCGGCGGCGGCCTTCAGCATCGCCGTGGACATGGCCAACGAGAAACTGATCACCAAGGAAGAGGCGGTGCAGCGCATTCAGTCCGCGGACATCGAGCGGCTGTTTTATCCGGTGATCAGCGCGAAGACGGGCCAGGATGGGATGGCGGTGAAGCCCATCGCGCAGGGAATCAACGCGGTGCCGGGAGCGGCGGTGGGCAGGGTGGTGTTTACGGCGCAGGAGGCCGAAGAGTGGGTGGCGCGCGGGGAAAAAGTGATTCTGGTGCGGCGCGAGACGAGTCCCGAGGACGTGGGCGGCATGGCCGTGGCGCAGGGCATTCTGACGGCTACGGGAGGAAAGACGTCGCACGCGGCGGTGGTGGCGCGGGGATGGGGCAAGTGCTGCATCGTGGGCTGCGAGATGCTGGACGTGGACGCGGCGGGGAAGGTGATGCGCGCGGGGAAAGAGACGGTGCGCGAGGGGGATTGGATTACGCTCGACGGCGGCGAGGGGGTGGTCTACCGGGGGCAATTGCCGCTGGGGAATCCGACCATGCCAAAGGCCTATGCCACGCTGATGAAATGGGCCGACGAAATCCGCCGGCTGCGCGTGCGCACGAATGCGGACACGCCGCAGGACGCGCGCAAGGCGCGGGAAATGGGCGCCGAAGGCATCGGTCTGTGCCGCACCGAGCATATGTTCTTCACCGACTTCGAGCAGCCGGAGAAGAGCCATGAGCGGCAGCGGGCCATCCAGGAGATGATCCTGGCGGACAACCGCGAGGACCGCGAAAAGGCGCTGGGAAAACTGCTGCCGTTCCAGCGGCGGGATTTCATCGGGATCTTCAAGGCCATGGACGGTTTCCCCGTGACCATTCGCCTGCTGGACCCCCCGCTGCACGAGTTTCTGCCGCACGAAGCGGGCAAGCAGGAGGAATTGGCCAAGGAACTGGGCATCAGCGCGGAAAAGGTGGCCCGGCGCGTCGAGCAGTTGCACGAAGCCAACCCCATGCTGGGGCACCGCGGATGCCGCCTGGCGATCACCTATCCGGAAATCCTGGAGATGCAGGTGCGGGCGATCATCGAGGCGGCGATTGAGTGCCAGAAGCAAAAAGTTAAAGTATTACCTGAGATTATGCATCCGCTGACCTTGGATGAAAAAGAGATGCGGATACTGGAGGAAGGCACGCGGCGCGTGGCGGATGATCTGCTGGCCAAGGCCGGAGTGAAGCTGCCGTACCTGGTGGGGACCATGATCGAGCTGCCGCGGGCGGCGCTGCTGGCGGGGAAAATTGCACGGGTGGCGGAGTTCTTCTCCTTCGGTACCAACGACCTGACGCAGACCACCATGGGGCTTTCCCGCGACGATGCCGGGCGCTTCCTGCCGGACTACGTGGACGAGAAGAAGGCCGGTATTTTCCGCGAAGACCCTTTTCAGTCGCTGGATATCGAGGGCGTGGGGATGCTGATGGAATGGGCGGTGAAGCAGGGGCGGAGCACACGGCCGAAGCTGAAGGTGGGAATCTGCGGCGAGCATGGCGGGGACTCGGAGAGCGTGAAGTTCTGCCACAAGCTGGGATTGGACTACGTGAGCGCGTCGCCGTTCCGTGTGCCGATCGCGAGACTGGCGGCGGCGCAGGCAGTGATTGAGGGGAAACAAGGGAAGAAAAAGAAGAAAGGCTGAAGCAGTAATGATAGTACCATAACCCGTAATGCTTGTCTGGCTTTGCAGGCCATTGCAAGACATAACACTTGGACAGGCATATGGGGGATGGAAACGTGTTTCGTACGACGCTAGCCTTTATAGCCTTATTCATACTGTGTTTTTCTGTTTTCACGGCGCCAGCCGTAGCGGCGGACGCGGAATTTAGCGGCCAGGTGGCCGATGAGGCGGGCGCTCCGGTGGCGGGAGCGGAAGTTACGCTGGTGGCCGGCGCTCCGCCTGGCGCGGGAAGCGAGGCGCATCCCGCGCCAGCCGTTTTGACCGACGAGAAGGGGCATTTTACGTTTACCGCGCTGGCTCCCGGCGCGTATCTGCTGAGCATACGCAAGAAGGGATTTTTCGCGCTGGAGAATCAGTCCGTGCTGGTGGGCGCGGGCGCGAACAGCGAAGAGACCTACACGCTGACGCCGGAGAAGGAAGTGCACGAGCAGGTGGAGGTAAGCACGGAGCTGACGCGCATCGAGCCGGAAGACACCACGCAGCGCAGCACGGTGCAGGCGAAGGAAATCCAGGACGTTCCGGTGCCCACCAATTATTCCCTGAGCGAGAGCCTGGCCATCATGCCTGACGTGGTGCGGGACAACTCCGGAGCGATGCACGTGGCGGGGTCGCGGCAGGGCGAAGTTTTGTACTTGCTGGACGGATTCGAGATCAGCGACCCGGTGACGGGCGCGATGAACGTGCAGTTCAACGTGGACGCGACGACGGGAGTGGAAGTGCAGTCCGGGCGGGTGGGCAGCGGCAACGCGCATGCCGGCGCGGGTATGCTCAGCGTGGATACGGTATCGGGCGACGACAACTGGCGCGTGCGGCTGTCCGCGTTCGTGCCCGGAGCGGAGACCGAGGGAGGATTGCGGCTGGGGAATTGGACGCCGCAATTTCAGTTTTCAGGTCCGATTGTGCGCGGAAAGCTGTGGTTTTCGAATGCGGTGAGCGTGCAGCGGGTGATTTCGATTGTGAAGGTGCCGGTGACAGGGCCGGATCATTCCACGCTGTGGGGCGGGCAGGACTTGCTGCGGCTGCAATGGAATGTGTCGCCGCGGCACACGCTGGCGGGGAGCTATCTCTACAACCGGGACAGCGCGGAATACGCTGGATTAGATGCCATTCACCCATATGCCAGCACGCTCAGCCCGACGCACGAGCGCCATTTTGCCACGCTGAAGGATCAGATGTGGATCAGTAAGGCGCTGATCGAGCTGGGGATTGCCGCCGACAGCGGGGTTACGAGCCAGATGCCCGAGGGGAGCTTGCCGTACATTCAACTGCCCACGGGAGCGAGCGGGAACTATTACGAGCAACTGCGGCAGCGCGGGCGGCGCGTGCAGGGCATGGCCAGCGTGACCTTCGCGGCGGTGCAATGGCACGGGCGGCACGACGTGGCGGCGGGATTCAGCGCGCAGGAAGTGGCGCTCTCGCAGAGCACGCAGCGGGGCGCGATTCAGGACGTGCGCGCGGACGGGACGCTGGCGCGGCTGACAACGTTTACGGGGAATCCCGTGTTTCGCGTGAGCGATACGCTGCCGGGCGTCTATGCGCAGGACACCTGGGTGGCCTCGGACCGGCTGGTGGTGCAGGCGGGCGTGCGCAAGGACTGGGACCGCATCCTGCAAAGTTCGCTGGTGTCGCCGCATGTGGCGGTGAACATCATGCCGTTCAAGGGCGATAGCACGAAGATTTCCCTGGGCTGGAACGTCACGGCCACGCCGATGACGCTGGCCTTTGCCGGGCGGGCGTACGATCAGGGGCAGGTGGATACCTATTACGACGCGACCGGGCTGAACGTGATTTCCGGGCCGGTGACGAGCAAGTTCGTCATTCCCGGAGGGGGATTCCAGCAGCCGCATTTCGAGGCCACCAGCATCAGCTGGCAGCAGAAGATTGGCGCGAATACGGCGGTGACGATCGACCTGCTGGCGCGGGAAGGATTTGACCAGCTGCATTACGAGCCGCAGGGAGTGGGCGGCCCAGTGCAGACGTTTGTCCTGCTGGGCGACCGGCGGGACCGCTACCGCGCGGCCACGATTTCGGCGCGGCACACGTTTAGCTCGAAAGCGGAAATCTTCGGAAGCTACGCGAGGTCGCGGGCCAGTTCGAGCGAGGTGATCGATCCCACGCTGGGGTCGCTGCTCTATGCGCCGTTGCAGTCCGGGGCGGTGGCCTGGGATACGCCGAACCGATTGACCAGCTGGGGGTGGACGCCGACGAAGATCTGGGGGCTGTTCCTGAGCTACTCGGTGGAATACCGCACGGGCTATCCCTTCAGCAGCGTGGACCAGTATCATCAGCTTTTCGGGACGCCGAACGCGCTGCGCTATCCCGATTACGCGACGGTGAACATCGGATTCGAAAAGTATCTCAGCTTCATGAACCGCCGCTGGGCGTTTCGGGTTACCGTGGCCAACATTCTGGGCCGGGACAATTTCGACGTGGTCAGCAACAATGCCTCGGCCGCGGATTACCTGACGTTCCTGGGCGGGCACGGGCGCACCGTGTGGGGCCGCTTGCGTCTGGTGGGCAAGAAGTAGAATCGGCGGCGAGGCCGGACTGATTTCCTTCCACAGATGAGGTAGACTGCCCGGGCGAACCAGAGAGGTCTGTCCGATTGAGCGTGACTGCGGAACGGGAACCGGAAAGCGCCGTGGAAAAGGGGATTGCGCGCAAGGTGCGGCGCCGGCTCCTGCCATTTCTTTTTCTCCTCTACATCGTCGCCTTCCTGGACCGCATCAACATCGGTTTTGCCGCGCTGACCATGAACCGCGAGCTGGGAATCACCGGCGGGCAGTTCGGACTGATCGCGGGGGGTTTTTTTCTGGGCTATTGCCTGTTTGAGGTGCCCAGCAACCTGCTGCTGCACCGCATCGGGGCGCGGGTGTGGATCGCGCGCATCCTGCTCAGCTGGGGCGTGGTGGCGATGCTTAGCGGATTGGCGCGCAGCGCGACGGATCTTTACGCGCTGCGATTTTTGCTGGGCGTGGCCGAGGCCGGATTTTTCCCGGGGATCATTCTCTATCTCACCTACTGGTTCAGCCAGCGCGAGCAGGCGCGGACGCTGGCGCTGTTCCTGACAGGAGCGCCGCTCACCACGATTTTGGGCGCACCCGTTTCCGGATGGATTCTGGATCACGCGCACGGGCTGGGGATGAGCAGCTGGCGCTGGCTACTGATTCTGGAAGGGTTGCCGGCCATCGTTTGCGGCGTGCTGGCCTATTTTCTGCTGCCCAACCGGCCCGCGGAGGCGCGCTTTCTTTCGGCCGAGGAAAAGCAGTTGCTGACGGAAAGGCTGCGGGCGGAAGAAGAGCGCAAGCGGGAGAGCAACCCCGTTTCCGCGGTGCAGGCGCTCAGGAGCGGGCGCGTCTGGCATCTGGCGGCGACGTATCTGGCGCTGATGACGGGCTTTTATTCGATGAGCTTCTGGATGCCGCAGACGGTGAAGGCGCTTTCGTCGCACTACTCGAACACCACGGTGGGGCTGCTGGTGATGATCCCGCATCTGGTGGGACTGGGGGCCATGCTCACGGTGTCGTGGAGTTCGGACCGGCGCATGGAGCGCAAGTGGCACACGGCGCTGCCGGTAATGGCCGGTGCAACGGGCTTGCTGCTGTTGGGGAGCGCGCCGGGTTCGGCGGTGGTGAACGTGGCTTTGCTGGCGCTGGTGCTGGCGGGGATTTACAGTTTTCTGGGGCCTTTCTGGTCGCTGCCCAGCGAATTTCTCAGCGGCTTTTCCGCGGCTTCGGGCATTGCGTTTATCAACTCCGTGGGCAATCTGGGCGGAGTGGCCGGGCCGTGGGCCATCGGGGCGGTCAGCCAGACGCACTATGGGGTGTACGGGGGATATGCGCTGGTGGGCGTGGCGCTGATTGCGGGAGCTGCGCTGGTGCTGCTGCTGCCCAGGAAATAAAAATCCTCAGGTGGGCATTTTCAAATAGAAATACATTCCCAGGAAAAAGAAAATCAGATCGGGAGACCATCCGGCCATCAGCGGCGGGAGCTGGCCGACGCCGCCCATGGCTTCCAGCAGGCGCGAAACGGCGATATAGACGATGCCGATGACGATGCCCAGGGCCACGCCGCCGACGGCGCCGCGGGTGCCCACCAGAATCCCGAAGGGAATCGCCAGGAGGATGCTGACGGGAACGATGAGGGGGTAAGCCAGTTTTTTGTGCCATTGCACGGTGAGCGCGGAAACGTCGAAACCGGCCTGGCGCAGCTCTTCGATGTAGGAACCCAGTTCGCTGAAGTTCATTTGGAAGGCCTGGCGCACTTCGCGGTTGAAGTAGCTGGGCGGCTCGGAAAGCTCGGCGAGGGAGAGTTTTTCAAAGGGCTGGTAGCGGGTGACGGCGCCGCCGGAGAATTCACGCAGCCAGCCGGATTCGAGGGCCCACTGCTGGCGGGGCGCGTCCCAGCGGGCGCGGGAGGCGTAAACGCGGCGGTGGACGCGGAAGGTGGCGGGTTCGAGTTCGAGAACGGTGAGGCCGCCGAAGACGGCGCGGGCGGGATCGAAGACCTCGTAATTGTAGATTTTGGAATTTTCTCCAAAAATCCACTGCTGGCGGGGATGGAAAAACGTTTGCGGCGGGCGGCCCTTGATCTGGTTGTGCAGAGCGTCCTGGCGCTGGCTGGCGTAGGGGAGATAGCTCTGGTCGAGGGCCAGCATGGTGGCGGCGAGGGCCAGTCCAGCGAGGAGCAAGGGAAGGGAGATGCGATAGAGACTGATGCCGCTGGCCTTGCAGGCCACCAGTTCGTTGTTCTTGGACATGACCCCGAGGGTGACCAGCAGGGCCACCAGGGCGCCCAGGGGAGCGATCTGGTAGAAGAGATAGGGAGTGAGGAAGCGGAAATAGTTGACCACGACGAGGAAGGGAACGCGGTGGCGGCCGATATCGTCGAGCAGCTCGAAGAAGGTGAAGGCCTCGAAGAGGAAGAGAAAGCCGGCCATGAGCAGGGCGAAATTCGAGAGGAACTGGCGAAGAACGTAGAGGTCCATCAACTGCGGGAAAATCGCGCCGGTGGGGGCGGTGGCTTCGCGCTGCGTTGCGGAGCCGTTGGCGGCGCGGGCGCGGGCTTTGCGGCGGGCGCGTCGTTTGCCGCGCAGAACGCGCAGGCGCTGAGAAAACTTGGCCAGGAAGCGGGAGAAGGAGCTTTCCCCGCGGTATTGCTCCATGCGCGGGAGCAGGAAGAGGCCGAGCAGACCCAGAGAGAGATTGGCAAACCAGATGCCCAGAGACGGCGGCAGAATTCCGTGGCGGGCCATGCCGGCGCCGAGAATGAAAACGACGTAATAACCGGCGATCAGAAGAACCGTGAGGAGAAAGCCGGCGGCGCGGCCACCGCGGCGGGGCCGGGCACCCAGGGGCACGGCCACCAGGGCAAAGACCAGGCAGGCGGCGGGGAAGGCCAGGCGGCGGTGAAATTCGATGCGGGCTTCGCGCCAGTCCGGACGCTGGCCGGAAAGCAGTTCGGCGGCGGGCAGTTCGCCCAAGGAGGGCGGGCGCGGTTTGGCCGGGGCCATGCGCGAGACTTCCAAGGGCCAGTCGCTGTCGCCGAAGGCGGTAAGGGAGTAGTGGTCCGGCTGGGAGCGGCTGACTTCATGGGTGGTGCCGCCGCGCAGGTGCAGCTCGACCTTGCCGCCCTTGTGGTCGGCAATTACAATTGCCTCTTCTGCCAGCGTAAGCTGCGCCGCGTTCTCCCCGCCCGTCTCCGCGAGAAAGACGCCGCTCCATTGCAGTCCGCTGGGGGAAACGTCGTTGAGGTAGAAGACCATGCGCGGAAAGCGCTCGTCGAAGACGCGGGGCTGCACCTGAAAAGAGGCCTGGCTGGCCGCGAGGCTGATCTCCGTGGTGCGGAAGACGCGCAGGGCCTGCGGCCCGGCCCACAGGGTCATGGCCAGGGTGAGCAGCGCGCCGGCGGCGGCCAAAGCGCCGATGGGCAGGAGCATGCGGCGGCGGCCGACGCCCAGGGCGGTCATGGCGATGAGTTCGCTGTCGGCGGACATGCGCCCCAGGCCCAGGAGCACTCCGGTGAGCACGGCCATGGGCAGGGTAAAAGTGAGCACGGCGGGGAGGGAGCAGAGCAGCAGGACGAGGACTTCGGAGGAGGAGCCGCTGTGGCGAACGAGCAGCTCCATCATCTGCACGAGCTTGGGAACGAAAAAAACAAAGGAAAAGACAAGCAGGCCAAGCAGGGAGTGGCGCAGGGTCTCTCGGACAATGTAGCGGTCCAGGATTCGCATGACGAGGCAGCACAGTGTAACACGTTCGGAGTAAACTTCTGAGAGAATGACAGGAGCGATGAAGCCCATCCACCTGGTTTTGTTGTGGCACATGCACCAGCCGCAGTACCGCGACCCGGAGAGCGGAGCCTACCTACTGCCCTGGACGCGGCTGCACGCGCTCAAGGACTACTGGGGCATGGTGGAGTTGTTGCGGGAATTTCCCGGCGTGCATGTCACCTTCAACATGGTGCCGTCGCTGTGCATGCAACTGGAGGAATACGCTTCGGGCCAATTCCGCGAGCCGTGGTTCGATCTCGCCTGCCGCCCGGCGGAATCGCTCGGCGGGGAGGACAAGCGGGAGATTCTGGCGCGGGCCTTTCAGCTGAATCACGAGCGGCTGATGTCGCGCTGGCCGCGCTTCGTGGAGCTTTATGAATGGTCGCGCACGGATCGGGGTGAGCAGGCACTGGTGACGTTTTCGCCGCGCGAATGGCGCGATCTGCAAGTGCTCTCGCAACTGGCCTGGATGGACGAATACTGGCTGGCGAAGGACCCGGTGATTTCCCGGCTGGCGGATAAGGGCAAAGAGTTCAGCGAGCAGGACAAGCAGGAGCTGAAGGAAAAACAGCTGGAGCTGCTGCGCCTGGTCCTTCCGGCGTATCGCGCGGCGGGTCTGAGCGGGCAGGCCGAGCTGACCACCACGCCCTTCTACCACCCCATCCTGCCGCTGCTCTGCGATTCGGATATCGCGCGCGTGGCCAATCCCGCCACGCCGCTTCCGCGCCGGGCCTACCGCCGGCCGGAGGACGCCCGCGAGCAGTTGCGCCGGGCCATTGCGTCGCACGAGCGGCACTTCGGCGCCAAGCCCGCGGGGCTGTGGCCTTCGGAAGGCTCGGTTTCCGAGCAGGCCCTGGCCATCGCCGCCGAGGAAGGTTTTCATTGGTTCGGCACGGACGAAGGCGTGCTGGGACGGACGCTCAATACGGGATTCTTCCGCGACTCGGCGGGCGTGCCCACGAACGCGGAGCAGCTTTACCAGCCGTGGCGCTTCACGCCCGGCGGGCGGCCCATCGTGGGCCTTTTCCGCGACCATCACCTCTCCGACCTGATTGGCTTCGTCTACAGCAACATGAACGGCAAGGACGCCGCGGCGGAACTGCACGGGCGGCTGCGCCACCTGGGCGAAACGGTGCAAAGCGAACGGCCGCTCACCGTGTGCCTGTTCCTCGACGGAGAAAACGCCTGGGAATATTTTCCGGGCAACGGCCGCGAATTCCTGCGCGAGTTCTACGGGCGCGTCGAGAAGGATGGCGACATCCGCGCGATGACCGGCGCGGAAGCCATCGCCGCCGCCGGGGAACTTTCCAGTTCGCCGGTGATTTTTCCGGGTTCGTGGATCAACGCGAATTTCGACGTATGGATCGGCCATGCGGAGGACGTCAACGCATGGGAACTGCTCGGCGATGCGCGGGAGGCCTATGAGCGGGCCGTCGAGGCGCGGCAGCGGGAAATGCCCGGAGCGCCGACGAAAACGGGAATCGCGCAGGCCTACGAATCGCTGCTGGCCGCCGAAGGAAGCGACTGGTGCTGGTGGTTCGGCCCGGAGCACAGCACCGCCAACGACGCCGAGTTCGATGCGCTCTTCCGCAAGCACCTGACCGCCATCTATCTGTCGCTGGGGCGCACCGCTCCGGAAGAGCTGGCCAAGCCCATCAAGCGCCAGGCCGAACACGCCGTGCAGTTGGCGCCCGCCGGGATGCTGCGGGTCAAAGTGGACGGGCGGGAAACGTCGTATTTCGAATGGCTGGGCGCGGGGCTGTTTTCGCCGGAGCGGCGCGGCGGGGCCATGCACGGGCGCACGTTCTATCTGCATGAGCTGCATTTCGGGTTCAGCGAGGAAGAAATGTTTGTGCGCGTGGATGCGTTCCGCCTGGCGCTGGAGCAGCTGGATGATCCGGAATTTCGCATCACCATCCGTGGCGCGGAGGAAGTGACCCTGGTGGTGCGGCTGCTGCGCGGGCGTTTGCGGGAGTTCGCCGTGGAAAAAGACCGCGTGTGCCTGCTCAATCCCCGGACGGTGGCCACGGCGGCCTTCGAGCGCATCCTGGAAGTGTCCGTGCGCAAGGAACTTTTCCATCTGGAGGGGCAGACGCGGCTGACGCTGGGCGTGGCCCTGTGGCACGGCGGGCTGCCGGTGGACGTGCTGCCGGCCGATGGTTCGCTGGAGATTTCTCTCGGCGAAGACAACTCCGCCTGGCCGGCCTGATTCTTCAGAACAACTTTACGGCAATCTCCCCCGGGCGCCCGCCTGCGGGAATAATCGTCAGCAAACTATTGGTGCGCACGCGAATGACGGCCAGGTCGTTCGATCCTTCATTGGCGGCGAGGAGCAGGGCTTCGCCGGGGTCGAAGCGGCAGACGGAGGGAGTCTCGCCCGCCTGCACGGGAAGACTCACGCGGCGGTTGAAGATGTCCACCAGAGTGATGCGCCCGGCGGCGGAATCGGAAACATAGAGCAGGGAAGCGTCGGCGCTGAGGACTCCGCGCGTGGGCGCCGAGCCGAGAAGCACGTAATCGCCGACCTCGTGCGTCCAGGTGTTGATGGCTTCCAGGCCGTGGGCTTCGGGCGAGATGACGTAGAGTTCGCCGCCATCGGGCTTGAGAATCATGTCGGTGGGTTTTCCCGCGAGTTGCAGATGGGAAAGCAGCACGCGCTGGCGCAGGTCCACGACGGAGAGTTGCCGATTTTCGCGGCTCATGACGAAGGCCATGGAGCTATCCGGCAGAACGGCCACGGCGGCGGGATGCGCGGTGACGGGAATCGTGGCCAGCAGAGCGAGGGATTGCGCGTCGTGGATGCCCAGCGTGCCGGAGCGGCGATTGAGCAGCAGCAGCGTCTTTCCGTCGGGCGCCGGGCGGACCAGGACGGGTTCGCCGGTGACGCGCACGCGGGAGGTGATTTGACGCGTGGCGCAATCGATCACGAGCAAGGTTTCGCCGCCGGCCGCGGTGACATAGGCGCGCGCGCCGTCGGCGGAAAAGGCCAGGGCATAGGGGGAAGCGCCGACGGGAATGCGCGCGGCGATTTGATTTGTTTTGGCGTCGAGTATCCAGACGTAACCGCCGGAGGTACTGACGCCCCAAACTTCCGCGCGCGTGGGATGCTCGACCATTCCGGAAATCTGCGGGCCGACGGCCACGCGGGTTTCCACGCGCAGGCGCACCAGGTCCATCACGGTGACGCTGCCGTCGTCGGTGGAGACGTAGGCGTTCAGGCGCAGGCCGGGGCGGAGGAAGGAGGGGCGGTGCTCGCGCAGGAGCACGACGAATCCAGTGACGAGCAGGATGGTGAGGAGAAAATAGACGCGAAAGTGATGATGGCGCTTCATAGAGAACTCAAATTGTCGCATGGTGCGGCGGGGGAAGGCCAGAAGAGGGAGGTAATGAATCGGAGAGAAGAATCGGAAGGAGGCCCGGGGGCAGCATTGCCGGTGAAGCACGCGAGGAGGGAATTCATACCACGGAAAGCGCCCGCAAGCGCATCATAATCGTACGGGCACGCAAATCCTTCGAGGTGACCTTTGAGAATAATCGAGCGGAATTATAACGGTCTTCGGCGCATGAGCAAGGCGGGAGTTGCGGCGTTCTTACTGGCGGGCATTGCGGCAGTTGCGCCCGCGGCGCCGGGGCAGGTATTGAAAGGGTCGGCGCCGCAGCCCTTGGAGCGTTCCGGAGCGGCACGCGAGATACCGGCGCCGATGACGGCCCGGTATCAGAAAACGAAAGGGATGCTGCAGCCTTCGGTTCGGGCGTGGGTTGAGCAGCAGGGACGCAGCGAGGGGCAGAAGGCCGCGCCGGATGTCGCGGGAGTGGAGGCGGCGGTGCGGGCGCGCTTTGGGAGTTGCGCGGGCCAGACTGGCGGCGCGCCGGGCGCGCGGGTGAATGCGGTCGCGGTGGGGGCGGGAGCCTCGGCGGCACGGGGAACTCAGGCGGGGGCGTGCCTGGGCGAAGCGGACATCGAGGAGCTGGCCTTTCTGGTTATGATGGAGGCTTCGCAGGATGCGGACCGGGATCTCCGGCAAATCATGGCGGAAGTGAAGGCCAAGAACGAAGCACGGAACGCGGAGCGAGAGGCGCTGAGGAAGATGCGCGTGCGCATCAATGATCTGGAGAGCAAGCTCATCGCGGGTGGTTTCACCAGGAGCAAGGGCGCGGCGAATGCTCCCTGCAACATCCCCGAGTGCGACTCCGTGATCGAGGTTGCGGGGCAACTGACCACCATGACGGCGCAGGGCAAGCGCCCTCTGCGCTACAACGCGTCCGGAAAGTTGAGCGCGGCCCAGGTGCAGCAGTTGGTGGACAAAATGAAGAATGACCTGGACAGCATGAGCGAAATGGGGGAGACGGAATCGCTGCGGTTGCAGATGGACATGGACCGGATGTCGAAGTTGATGTCGACGTTATCCAATCTACTGAAGAAGATGAGCGATACGTCCAGCGGGATTGTGCAGAATCTGAAATAGGAATTCCGATGGAAGGGAATTGGCGGAGGCCTCTTTCCTTGCGCTGCGACAATGGGCGGCGCCTGTTCCTGCGTACCAGGAGGACCGCCCAAGGCCAGCTAATCGGTGAGGCACGCGTGCCGAACTTTCCGTTTTCGATTCGCGGGAAGCGCAGGCATGCTGTCTGCACGGCAGTTTACTTAAAGATGGCAACAGTAGTGTCCGGTTAAAAGTCGAATAAAATCAATTGGTTACCGTCCGGCGATGAAACCGCCGTCTCGGTATCGCCCTGCAAGGCGCATGAAATATGGGTTTTCTCGAAAACCGAGACCGACAGAAT
>Ga0315281_10005541_pt1 | contig 18053 bp, 17 predicted proteins | sample YL17G07_0_MG_FD_204540 | JGI IMG/M metagenome (GOLD analysis project Ga0315281, IMG submission 204540) | Sediment microbial communities from Yellowstone Lake, YNP, Wyoming, USA - YL17G07_0 | ecosystem: Environmental > Aquatic > Freshwater > Lake > Sediment | place: USA: Wyoming | collected...
CCTCGAACATCGCATGGTCCGGCCGGACGGCGCGGTGGTGGTGGTCCGCGCCACGGCCGAGTTGGAGCCCGCGGCTGACGGCCAGTCACCGCGCGTACTGGGCACCGTGCTCGACATCACGGAAATCAGGCGCGCGCAGGAACTCGCACAAGAGACGGCGGACTCCCTGCACGAAGCCCAGCGCATCGCGCACATCGGCAACTGGACACTCGACCTCCGGACGAACGTGCTCACCTGGTCCGACGAGATCTACCGTATCTTCGAAATCGACGCCACGCAGTTCGGGGAGTCGTACGAGGCTTTCCTCGACGCCATCCATCCCGAGGACCGAGAGATGGTCAACGCGGTCTACACGCGCTCGGTCGAGACCCGCCAGCCGTACGACGTCGTCCATCGACTCCTGATGGCCGACGGACGCGTCAAACACGTTCACGAACGGTCCGAGACTTACTACGGGCCGGACGGATTACCTCTCCGCTCGCTGGGCACCGTTCAGGACATCACCGATCGCGTTCTGGCAGAACAGGCGGTTCAGCAGCTCAACGTCGAACTGGAGGCACGGGTCGCCGCCCGGACGCGCGAGCTGGAGAGCGCCAACCACGAACTCGAAGCCTTCAGCTATTCGGTGTCGCACGATCTGCGCGCCCCGCTGCGCGCGCTCGACGGCTTCAGCCAGGCGCTCGAAGACGAGTATGCGCAGCGGCTCGACGATGCCGGCTTGCGCTATCTCGCGCGCATCCGCGCCGGCGCGAACCGGATGGGCACGCTCATCGACGAGATGCTGCGGCTGTCGCGCATTACCCGGGAACCGCTGCGCACAGCGCGCCTGGATCTGAGCGAACTCGCGCACGCGGTCGCGACCGATCTGCGTGCCACCGAGCCGGCCCGTGCGGTCACCATCACCATCGAACCCGGGCTGAACGTGTCCGGGGACAGCACGCTGCTGCAAGCCGTCCTGATGAACCTGATGGGCAACGCGTGGAAGTTCACGCGCCACCAGCCCCAGCCGCGCATTGAAGTAGGGCGCACTGTGACGTGGCGGCCCCCCGCGTTCTACGTGCGCGACAACGGCGCCGGCTTCGACATGGAGTACGTCGACAAGCTGTTCGGCGCGTTCCAGCGGCTGCACACTCCTGACGAGTTCGAAGGCAACGGCATCGGTCTCGCGACGGTCCAGCGCATCATCGGCCGGCACGGCGGGCGCGTCTGGGCGGAGGGCGCCGTGGGCCAGGGCGCGACGTTCTACTTCACGGTGCCCGATTCCGATGAGGGCCCGCGATGACCGGCGCCGTGGCGCTGCCGCTGCCGCCGCGGGGGAATCGGCCGGCGCACGCCCAGACCTACGCGACGGCTGTGGCATTTGCGCTGGCGACCGCGCTCTTGGTGACCGCCGACGTGGCATCCTGGCTCAACGCCTCGCACATGGCCGACGTGATCGAAAGCGTCGAGCGCACGCAGGACGTGCTGGAGCACCTCGAAGGCGCGGCGGCGGCCGTCAACTTAATCGTGGCCGCGACGCGCGGCTTCGTGGCAGCGGGGACCGAGGCGCTGCTGCTGCCCGCGACCCGCGGGCGCGTGAAGGCCATGGAGGATCTGAGCGCCGCCGAGCGCCTGCTCGCAGGGGACCCGGCGCAGCAGGCGCGGCTCGCCGCCCTTCGCGCCAGAGTCCAGTACCGCATCGACATGGCCGACGGGCTCGTGCAGACGCGCCGGGACCGGGGCCTGGCCCCGGCGGCCGACGCCATCAGCCATCTCAATGGCGAAGGCGTTGTCGAAGACATTCGGGCGCGCGTGCTGGAGATGCAAGCCGTGGAACGCGACCGGCTGGCGCGACGACGCAGCGAGGTCGCCGCGAGCCGCTCGCGCGTGTTCGCCGCCATGGCCATCACCGGCGTCATGAGCACCGGCGTGCTGGTCGCCGTGTTCGTCGGGCTCAGACGCCAAGTCGTCCAGCGGCAGATCGTCGAGGAACGATTGCGGCAGCTCAACGCCGATCTCGACCGCAAGGTGACCGAGCGCACGGCGCAACTCGAGGCGACCAACCAGGAACTCGAAGCCTTCAGCTATTCGGTGTCGCACGACCTGCGCGCGCCGCTGCGCGCGATCGACGGCTTCAGCCACGCGCTCGCGGAGGAGTACGCCGAACAGCTCCGGGGCGACGGCCGGCGGTACCTCGCGCGCATCCGCGCCGGCGTCGGGCGGATGGGGACGCTCATCGACGACCTGCTCCGTCTGTCGCGCATCACGCGCGAGCCGATGCGATCGGAGCGTGTGGATCTGAGCGCGCTCGCGCGGCAGATCGTGGCCGATCTGAAGGCGGCGGATCCGTCCCGGCAGGTGGGCGTCGCTATCGCACCGAGGCTGGTCGCCAGGGGCGACGGGCATCTGTTGCGGGCCGCCCTGACGAACCTGCTGGGCAACGCCTGGAAGTTCACGCGCCACCAGCCGTCGGCCGCCGTCGAAGTCGGCAGCCGTGACGCGGAAGGCGAGCGGATCTTCTACGTCCGGGACAACGGCGTTGGCTTCGACATGGCCCACGCCGGCCAGCTGTTCAGAGCCTTTCAGCGGCTGCACGGCGTGCACGAATTCGAAGGCAACGGTGTCGGCCTCGCGACCGTCCAGCGCATCATCGGCCGGCACGGCGGGCGCGTCTGGGCGGAGGGCGCCGTGGGCCAGGGCGCCACGTTTCATTTCACAGTGCCGGTTTCTGACGAAGGAGAATGATGAAAGTGACGACGGTCTTGCTGGTCGAGGACAATCCCGACGATGTCGATCTGACGCTTCGCGCGTTCAAGCGCAACGACTTCGCGAACGAGATCGTCGTGGCGCGCGACGGCATCGAGGCCCTCGACTATCTGCTGGGCACGGGTCCGCACGTGGGTGCGCGCCCCGACCTGCCCGCGGTCGTGCTGCTCGACCTGAAGCTGCCGAAGATCGACGGTCTGGAGGTGCTCAGGCGCGTGCGCGCCGACGCGCGCGCGCGGCTGACGCCGATCGTCCTGCTCACCTCGTCCGGCGAGGAGCGCGACGTCGTCGCGGGCTACTCGCTCGGCGCCAACAGCTACATCCGCAAGCCGGTCACGTTCGAGCGGTTCGTCGAAGCGGTCCGCACGCTGAGCACGTACTGGCTGCTGCTCAACGAGCGTCCGCCCGCGCCGCCGGACTCCCGCGGGGCGCGAGGCTAGGATGCCGACGCCGATTCGCGTCCTGCTGATCGAGGACAGCGACGACGACGCCGATCTGGTCGTGCGTCACATCGCGCGCGGGGGGTACGCGCCAGAGGTCCACCGCGTGGAGCACGAAGCCGCTCTGCGCCAGGCGCTCGCGCAGGCGGAGGCGTGGGACGTCGTCATCGCCGACTACCGGCTCCCGCAGTTCGACGCGATGGCCGCGCTGGGCGTGCTGCGCGAGACCGGGCTCGACCTGCCGTTCATCATCGTCTCCGGCACGATCGGCGAGGAGACGGCCGTGGCGGCGATGAAAGCCGGCGCGCACGACTACGTGATGAAGGACCGGCTGGCGCGCCTCGTGCCGGTCGTGGAGCGCGAGATCCGCGAGCACGCCAACCGGCGCGAACGCCGCGCCAGCGAAGAGGCGCTGAAGTCGGCGCAGGAACAGCTCCGCCAGGCGCAGAAGATGGAAGCCATCGGACGCCTGGCGGGCGGCGTGGCCCACGACTTCAACAACCTGCTGACCGTGATCAGCGGGTACAGCGAGCACATGCTCGAGCGTCTGGCTCACGACAGCCCGCTGCGCGCCGGCGCCGACGCCATCGACAAGGCCGCCCGGCGCGGCGCGACGCTCACCCGCCACCTGCTGGCGTTCTCGAGGCAGCAGATCCTCGAGCCCGTCGTGCTCGACGTGAACGACGTGGTGGCCGGCGTCGAATCGCTGCTGCGCCGCGTGATCGGCGAGGACATCACGCTCCGCATCGAGTGCCCTCGCGACCTGTGGCGGACCCGGGCCGACCCCGGGCAGATCGAGCAGATCCTCATGAACCTCGCCGTGAATGCCAGGGATGCGATGCCGGATGGCGGCAGCCTCACCATCGCGACCGGCGGCGTCCACGTCACCGAGGCGGGCGGGCTGGAGTTCCCCTCCGGCGAGTACGTGATGCTGTCGGTCAGCGACAGCGGCCACGGGATCGCCCCGGAGATTCTGCCCAAGATCTTCGAGCCGTTCTTCACCACCAAGGCCGTCGGCAAGGGCACCGGCCTCGGGCTGTCGATGGTCTACGGCGTCGTGAACCAGAGTGGCGGCCACATCACCGTGTCGAGTGAACCCGGCCGCGGCACGACGTTTACAATCCTGTTGCCGCGCGTGTACGAAACGCCGGACACCGTCGCGCCGGGCCACATGCCGCTCGTGGCGCCCGCGGGCGACGAGACGGTCCTCGTCGTCGAAGATCAGGATGACGTCCGGGAGTTCATTCGCGAGACGCTGGTCGGCCGGGGGTACCGGGTGCTGGAGGCGTGCAACGGTCAGGTGGCGCTGGCCGCGTACGAGTCGGGGTACGAGCAGGTGCAACTGCTGCTGACCGACACGGTGATGCCGATCATCGGAGGGCCGGAGCTGGCGCGCCGCCTGGCACTAGTGCGCCCGGACCTGAAGGTGCTGTTCGTGTCCGGCTACGTCGATCCGGTGGCGCTCGAGGAGGGCCTGGCCCGAGCCGGCACCGCGTTTCTCGCGAAACCGTTCAGCGGGCACGCCCTCGCCTCGGCCGTGCGCGACCTGCTGGATCGCGCGACGACGTAAACGGCGCGCCCGCGTACCGTTTCGGCGCGCCGCGATGTCAGGCGAGCACGCGCGCCCATCGCAAGGCATCCGTATACGCGGTCCGTAGCGTTTCGGTCTTGACACCCAGGGCCTGCGCGCCCTGCGCCGCTTCGTCCCACGCCCCCTGCGCGTACGCGATGACGGTGTCCAGTACGGCCCGGGCGCGATTCCGCTCGCCGAGCAGGGCGCGCCGAACGTGCGGTCCGAGCGGCAGGTCGCCGAGCGCCGCCGGCATGGGCTGCCCGAGCATGACGTCGAGGAGCGAGCACAGACCGAGGAGGAAGTACTCGGACGCTTCCTCGCGGGGCATCAGCCGGGAGGCGACCAGTTCGCAGCACCGCGCCCGCAGAATGCCGGTGGTCACCAGTTCCGGGCCGCCACCGCTCAGCCCGGCCAGGGCCCAGACCGAGGCCCACTTCCGGACCTGATCGACACCGAGGATGACCAACGCCTGCCGAATCGACTGCACCTCGCACCGCAGGCCCAGCGCCGCCGACTGGACGCACCGCAGCACCCGCACGCTGAGCGACGCGTCGTGCTTGATGAGATCTTCCAGCTGGTGCAGAGACACGTGGGGGCCGTTCACTTCGGCGAGCAGACGGGCGTACGCGAGACGCTGCATGGGCAGGGGCTCCATGGCCAGGGTGGCCGGCCGGCAGAAGTAGTAGCCTTGAAACAGCGTGCAGCCCGCCGTCCGCGCGGCGGCGAACATCTGTGCGGTTTCGACCTTTTCCGCGATGAGGCGCACGCCACGCGGCATCGCCTCCTGGATTGCGCGACAGTCGGCGCCCGACGTCGTCAAGACATCGACCTTCACGAACCGAACGAACGGGAGCAGGGCCTTTGCGCCGGTGTCGAACGTGAAATCATCCAGGGCGAGCCAGTATCCGTCGTCGCGTAGTTTCCGGCAGGTCCGGATGATCTCAGCGTCGATCGCGATGTCCTCGAGCAGCTCGATCACCACGCCCGCGGCCGGCAGCAGCGTCGCGACGTCACTGAGCAGCAGATGACGCGTCAGGTTGATGAACGCGCGCCGGCCGCCGGTGAGCAGGTCGAGTCCCAGTGTCAGCACGGCGTCGTTCAGGACACGGGCGGCCACGCAGTCTCCTGAATCGTGACAGGCCGTGTGGTCCGCCGCCGCGCGGTACAGCAGCTCGTACCCGAACACCTGGCCCGCGGCGTCCAGAATCGGCTGCCGAGCCACGAAGGCGCCGGCTCTCGGGTCGACAGTAGGATCCACGGGTCACTGACGGGTAAACAATGTCGGGCTGTCCCGTCAATCGACCGATCCGTCGCTCTCCTTGAGGGTGGCCGCCGCGGGATCGCCCCCTCACTGAGACGCCGGGGTTTCGATCGGCCCGTATGACTTTTGCAGCAGGGCGCTCATGCGAGTCCACGCGTCTTCCTCGCGTGGAAACCCGGTGAGGACCCGGACGGGTTGACTCGATTCGGCGTCTTCATACGCTGCGGCGTGGTAATTGTCGTGCGCCACTTTCTTGACTTCGACCTCGAAATGCCTGACGCCGAACCGGTGCCTGTGGCGGTCCATGGTGTCTCCCTGCGTGAGTCGGCTCAGCGCGCCTCCGTTCCCGGCGCAGTCTCGGCGGGTGGGGCCGGCTTGACGATCACGATGTCGACACGCCGGTTTCTGGCGCGATTCTCCGGCGACGCGTTCGGCACGTGTGGATGGAACTCGGCGTAGCCGGCCGCTGATAGACGTTCCGGCTGGATCGCGGAGTGCTCGAGCAGGTAGGCGATGACGCGCGTGGCGCGCGCGGTCGACAGCTCCCAGTTCGAGGCGAACCGCGCCGTGCGGATCGGGACGTCGTCGGTGTGGCCTTCGATCAGCACGTGGTTGCCGACTTCCATCAGCGCCGCGCTCAGATCGCCGAGCAGCGCCTGCGCGGGTTCGGAGAGGTCGGTGCTGCCGGCCGAGAACGATCCGCTCTCCCGAATGGAGATGACGAGCCCGCGCGGATCGCGTTCGATTTCCACCTGGTGTTCGCTGATGGCCTTGGCCAGCCGCGCGGTCAACCGCTTCTCGAGATCGCCGAGTCCGATCTGATCGGTGGGACCGTTGCCCTTGGACGCGTCGGCCGCAGCCTTCCCTACGCGCTGCAGCACCTGCGCGCTGGCGGCGGCCTTCGGATCGAACGCGACCTGCATCGATTCCACCATCGAGCTGAGCTTCTTCGCATCGACCGTCGAGATGGCGTACAGGGTGGTGAAGAACGCGAACATCAGCGTCATGAAGTCGGCGTACGACACCAGCCAGCGTTCGTGATTCGCGTGTTCCTCTGCCCGCGGCCGCTTCTGGCGGCGCGGCGGCACCTGGCCGGTGCGATCGGAGGTGGACATATCAGGCGGCCCGCGGACGCTTGGCGGGTTCCTGGTCGGCTTGCGCGGCGTAGCCGCGTAGCTTCTCCTGTATGATCTGCAGGTTCAGGCCTTCCTGAATGGCCAGCACGCCTTCGAGCATCAGTTCGCGTCGCCTGCCCTCGTGCCGGGCCTTCATCTTGAGCTTGGTGGCCGCCGGCAGAAAGATCAGGTTGGCCGAGCCGACGCCGTAGACAGTGGCCACGAAGGCGACGGCGATGCCGGCCCCGAGCTTGCTCGGATCCGCCATGTTCTGCATGATCTGGATGAGTCCAAGGACCGCGCCGAGAATGCCGACCGTCGGCGCGTAGCCGCCCGCCGCTTCGTACACTTTGGCGGGGATCTCGTCGTGCTCTTCACGGCGCTGATTCTCCGTTTCGAGCATCTCGCGCATCGTGTGCGGGCTGGCGCCATCGACCACGGCGCTGAGCGCCTTGCGCAGGAACGGGTCGTCCACCGTCGGCAGGAGATCTTCGAGCGACAGAATGCCGCCGCTGCGGGCCTTCGTCGCGAACTGCATGACCGTCTCGATCGTCCGGGCGGGCGGCTCCCCATCCCAGAGGAAGACGGTCTTCAGGGCGAACGCCGCCTGCTTGACGTCGTTCATCGAGAAGCTGAGCAGCACCGCCCCGAGCGTCCCGCCAAAGACGATGAGCGCAGCGGTGAACTGCATGATCGACTTGATCGACCCGCCTTCAATGGCCTGGCCCAGCAGAATGAGCCCGATGGACACAGGGACGCCGGCCACCGAGGTGAAATCAATCCGAATGCGCCGACCTTTCATGACCGGGACCAGCCGACAAGCTTCTGTTTGAAGTCGATGATGCGCTGAACCATGTCTTCAGGGGTGTCGCGGACGAGCAGGGTGGCCCCGTTAATGAGGGAGACCGTAGTGTCCGGCGTCTGCTGAATCGTCTCGATGAGCTCGTGGTTCAGCAGGACTCGGACGCCGTCAAGGCGCGTGACTGTAATCATCCAGAGGTGCGTCGCTCTGACTAATCGGCAGCGCCCAACGGACCTTGAATCGGTACGACCCGATCGTCCATGAGTGGTTACGCCCGGCGAGGTTACGCAGCGCGTCCTTCGCATCGACGGTGGAGACTGCCGATCCACGGGATCGCGAAGACGCGTCGCGCGTCGTGTAAATCGTCGATGGAGCAGCAGCTGCCGAACGAGGCCCGGCCATCAGCTCCAGACGCGTCGTACAGCTGCATGGACAGACCGATGACCTCGTGACCCTGCGTGGTTCCTTTCTTAAGCTGTTTGAACCTTTCTGGTCAATCCGCGCAGTTTTTCCACAAGGCGGGGAAGGATCTCAATGACCCGGTCGACTTCTTCCTGGTTCGAGAACATCCCCAGGCTGAACCGCAGCGAGTTCTGCGTGCGGTGGGCGGGAAGGCCCATCGCTTTCAGCACGTGCGACGGTTCGAGCGTGCCCGAGGAGCACGCCGAGCCCGTCGACACCGCCACGCCCTCGAGATCGAGCGCGATGAGCAGGCTCTCCGCCTCGACGTGATCGAAGCTGAGGTTCGTCGTGTTGGGCACGCGCGACCCGGGCGCTCCGTTGACGGCCGTTCCGGGCACGGCCCGGAGAATACCGGCTTCCAGGCGATCGCGCAGCGCCCCGACGCGCGGCGCCTCGCCCGCCATCTTCGCCGCGGCCAATTCCGCCGCCACGCCGAGTCCTGCCAGCGCCGGGACGTTCTCCGTGCCCGCGCGCCGATTGCGTTCGTGTTTGCCGCCCGTGATGAAGGGCTGCATCCGCGTGCCGCGTTTGATCCACAGCGCGCCGGCGCCCTTGGGGCCGTTGAATTTGTGCGCCGAGATCGACAGCAGGTCGACGCCGAGCGCGCGGACGTCCACCAGGATCTTGCCCGCCGACTGCACGGCGTCGGTGTGCATCAGCGCGCCGTGCGCGTGCGCGATCGCCGCCAGCTCGGCGACGGGCTGGATCGTGCCGATCTCGTTGTTCGCGTGCATCACCGACACGATCGCCGTGTCGTCCGTGATCACCTCGCGGAGCCGATCCGGCGCGACGACCCCGGATTCGTCCATGGTGAGCAACGTCGTCCGCCAGCCGCGGCGGGCGAGGGCCTTCAGCGTGTTGAGGATCGCTTCGTGTTCGATGGCGCTCGCGATCAAATGCCGCCGCCCGGCGGCCTCGAGCGCCTCGGCCGCGCCGCGGATCGCGAAGTTGTCCGCTTCCGTGCCGCTGCCGGTGAACACGACTTCAGAGGGATCGCCATGAATCAACGCCGCGAGCGCCGACCGGGCATCGTCGACGACCGTCTTGGCCTGCTGACCGAAGGCGTGAACGCTCGACGCGTTGCCGAACACATCGCGCGTGATGCGGACCACGGCGTCGACCACGGCCGGCGCCGGCGGCGTGGTGGCGTTGTAGTCAAAGTAGATACGCGTCATGGAAGTTCCGATTCTACCACTCCCGTTAACTATTGATAGCAAAGGGGCTAGACAACGTTTTAGGCGCCGCCATATACTCGCGGGTAGTTCGACCGATAACCACCACGACAGCGCCGAGACGCCTGGGAAAGCGGATGGGCGGAGGATGACATGTGGAAACGCGATGAAGCGGTCCGACCGGTAACTGGGCAACCCATGGCGGCACCGACACCGTCCGCGCCGAGTCAGGCGGCAGCGCCTGGTTCACGCTCAGAAACGAGCCAGCAAATGGAGAAGGACATCGTGAATATCGGCAAGTCAGTGGTGATCAAGGGCGAGCTGAACGGCAGCGAGGATCTCACCATCGAAGGCCACGTCGAAGGCACCATTCAGCTCAAGGAACACGTGCTGACGATCGGCCCCAACGGGCGCATCAAGGCGCAGGTGTTCGCGAAGAGCGTCATCGTGCTCGGCGAAGTGACCGGCAACGTGACGGCGAGCGACAAGGTCGACATTCGCGACAACGGGTCCGTCGACGGCGACATCGTCGCGCCGCGCGTCGCGATCGCCGAGGGCGCGCATTTCCGCGGCAGCGTGGACATGCAGCGCAAGGGCGTCGCGCCGCAGGCGCAGGCCGCCAAGCCGGCTCAGGCGCAGGCCCAGGCACCCGCCGCCGTGCCGCAACCCCAGGCGCAGCAGGCGCCCGTGCAGGCGCCCGGCGCGCCTCAGCGCGTCGGCGCGTAAGGCCCGTTGGGTCTGCTCGATCGCATCACGCCGCGCCGAAGTGAGCCCGACGCCTATCCAGGGGCGTCGGCCGCGCTCGACGATGCGGTGTTCACGACCAAGGCGCTCCGCAAGTTCCTGACCTGCCTCACGTCTCGGGAATCACCGGTGCTGCTCGATCTGGGACCGGTGGTGGGCACCAATGTCAGTTACTTCGGCGAACAGTTTGGCTGCAAGATCTTCATCGAGGACGTCTTTGCCGATCTGAACCGGCACGTCCGGGAAGGCCGGCTCGAGGCGTTGCCCGAGTTCCTGCGCAAACGCTTTCCACAACCGGGCGGATCGGTCGACGGGATTCTGTGCTGGGATCTGATCGACTACCTCAATCGTCCCGCCGCGCAGGAGCTCGCGAAGGAGCTGAGCCGCGTCCTGCGGCCCGACGGAGCCCTGCTGGGCTTCTTCGGCACCGCGCAACCCCGCGATATGCACTACACGAAGTTCGTCATCGTGGACGACGTCAACCTCAAGCACCGGCCGTATCCGGCGGCGCAGGGCCGCCAGGCGATTCTGCTCAACCGCGACATCATCAAGCTCTTCCCGGACCTGCGCGTGTCTGATTCCTATCTTCTGCAGAACAATCTCAGAGAGATCCTTTTCCGTAAGCCCGCGTAATAAGCTAGGGGCATGGCCAGGCCGGTCATCGCCCTGCTCACCGATTTCGGCACTCTCGATCACTACGCTGGCGCGATGAAGGGCGTGGCGCTGGGCATCTGCCCGGACGTGACGCTCGTGGATATCTCGCACGACATCCCGGCGCACGACGTGCTCGCGGGCGCGCTCGAGCTGGCGGCCGCCTATCGGTATTTTCCCGCCGGGACCGTCTTTCTCGTCGTGGTCGATCCGGGCGTCGGGTCGGCGCGCCACGGCATCGCCGCCGAGGCCGGCGACTTCAGGTTCGTCGCGCCGGACAACGGCGTGCTGACGGCCGTCCTCGACGAGCACCCGCGCCGGCGCGTGGTCGAGCTGACCGAGCGCCGTTACGCGCGGCCGACGGTGAGCCGCACGTTCGAGGGACGGGATCGATTCGCGCCGGCCGCGGCGTGGCTCGCGAAAGGGATCGAACTGACGGCGTTGGGCCGGCCCGTGACGGACATTCAGCGCCTCTCGATCCCGCAGCTGCAGGTGCAGGCCGGCCGGATCGACGGGGAAGTCCTGCGGGTCGATCGGTTCGGCAATCTGATCACGAACATCGATCGAAAAACGTTCGACAAGCTCTCCGGCGTGCCGGACGTCCCGATCGAGGTCCATATCGGCGGGCGCCAGGTCTCGAAAGTGGTCTCGACGTACGCGGACGTCGCGCCCGGCGAGGTCTGCGCCCTCTTCGGCAGCACCGATCATCTGGAGATCGCGGCCAACGGTGCGAGCGCGGCCGCGGCACTCGTGCTGGGGCGCGGCGCGCCCGTGCACGTCGCACGCCGCGCATGATACGATTCCGGTTCCATCATCATGATTGATTTCACTCTCTCCGACGAACAGCGGCTGCTCGCGCAGACCGTACGCGACTGGGGCGCGCGCGAAGTCGCCCCCTTCATCCGGGAGAACGATCGGAAGCATCATTTCGATCGCGACCGGATTCTGGGCGGCATGGCGAAGCTCGGCCTGCTCGGCATTTCGGTGCCGCAGGAATACGGCGGCGCCGGGATGGACTACCTCTGCCTCGGCCTGGCGAGCGAGGAGCTCGAGTACGTCGACACGTCGCTGCGCGTGATCATGTCGGTCCACGTGGGGCTGAGCTGCCTCTCGCTGCTCAGTTGGGGCACCGAGGATCAGAAGCAGCGGTATCTCGTCCCGCAGGCGCAGGGCACGAAGATCGCGGGCTACGGCCTGACCGAACCCGGCGCCGGCAGCGACGCGCGCGCGATTCAGACGACGGCCACGAAGAAGGGCGACCGCTACGTGCTCAACGGCGAGAAGAGCTGGATCTCGCTCGCGGATGTCGCGGACAACTTCGTCGTCATCGCCTGGACCGACGCCGAGAAGAAGAAGCAGCGCGACCCGTCGGGCCTGACGGCCTTCATCGTGGAGCGCGGGTTCAAGGGCTTCTCGAGCGGTCCGATGAAAGAGAAGTGGGGCATCCTCGCGGGCAACACCGGGTTCTTCAAGATGGACGACGTCGAAGTGCCCGACGCCAACGTCCTCGGGAACGTCGGCGAGGGTTTCAAGATCGCGATGTTCGCGCTCGACCAGGGCCGCTACACCGTGGCGGCCGGCGCGACCGGACTGATTCGCGCGTGCCGCGACGCGAGCGTGGCGTACGCGAAGCAGCGCAAGACGTTCGGCGTTGAAATCGGACAGCATCAGCTGGTCAAGGAAATGATCGCGGGCATGGAGTCGGACTATCAATCCGCGCGGCTGCTCTGGCTGCGGTCGGGGTGGATGAAGAATCAGGGCACGCGCAACACGCGGGAGACCGGGCTGGCCAAGTGGTTCGCGACGGTGGCGTCCGAGCGCGCGGCGAGCGATGCCGTGCAGATCCACGGCGCCAACGGCTACTCGGACGAGTACCCGGTCGGACGCTTCTACCGCAACTGCAAGGCTGCAGTCATTTACGAGGGCACGCGCGAAATTCACAAGGTCATGCAAGCCGACTACCTGCTCGGGTACCGTACGGACAGGCCGACACGCTGTGAGTTGCCCCCTTACACTGAAAGTGTGAAGCCGTAATGGACTCAGATCTCTCTCTGGAGTTTCTTCGCGTCGTCGAACAGGCGGCCATCGCCTGTGCCCGGACGATGGGGCAGGGTGATCGGCATCATTCCGATCAGGTCGCCGTCGAGGCGATGCGCGCCGTGATGGACACGGTGGCGATCGACGGCACGATCGTGATCGGCGAGGGCGAGCGCGACGAAGCGCCGATGCTGTTCATCGGTGAAAAAGTCGGGATGCTGCACGCCACGCACGTCAAGGGACCGAGGCCCGTGCATTTCGACGAGGTCGACATCGCGGTCGATCCGCTCGAGGGCACGAATCTGTGCGCGACCGGCGCGGCCAATGCGATCGCGGTGCTGGCGGCGTCGAACAAGGGCGGCCTCCTCCACGCGCCGGACCTGTACATGGAGAAGCTGGTCGTGGGCCCCAGCTCGAAGGACCACGTCAGCCTCGACGCGCCCGTGCACGAGAATCTGAAGGCGATCGCGAAATGCCTCGAGCGCGCGGTCGAAGACCTCGTCGTCGTCGTGCTCGACCGGGAGCGCCATGCACAACTGATTCAGGATATCCGGGCGACCGGCGCCCGCATCAAGTTGATCGGCGACGGCGATCTCTCCGCGGGCATTTCCGCGGCTGTCGTGGGCACCGGCGTGCACGCCGTGATGGGCACGGGAGGCGCCCCTGAAGGCGTGCTGACCGCGGCCGCCATGCGCTGCCTCAACGGCGAAATCTTCGCCCGCCTCGTCGTCAGCAAGCCCGAGCACGAAGACCGGTGTCGCGCGATGGGGATCACGGATTTCAGGAAAGTGTACCGGTCGGCGGATCTTGCGCCGGGCGATCAGATCATCTTCGCCGCGACCGGCGTCACCGACGGATCGCTGATGAAGGGCGTCCGGTTCTTCGGCGACGGGACGCGCACGAGCTCCGTGATCATGCAGAACGACCCGCATCTCATCCGGTTCATCGACAGCATCCACGTGACCCCGGCGGCCGACGTCAAGATTCAGTTCTGACGTGACCTGGCGGCGGAACGTCTATGCCATAACGGCGGCCTCTTTTCTCGGGTACACCGGCTTCACGCTCGTGATGCCGTTTCTCCCGCTCTTCATCGGCCAGCTCGGCGTCACCGACATCGGCCAGGTCGCGATGTGGACCGGCGTCAGCCTCGGCGTCACGCCGGGATTGACCGCGATTCTGGCGCCCGCGTGGGGCCGGCTCGGCGATCGGTACGGCCGCAAGATCATGGTCGAGCGATCGCTCATCAGCTTCGTCGTGCTCATGGGGGCCATGGCGTTCGTCACGCGTCCGTGGCACGTGCTCGCGCTGCGCATCGTGCAGGGGTTGTTCGCGGGCTACGGATCGCTCTCGGTCGCCATGGCCGCGGAATCCGCGCCGCGCGATCGCATGCCGCAGGCGATCGGCCTCGTGCAGACGGCCCAGCGGCTGGGTCCCGGCGTCGGGCCCGTCATTGGCGGCGCGCTGGCCGGGCTCGTCGGCCTCCGGCGCGCCTTTATCGGCACCGCGCTCTTCTACGCGGTCGGGCTCGTCGTGGTCTTCTGGTTCTACGACGAGCGGGCGATTGACGCCCAGCGGCGGGCCAGTCCCGCCGTGGCGGAGAGCGGCCGCGTCACGTTCCGAAGCGTGCTGACGTTTCAGAACTTCGTCCTCATGATGGCGGTGATCTTCGGGCTGCAGTTCGTCGATCGCAGCTTCGGCCCCGTGCTGCCGCTCTACGTGGAACAGATCGGCGTGGCCCACGGCAACGTGGCGGTGGTATCCGGCGTGCTGTTCTCGATCATGGCCGCGACCGGCGCGCTGGGCCATCATTTCTGCGGGCGCCTCCTGCAGCGGTACCCCGCGCGCCTCGTGATCGCCGGCGGCGCTGCCGCGGCGGCGCTGGGGTCGGGGCTGCTGGGCGCGGGCGGCTTCTGGGTGCTGGTCGTCGCGTCGGCGATCCTGGGCATCGGCATCGGCGCGGCCATGACGGCCGCCTACAGCGCGGCCGGCAGCGTGATTCCCGTCGGCGCGCACGGCGCGGGCTTCGGCGTCTTGACGAGCGCGTCGCTCGTCGGGATGGCCAGCAGCCCGTTCATCGCCGGCGTGCTCGGTGGCGCGTCGATTCGCGCCGTGTTCTTCGTCGACCTGGCGATCATGGCGGCGCTCGCCGCGCTGGTCTACAAGACGATGGAGCCGGGCGAACGCCAGCAGGGATAATGACGTCAGCCATGCGCCGAGTATTCGTCGATCCGGGCGCACCGCAGCGCGATGCGATTCAGGAGGCCGCGACGTGGATCCGCCGCGGCGGCGTGATCGCGCTGCCCACCGATACGCTGTACGGCCTCGCCGCCGATCCGTTTCTGGCGGATGCCGTCGCGCGCGTGTACGGCGTGAAGGGCCGCGATGCCGATCGCGCGTTGCCCCTCCTGGCCGCGGACGCGGCGCAGGTGACCGCGCATCTGGGTCCGCTGTCGTCCTCTGCGGCCGCGCTCGCCGCGCGGTTCTGGCCGGGCCCGCTCACGTTGCTCGTGCCCGCGGCGCCGAGGCTGGCGCCCGGGGTGACCGGCGGCACCGGCGCGGTCGGCGTGCGCGTGCCCGCGCACGAGGTCGCGCGCGCGATCTGCGCGGCCTGCGGGCATCCGGTGACGGCGACCAGCGCGAACCGCAGCGGGGAACCGGCGACGGCCGACCCCGACGTGGTGGAACGGACGCTCGGCGATCGCCTCGATCTGCTCCTCGACGCTGGCGTGACGCCCGGCGGCCCGCCTTCGACGATTGTGGACGTGACGGCCGAACCGCGCCTGGTGCGGGCCGGCGCCATTGCCTGGGATGACGTGCTCGCATGCCTAAACAACGGACGACGGTAACGCGGCTCGAGCGGGCCGCGCTGGTCGGATTGATGGCCGGCCGCGTGCGGCGGCTCGAGGCCGAGCGCTCGATGGACGAGCTGGCCGGACTGGCCGCCGCGGCCGGCGCCGAGGTCGTCCTGCGGGTCCTGCAGGAACGGCCGAAGCCCGATCCGTCGACGTTCCTCGGCGCCGGCAAGGTGCAGACGCTCGCGGCCTCCTGCGCCGAACTGCGCGTCGACGTCGTGATCGTCGACAACGAGCTCACGCCGGCGCAGTTGCGGCAGATCGAAGCGACCGTCGGCTGCAAGATCATCGATCGCACGCAGCTCATCCTCGACATCTTCGCCAGGCGGGCGCGGACGCGTGAAGGCAAGCTGCAGGTGGAGCTCGCACAGCTGAAGTACTTGTTGCCCAGACTGGTGGGTGCAAGCACGGCGTTGTCACGGCTGGGCGGCGGCATCGGGACGCGCGGGCCGGGCGAGACGAAGCTCGAAACGGATCGCCGCCGGATTCGGACGCGGATTCACGCGGTGTCCGAGGACATCGAGCAAGTGCGCCGCCGTCGCGCGCAGCTGCGCGAGCGCCGGCACAAAGCCGCCGTGCCCACGGTCGCGCTGGTGGGGTACACCAACGCCGGCAAGACGACACTCTTCAATGTGCTGACGCGGTCGCACGCGGAGGCGTCCGACGCCTTGTTCGTCACGCTCGATCCGCTCGTGCGGCAGGTGCGTCTGCCCGACAGCCGCGAGCTCCTCGTCTCCGACACGGTCGGCTTCATCGATCGGCTGCCGCACGCGCTCGTGGCGGCGTTCCGCGCGACGCTCGAAGAGACGGCCGACGCGGATCTGGTCCTGCACGTGATCGACGCGGCGGCGAGCGATCGCGACCGGCGGATGTCCGCCGTGCACGAAGTGCTCGACGAGGTGGGCGCGACAGAGGTCCCGCTGCTCCAGGTGTATAACAAGTGCGACGCGCTGACAGCGGACGAGCGGCGGCGCCTTCAGGAGCAGGAGCCGGACGCGCTGTACATCTCGGCCCTGACCCGGCAGGGCGTCGACGAGCTGATCGAGACGGTGGCCTCCCGCCTGGAGCTCGACGTCCGTCGCGTCACGCTGACGTTCGATCCCGACTCGGCGGCGGACCGCGAGCGCATCGCGCGCGTCTACCGGCACGCGCGCGTGATCGAGCACGAGGTCCGCGACGGTCAGATTTCCATCGTTGCGGACGTCCCGCGGCGCCTGCTGGCACGGCTGGACAGCCCGTCGCGCCGCAGCTCGGAGCGCTAGGCTGCGGGCTTGCCCCGCCGAAGCTCGGAGCGCTAGGCTGCGGGCTTGCCCCGCCGAAGCTCGGAGCGCTAGGCGTGAGCGAAGGCGGGTAGTACAATTTTTCACTAATGCGCAGGATCACCGGCTTGGCCGTCTGTCTCACCGTCGCGCTGCTGATGAGCGCGTGCGCGGCGAAGAGTGTGCCCGCGCCGGCCGTGACCGCGGCGAAGTTTCCTGACTTCATCCGTCCGGCCGTGCCGGCGCGGTTCGCCGACACCCGGGTGGCGCTGGCGTTCGATCGCGGCTGGACATTCCTGCAGGCCGGCGATCTCGCCGAGGCCGAGCGCGAGTTCGCGGACGCCTTGAAGGCGGCGCCGGGGTTCTATCCCGCCGAGGCGTCGCTCGGGTACGTGGCGCTGGCGCGCAACGACGACAACGCCGCGCTGGCGCATTTCGAGCAGGCGCTCACGGCCGACGCGTCCCTTACCGACGTGAAGCGACACGTGGACGTGTTGAAGTTTCAGGTGCTGGAACGCGGCCTCTCGCGCGCGCGCGCCGCGGCGGGCGCCGGCCGGCTGGACGAGGCCATCACCGCGTACGCCGACGCGATCAGGACGTCGCCAGACAGTCCGTTCCTCTACCGCGAACTGGCCGGCGTCGAGCGGAAGAAGGGCAGCGCCGCCGCCGCGCTCGACGACTTTCGCAGGGCCGTCGCGCTGGACCCCGTCGACGCCGCGTCGATGGTCCAGATCGGGGAGATCCTCGACGAGCAGCGCGACTATGCGGGCGCGGCCAGGGCATATGCGGACGCGCTGGCGGTCGAGCCGGGCGCGGAGGTCGAACGGCGTCTCGAGGCCGTCCGGGCGCGGGCGGATCTCGCGCGGCTGCCGGCCGAGTACCGCGCGATCGAACGCACCGCGCAGCTGACACGGGCGGAACTGGCCGCGCTCATCGGCGT
>Ga0315281_10005542_pt1 | contig 18051 bp, 17 predicted proteins | sample YL17G07_0_MG_FD_204540 | JGI IMG/M metagenome (GOLD analysis project Ga0315281, IMG submission 204540) | Sediment microbial communities from Yellowstone Lake, YNP, Wyoming, USA - YL17G07_0 | ecosystem: Environmental > Aquatic > Freshwater > Lake > Sediment | place: USA: Wyoming | collected...
ACATACAGTACACTTTTACTCATGGCCTGCCTCCTTGGTTGTGGCTCTGTGCTGTTGGTCCTTGCGGCTTACAGCTTAACCCACGTTGCAAGGTTCGCAGGCCTTTAACTTTCAACCATTATGTCTATCTTCTTCCCGCCGCTAATCCAGGTAAATTGGGCCGGTGAGCAGGGGGTCTCTGATCCGACCTCATCGGCCTGAACTTAAGGGGTTATGGTGGGAATTCCGGGGAGGACTGTAACTGGCCTGTGACCCCTGGCCCCGCCTCAAGCCCAGCTTAAAACTCCGCTTCTTCTTTCTTCAGCACGGGGCGCATCATCAGGACCACGTCGTGGGTCACCCCGTCTTTGCGGATAAAGTATTCGTCCAAGGTGGCCCGGGTTTCAAACCCCTTGGAGCGGAAGGCCTTGATTACTTTCTTATGGTCGGCGATGATTTCCGCTTTCAGCCAGGAGAGATTCTCTTTCAGGGCCAGACCGATCAGTTCATCCAGCATCATGGAGCCCAGGCCCAGGTTCCGAAAAGGTCTGGAGACAAAGATGCGAATTTCCCCGATATGCTTGGCGGCGTGCTTGCCCCGGTGCAAGGTGGCGTCGGCGATGATCCGGTTGTCTTCCAAGTCCACCGCCACCAGCGGCAAGACCTTGCGGTAATTGATGTTGTTCAGCCAATGATTGATCAGCTTCAGATCCTTGACATCCTGCTTCAGAAACCGGGTATCTTCATCCGGGGCTTCCTGGAACAACTTGATGAGATTATCCCGGTCCTGGTCGCTGAGGAAACGGAACATCACCCGCTTGCCGTTTCTCAGGGTGACGAACTTGCGGTAAGACACGTAATTGATCATTGCCGGCCTCAAGTTTGGTGTCGCCAACCATCATATCCGGTGCCACGGATTTGTCAAGGCTGAGGGAAAGGCGTCCCGCCCAGTTGCCGTAGCCCCCCACCGCCAAGGCTCAAAGGAATCGCCGCCCGGGTTTCGGATCTAAACCGGGTAAAAAAATGAATCAGCAAAATAATTTATATGCCGTTTCCCATAATATTTCTTGATGTTAGCGTTTTTTGCAACCCAATTCCATTCCCCTCTATGAAATTTCACGGAAAAATCAGCATGCGCGAGGTTTGTACAAAGAGATAGGTGGCTGCAAAAGCGGGGGATGCCGAAAGAGCTCATGGTTGACAGCTTCTTATGTTATTTATTTTACTGTGAATTTTTTAAATCCAGGCAGGGCCACATTGATCTTGCCACGTTTGGGGGTCCCAGTTTGGGGCGGCAACGGCTAGGCTAATCTCCATTCCGCTCCACTTCCTTTGACCCGGATGGACGCCTGGGTCTAATATTGCCCTCACCAAAAGGCACACCAGGTCAGGGGGATTATGGAGATCGTTTGGGAAGCCGTCAAGCCCGTCCTCGCCAGCCTTATCTCTCCTTCAGGATTTCATCTGTGGATCGACCCGCTCCAGGCTCAGGCAGGGCCCCAGGGCGAATTGATCCTGGTTTGCGCCAATGCCTTTGCGCTTCGCTGGATTCAGTCTCATTATTTTTCCCTGATCCGTCAGACCTTGTCATCGGCCTGCGCTTTCCGCCAGCCGGTGAGGCTCCTGGTGGGGGAGGCGCCTCCCCGCCAGGCGGCGCCGGCCCGGCTGACCCAACCGGCGCTACCCTTGTTGCTGACCGCGGATGCCGGCAAGAGCTTCAACGGTGCCTTCACCTTCGACCAGTTTGTCGTGGGACCCTCCAACCGCCTGGCTTACCAGGCTTCCCAGGCGTTGGCCAGGAATGACACCCTCCACAACCGTATCCTCTTTCTCACTTCGGATCCCGGCCTGGGAAAGAGCCATCTGTGCCAGGCGGTGGGGAATTTCCTCAAACAGACCGCCCCCAAGGGCAAAATTTTTTATCTCACCGCGGAAAATTTCACCAATCAAATGGTGGGCGCCCTGAAAAGTGGCCAGATGCCCCGCTTTAAAGAGCGCTTCCGGGGAGAGTGTGATGTTTTGCTCCTGGAGGAAGTGCAATTTTTGAGCGGCAAGGAAAAGATCCAGGCCGAACTCTGCTATACCCTGGACACCTTATTGCACCAGCAGAAACGCCTGGTTTTCACCAGCTGTTTCCTGCCGGGGGATATTACCCAGCTTTCCCAGGAACTGCGGTCCCGTCTCACCGGGGGAATCATCACCCCTATTGGGCCGCCGGACTTCTCCACCCGGACCAAGATCCTGGCCAGAAAGGCGGAGGACCGGGGGGTCCAGGTCTCCCCCCGGGTCTTGGAATACCTGGCTGAACATATCTCCGGCGATGTCCGCCGGTTGGAAAGCGCCCTGGATTGCCTGGTGGCCCACTCCACCCTGCTGGGCGAGCCCATCAGCCTGGGGTTGGCCCAGGAAGTCCTCCAGGACTTGAAAGCGGTGGACAAAGGCCTCAGTGTGCCGGAAATCCAGAAGATTGTCTGTGATTATTATCAGGTGAGCCGCCGGGAGCTTTTGAGCCGTTCCCGGCAGAAAAGGTTGGTCCGGGCCCGCCAGCTGGCCCTCTACTTCTCCCGCCTCTATACCCAGAAAACCTTGCTGGAGCTGGGGCGTCTCTTCCTCAGGAGTCATGCCACGGTGGTTCACGCCCTCCAGACCCTGGAGCGGGACCGCCAGATCCAACCCCGCCTGGCCCAGGAGGTGAAGTTCCTGGAAGGGAAACTGGCCCAGGCCCAGGTGAAAGTGGGCTCTAAGCCATCATCCAGTCTTCGCACCGATGCTTGATCACCCGGCCTTCCACGATGAAGACGATGTCTTCGGCGATGTTGGTGGCCAGATCAGCGATGCGTTCCAGGTTCCGGACAATGATGATGAAATGATGGAGGCGGGTGACCCACCGGCTCTCCTTGATCATCATGTCCAGGATCTTCTGGATATACTCGTCGTCCATGAGGTCCACTTCCACGTCCCGTTGACAGACCTGGATGGCGAGCTTGGGGTCCTGCTGTACAAAGGCGTCGATGCTGGTGCGGACCATTCCCAGGGCCAGGTCGGCCATGACCTGGAGATCGATGGGGAGGTCCACCGGGGGGCGGCTGTTCAGTTCCAGGGCCCGCTCGGCAATGTTGACCGCTTGATCCCCGATGCGTTCCAACTCCGTGGCAATGCGCAGGGCTGCGGTGGTGAGGCGCAGATCCGTGGCCAGGGGCTGGCGCAAGGCCAGGATTTTAAAGGCCTGGTCTTCGATGGCCAACTCCATGCGATTGAGGCTGATGTCGTCGGTAATGACTTCCCGGGCCAGGTCGGAATTGCGACTCATGACCGAGGTGACGCTCTTTTTGACCGCGATCTCGGCCTCTGCCGCCATCCGCAAGAGATTCTGTTTCAGCTCATCTAATTCCTGCTCAAATTGCCTGAGCTTCTGCATGGGCATAGCCATCCCTCACCCCCCTAAGCCAACTTAAGGACCGGATAGCACTACTATATTAGTATAATTCTGCTAAAAATAAAAGTAATGCTAACAATATTTTCATCAAGTTCCACCGACACCAGGTTCTACATTACTCTTCAGGGACGAAAAGTTGTCGTAGGGTGCGTCTCACGCACCAGCAATGGCGCGTAGGACGCGCCATACGAAGCTGTCTCCCCTAACGATGCATACCCGTGACGGTTTTTCGTAGGGCGGGCACTGCCCGCCATAAAGGGGCGCACATGAAATCTTCTCACGTCCAGGGATTTCTCCCCCATAAGGAAATCTTTGGTGACACAGGCTTTCCAGCCTGTGTCAGCGCAGGCTAAAGCCTGCGGCTACACTTTTCGTCTTTCATTTAAGCCGGCGGCATAAAACTTGTCCGACACAACCGACCTAAGCGGATTTTCACGGCAAGAGCTGCGCAACCAGGCCGAGACCCAGACCCCAGAGATAATATTTCACTATTTTTGACCCAAATCGCAGCCCCATGTTAATTATTCGTGATATTAAGATTGCCAGAGGCAACTGCGGCCATTACCGCCCGCCCTGCCTGTTCGGCAAAAAAGTCAGGGGCGGGGCGCGGCAGCAAAGGAAGATCCGTGAAAATCGCCATTGTGGGTCCCGGGGCCCTGGGATGTCTGCTGGCCGCCCGGCTCTTGGCAGCCGGGGAGGACGCCTGCCTGGTGGATTACCGGCCTGATCGGGTGAGACTCCTTAGCCGGCAGGGCGTTCGCCTGGAGGCCCTGGACGGCACCGAGACCGTGCTGCGGATTCCCATCGGCCTGGCCGGGGACATAACGGCCAGAGACCTTGCCATCGTCACGGTGAAGACCTATCGGACCGCCGCCGCGGCCCTGGCTTTGCCCCGGCTGCTGGCTCCCGGCGGCATCGCCTTGACCCTCCAGAACGGCTTGGGGAACCTGGAGGAGATGGCTAAGGTGGTGGGATGGGAACCCCTGGCAGCCGGGGTCACCTACCTGGGTGTGATCAGGCGGGATGAGGGAGTCGTCGTGCCCGCCGGCCAGGGTCCTACCTTCCTCGGAGGCCCCCAGGGCTCCCGGGTGACCCAGCCGGCTCTGGAAGAGGTGGCGCAGCTCTTTCGCCGGGCCGGCCTGGAATGCCGGGTGCGCACCGATATCGAAGGCCTGCTGTGGGAAAAACTACAGGTCAATGTCGCCATCAACCCTTTGACCGCCATCCTCAGGGTGCCGAACGGCGCCTTGCTGGATTTGCCGGAGGCCTGGCAATTGAGCCTAGCCGCCGCCCGGGAGGCCGCCGCCGTGGCCCGGGCCGCCGGGTTTACCCTGCCAGAGCCCCTGGCAGACAGACTCCGCCGGGTCTGCACCGCCACCGCCACCAACCTCTCTTCCATGCTCCAGGATATCCTGGCGGGCCGACCCACGGAAATCGAGGCCCTGAACGGCCAGGTAGCCGCCCGAGGCGCCGCCCTGTCAGTCCCCACCCCCACCAATGATCTGCTCACTAAACTCGTCCGCTCCCTGGAACAATCAGCCCCCCGGCGGGTAGGGTGAGGCTATTTTGAGGGGAGGGCGGGGGACCTGTGGGGCCACTGCCCCCTGGCCCCCTCCCCCAACTATCATTTCTTCGGTTGCACTAACGGGACGAAGCGGACGGGCAAGGCGGCCTCTTCCTGCAGTTTTCCCTGGACTTTGCGCAGCCGCACCAGGATCTGGCCGGTTTCCGGGGCCCCCAGGGGAATGACCAGGCGACCGCCCTCTGCCAGTTGGGCTGCCAGGGCCTCAGGCACCCGGGGGGCGGCGGCGGTGACCAGGATCGCCGCAAAAGGCGCCTGCTGCGGCCACCCCTGGTAGCCGTCGCCGCAGGTCACCTGGATTCGGTTGTAGCCCAGGGCGGCCAACCGGCCGGCGGCTTGCCGGGCCAGTTCAGGGAGCAGTTCGATGGTAAAGACCTGGTCCGTCAGTTCCGCCAGGACCGCGGCCTGATAGCCGGAACCGGTGCCCACCTCCAATACCCGGTCCCCGGGTTTGACCTCGGCCCACTGGCTCATCAGGGCGGCAATATAAGGTTGGGAGATAGTCTGGCCGCAGCCGATAGGCAGGGGGTGGTCCCCGTAAGCATGGGAGGCCAGGCGCTCCGGCACAAACAGGTGCCGGGGGACTTTGGCCATAGCCGCCAGAACCCGGGGGTCGGCAATGTCCCTGCCCTTGAGCTGCCGGGCCACCATCTCTTCTCGGGCGGCCGCGTAGGAGTCGGCTGCGGCGGCCAGGACGGCGGGCAGCCGGTGCATCAGGGTGAGGGCCAGGCAGAGCGCCAGAAATTTGCCCCGAAGTTTCATCGCGGATATTTACTCGCGCCCAAGTTCTCCTGCCTGGTCAAGCATGTAGAGCGCGTCTTACGCGCCATTTTTGGGGCGCAGTGCGCACCCTACACAGAAACTTTCCAGGGCGGGAGCTTGGGAATCAGCAAAACCTTCCATCCATAAGGGAGATTTTAGTGGCACAGGCTTTCCAGCCTGTGGTTTACGGTAAAGCCTGAGGTTACATTTACCTAGGCTTTACGAGCCGGCGAGGGCGCCGGCTCCACACCCGGGCCCACCCCGCAAACCTGTTTCAACCTCCCCGGTATCACCGCCAGGCGTTCCGCAGGGCCAGTCCGAACCATATTCCCAGAGCCTGATCCGGGTCGGAGCTCCCGCTACTCAGGGGTATCAGGGCGGCGGCCCGGGGGGGCGCCGGGGGCCGGGGCCGGTGAAGCAAAAGAACGCAGGCCCACCTCGCCGCTCTGCGTCTCTGGAGGACTACCAGCCGCGGCAGCAGGCGGTTTTCCGGCCGTCATGGATGATTCAGGCCTCGCCGCCCCCGGGGGCTCCGCCTCCTTCAAGGCGGCCAGCCCGAGGCTGGCATATTGCTTACGCAGGATCTCCAGGATGGCTTGGGCCAGCAACCGGTGGCCGTTTTCTTTCAGGTGGCCGCTCAGGTCCCGAAAATAAGCCCTGAAGTTGCCGGCGCCGAGGAGCGTTTCCCGCATGGAGAGATGATACACCCCCGGCCCCGTCAGGGATTCGGCCATGGCGTCCAGACCATTGTCATTCAGGCCCCCGGGGAAATCCGGGTCCAGCCGGCATTGGGTCAGGAGCAGCACCGGCACCCGGTGCCGGCGGGCCAAGGCCACGCTCTCGGCGGTTGTGGCCTTGATGCGCGCCTGCCACTCCTTGATTTTGTCAGCGTCCAGGGAGGCGGCAATCTGAGCGTCGGCGTCACTCACCGCGAATCTAGCCCGGATCGGTTCCGGGACCAACATCCAGAAGAGTTTTTCCAGATTCAATTCATAAAGTCGCCGGAAAATATAGACCTTCATCGGCCAGTGGCGGGGATGCCAGCTCTTGAACTCCTGGCTGCGGCGATACTCCCGGTCGTCCGCATATTCGTTGTTGTCCACGTGCAGGATGATGAGGCTGGGATCGTAGGCCAGGATTTTCCGGAGGACGATCTGACAGCGCCGGACCCCGAAACCGGCCACCGCCAGGTTCAAGGATTGGGCCCGCACCCCGAGGCCTTCCAGTTCCTGCCCCAGACACCAGGCATAGGCCCCATGGGAGCTGGGGCCCCGGGGCACCGAATCGCCCAGGACGAAGATGCGAAAAATCCCGTCCGGGCGCTTCCTAGCGAAGGTCTGGGGGCGGAAACGGCGCCCCCCGGCCCGGAAGAGTTCCACCTTGCCGTCGGCCCGCTCGGCGAACCCGGCCTCGGAGTCAAAGCCGTATTCGAACCGGCCCGAAAAATCCCGGGCAAAAAAGGTCCGGGCCACCAGTTCGGCCAGAACCAGCAGCGCCACCGCCAGGATGAAGGCAGGAGTGATCAGTCTTTTCATCAGAACTGGAAATAGATGAATTCTGTGTCGTGTTGGCTGGAGGACACCACCAACAGCACCAACACCGCGTAAATCACGCCCCGGGCCGCCCAGGGCACCTGCTCGAGGCCGGTTTCATCCTGGTATTTCCAGGTCAATAACTGCAAGAGCACCAGGGGGACCGCGTGGATCAGGAGCCAGGTGAGGCTCGAGTGCCAATCGAGGACGCCGACCCCGCTCCAGTTCCCCAGGGCTGCGAACCAGGCCCCCAGGTGCTCAAGGCTGGGGCTCCGGAAGATGGCCCAGCCCACCATGGTAAAGCCCCACATGAGGGGCACCGCCAGGGCCCAGCGCCAGGAAAACCGGTCCTCTTTGGGGGGAGCCAGGTTCCGCAAAGGAGGAAAGTGGTAAAGAATCAACAGGGCCCCGTGATAGGCCCCCCAGAGCACGAAAATCCAACTGGCCCCATGCCAGAGCCCGGCCAGCACCATGACGATGCCCAAGTTCCGCAGGGTCTCCCAGCGGGTGCCCCGGTTGCCCCCCAGGGGAATATACAGGTAGTCCCGGAACCAGGTGGAGAGGGAAATGTGCCAGCGGCCCCAAAAATCCGAGGGATTTCTAGCAACATACGGAAACCTGAAGTTCTGCATCAGGTCGATCCCCAGGAGTTTGGCGGAACCCCGGGCAATGTCCGTGTAACCGGAAAAATCCCCATAGATCTGAAAGGTGAAGGCCACCACCCCTAAAATCGCCCAGTAAGCATTCAAGGGGGTCCGGTTATCGAATACGTAACTGGCCAGAATGGCGCAGTTATCGGCGACGAAGACCTTTTTAAAGAACCCCACCAGGATCATGGTGAGGCCGTCTTGCACGTAGATTTCCCGGAAGGGCCTCTCCGCCTGGAGTTGGGGAATCAGGGATTTGCCCCGTTCGATGGGTCCGGAGACCATCTGGGGGAAAAACGCGTCGAAGGTGGCAAAGGTGAGGAAACTCCGGCAGGCCGGGGAAACCCGGCGATAAACGTCGATGACGTAACCCAGGGATTGAAAGGTGTAAAAGGAAATCCCCACCGGCAGGATGATCTGCAACGTGGTCCAGTTGGCGTTGAGCCCCGTGAGGCGGAGGAGCGATTTGGCGGAATCGACAAAAAAGCCGAAGTACTTGAAAAATCCCAGGATGGCCAGGCAAAAGACTATGCTCAGGATGAGAAAAAACCTGGGGCGGCCACTTTCCGGACTCAGGCGCCAGATAGCTTCGTGAAGGGCGAAAAAGGCCAAGCCCAGGCCCACGGCGACGGCCGGGACGGCCAGGGGGATGCCGTAGTGGGGGAGCGCCAGGTAACAGCCGGAAATCCAGGCGGCCGGAAGCCAAGCCAGCAGCAAGACGCGGCCCGGCCCGGTCCTCTGACCCCCGACACTCAGGCCCGAGACATAATCGATGCAGGTGGTGGCCAGCACCAGGGCCAGGAACCGCACGTCCCAGCAGCCATAAAAGAAATAACTGCCGGCCAGCAGCAGCAACAACCGTCCCTTATGGGGCAGTTGCCAGTACAAGATGATGATTAACGGCAGAAAAATTAAATAATGCCAGGAAATGAAGGACATGGTCGTTCAGCTTGAATCAATTTCCTCGGAGAAGAACCATTATTGACGATATTTTAAAAAGGATGTTCTCATAAAAAAGGTAGCCGCAGGCTTTACCGTGAAAGTCCCGGGGTGGTATACGAATCGCCCCCTGTACCAAATGTAGGGGCGCAATTCATTGCGCCCTAAAGGGCGTGATAAATCACGCCCCTACAGAGGAACTTTCATTTTCGGGGGTGGCCAACAAATGGCCATGTGCGTTTAGCCTGCGCCAGCACAGGCTGGAAAGCCTGTGCCACTAAAATCTCCCTCATACAGGCAAGGTTTATCTGGTTCCGAAGCGCAGCTTGGGAACCAGGGGGGGGCGTCGGGTTTGCAGATATTATACCGGAATATCCAGACCGGGGAAAATCAATTATCCGCAGCAGCCTCCTCAGCCCGCCAGGCCTTGACCAGGAGGCGGGGTTCCCCGGTGATGGGCAGGTGGTACGAGTGCCACTCCAGGGAGCAAAGCCCCAGGGGCTGGCAGCGTTTTTGCGCCGTTTCCAGATCATCGGCGTCCAGGCGCGGGCCCCTGAGGGCTACCAGCACTCCCCCCGGAAGCAGCACGGGCGCCGCCAGGGCCATGAGCCGGGTAAGAGGAAAGGTGGCCCGGGAGACCACCCCGGCAAATCGAGGGCCCCACTGCCGGGAAAGGGCCGGGGTGAGGTGCACGGACCGCACCTCCATTCCGGTCAGACGAAGGGACGCGATCAGGTATTCCAGGAAGGCCGCCTTCTTGGCCCGGGCTTCCACCAGGGTGACGGCCATCTCCGGCCGGGCCAGTTTCAGAACCAGGCCGGGGAAGCCGGCGCCGCTCCCCAGGTCGGCCAGGGAGTCCAGGGGCTCCAAAAATGGGAGCACTGCCAGGGAATCCAGGAAGCCCTTGACAATGATGTCCCGGTCGGTGCGCAGCCCCGTCAGATTGACCCTGGCGTTCCAGCGCTGCAGTTCGGTGAGATAGAACCGGAATTGGTCCAGGCAGGCAGGTGACAGAGGCAAGTTAAGGGCCGCGGCCCCTTCTTGGAGCAGATCCAGGGGATCGGTTACGGTGCAGCGTCTGGCCATGAGCTTTGCCTGATGGCAAGGTGCTGTGTGGGGGGAGGGGGGCTTAGTCTTTATTTGTCGGCTGGCTGAAAGTCAGCCGACCAAAGGGGCTGCGCCCCTTAGCCCCCTCCCCCAAGCGTTCCATCACTTCCCCACGCAGAATTGGGAAAAGATGCGGTCCAGGACGGCGTCGCCCACCTCCTCGCCGGTGATCTCCCCCAGTTCCCGGATGGCTTCCCGCAGTTCCAGGGCCACCAGTTCCCAGGGAGGTTCAGGGCTCAGGAGCCTGAGGGCTCGGTCAAGATATCCCAGGCAGGCCTCCAGGTGCTGATGGTGCCGGGCCTGGGTGACCATCTCCCCGGCCGACTGGAGGCCGCCCCCCAGGGCCAGGTCCGCAATCGCCTGTTTCAAGTCTGCCACCCCCTGGCCGGTGAGCGCGGAAATCTTGACGACGGGCAGGGAAGTGGCTTCCCTGACCTCGGCGTCGGCCAGTTCCTGAGGCAGATCCACCTTGTTGACCACTGCCAGGCCGGGGCGTTCGCCCAATTCCACCAGGGAGTCTCGATCTTCCTGGCCCAGGGGGCGGCTGCCGTCCAGGAGATAGAGCACCAGGTCAGCCCGGGCCAGGTGCTCCCGGGTGCGTTCGATACCCAGGGCTTCCACCAGACCCTGGGCCGGTCCCAGGCCGGCGGTGTCGCTGAGGCGCACCGGCACGCCCCCCAGGCTGATGGTCTCTTCAATCACGTCCCGGGTGGTGCCGGGGATATCGGTGACGATGGCCCGGTCGTGGGCCAACAGGCGATTCAAGAGGCTGGATTTCCCCACGTTGGGCCGCCCGGCGATCACCACCCGGAGGCCCTCCGCGAGGAGGCGGCCTTCCCGGTAACTCGCGGCGAGCTGCGCCAGGGGGTCTCGGGCCTGGCCGAGGCGTTCTTGCAGGATTGCCGCGGGAAGCTCTTCGGCTTCTTCGGGAAAATCCAGGGCCGCCTCCACCAGGGCCAACAAATCGAGCAAGGATTCCCGAACCCGGCGGATCTGCCCTCCCAGGCCCCCGTGCAGATGGGCCGCAGCCACCTTGAGGCCGGCCTGGGTGCGGGAGCGGATCACTTCCAGGACCGCTTCCGCCTGGGTCAGATCCAGGCGTCCGGAAAGGAAAGCCCGCAGGGTAAACTCCCCGGGCCGGGCCAGGCGCGCCCCCTGGGCCAGGACCAGCTCCAGGATGCGGCTTAACACTGCGTAGCCGGAGTGGCAGTTGATTTCCACCACGTCTTCCCGGGTATAGGTGTGGGGAGCCCGCATGGGGGCGAGAAGGACTTCGTCGAGGGGAAGGCCGGCGCCATCCACGATATGGCCGAGATAAAGCCGGTGAGAGCGCCAATGAGTCCGAGGCCGCCGGGGGCGGAAGATCCGTCCGGCGATGCGCCAGGCGTCCGGACCGCTCAGGCGGACAATGCCGATCCCCGCCTCTCCCAGGGGGGTGGAGATGGCCGCAATGGTATCGGCCGCACCCAAAGCAATCATGTAAGGTTGGCCGCGTCCTCCTGGCCTTCCCTTTTCTTGGCGGGGTAAATGACCACCTTTTTATAAAGACCCTCGCCTCGGCTCATGGTCTTGAGGTCCTTGTCGGCCTGGAGGGCCAGGTGGATGATTCGGCGGTCATGGGGATTCATGGGGTTCAAGGTGATGGGCCGGCCGCTCCGTTTCACTTTTTCCCCGTACTTCAAAGCCAGGTGGGTGAGGGCGTCGTTATGCCGGGCCCGGTAAGACTCGATGTCAATGACCACCCGGACCTTCCGGTGAGTCTGTTTGGCCAGGATCTTGGTGACCAGATATTGCAACGCTTCCAGGGTCTGGCCCTGTTTGCCGATGAGCAGGCCGGGGTCCTCGGTCTCGATGAGCAGGCTGAGGCGGTCGTCCTCCTGGCGGGCGCTTACCTTGGCAGATTCCCCGATCCGCGCCAGGAGTTGCTCCAGGACTTCCTGGGCCTGGGGTAAGATGGAAACTTCGGGTTCCCCCTCAGCCCTCAGGGCCGCCCGGATTCTGGCTTTGCTTCTTCCCAGGCCAAATAGCCCGGAAGAACCCACCGAGAGGATCTCAATCTCCAGGCTCTCGGGAGAGACCTGGAAATGGGCGCAGGCCTCCTCGATAGCCTCTTCGGTGGTCTTGCCTTCAAACTCCAGAAAATCCATCAATACCTCCCCCGGAACCTACGTGAGGTACTTGTTGGTATAGTATTGTTGCGCAATGGACAGAATGTTGTTGACCAGCCAGTAGAGCACCAGACCGGAGGCGAAGTTCAGGAACAGGAAGGTGAAGATCAGGGGTAAAAACATCATCATCTTGGCCTGGGTGGGGTCTCCGGGTGATGGGGTCATCTTCTGCTGGATGAACATGGTGGCCCCCATTACCACCGGGGTAATCAGCAGCGGGTCTTTGGCCGACAAGTCGGCCAGCCAGACAATGTTGGTAAAGGGCAGGGTGGGAATAAAGGAGGCGTGCCGCAGTTCGATGGCGTAGCCCAGGACGTTGTAGAGAGCGATGAAGACCGGCAGTTGCAGCACCATGGGCAGGCATCCCGCCATAGGGTTGACTTTGAAGGTCCGGTACAAGGTCATGAGCTCCTTGTTCATGGTCTCCTTGTCGTCTTTGTACTTCTCCCGGATCTTCGCCACCTTGGGCTGCAGTTTCTGCATGTCCTTCATGGACTTGTAGCTTTTATGGTTGGGATAAAAGAAAACCAGCCGGATCAATATGGTCAGGATAATGATAGCCCAGCCGTAATTGCCCACATAGCCTTCCAACCATTTTAAGAAAGTGAGGGAAGGCTTGGAGATGAAATCGAACCAGCCGAAATTCACCGCCCGGTCCAGGCCCAGGTTTTGCGCCCCCAGGGTGGTCAGGTCCATGGGCCCGAAATAGAGGGCGAAGGCCAGTTTCGACTCCTGGCCCGGCGCCAGGGTTTCCGGATTGCGCAAGGTCACGGTCATGGGGCCCGATTTGACTTCGGTGACGGACACCGTCGCCTTGGGGGCCGCCAGGGGCACCATGGCGCTCAGAAAATAGCTTTCATCCAGCCCGGCCCAATCCACCTTGCCGGTGAAGACCTTGGGCTCCTTGAGGCTCCCGAACTTCACATCCTCCAACTTGTTGTTGACGGAGCCTTTGAACCCGAGGAAGCCGTACCGGCCCGCATCTTCCCCGGTATAGTCGGCGTCGATGGCCAGGTCCAGGCTCCCCTCCAGGGGCCGGGAGGTGCGGTTGGCCACCTGGACATGCAGATCGGTATAATAACTGTCGGCCTGGAATTTAAAGGTCTTGGTCAAGACCAGCCCCCCGGAGCTGACCCCGGTGAATTGCAGGGTCGCAGTCTCTCCCGGTTTGACGGTGAGTTCGGCCTGGCTGGCCTCATAAAGAAGAGTGGCCGGCACGGCCAGATCCGGGCTCTGCCAGGTGGTGGACAGGGGCAAGGCCTCGCCCTGGATCACCCGGACCAGGTTCTTGGGTTGGGCGCCCACCTCCTGGGGATTGTGGTAGCGCTCCAATTCCAGGCCCACGGGGCCCAACTGAAATCCCCACAGCCGGGTAAAAGGCAGACTTTCCCGGTATTTTTTTAATTGATAGCTTTTCAGCCGGCCCCCCAATTCGGTGAACACCGCCTTATACAGCGGGGTTTCCACCACCACCTCCCGGGCCGGGCGGCTCAGGCCAACCGCGGCGGCACGGGGCGCGGGCGGCGCGGCCACGGGGGGAGCCGGAGGCGGTGGAACAGCCGGCGCGGCCTTTTCGGCCGTGGGCTGCGGCGCGGTGGTGGGGGCCGGCGGTGGCGTCACCTGCCGGGACCCCTGCCCGATATACATAAAAACCAGGAAAACTACAAAGCTCAAGGCAAGGGCGATTAAGGCCCGTTTTTCCATGTCAAACTCCTAGGGGACCGGATCCCAACCTCCGGGGTGAAAAGGATGGCAGCGGGCCAGACGCCGCAGACTCAACCATAAGCCCCGCCGTAAGCCGTAACGCCGCAAAGCCTCGGCGGCGTAATGCGAGCAGCTGGGGGCAAACCGGCAGCAATTGGGGATCAGGGGCGAAATCAGCAACTGATAGGCCCGGATCAGCCAAAGGGCCAGATGGGTGGGGACGGTTTGGATGTTTTCCGTTTGCTGTTTTCTGTTTTCTGTGGAGAACCCGAATTCCATGGAGCGTTGAATCTGATCAGCGCCGAAAGAATGTTGCTCATTATGTACTAGGCGACTGCTCATTAATCACCAATTCTTATAATCAAAAACAGAAAACCGAAAACCCATCACCGCTTTTCCAACCTTCGCCCGGGGGCCAGCAAAACCCGGGCCAGTTCTTCCTCCACCTGCTGAAAGCTCAGGGCCGCGGCCCCTTTCTTGGCCATGATGATCACATCTTTGAGGGGCAGCTCGGTTTTATGTCGCCGGAAAAATTCCCGCAGCAAACGTTTGACCCGGTTGCGTCGCACCGCTTTGCCCAGGCGCCGGGTGGCCACCACCCCCAGCCGCAGGCGCCCGGCGACGCCGGGGGCCAGACAGACCCCGAAATGCGGCGTCTGGAGTCGCCGGCCGGTGGCCTGGGCCTGGAGAAATTCCCGCCGGCGGAGCAACCGGTCCGCTTTGGTGAACCGGGTTGTCCCTTTACACGGGTGGGTCCGGCTGGGGGGAGAACCCTGGCAAGGCTCTGAAGGGGTGTGGCTCAGAGGGGCTCCCAGGCTTTCAGACCGTGAGGCGTTTGCGGCCTCTGGTCCGGCGTCGTTTCAACACCTGGCGGCCGCCCCGGGTGCTCATGCGGCTCAGGAACCCGTGGGTCCGGGACCGGCGTAAATTATGCGGCTGATAGGTCCGTTTCATTGGTTAGCATCCTTGATAGCCCGTGGTTTTTCCAAACTTTTTATAAAGCATTTATCCCGGCCTTTGTCAAGGGAGACCGGGCAAGAATTTCCCCAGGTCGGTGAATTTAACCGACCCTAACACAGCCCGTGGCCGCCATAAATAGCTTGCAGCCAGCTCTAAAAGTTACTGCCTCCCAGTGTGGTGTCCTATGAATATCTTTCCAAAGTCCGGTTCCATTATATTGGCATGATACAGAGCAAGAATTAGCTTTTGGTAGCCGCAAGCTTTAGCTTGCGCTAAAACCCTTTTGCCGGGGAGAGCGCAGGCTGAAGCCTGCGGCTACAGAAAAACTTGCACTTCATAACCCGGGTTTAGCCAAATAGAAATCCTCCGAGAATTTTGTAAGCTATATCCGGGACACAACGATAGCAGGAATACCTTGCATAAATCGAGTGCATTTTTCCCTCCTCCTTGAGGGGGGAGGGTTAGGGTGGGGGTGGCATTTTTCCTTTGCAATCCCTTTATTTTATCACCCTCCCCCCATCTCCCAGGTCCAAACACCTCTCAAGGGAGGGGGAGTTTAAAGGCCCCGGGCGAAGAATCTATTTAGTTTCAATGGGTTCTAGATCGTTCACATCGTTCAGGATGACAAAAACCGGTTCTCAACAGCCTGCTATTGGGAGGAGCCAGTGTGCCGCCTAATTTTTAAGTTGAACATTTTCCTAGAAGTTGTCACAATAAATGACGGTCTGTTCAGCCCTTCCGGGAATTCGGCTTCTATAGGCCCTCCTGTCGATCTCGCGCCCGCCAGGCCCAGACCGGGTTCCCGTACGATTAAGGAGACTTTCTATGTTCCTGGACCCCATCTTGGGTTGGTTCTCCAATGACCTGGCCATCGATCTGGGCACTGCCAACACCCTGGTCTATGTCAAAGGCAAGGGCATCGTCTTGAGCGAGCCCTCGGTAGTGGCGGTGCGGAAAAACGCCCGGGACCGCAGCCGGGTCCTGGCCGTAGGCCGGGAGGCCAAGATGATGCTGGGCCGCACCCCGGGCAACATTGTGGCCATCCGGCCCATGAAAGACGGGGTCATCGCCGATTTTGAAATCACCGAGGCCATGCTGCGCCACTTCATCCGCAAGGTCCACAACCGCCGCTCCCTGATCCGGCCCCGCATCATCATCAGCGTCCCTTCGGGCATCACCCCGGTGGAAAAGCGAGCGGTGCGGGAGTCGGCGGAATCCGCCGGCGCCCGGGAAGTCTACCTCATCGAGGAACCCATGGCGGCGGCCATCGGCGCCGGGCTCCCCATTACCGAGCCCATCTGCAACATGGTGGTGGATATCGGCGGCGGCACTTCGGAAGTGGCGGTGATCTCCCTGGCCGGCATCGTTTACTCCCGGTCGGTGCGGGTGGGGGGCGACAAAATGGACGAAGCCATCCTCCATTACGTCAAGCGCACCTATAACCTCCTCATCGGCGAACGCACCGCGGAGATCATCAAGACCACCATCGGCAACGCCTACCCCGGGGAAACGGAGACCATGGACGTCAAGGGCCGGGACCTGGTGACCGGTATTCCCAAGATCATCAGTATCAACTCCGATGAGGTCCGCCAAGCCATCCAGGAGCAGATCGACACCATCGTGGCCACCGTGAAGACCGCCCTGGAACAGACCCCCCCGGAGTTGGCCGCGGATGTCGTCGACCAGGGCATTTACCTGGCCGGCGGCGGGGCCCTGCTGAAAAACCTGGACATTCTCCTCCACCAGGAGACCGGGTTGCCCATCAAGATCGCCGAGGATCCCCTGTCCACCGTGGTGCTGGGTTGCGGCAAGGCCCTGGATAGTCTCAACATTCTCAAAGAAGTAATGGTGGATTGAGACGGTTGGATGTGCGCCAAAAAAGCCGCCTCCGCACTCCTCTGATTATCGCCGCTACCCTGATCCTGGTCTTTGCCCTGCTCTCCCTGGGAGTCAAGCGTTCCCGTGTCTTGGGCCAGGCCGAAGGGCTGATGATCTCCCTGACTGCCCCGGGGCTCCAGGGCCTGCATTACCTGGGGCAAACCCTGGGCCACGTCTGGCAAAACTATTTTGATCTGGTGGGGGTGAAGCAGGAAAACGCCGTCCTGAAGAGCCGCCTCCAGGAGTATGCCCAAAAGGAAGTGCGCTACCAGGAGGCCCTCCAGGCCCAGACCCGCCTCGAGGCCCTCCTGGACCTGAAACGCCAGGTGGCCCTTCCCGTTACCGGGGCCCGGGTCATCGGTTACGACCCCTCTTTGTGGTCCCGGTGTGTGCTCCTGGACCAGGGCCAGGTCCAGGGGGTTAAGTGGGGCCTGGCGGTCCTGGCTTCCGGGGGCATAGTCGGGCGTATCGTCGAAGCATACGCCCATTACTCCAAAGTGATGCTCATTGTGGACCGCAACAGCGGCGCCGACGCCATGGTGCAGCGCCTCCGAGTGCGGGGCATCCTCCAGGGGAAGGGCGCAAATCGCTGCTCCCTGGACTACGTCCCCAAGAACGCCGACGTCCACGTGGGAGACCTGGTGCTGGCCTCCGGCCTGGGGGGGATCTACCCCAAAGGGCTGATCTTTGGCAAAGTGACCGCGGCCAACAAGAAAACTCCCGGCATCTTCCAGGAAATTGAGGTGACCCCCGCCGTGGACCTCTCCGCCCTGGAGGAAGTGGCGGTGGTGAAGACGGCCAACCTCCCCATGAGCCCCTGATGCCATGATAGGCTATTTTTTCCTCTTCAGCCTGACCGGCCTGATCCTCTTTTACCTGCAGAACCTGCTGCTCTTCCCCCAGGTGCATCTCAGTCTCCTGGAGCTCCTGGTGTTCTATGCCGGGCTGAGGCCGTCGCTGCCTCTGGCCTTCGCCCTGGCCCTGGGTCTGGGGGCGTTGCAGGACAGTTACGCCGCCACTCCCTTCGGCCTGCACCTGGTAGCCTCCCTGGCCCTGGTGGCCGCGGCCCGGTTCTCCCGCCGCCGGTTTCTCCCCCACCGGGTCATGTCCCAGTTGCTGGCCAGCCTGGGGGCCCTGGCTTTCCAGGAGGGGGTCTTGAGATTCATCCTGTTCCTCACCGGCGCCAGAAATATTTTTCTGGGGAATCTGGCCGGACAGCGCCTCTGGCAGATCCTGGGCACCGCGGCCCTGGCCCCTTTGATGTTTGCCTTGTTTGAGCAACTGGAAAAATTTCTCGGACGTCACGGCTGGCGGACCATGAGCGCTTAACGGCAAGGGGCAAAGGGGATAATTTGGG
>Ga0315281_10005543_pt1 | contig 18051 bp, 27 predicted proteins | sample YL17G07_0_MG_FD_204540 | JGI IMG/M metagenome (GOLD analysis project Ga0315281, IMG submission 204540) | Sediment microbial communities from Yellowstone Lake, YNP, Wyoming, USA - YL17G07_0 | ecosystem: Environmental > Aquatic > Freshwater > Lake > Sediment | place: USA: Wyoming | collected...
TTTTTAGTTGGAATTTATTATTTATTTGACCTGTTAAAAACACTCCTCAGGGGTTTTGAAAACTAAATTCTTTTTCTTCCACAAATTTCACATTCTGCCATCTTATTTTTTCTTATTAATTCCATAACCAATACCAGTTAAGATCAATACTACAATAATACCAATAATAACCCAAACCATAGTATTACTTTTTGTTTCTGCTCTTGCTTTCGTTTCTTCGCCTATTTTTTGTTGTTCAGCATAACAAGTAGTTAAATTCATTTTTTCCAACGAGGTTCTTGCATAATAATAGTTGTTTTGTTGAATATATTCAAAGGCTTTATTAAATAAATCTATATTCTTTTTGTAAGTGAAATTTGTTACACAACAAGAATATGAACAATTAATAAAACTTTTTTGTGTTTTTAATCTATCTTCACACTTATTATAAAGAGAAGTAACCTCTTGTTGAACAGCCGTTAATTTTGATATTTCTTCTTGATTTTTTTCTATTGTTAATATTTGTTCTTGCAACTTTGTTTGATTTTGTGTTAAATCTGCTATTCTTTCTGTTAAATCAGCTATCCTTTCTTGTTGGTGTATATTAATACATCCGAAGACAACTCCTATTAAAATCAAATCAAATATTGAGATTATTAAAGCCCAATTGTCTTTTGATTTAAACCATTTCATTTTATTTTCTCCTTCTTAAATTCTTATTTCTTTGCCTTATTCTCCTATTTGTTTTTCTAACCCAAAAATTATATTGCCTTAATTCTGCAGGGTTTTGTCTTACAGCTTCAAAATCATCATCATCTACAGGTATGCCTTTCCAATAAACTCTGCCTCTAATTCTATAAATTGGTTTTCCTTTCCATTTTATTCTTTTAGGTTTTTGTATAAACCAATTCCATAATCCCATAAGGTTCTGAAGAAGAACTATATTATAAATCTTCTTTTGGTTGCGATAGTTGGTTCCCTCCTATAACCATCCTCCAGAAACCCAGACAAAATTTTTTGAAAAAATAAGTAAAATAATTCCTTAATTATACAATTCCTTTTTTCCTTAATTCTAGATATCCTTCATTTTTATTCAAATTTTTTTTCTTAGATGTTTCTTTATTATAATACTCATACATTTTATTTCTTAATGGAAGATATCTCCAATATAACAGAAAAACAGCAGAAACTATCAGAATTAAACCTAGAAAACCCCAAATCATTACTAATAATCCTTTTAGTGAAAGTGAAAATAAAACTAAGGCTATTCCCAGCCCTATAGCAACTTGAATAAACAGAGATAAATCTTGAAGCATTATTTTTATCACTTCTTTTCGTTTTTCTTTTATTTTATCAGCTCTCCATTTTGTAATTTTCTCTGAAAACATCAGGGAAATATAGATAAAGAGAACCAGAACTCCTGCGGTGATTACAAATATGTAAGAAAGAATTGTAATAATAGTTGTTAAGATACTCATATAAATCTAATAAAAGTGATTTATTTAAATCTTTTTCTCTTCCACCAAATCAAACCTAAACAGATAACTAAGATGACTCCTAATAAGATATAACTCGTTACTTCATGCTCACCAAACTTCTGCTTCCATTCATAAGCAAGACTCCAAGTATCATTTATGTTTAATCCTGTCCAAAAGTCCCAACTCACCATTTTGTATATTTGTAGATATGTAGATTTATAGTAATTGCTTATATATAAATTTTACTCCAAATGTAGTATTCTACAATGGCAAAACCAAAAAGACAAGTAAGTTTCTTTATTGAAACAGAACTCTGGAAGCAGTTCTCTAAGAAGTGTATAGATAAAGACAAGTCAAAGACAGAGGCTCTTGTGGAACTTATTAAGGAATTTGTAAAATAATTTCTAAAAATTTTTCTCAAGACTTAGACAATAACTTTAACTTTTTTATTTAAGATTCGCTAAATCCAAGAATATAAACGGAAAAGCTTAAAATCTGCTGATTCTTATGAGATTTATGAAGCAGACAGAAAAGCAAAAGAGGTTACTATATTGGTTTATGTTTATTTTTATAAGTAGTTTTGTTATTGCCTTTATTTTTCTTGGGGCAAAACAGGCTCTATTGATGACCGGGATTAAAATTGAACCATCTCATGTTTATGTATTAATTTTTATCTCTGTTTGTATATGGGGTTCTTTTATGATGTTAAAACTATTAAAGTATAAAGTAACCACATATTTTATAATAGCATTTATTCTTTCTTGGATAGTGTTATTTATAGGATTTTCTCTTTATTCTAACATGTATAAAACTGAGTTACCATTCTCCTTAAATCCAAATCCATATGACAGAGAAGTTTTAAACAACATCACAGATAATGGGACAAATCCAAATATATTCCCCTATTTTGTTTGTTCAAGTTTACAAAAAAGAAGTTATTTTAGTGAGTGGGATAATTATGGATGTAAATTACCCATCAATTTAACAAAAGGTTATACTCTCTCAAGGATTTATGTAGACAGAAGACTAAAAAACATGAGTTCGGAATCATATACTCTTTATTGTTCAAATTATAATGAAACTTGCAACTTCCAAATTCTTACATATGATAATTCATTTGGGTTTTCCATAATACCAACATATATTGAACAAGATTCTTCAATACAACCAATATTTTATTATTTTGAAATACAAAAATTAAGAGATTGGAAAGATTTAGATAATCTTGAACAAAACAAAACAACTTTATTAATTGCAATCATAACTGCATCCTTGCTTACTGTTTGGGCAGGGGTTTATTATGCTAAGAAGATTTTAGAAGAAAATTAAAAAAATTTCTCAAGTCCTATTCCTATAACTTTAACTTTTTATTCAAGATTCGCTAACTTAATGATCCAAGCACGATAAAACCAATAAAACATATTCCTGTTATTGATAATCCAAATGCAATTTTGTCTTCATAAAGTCTCTTAAAGAAGCCTTGTGATTCCCACCATTCCTTATACTCCTTAAGATTTTCTTTTGTTGCAAAATACTTATTTTGGATATATAATTTAAATGGCTTTGCATGAATTGTGCATATAGGAGTTTCTTTATCTAAATAATCAATCTTAACATGCTTTTCACAAACTATTCTCCCACATTCAGGGCAAATATTCATATCTTGGTAATCATCCTCTTCTCTATCACATATTTTGCATTTTTTTAAATCATCAACCAGATAGAATTTATTATCGCTTTTTACATAAAACTCTTGTTTATAAGTTATATTCTGTATCTTTATTTCGTTTTCCCAAAGAGGCATATATACAGAAAGAAATTCTTTTATATCTGCATCTCTTCTTTTTGGGGTACAGGTTTTAGTATAGACTCTATTATTATTTCCCATATAACTTACATTATGTTTATGTTTTTCCATAATAAAATTTATTGCATGTTCTTCAATATCGTTTTCTGTGAATTCATAGTGTATTTTCTTTTCATGATTTTTATCATTTATATCTTCAGTTTCTATTTTATTTGAAAAGAAAAAATCAGCTAAATTTTCATTTAAGTCCTTGCCTGTAACTCCATCTATTATTATTTTACCTGAATTCAAATAGCTATCAACACGCCCCACAGAGGTATGAGTATCAAAACCAACATTGTATTTAATAAAACAAGCCGGTCTAAATTCATTTTTCGTTTTAATTGATGGTTTATTTTTTTTATGCCCATATATCTTAGAGTATCCTAAAAGAGATGATTCTTTAGCCTCTTTCTCATTTATATTTCTAAACGATTTATTATGAATTATTTGAATTCTTCCATTTAAAATAACAATATTAAGTTTTTTACAAAGTACATTTAATTGTTTACCATCAATTAATTCTATATCTTCTCCGATTGATTTATTATAGGTTATCGCTTCATTAGAAAAAGTCCCAGAGGTTACTATAATCCCTTTAACCTCTTCGCCTTTACCATTTTGTTCTTCATGGCTCATTGCTCCTTGCAATTTTTGTATTATTGGTCTTCCAACGAATTGTTGATGTTTACATTCTACAAGAACTTTTTCTCCGTTAGTTCCATTCATGATTATATCTTTTCCAACATCATGACTATAGGGTTGAACTTTGATATTTTCATATCCTTTTCTTTTCATGATTTTAGCAACTAATTCTTCAAATTGATATCCATCTAAGCCATCTAAAATTAATGTTCTCTCAACCATCTTTTTATGTTATTTTCTATGTATAAAAATTTATCCTTCTATTATTCGGGCGAAGCCAGAGCGAAGCGAGGGCTGAGCAGGGTTTCCCCTTGAGGGGAAACCATTAAAGGAAGGGGTGGCATAAGGATGAACGAGCTGAACACTTGGAGGCGAGTGAAGTTCTTGACTATTGTTAAAAGAGGAGAAGCCCGATAGGGACAGGTGAATTTTAACAAAGGAAAGAACCGAAAGTCCTTCATAATCTAAAAAACAATATGAGATTAACATCAAAAGTTTTGATAATAATTATTATCAGAATTGCCTCAGCAACTTGCTTTTGATATTAATCAGTAAAATGATGGCTTTTAACAAAGTAAGAAATTTGGAGAAATTGAGGCTCTAAATTTCTGGATATTGTTAAAAGTTTGTATAAGCTTTGCTTATACGAACATCAGCAGATGCCATTATTTTATGGTCTTATTGTTTTTTAGCAAATTTTAGTCCTGCCTGCACTTGCTTGCAAGTTATTAATGATTTCCGCAGAAATGATTAATAAAGGCAGGAGCGGACGGACGAGGGGTTGAAAAGCGAGCGAACTATGTGAGCGAGCCTTACTATTTCCACCAATAAAAGAAAGGAATTAAGGAGAACTAACCTTGAATTTGTGTTAACAAATTCAAGGCAGGTATGGCTATTTAAGAACGTGGCTTGATTGGTGGAAATGAGAAAATTAACTATTAAGTATCCTCTAACTTTTTTGGATCAGAACCAAAAATGTAACCCCATACCTCATTTATTTTATAGAAATATTCATTATCAGTATCATTCTGACCAAAGACTTTATCAAATATCTTTTTTTCTTTTATTAGATCTAAAGCTAATAATTGATCTAAAATTCTTCTTATAGAAGTTTTGGGTATCTTTAAATGACTAACTATTTTATTTCTTGTACATCCTTCTAAAGTTTCATGTTGATAAGCATAGATTAAATTAAGAACAGCAATTCTATCGGGTGGGATTGTATCTTGTGCAACTCGAATTAGGGTTTTAATTTCATCATTTGTAACTTCAGATTTATTTCTAACAAAGGCTAAGCATTTGGCTAATTTTTTTAATTGTTTTACTAATCTTGTTGGCATTTCAGAAATTGGAAGCCTAACAGAATCTTCATTATAGTTTGAATCATAAAATCTTACAGGAGTCCTTCCATGAGCAACAAATTTAGCTATCAAAGAAACTTGATCTCCAAACTTATCATCATCAAATTCAGGTATATTCTGAAAATCAAAACTTTCAATTAACTTATTAGAAATTTCTGAAAGCTCTGACCTCATTATAATTTCTCCGCCCTCATTCATTCTTGCTCTTGCAGTTACTTTATCAGGGTTTTCAACCCATCTTATTTTCAAGAATCTTTCTCCTAATTGTTGCATAACTTTCCAATGATCATCAATTACAGGAGTAACCCCTGCTATTAATCCAAATCTAGAATTATACCTTATAATTTGATCAACCGTACCAACTTTTTTAGAAAAACATCCATCATAAGATTCTCTAAATTGAGAAATTATTTCTCTTCTTTCTTCCCTGCCTTTTTCTAAAATTGTTGTAAAATCCTTAAAAATTAAAACCTTTCCATTTAGCTGAGGTAACAGATCTTCGATTTTTCTTCTTTTCTTTCCATTTCCAATCATTAAACCAGATATGAGAGTTTTTGAAGTCATATCAGATAACTGAACTGCATAATCTCCACTAAAGCTTCTTAATATTTCTGTTTTAGATCCTCCTGGTGGAGCAATTAAAAATATCCATAAGGGGTCTCCCCCTACTTTTTCGGATATAATAGCTGATACAATAATATCTAAAACTTCATCATCATCAATACAAAGCCAACTCTTAACTTTTATTTTATATTCTTCAAGTTTAATTTTACCATAAAATTTATCATAATTTTCAGGCAGAACTTTAAGCAGAGTAATCGCAGTATTCTTATCAACTTTTTTATTCGCCTCTAAAGTTTGCTTATCTACTAACCATTTTGCTTCTTTTTGCCTTTCATCTTCTTCATTCATTTTATCACAACTCCATGGAATTTCTTAATTTCAATTAAATCAAAATCTCTTAAAATAAACAGGAGTTCCCAAGCTTCTTTTTTTGTTATACTAAATCCTCTACATAATTTCTCAAAAATTTCAGGAAAAGAAATAATTTGTTTTTTTACTCTCTCACATTCTTTAATTCTTTCTAAGGCCAGACTATAAAGCCCAAATCGTGATTTATTAGCTTGTATTTGTTTTATCATGTGCAGGATCTGGAGAAGGCAAAGCCTTCTTCTTTTCTTTTAGTTCTTTTAACATTTTGTCCATCTTATCAGCCCAGGTTAAATCAGCCATTTTATTAATAGAAATCTTAAGAAATATTTAAGTAAGGTTCTTATCCTTCTCCAAAAATTGGCAGAACGATAGTTATTTAATTCCTAAAATTCATATTTTCTTATGGATCCTGCACTCCACAAAGAGAGGAATTGTATAATCTGTAAAGCTAATCTGAGAAATAAAAGGATAGATGCTAAATATTGCAATAATTGTTTAAGAGAAGTAAGAAAAAACGCATCAAAGATAATTAAAGAAGAGACAAAAGAAAAGAAAATAATTAAAAAGTTAAATGAGAAAGAGACTTTAATTGATGAGATTACAGAAAGACTAGCGGAAAGAATCGAAAGAGGTCCCTTTACCTTGGGTGGTGACCCAGAGAATGATATCTTTCATGGACCAAATAGCCTATTTAATAGAAAAAGAAAATCAATTATATAACTCTCAATTTTTTCATTAACAATTCCTTAAACTCAGGATCATCAATTAATTTCTCCATTACATTATCTGCCTGCTTTCTCTTGAAATCATTTGCAATGATTTCATTAGCTTCATCTTGATTTAAAACCAATCCGCATACTTTGCAAAATTTGTTTGTTGCTTCATTTTGAGTTTTACATCTTATGCAATCTCTTGGTTGCATAACTGGTTTTACATTCTCTTTATTTACTTCTATCCCATTTGCTTTTAATATTGATTTATCAGTCATCTCTCCATTCATATGAATATAAACTCCACACATACGAGAACTCTGATCCCAGCCAAGATATTGTTTCATACTTGCTTCTGGCATATATGAAGCCAGAATTGTAGCTCTGCTGTGCCTTAATAAATGACAATAGATTCTTTTTTTGATTCCTGCAAGTCTTGCTGCATTTTTTAATATTGCAGTCATTCTTGCATAACTTAAAAACTTTCCATCATTCTTCACCAACAAATAGTTTTCAGGATTGTTATTGTCTGGGTGATGATTAAGATATTCTTTGATATAAGGAGTTGAATTTATAACAAGAATTTTTCTCATACCTGTTTTTCCAGTTATAGTTAATCTTGCTCCATATTCTTCAAAAGAAATATGTTTTATTTTCATAGTTCCTATTTCAGAAATTCTTGCTCCTGACTCAGCAAGAGTTGATATTAATGCTCTGTCTCTTGGATTTCCACACTTTTCTATTATCCTTTTTATTTCCTCTTCATTCAATAATTCTTCTGGCAGTTTCTTATGATTCTTAGGAATATTTATAGAAATCCATTTGACTTCATCTGGGAATACTCCTTTTTCTTCTATTCCTCTAATAAATCTATACAGCTTTCTTATTAAGATTTTAAAACATTTCTTGGACTCTTCAGAAAGCTCTGTTTGATTGAGCTCTGCTATAACCACTTTAATATTCTCTTTTGTGGCTTTATCAAAAGGTTTTTTTAACATTTTAGAGTATTTCATCAAGTCTCCTAAATATCTACTTATTCTGGCTACTCCAAGATTATTACTTAGGCAGTCATCTTTGAAACCTAAAATAATCTTTTTATTTTCTTTAGAAATCTCTTTTGATTCTTTTATTCTTTCAACATATCTATCAAATATTCTTTTATAATTGTGTATATCCATAGTTCCATAGCTCGTGATTAGCTATTAAACCACGAGTATGGGCATAGAACAAATTCCGAACGCCCTGACCGTGAATCGAACACGGAATACGACCGTGACAGGGTCGTGTTATAACCATTTAACTACCAGGGCATAATATCTGATATAAATCCATATTTTTAAAGGTTGTTGTTGATTTTTGCTATTAATAAAAATATGAACAGGTATATGTTAACTCTTAAAATAGCTTATTTATACATAAAACTTAAGAATTTTTAAGATACTCATGATATTTTTAGCTTTAAGATAATTAACTTAGATAAACGAAATTATAAATTATTGATAAAGAGGTAAAATTAAGCTTAAACTTGTTTTGCTTAATCTATTTAATTACAAAAGAAAAATATTGAGGTTAAAAGAATAATATCCATAACTTATCAAATAAAAGTTTTGCAGATGAGAAGCTTAGTTATTATTTTGGTTTGGATTTTATAATTAATCTTCAGGAATTAAAGAAATAACCGCAATATTATTTTCTTTATCAATTTCTTTTATTAAATTATCCCTGTCTATTACAAACTTAATTTCCTTGGGATTTCTGCTAATCAATTTAAGGTTTTTAATTTCAACTGCAATGCCTGCCCCATAATTTATCTGGTCTAAATCAAAATCTTCCACTACTTCACCATCCTCTAAAACACTAAAAAGAGTTTTTTCAGAATTAATTGAACCAGAGTTTTTAATAGTTAAATTAAAATCCAAATATCTCCCTTTTTTAACAGCACTGGTGTTATCAAAGTATAAATCTGCCAGATTTTCTTCTGAATATAATCTTATTAGCTCTTTAATTATTGAATCATCTAGTTTTTGATCACAATTTTCTATGTAGGGATACATTAAACTATTTAAATTATCTGAATGCCCAAACCCAAAAACATGTATTAATTCATGCAATTCAACATTTGCCCAGTCACATTTTTGTATATTTGTTTCTTTATATAAAAGAACTGTCCCATTAGTAATCACACTATACCTTGTAGTTTGGATAATTTCTTTTGCACCGCCTTCTCCAGCAATAAAATAGTCTTCATTAATAGATTCTTTTTTATTCTCAGAGCAGCTAATCTCAATATCTGGATTGCTTATAACTTCATAAAAACTAATAAAATTCACTTTAAGAGCCAAATCATCAAATGCGCTGATCATTCTTTGTCTTTTTTCATCAGTGCAAGCAGAATCCATTTTATAGGAAATAGAATTATGATTAAACTTCATATTAGGATAAAACTGAGAAATTGCAGCAAATGTCTGGTTTTTTGCAATAATTGGAGGGGCTGAAACAGAAAAATTCAGATTTTCAGGGGCTCCAGGAATATTTAAGTATAAATAATAAGCACCAGAAACAATAATTAATATAATCAATAGAATCAAAATCAGATTAAAAATCCACCCCTTTTTATTTTTCATATAAATAATAAATAATTAAGTTATTTAAATATAACTTATTAATAATTGATATTAAATTCAGGAAGATAAGTCTAACCTGAATTTCTTTCGTTCCTGGTATCCTGCTGTTTTATATTAATCTATTCTTATTTAAAGCAAGAAAAATTTATAGACTATTGATTAGAAAAATCAACTTGGGTTAGCGAAGCTTCCCAAGTCTATGTGTAGAAGCATATTTTTTAGGATAGAACCTATGTTCTGGACTTAGACAATAAAATTAATAAAAAATAAGAATTATTAGAACTCTTCAGCTTCTTCTTGGTCTTCTGTTTCTTTAGCTTCAGGTTCTTCTGTAGCTTCTTCAGATTCTGGTTCTGTTTCTTCTTCAACTTCTTCAACTTCAGCTTCAGGTTCAACCTCTTCTTCTGTTTCTTCTTTAGCTTCTTCTTCAATTTCTGGTTCTGTTTCTGTAGTTTCTTCTTCTACTTCTTCAGGTTCTTCTGTAGCTTCTTCTTCAACTTCAGGTTCTTCATCTGTATCTTCTTCAGCTTCAGATTCAACTTCTTCTTTTATATTTTGTTCAAATTTTTTCATTTTTAATTTACCTGTTTAGTTAAGAAATAAAATCAAAATTCATTTTTAAATGTTTGCAGTCAGGATTCACTAGACAAAAAAATGACAATAAAGGAAAATTCTTTTATTCATAAATTTCTTTTAATTTATCAGTAATTTCTTCTTCAATCATAGTAATTCTGCAGCCATCTGAGACAGGATTCATAATGCTATATCCTTCTTTATGCTCAAATCCAAAAGTGTGCAAAATTTCATGAATTTCTGTATTTGGGTAACCAGTGCACCCTCCAGAAAACTGATTGTTTGCGTTTGGATTAACCTTGTAAAAATTGATATCAGACATTGTTATTAAGTTAGGATTTATTTTATTAGTATAATAAGCTGCATTTCCAGAAGTATAGAATCCTTTATTTTCTTCTAATTCTGTATGACAATAAATAGATATATCTGCTACTGGATATTCATTTACCAATTTATCAGAAATGTCTTCAAAAACCACAATATTGCCTGTTTCATTACTAATAATATCAAATGCCTGTTTTATTCTTTTAGTCATAACTGCGCCGCATTCTTCTTTTAATGCATAGGTTATTGGCATGTTTCCGTAATGCAGTTCATTAATGCTGGAAAACATATCACCAGATTCTGAGAGATTTTCAATATTATCTTCAAGAATAACTTTTCCAGTAATGTTTTTATTAGAAAAAGAAACAAATAAAACAATAATTAACATTAACAAAATACACATGAGTATTAGTATGTTTTTTAATTGCTTGTCCATAAAATAGTAATAATTTTGGTTTATTTAAAGGTTTCTATTTGTAACCACTTAGAAGTAACAGAATAAAGCATCCCCTGGGCAGGATTTTGTGAAATGGGGGTATGAGGGATTGAAAGAAAATGATTCAGAAAAATTGAACGTTAATTTTATATACTACCCTACCCTATTATATTTATTAAGTCCCCGGTATGACTCTTCGGAGAAATACCGGGATTTTTCCATTAGATTTAATTAGTTCTGCTATGTCTTACTTTAATGATAAAAAAGACAATTGTGTTTGTAGATGGAAATAATTGGTACCATAATACTAAAAAAACTATAGATACAAAAGAAATTGATTTTATTAAATTAGCTAATTTTATTGCAAATAAATTTGATCTAGAAGTTAAACAAATAAGATATTATAATTCTATTCCAGATATAAGTGAAAATCCTCTAAACTATCACAAACATATGGAATTTTTAACAAATTTAGAAAAGCAAGGAATTAAAGTATTTAAAAGAAAACTTCAAAAAACTTCTAATGAAGAAGTTTTAAAACAAAAACAAAGAATGATAGAAACATTAGATTTGTGTAAAGTTTGTTATCCTCTTGTTAAGTTAAACTGCTTTAGTTGTATAGGGAATACTTCTAAAAAAGAAAAAGGTATTGATGTAAAAATAGCAGTAGATATGATAAGAAAATTATTAATTGAAAAAGAATGTGATGTTTGTATCCTCATATCTGGAGATGCAGATTTTATTCCAGCCATGCAAACAATTAAAGATTCTAAAAAAGAAGTAATTACTGCTTTAGTTTATACAGGATATTCAAGAGAATTAAGAGATGGAAGATTTAGATATCTTTATTTAAGTCCAGAAGATTTAAATAAAAATTGCATGAAAGATTATAAGAAATAGAATGAAAATTATTTCTAGGACAAGGTCCGACTCCCTACTTTTTAGTTTATCGTCGGTAAAATTGATCCCCCGGGCAGGATTTTGTGAAATGGGGGTATGAGGGATAGAACTTGTTTATATTGACTTGACTTCTATAATAAATTAACCTTCTTTCAAAGAAAGCCTTAAAAACTTAAGAAATTTTAGATTAATATGAAAATAAATGAAGAAATAGAAAGGATAAAAAAGAAAATAATTCCTGTGCTAAAAGAATATAAGGTAACGAAAGCAGGAATTTTTGGGAGTTATGCAAGGGGTAAGCAAAAAAAGAATAGTGATATAGATATACTAATAGAAATAAATGATGATGCTGGTTTACTTACACTTATAGGTCTTAAATTAGATCTACAAAAAGTGATTAAAAGAAAAGTAGACTTAGTTGAGTATGAGACCATAAGAGAAGAATTAAAGGGAAATATCTTAAATGATGAAATAAAAATTTTACAATGAAAAGAGATTATAAACTTTATATTAATGATATTAAAGAAAGCATAAAGCAGATAGAAGAATATTTAAAAGATATTTCTGAAGAACAATTTAAAAAAGATAAGAAATTGCAAGATGCTGTAATAAGAAGAATAGAGATAATAGGAGAAGCTAGTAGAAATATTCCAAGAGCTTTAAAAGAAAAGAACAAACATGTTCCTTGGTTCAAAATGGTGCAATATAGAGATTTTATCGTTCATTCTTACTTTGAAGCAAGTTTAAGAAGAATATGGGTCACTGCAACAACAGAACTTAATGAAATAAAAGAGGCTATCAAGAAGATTTCATTAGTTTAATTTCTAGAAGATTTATAGATTTTTTCCAGCCTTCTGTTTGAACTTGGATGGTATGTACAATTTGTACTCATCCTTTTATTAATATTTTTTATTATCTTTTATTTTAGTTTCAGTTGTCCGATTTTTACGGACAACTCAATTTCAGAGTATTTTTTTTATAATTTCAACCATACGATTTTTCGTACGACTCCCTACTTAGGGATTGATCCCCCGGGCAGGAACAGAATAAAAGTGTTCAAATACACGTAGAATTATTTATTTAGATTTCTTTTTAATATTCTTGAGATATGCAAGAGCTTCATCACTTGAAAGCATATCTTCTTTTTTAATATTCTCAAGAGTTTTTATTCTTTCTTTCATTTCTTCGCTTAATTCTAAATGATTTTCTAAATAATCTTCAAGAATCCTTTTAATAACTTCATTATAACTTTCTCTTTCTACAAGTCTTAATCTTTTTAAGATATCAACAGTATCTCTTTCAATTTTAATCATAGTTTGATCTTCCATTTTATGGTTATACTAAGGTTTAACCCTTTATAAACCTTGTCCTGAAATGATTCTTTGTATTATTTTATCCATTTCCATTAATTGTTTTTGATTGTAAGCATTGCCTCTTGTTTTATAACCAACACAAAGAACATTATTTCCATCAATTCTTAAAAATAATCTTTTATCTCCCACTCTTAGTCTTCTTAAATTAGTTCCTTCAACTCGTGAAGTGTTTTGGATTAAATTTGGCAATGCTTCTTTTAGTTTATTATCAGCTCTAATAAATTCCTCTTCATCTAAGTTTTTAAAATCTTTAATACAATGTTTAAGCCAAATAATTTTTAATGGACTATTTTCCATAAATTATAAAGAACAGATAGGTTTAAAATTCTTTCTTAAAAGTCTTCTCTCCAGAATAATGTTCGACTCCTTACTTAGGGATTGATCCCCCGGGCAGGGAAGGATGAAATGGACGACACCCCAAATATTTAAGAGGATGATTGAAAAATTTGTTACATTTTACAAAACTATAAAAACTTATTTTTCATGATTATTTTATGACTAAAGATTATTCAGAAGAATTAAAAGAACTAATTGATAAATATAAAAATAAGGGATTTAGATATGCCAAACCTATTGCCTTATTGCTTGAAAGAATAAATGATACCAAAGAGAATGTAGAAAAGGAATTAATTAATTTAAATAATCTAAAATTTTGTAATAAGCAAGAAAGAAAAGGCGAAACTAGATATACTTTGTATTACCTCTATAGTCATAGGAAAGGTAGAGTTTATGCAATAACATTTGAGGATAAAATAGTAATTGTTACTATTTTCCCAATAGGGAAAAAGACACTAAAAAAATATAAGAAAAAGTTTATAAGTTAGAGTTTATTAGAAATAAGATGGCATATAAATTTCATTATGATAAAGAGCACGATATTTTGTATATAGCTAATGCTCTAAAGAAGGTTGAGGAGAGTGTTGAATTTTCTGAAGATATTGTATTAGATTTAGATAAAGATGGCAAGGTTATTGGTGTAGAGTTATTTTATGCAAGTGAATTGTTTAATCTTTTTAATAAGGAAATTGATGAAGAATTTCTTATTAATCTTTCTGATGCAGGTTTAGAGTATAAAGATTATAGGAATGTTTGGTATGTGTTTTTGATTCTTAAATCTAGGAATAAAGTGATATCTCAAGCTTTGCCTCCATTAAGAAAATCTGAATATACAAGTCCTTTAATAGCAAGTTGTGAATAAATATTTTTTATGATTAAATTTCTTCTAGGTCCGACACCCCAGGTGGGGTATATTCAAATCCCCCGGGCAGGAGTTTGGGAAATGGAGGGTGTGAGGGATAACTAAGCAGATTTCTTTCTAAAGTCATCAATTTTTTCTTTCTTAAAAAATAATTCTCTTTTTATAGCTTTTTGCAAAACTTTTCTTAATTCTTCTTTATTTAATCTCCAATTTATCTTTCTTATAAAATCATCTAAATTTAGCCATTCAAAGTCTACATGCTCTTCATTTAATATTACTTTTTCTTTTTTAACAAAAGCTAGAAAATTATTCTCTGAATGGTCTTCTCCGTGCCAAGAGTAAATTGAACCCCAGTTTAGATTAAAAATTTTAGATACCTCAAGATTAGTTTCTTCTTTTATTTCTCTTTTAACAGTTTCTTCTATAGATTCATCTACTTCAACACTTCCAGTTACAGTAAACCAAAAGTCTCCACCATGAGTAGGATCTTTAGAATTATTTCTCAATAAAAGAAATTTCTTTCCATCACATATAAAGGCAAGTATTTTTTTATTCATATTATTTTATTCAATCAAATTTAATAAAATCTTTATTTTCATTTCATAATATTCTTTTAATTCAGGTGGAAAGGGCATATAGCCTTCAATTATTTTGATAGCATCTTTTATTTTTATTAATCTTTCATTTACATTCCAGCCCTTTTCTTCACTATCTCCTATAGGCTGAACAAATTCTTTTACTTTTCCAATAAAAGAAATGCATCTCATCACCTTTGTATTTCTCAAATCTTTTCCTTTGTTTTTCATTTTTAGCCCAATTATTTGGCCATATTGTTTTCATGCTTCCTACTTCTTTCAGGTCTCCTTCTAAAATAACTCCTGTTTCTTCAAATGCCTCTCGTTTTAATGCTTCTTTTATATCTTCATCTTTTTCAACTCCTCCACCAAGGAAATCAATATAACCATACTCAGTATTTCTTGCAACTAAGCTATCTCCAAAAACAAGATAACCTTCACAATTTTCTCTAAATGGAAGTTTTGTTCTATTTTCATTCATTTTAATCTTTTTCATATTACCTTAAGAAATCTAAATCTTATAAATCTGTCTTTTAAAAATCTTCTTTCCAGAATAATGTCCGACTCCCCACTTAAGGGATTAATCCCCCGGGCAGGACATAGTATTTTATCCCTAAAAAATACAACTAATTATTATAAATATTGTAAAGATAGGGGTGAGGGTTAGCTCTTTTTCAATTTTCTAGTTAAAGAAGACAATCTAGTATTCATTAATTTAACGAGTAATCTATTTTTAAATCCTGGAACATAAATAACCTTTTTATTTCCTAAAGCTTCTAAAGATTTGTTAACAACTTCTTCGGTAGACATCCATAACCAATCAGGTATTTTTGGTTTTTGGAAATTATATTCTTGAGTATTATGAAAATTTGTATGTGTGAATCCTGGGCATAATGCTTGAACATCAATTCCTTTCTCTCTCACTTCTTCTTGTAAAGATTTTGAAAACTCATTTAAGTAAGACTTAGTTGCACTATAAACTACTCCTCCGGGCGAAGGAATAAGTGAAGCAACGGAAGAGATATTTATGATAAAACCTCCGTTTTCCATTTTTGGTAAAACTAACTTACACAAATAAGTTGGAGCAGTTATGTGAAGAGCAATCATATCTAAAGATTTTTGAAGGTCTACAGATGAGAAGTAGCCATGAATACCAAATCCTGCACTATTAACTAAACCATCTATTTTTCCTACTTGAGAAATATAATCTCCTACTCTCCTTAGTCCTTCAGTAGTGGCAAGATTTGCAGAAAGAACAACAGGAGAAACCCCATAAAAAAGATTTAATTCATCAGCTAACCCCTTTAACTTATTCTCATTTCTAGAAATAAGTGTGACATCATAATTCCTAGAAGATAACTTTCTTGCATAAGCCTCTCCAATACCACTAGAAGCTCCGGTAACTATTGCTATTCTTGATTCTTTTGTCATCTTAATCTATCACAGAACTCTCTTCCTTTTGGGTTTAGTTTAGTAGAATTTATTATCTTTTTAATCTTTTCGTTTCGACCGCTATACTACAGAGTTTCAATCTTCAGTCATAAAATTGTATTTTATCTTAGATAAAAATGGTCCCCCGGGCAGGAGTCGGACCTGCTTCAAGCGGTCTACAGCCGCCTGTAATAACCGTTATACTACCGGGGGTTAAATATACTGAGGTTTATGTGTTTTTAAAGTTTATGAGAAGATTTGAAGAAATTATCAATAAGGGTTAATGCGTCTTTCAAAGTTTCGTATCTTGCAATTTTTACATTTGGATTTCCACTAATCATTGCAGACAATCTTTTATCTGGCTGGTCTTTATACAAACACAATATTTTTTTGTTCATATCCTCAGTTTTGCCAATTTCATATCCAACTCCAAGGGAAGGAGTAGAAACTTCTGCAATCAAAATATCACATTCCTGAACCCAAGATATATCGCGATTATAAATCCAGTCATCTGACTGACTATCTTCACCAAAATCACTTAACTTTTGGTCGCCAACATGCTCTGTCAAAACCTGGCCATATTTAGCGAGGTGTTGGATTAACTGAAGATATAATTTTTTATCTTCTCTTCCGCCACGAATTGAACCAGCAAAATATATCTTCATAGTCATAAAAATAATAAAATTGCAAGGATTTAAATGTTTTGTGAGCTGCAAATATAATCTTTATTATAATCCAAACAGAAGTCTTTGAGATTATTTATCTGGCTCATTTATGAAAAAACTTCTGTTTGAAGTCATCTCTTTAATTTTTCCTTGTTTTTCATAAACTGCCCGAGCTTCTGGAAGCTCAAATCTTCCAACTACTCCAATTTTTGAATAAATAATATAAGTGAATATTCTTTCTTCACCCTGGTTCATGGCAGGGATGTTCCATTCTATTCTCCTGTTCTTTAAATCAATTTTGTCAGGGGAGATTGCGCCATATCTTTCATAAAGGTGGACTAATAAAGGAAGCTTATCAGTTATATTGATTCTTTCAATGAATTTTTTTGCCTTTATTCTTATACTTATTTTTAATGCAAATTCCCCTCCTTTTGTTTTAATAAAAGAAACATGTTTTCTTAATGAAAGGTCTGTTTCTATTGATTTTTTAATTACAATAAACAATCCAGCTATAAGCAAAATAATAATTATAGGAAAGAACCAGTTTGTTCTGATAATTACTTTTAATTCTTCATTTGGAATTAATTCTTTTTCCCATAAATAATATTTTTTAAATCCCTTAATTTCAGTCTTAGTTGGATTAATATTCACTGTTGTGAATAAATAAGAAAAAAGGTTTTTTTCAGCTGTGATTGTTACTGTTTTCTTTGTATTCCCTACATTGCTTTTAATAATTTCATGTCTTTTTATAATAAATCCTTCATAAGTTTCTTTTGATTCAATATCTTCCTGCTCTAAGAATTTTATTATAGACTCTATATTCTTGGTCTTTCCAAAAGTTTTAATCTCTGTGTTGAGAAGGTAATCCCCTGCATTTAGTGTTTTTGTTTTTTCTTTATTAATGGGTATTTTTATTTGTTTTGTCTCCAGAGCTTTTAATGGAAGATCAGACTCATATTCAAAAAAAGCAGAGTTCATAATTACTTTTAAGTCATCCAGA
>Ga0315281_10005544_pt1 | contig 18050 bp, 19 predicted proteins | sample YL17G07_0_MG_FD_204540 | JGI IMG/M metagenome (GOLD analysis project Ga0315281, IMG submission 204540) | Sediment microbial communities from Yellowstone Lake, YNP, Wyoming, USA - YL17G07_0 | ecosystem: Environmental > Aquatic > Freshwater > Lake > Sediment | place: USA: Wyoming | collected...
AACTTACGTCGCTTGACGTAGGTTAAAGCTCCGTAAGTTGTCTGCTCATTGAGGAGGTAACATGAATTTATTATCCGTTCGCATCCTTTTTATCATCGCCACCGTCCTCTTCGGATATCAGACGGCAGATGTGGTAGGCAGGGGCCCCCTTGGGGCGTTGCTCGGTTTTTTTGCTTCCATCCTCGTTATCATGCTTGAGATCGGCATGCGCAAGGTATCCGTTAAAGGGCTTTCCAGCGCGGTGTTCGGCCTTATCCTGGGGCTCATTATGTCCAAGCTCGTAACCGATGCAATCAGTATCGCACCCATTACCCCGGCCAGCCTGGCGCTCTTAAGGGTTATGCTTACCCTGATTTTTTGCTATCTGGGCATGGTAATCGGCCTTCGCGGCAAAGACGAATTCAATGTTATCATCCCCTATGTCCGCCTGAGACGCCAGGACCAGTCCGAAGAGATGATTATCATGGATACGAGCGTGATCATCGACGGGCGTATCGTCGATATCTACAAGACGAAATTTATCGACAGTAAAGTCGTCATTCCCCGGTTTGTGCTTAAAGAGCTGCAGCAAATTTCGGATTCTACCGACCCGGTGAAACGCCAGAGAGGCAGGCGCGGCCTTGAGATCCTGCATATCATCCAGAAAGAAGCTGGCCAGAGTCTTCAATTGAACGAGGAGGATTTCCCGGATACGAACGAGGTGGATGCCAAGCTCGTTAAATTGGCAAAATTACTGGAAGCCAAGATTATGACCGTCGATTTTAATTTAAATCGCGTTGCTTCACTCCAGGGGATCAAGATACTGAACATCAATGAATTAGCCAATGCCCTCAAGCCGGTGGTTTTCCCCGGCGAGCAGATGCACGTTAAGCTCATTAAAGAAGGTAAAGAGCACAATCAGGCAGTCGGCTATCTTGAAGACGGGACCATGGTGGTCGTGGAAGATGGCCGCAGGTTTATCGGCCAGGAAGTCAAGGTTGTCGTTACCTCCGTGCTTCAGACGCAAGCCGGCAGGATGATCTTCACCAAGCTTGAAAAATGATGTATGTAACCGCAATTGTACTTGCCGCGGGCAAAGGCGTGCGGTTTGGGGCCCGCTGTTCCAAACCGCTCGTTGAAATTGATTCCAAACCTCTTGTGGCGCACAGCCTGCTTTGTTTAGATAAACACCGCCTGGTCGATGAAATCATCGTCGTTGCGAACGCAGCAAACCGCGAAAAAATAATCAAGGCAATTGAGAAATACCGGTTTCATAAAGTCAAAAAGGTAGTCTTAGGAGGAAAGCGGCGGCAGGATTCGGTGAGGCACGGGCTTGCGGTTCTCCCCAGACAGGTTGATGTTGTGCTCATCCATGATTGTGCCCGGCCGTTCATTGACGGTAAAATCGTAACTTCCGCGGTAAAGGAAGCGCAGCGGAGCCACGCCGCGATAGTCGGAGTGCCGGTGAAGGCGACGATAAAAAGTGTCAAAGTGTCAAAGTGTCAAGGTGTCAAAGCGAGATGTATAGTAGAAAAAACATTGGATAGAAAAAAACTGTGGGAGATACAGACGCCGCAGGTTTTTAGGAAAGAGGTAATTGTTGAGGCCTATAAAAAATTCGGCCGCATGGATGTTACGGACGATGCTGCTTTGGTAGAAAAATTAGGATACAAGGTAAGCCTTGTTATGGGTGCATATTCTAATATCAAGATTACGACTCCCGAGGATCTCCCCGTAGCTGAAGCGCTCCTTAAAACTAAGAGGTGATATTATGGAATACCGGATAGGCGTAGGGTATGATATTCATCGTTTAGTCGAAGGCCGCAAGCTCTTTTTGGGCGGCGTTGAGATCCCTTATATTAAAGGCCTTCTGGGGCATTCCGACGGCGATGTGCTTTTGCATGCCCTGTGCGATGCGTTTTTGGGCGCCTTGGGAGAGGGAGATATCGGCGAACGTTTTCCCGATACCGACCCGCAATACGAGGGGATCTCCAGCGGTAAACTTGTAAAAAACGTATGCGCCCTTCTTAAGGAAAAAGGTTTTAACATAAATAATATTGATTCGGTAATTGTCGCTCAGGAACCCAATTTTTCACCCTTTAAAAAAAGCATACGGCAGGCAGTTGCCCGGTCCCTCGAGATTCAGGAAGACAGGGTAAATATAAAAGCCAAGACCAATGAAGGCCTGGATAGTATCGGCCAGAAAGAGGCCATTGCCGTTTACGTGGTGGTTACGATAAACAAATAAAGATACAATATAGTTTTTCCCGACTCATAACCGCCGCAAAATTTTCATATACGTGGTCCCGGAAAATTATTGCGTATTCGTCGGGATCAATTCGCGCATCACAACTTACGAGCGTTTTCGCGCTCGTAAGTTGTGCGCTTATTGAAAGGAGCTTAATATGACGCTTTATTTGATATTTTTATTGAAACTGTTGTTGATTCTCTTAGGCTTGATTGTGCTCAAGTTTATCCTGATAGCGCTCTTTTTTTACGGGGAGATCCGCTGCGCCCAGAAGAAAGACCCGGCAGCAACGGGCTTTGTGGAAGTATTATTGCTCTATCCCGGGCTGCACGCCATCGTCGCCCACCGCGTCGCGCACTTTTTTTATGCGATGGGCCTTTTTTTCTTCGCGCGCTTGATCAGCCAGGCTGGCCGGGCAATGACCGGAATTGAAATTCATCCCGGGGCAAAAATCGGAAAATGTTTATTTATTGACCACGGCATGGGGGTAGTTATCGGAGAGACTGCGGTTATCGGCGACAATGTGCTTTTATACCAGGGCGTTACGCTTGGGGGTACAGGTTTACAGAAAGGTAAAAGACATCCCACTATCGGTAACAACGTGGTTGTCGGAGGAGGTGCTAAGATTCTAGGCAATATCACCGTAGGCGATAACTCCTACATCGGCGCTAACGCCGTCGTAATCAAAGACGTCCCGCCGAATTCTACGGTAATAGGCGTACCGGGAAGAATCACCAAGCAGGACGGCAAGAAGATAGACGTAATCCTGGATCATATCCACACCCTTGACCCCATTATGCAGTCGATAGAAGCATTACAGAAGAGAATCGAGCATTTAGAAAAGAAATAGCGGCATGTCCATCCATATTTACAATTCCCTTACCCGCACAAAAGAGGAGTTCATTCCGGAAAAGCCGCCGCATGTCAACATCTACACCTGCGGTGTTACTGTCTACGATGAAAGCCACATCGGCCACGCCCGCAGCCTGTATATCTTTGACGTCATCAGGCGGTATCTGAAATACAGGGGGTTTAAGGTCAAATTTGTGCGCAACATTACCGACATTGACGATAAGATTATCAACCGCGCCCGCGAACTTAAGATTGACTGGAAAGAACTCGTTAGAACGTATATCGCCAGATACCAGGAAGACGCCAGGGGCCTGGGGATAGAAAAGGGAGATTATGAGCCCCGGGCAACGGAAAACATTCCCGATATGGTCAGATATATCGGGGTGCTTATTGATAAAGGATACGCGTATGTAACGGCTACCGGGGTATATTTTAACGTACGCAAGTTTCGGGAATACGGGAAGCTCTCCGGGCAGGGCATAGGCCAGATGCTGACCGGGGTGAGGAAAGAGCCGGATGAAACCAAGGAAGACCCTTTGGATTTTGCCCTCTGGAAACTATCAAAAGAGGGGGAGCCTTTCTGGGAGAGCCCGTGGGGGAACGGCCGTCCGGGCTGGCATATCGAATGTTCCGTGATGAGCCGGAAATTTTTGAAGGCCGATACGCTGGATATACACGCCGGCGGCAGGGATTTAATCTTTCCGCATCATGAGAATGAAATCGCCCAGGCCGAAGCGCTAACGGATAAGCCGTTTGCGAAATATTGGATCCACCACGGCCTCTTGACCATCAACGGCCAGAAGATGTCCAAATCGCTGGGGAATTTTGTGACGATCAAGGATTTCATGGACAAATACAAAGACGCGGATTTGCTGAAATTATTCTTCTTGTCCGCCCATTACGCGCACCCGATAGATTATACGCAGGAACGCATAGAAGAGGCGAAAAAAGCATATGAACGGATTGATATATTAATGAAAAGATTAGAAGAAATTTATGGCACAAGAGATGTCAACGAGGTTATTTCAGGAGGGACAGGAGCAATAGGCCAATTCAAAGATAAGTTTATCGAGTATATGGACGATGATTTTAATACTCCAAGGGCATTATCAGTTTTGTTTGATATGGTAAATAGATGTAATCAATTATTAGATAGCGACGATGAAATGAAAAACTTTAAGTTAAACTATGCCATGGATATCATAAAAGAAATGGTTGATATTTTTGGTTTAGCTTTTCTTAAGAAAACATCGGGCTCGGTCTCAGATGATCAAATAATTAGATATATTGCAGCGCGCTCACAATATAAGCAACAGCAGAAGTATAAAGAAGCTGACGAAATCCGCCAAAAACTTGAAGAGCAAGGTGTTATTTTAGAAGACACCAAAGACGGTAAGACAACTTGGCGAAGAAGGTTGTAGTCTGAATACATGTTTTGCTTTTGATGCGACAGCGCATTAGAAATTTTTTGGCAAATGTACGCAAGGATTTACGGCGAGTGGAGGCCTTAACCACCTGAAGAAAGCCGGGAGCGAGCCGTAAACCGTAGCGCACGGCAAAAAATTTCAGCGCTGGAGCACAAAAGCAAAACACTCAAGTGAGACAAGCATGAAGGGTAAATTTATCACATTCGAAGGTTCCGAGGGGAGCGGCAAGAGCACGCAGTCGAAACTCCTTGCCCGGTATCTTCGGCAAGAAGGGTATAGTGTCGTGTATCTGCGCGAGCCGGGCGGCACGGCGATCAGCGAGAAGATACGAAGCATCCTGCTGGACGGGGAGCATAAGAAGATGTGCGCCGAATGCGAAACACTTCTCTATATGGCTGCCCGCGCGCAGGTGGTCGATGAAATCATCATGCCCGCCCTCATGGCGGGAAAAATCGTTGTGTGCGACAGATTTCTCGATTCAACGCTCGCTTACCAGGGATACGGCTTAGGGGTCGACATCAAGAAAATAAAAGATATCGGCATGTTCGCCACCTGCGGCATAAAACCGGATCTGACCATATTCATGGATTTGCCGATACGCAAAGGCCTCAAACATCGCGATGGCGCAAAAGACCGCATTGAGAAAAGGTCTCTCGCATATCACCATCGCGTAAGAAGCGGATACCTGACGATGGCCCGTAAGGAGCCCCATCGGATTAAGACAGTCAAAGTGCAAAAAGAAAAAGAGGAGACCCAGCGCCTCATCAGAACGCTGGCGGATATCCTTTTGGCGCGGCGGGGGTAAATGTCATTCAAAGACATCAAGGGACAGGAAAGATCGCTGGCGCAGCTTAACGGTTACCTACAAAATGACCGGAGTGCCTCGAGTTACCTTTTTATCGGCCCGGAAGGGGTGGGCAAGCATCTTGCGGCAATGACCCTGGCGAAAGCGGTCAACTGCCTTGAGGAAAATTCCGATTCCTGCGACCGGTGTTTTTCCTGCAGCAAGATTGAAAAAAAGGCGCATCCGGACGTGCATACTATTGATGCGGCAGCGTTGAAATCCGCGGGTGCTGAAAATGACACGGTCGTCCATGACTCCGACGCCATAAAAATCGAAGAGATACGCAGGCTGCAGAAAGAGATTAATCTCAAGCCCTATGAGGCCAGAAAAAAAGTCTTTATCATCAATGACGCGCACCAGATGACCGCCGAATCCTCCAACGCGCTTTTGAAAACCCTGGAAGAGCCTCCCGCTAACAGCCTCATTATTTTAGTTACCGCCAAGCCGAACCTGCTCTTTAAGACGGTCATTTCGCGTTGCAAGATGGTTAAATTTTATCCCCTGGAAAGAAATAAGCTGCGGGAAATAATGAAGGGGGAATACGCGTGCGACGAGGAGTTCGCGCATTTCCTGGCCTATTTTTGTGAAGGCAGGATAGGCCGGGCCATCAAATTAAAAGATACCGATATCCTCGGCACGAAAAACAGGGTCATCGATGAGATTGTTTTGCATCACCGGGCTGATCCTGAACACGGCCTTGGATTAGCTAAACAGGATTTACGCAATTACCTGAATATCATGGCAACGTGGTTCAGGGACATTTATCTTCTGAAAACAGGTTCGTCCTTTTCCGAATTGATTAATGCGGATCGCAAAGACGAATTAACCAGGTCCGCCCGGGCGTATTCCTGGTCGGCGCTCGATGAAATACTTAAATTTATCGCGGATTCTCTTTTATATCTGGAGCAGAACATCAACCCTAAGCTGTTATTGTCGAATTTGAAGTATACATTTGAAAACTAATACAGAGGGCACATAGAGATGGAAAACATGATACTGATACAATTAAGGGATTCGGGGCAGGTATACTTCTGTAATCTTGGAGGGCTTGCCGCGAAAGAGGGGGATTACGTCATTGTCGAACATGACCGCGGCGTCGATTACGGTCAGATTGTCCCGCCTAAAGACGAGCTGTGTTCGGGAGCAAAATCCCGGGAACCGTTAAAGAAAATACTCCGTTTGGCAAGCGACAGCGACCTGAAACAAATCGAAGATAACAGGGCCAGGGCCAAGGATGCATTCAGCTCGTGCCTTAAGAAGATAGAGGGCCATAAGCTGGACATGAAATTAGTGCAGGCAGAGTACTCCTTCGACCGCTCCAAGATCGTGTTTTATTTTACCGCTGCCGGCAGGGTGGATTTCCGCGAGCTGGTCAAAGACCTGGCTAAGATTTTCAAGGCCCGGATTGAACTGCGCCAGATCGGCGTCAGGGATGAGGCCAGGCTTTTTGGGGGCTTTGGGCCGTGCGGAAGGGAACTATGCTGCGCAAGGTTTTTAAAAGACTTTGAGCCGGTGACCATTAAGATGGCCAAAGAAGAAGGCCTGCCGTTAAACCCGCCGAAGATATCGGGGTTATGCGGAAGGCTGATGTGCTGCCTTAACTTTGAATATGAAACCTATAAGATTTTAGCCAAAGGCCTTCCTCACGAAGGGGAACGTATCACTACCCCTCAAGGTAAAGGAAAGGTCTTAAGCGTCAACGTATTTAAACGCAGCGCCACGGTAGAATTGGAAACCGGCGGCATCATCGCAGTCAGTTACAAAACACAATGAAGAAAAAATTTTATATCACTACCCCCATATATTACGTCAACGCCTCCCCGCATATAGGCCATTCCTACACTACCATCGCGGCGGATACGCTCAGCCGCTCCATGCGCCGGGCCTTGAGCGAGCAAAATGTATGGTTTTTGACCGGCACCGACGAGCACGGGCAGAAGATCCAGAAGGCCGCTCACGCGCAGGGGCTTTCTCCCCAGGAGTTTACGGACAAGGTCGTGGTCCAATTCAAGGATTTATGGAAAAAACTCAATATTTCCTATAATGATTTTATCCGTACCACCGAAGGCAGACATACCGCGTTTGTCCAGCAGGCATTAGAAAAAGTTAACCGGAGCGGCGATATCTATCCGGCAAAATATGAGGGCTGGTATTGCGTGCCCTGCGAGACATTCTGGACCGAATCGCAGGTCCCCGGCCATCTTTGCGCGGACTGTAAAAGGCCGGTAGAGAAGATCAGTGAAACAAACTACTTTTTTACCTTAAAAAAATATCAGCAATGGCTCATTGATTATATTAACGGGCACCCTGACTTCATCCGCCCGGAAATCAGGCGTAACGAAGTCTTAAGTTTCCTGACCCTGAACGAATTGAGCGATCTGTGCATCTCCCGGCCGAAAGAGCGTTTAAGCTGGGGGATACCCGTTCCTTTCGGGCCCGAGCACGTTACCTACGTGTGGTTCGACGCGCTGATTAATTATATCAGCGCAGTCGGCGCATTTGATAAAGACGGGAATTACGCCTCACCCTGGTGGGAAGAGGACGTTACGGTAGTGCATCTGATAGGCAAAGATATCCTGCGGCAGCACGCGGTATATTGGCCGATTATGCTGCACGCGTTAGGCATCCGGCTGCCCGATACAATCTTTGCCCACGGCTGGTGGATGATCGATGACAGTAAAATGTCCAAATCCCTCGGCAATGTGGTCTCGCCGCTGGATATGGCGGATAAGTTCGGGATTGATGTATACCGCTATTTTCTTTTACGGGATGTGCCTTTCGGGTTAGACGGTAATTTTTCCGAAGAGGCGATCATCAAGAGGTTTAACGGTGACCTGGCCAATGATTTGGGGAATCTCGTGTATCGCACGCTTACCATGATTGAAAAATATTATCAGGGTAATATCCCCGAAGGGGCCGGGGCCTCGGATGCGCAGGGTAAAAAGATAGAAGAGAAATTGAAGCTTTTGCCCGTAGCAGTGGCTGCCCGCCTTAACCCCGGTTCTGATTTTAATTTCAGCGCGGCCTTAAGCGCTGTCTGGGAATTAATCAATATGGCGAATAAATACGTCGAAGATACCAAGCCCTGGAATTTAGCCAAAACAAACAAACCCGAGGCGCTCAAGGCGTTTATCTCGCTCTTGGTTAAAGTGATCCGCCGGGTATCGGAAGAACTTTCTTCATTCATGCCCCAGACCGCGGCATTGATCGAAGAGCAATTCGGCGACCATGCCGTTAAAAAGGGCAAACCGTTATTCCCCCGTATCGATACAAAGAAGCCTCAGTAGCTCTCATGTTGATTGATACTCATTGTCATCTTGATTTCCCCGAATTCGATAATGACCGTAGCGACGTCATCTCCCGCGCTAAGGCAACCGGAGTCGGTTATATCATTAATGCCGGCTCGAGCCTTGCGGCCAGCCTGAAAGGCTGGGCGTTAAGCCAGGAGCATGATTTCATTTATCCGGCAGCCGGCATTCATCCTCACGACGCCGATACCGCCGATGAAAAGACTCTGGAAGCCTTGAACAATCTGGCCCGCAGGAAAAAAGTCTGCGCCGTGGGGGAGACCGGGCTCGATTATTTTAAAAACTTCTCCGACCCCGATAAACAGATGGCCTTATTTGTGCGCTGCGTCAGGCTCGCCAAAGAGCTGGACCTGCCCTTGATCATTCACAGCCGTCAGGCCCAGGCAGATACACTGGCGGTTTTACGTTCCCATGCCCCGCTTAAAGCAGTGGTGCATTGTTTTTCTGGTGACGAAGATTTCTTAAAAGAGTGCCTTGACCTGGGATTTCTGATTTCGTTTACCTGCAATATCACCTATCCCAAGGCCCAGAATTTAAGAGCGGTTGCCGGGGCCGTTCCGTTAGAACGGCTCATGCTGGAGACCGATGCACCTTTTTTATCTCCGGAAGGGTTTCGCGGGAAAAGGAATGAGCCGGCGCAGGTGAAGGTATTGGCGCAGGCTTTGGCTGACATCAGACAAATAATGTTCGATGAAATTGCGCGCGTAACTACCGATAATGCCCGGCGCTTTTTCCGTTTGCCATGAACGCACAGGTTTCAGCCGTTAAATGCGGCAACTATGATCCGGCCGCGGTCCAGGCCGCGACTCAAAGAGCCGTGGATTTGCTCGGCGGGATTACCGCTTTTATCAAGCCGAAATCCAAGGTATTGGTCAAACCCAATATGCTGATGGCTATTGAGCCTGAACGCGGCGTGGATACGCATCCTGAAGTTGTCAGGGCTGTGCTTAAAATATTAAAAGGCATCGATTGCCGCATCTATCTGGGGGACGGCCCGAGCGCGTGGGCCGATCAGGTAAAAAACATAGACCAGGTATACGAGAAATCCGGTATAGCTAAGGTTGCCCGGGCAGAATCCGTGGAACTGGTGCGTTTCGATAAGCGCAGGTGGCGGGGAAAATTCCCTTTGACGAGCTGGCTGGACGAATGCGATTATTTCATATCGATACCTAAATTTAAAACGCACGGGTTAACCGTTTTGACGGGGGCGCTTAAGAATCTTTACGGCCTGGTCTCCGATACCTATAAGGCCGAGCTGCATAAAAGATATTTTAATAACCAAGATTTCGCCGGGATCATCGTGGATATTTATACGCAGGCAAAGCCGCATTTGAACATTGTCGACGGCATCGTTGCCATGGAAGGCGACGGCCCGGGGACAAGCGGCGCATTACGCCAGTGCGGTTTGCTTCTTGCGGGCAAGGACGGTGTTGCGATAGACAGCATCCTTTCATTAATCATGGGGCTTAAACCTCATGATATTTTAACCACCAGGGAAGCAGCGGCGAGAAACGAAGGCATATCGGATATTAACCGGATTGAAGTTTTGGGAGAAAAGCTGCAGGATATTATTGAAAGGCCTTTTGCGTTGCCCAGGACCTCTTTGCTACGCAAACTTCCCCGTCCGATCATCGATATCGGCACCCGATTAATCCGCTTTCGTCCGCAGGTCGATCGCCGCAATTGTACCCGGTGCAGCGCCTGCTGCCGGGCGTGTCCCGAAAAAATAATCAGTTTAAAGGACGACCGGATTGTCATTAATGGCGCTAAGTGCATATCGTGTTTTTGCTGCCAGGAGGCGTGCCCCGAGTCAGCCATAACCGTCAAGAAAAGCTTATTTACCAAAATGATAGGATTGTGAAATGATTAATTTTAAGACGATAGAATGGAAAAATAACGCCATAAAAATCATTGACCAGAACAAGTTACCGCTCAAGTTGGAATATGTTTACCTTCGCACTCCCCGGGCGCTCTGGCAAGCGATTAAAACCTTGCAGGTCCGCGGCGCTCCGGCGCTCGCCGCCGCAGCGGGATTAGGCGTATATTTAGGGATCAAGAGTTCCCGGGCAAAGAACTTCAGTGAATTAAGCAAAGAAATGGATACTTCGGTAAGGTACCTTGCTTCTGCGCGGCCTACCGCCCGGAATCTTTTTTGGGCGCTGGAGAGGATGTGCAGCGTTGCCGTGAGAAACCGGACCGGCACAGTGTCGGGCATAAAACGCCTGCTTTTCAAAGAAGCGCAGAAGATTATTGAAGAAGACCGCCGCGCCTGCCGGCAGATCGGCCGATACGGGGCTAAACTTATTAAAAAGAACGACAGGATATTGACGATTTGCAATGCCGGCATCCTCGCCACCATCGATTACGGAACGGCTTTAGGGGTCATCTATCGCGCCCGGGAAGAGGGTAAGAAAATAAAGGTGTATGCCTGCGAGACGCGGCCGATGCTTCAGGGGGCGCGGCTGACCATGCGGGAGTTAAAACAAAAAGGGGTAGACGCAACGTTACTGTGCGATAGTATGGCAGCGACTTTGATGCGCCAGGGAAAAGTAGATAAGGTGATCGCCGGCGCGGATAGGATAGCCGTAAACGGCGATACCGCAAATAAGATCGGCACCTATTCCCTGGCCGTGTTGGCGCGCCATCATAAGATCCCGTTTTATATTGCAGCACCCTGCTCGACATTCGATTGGTCGATTAAGACCGGAAAAGCAATCCCCATCGAAGAGCGGGAGCCGAGGGAAGTCACCGAACTTTTCTTCCGCACGCCCATCGCTCCTCGCGGCGTAAAAGTATTTAATCCCGCTTTTGACGTAACGCCCAATAATTTAATCACCGCCATTATCACCGACGCGGGTATTATCAGGCCGCCATATTCTAAGAGTATCCGTAGGTTAGACGCATGCAGATAAAACAATTGGGTGAATTTGGCTTGATCAAAAGGTTAACCAGGCAGCTTCAAAACGACAGCTCGGTTATCAAGGGCCCGGGTGATGATTGCGCCGTGGTGAAATTCAACCGGCGCTATTATCAACTTTTGACCTGCGATATGATTGTCGAAGGGGTGGATTTTAAGCCTCATGATAAACCTGCCCTCATCGGCAGAAAGGCATTAGCCGTTTCTTTAAGCGATATTGCCGCCTGCGCCGGCATACCGAAGTATGCGGTTGTGGCATTGGGGCTGCCGAAACAAACAAAGGTTGAAACCGTTGATGAGATCTGCCGGGGGATGTTCCGGCTTGCCCGGCAATTTCAGGTGAATATCGTCGGAGGAGACATAAGCCGGAGCCCTCGCTTGACCATTGATGTAAGCATGGCAGGGCTTGTTGAGAAGAAACGCCTTGTGTTAAGAAACGGGGCTTCGGTGGGAGATTTTATTTTTGTAAGCGGCGCTCTGGGCGGTTCGATTTCCGGAAAACATTTGACCTTTACCCCGCGCGTTAAAGAAGCCAGGTTTTTAGCGGGAAACTTTAAAATAAATTCCATGATCGATATTTCCGACGGCTTAACCCAGGACCTGGGGCACATCTTGGAACGGAGCTGTGCCGGCGCGGTTATCTACGCGGATTTGATTCCCAGGGCTCACGCATCCATCTCCCTCGAAGACGCGCTTTATTCGGGCGAGGATTTCGAACTTTTATTTACCATGCCCCGCAAGGAAGCCGGAAAATTAATTTCCCTGAGGACGGGGATATTTCATCCTATAGGTCATATAACCGGTAAAAAATCAGGATTGCGCCTCATTGACAGGAACTGCCGCGAACGCTTGATTATGCCGCGCGGCTATAAACATTTTTAAATGAAGATTATTTCGCAGTCGCCACGGGAAACATTGCATCTTGGCCGCAGCCTTGCCCTGCGTTTACAGAGGGGAGACGTTGTTTGTTTATCCGGGCAGCTTGGCAGCGGCAAAACCGTCCTGGCCAAAGGCATCGCCTCGGGTTTAGGGGTAAAAACAGCTCGCGTAGTAAGCCCGACCTTTGTTTTGCTGCGGGAATATGCCCGTGCCAGGATTCCGCTCTACCATTTCGATTTTTATCGCCTTGCCTGTGCGGGCGATATCGCTGGCCTTGGCTACGAAGAGTATTTTTACGGGGATGGGATTACGGTCATTGAATGGCCTGACCGGTTGCAGCATCTTCTGCCGCGCGATTATCTTCAGGTTTCGTTATTCATCCTTGGCCCGAAGAAACGCAGCCTTGATTTTAAGGCATCGGGTAAACGCTACCGGGAATTTTTAGGAAGACTCTATGAAGATATTAGGCATTGATACGAGCGGAAAATTTTTAAGTATCGGTATCTGGGATAATTCCAAAGTCTACGAATACAATGTGGAGCTCTCCAGAAAACACTCATCCTTGCTTACGGTTACGATAAAAAGAATACTGGCAGCGTTAGGATGGCAGCCCGCAGAAATCGATTATTTTGCCTGCGGGGCAGGCCCGGGTTCGTTTACGGGTACGCGTATCGGCATGGCAGCGATTAAGGGGCTTGCCTGGGCGCTTAAAAAACCCGTAGTAGCGGTATCAAGCCTTGATATACTGGCCCAGAATGCCGCGGAAACCGGCTATAAAGAGGGCTCACCGGTAGCAGTCCTCGTTGATGCCAAAAGGAACCTTGTCTACGCCGGCTTGTATAAAAACAAGAAGGGTCTCTTAAAAAAATCTGCGCCATACATGCTGGTTGGCGTCAATGAACTTCGCAAAAAAATAAGGGCCGGCACCGTCATATTGGGCGATGCCTTAAGCGTTTACGGAAAGGAACTGTGCGCCGGCATCAAAAGGTTAAACTGTTTAGACAAAGATTACTGGTATCCTCAGGGCCGTTACATCGTGCTGCTCGCTTCGGAAAAAATAAAAGAACGTAAAATCAGCAATGCCTTTGATTGTAAACCCGTTTATCTGTACCCTAAGGATTGCCAGATTAAAAAGCCGTAACTAGTCACCGAGAAGGGTCATACTATGCGTTATTACCGGCCGACGTGGGCTGAAGTAAACCTCGATAATTTAGAGTTTAATTTCCGGCAGATAAAAAAAATTATCGCGCCCGGCACCAGGATAATGGGATGCGTTAAAGCCGATGCCTACGGGCACGGATTAATCCCGGTAGCCAGGCGCCTGGTTGCCTGCGGCATCGATTATTTAAGCGTTGCCTCCCTTGATGAGGCGATAGAGCTGCGGCACGCCCGCATTCGTTCTGAGATCCTGGTATTGGGTATCATACTCCCCGCGGACTTAGCACCCTTATTCAAATACGGCATTATCCCTACGGTGTGCGATAAAGAGATGGCTTTGGCGTTAAGCCGCTATGCCTGCCTGAAAAAGAAGACCATCAGGATACACGTTAAGGTAGATACCGGGATGGGCAGGATCGGCGTTTTAGCGCGGGAAGCCGTATCGTTCATACGCCAAATCTATGCCCTTAAGGGCATAGATTTGGAGGGGATTTTTACGCACCTGGCCTGCGCGGATACGGACAGGAATTTTACCTTACGCCAGATACATTCATTCACTTCGGTGATAAAAGAATTGGATGCGGCGGCAATCCATATACCCTTGAAGCACGCGGCTAATAGTGTAGGCGTCGTCAATTACCCCGAGAGCCGCTTTAATATGGTAAGGCCCGGCCTGATTATGTACGGGCTTAAGCCGCAGCCCCGCCTGAACATAGCGCTTAAACCGGTGTTAAGCTTAAAGACGGCGGTTGTCTATTGCAAACGAGTGCCGAAAGGATACGGGATCAGCTACGGCTCTACCTACCGGACCAGGAAAGAATCGACGATAGTGACGCTGCCCATCGGTTATGGCGACGGCTATCCGCGCAATCTCTCCAATAAAGCCCCGGTTTTGATTAAAGGCAGGCGCTTTAGGATAAACGGCCGGGTGTGTATGGACCAGATTATGGTGGATATCGGCGATAACGGAGTTAAGATAGGAGAGACAGCCGTGCTTATCGGCGTTCAGGGGAAAAACAGGATAACTGCCGAAGAGTTAGCCGGGTTATCCGATACCATCCCTTATGAGATTGTCTGTGGTTTGGGCAGCCGCGTGCCGAGGGTATACGTTTAGTCAAAAAGGGGACAGCCATTTTTTTCAGCAGATCGCAAAAAATGGCTGTCCCCTTTTAGGGCAGCTCGCTGATAAGATAGAGGCTCGTCACGAAAATAATGATATGGCTTATACCTGCCGCCAGAAGCGGCGTAATAATCCCGCCTTTTCCCAGGGCAATTCCCACCGCGTTTAAAACATAATACAAAAACCCCATCATAATCGAAAGCCCCAGAGAGGCCAGCCCGCCGGCGCGTTTCTTTACCCTCAAAGAGAAAGGGATCGCCAGGATAATGATAAGGAAACTGGTCAGAGGGTCGGTAAACTTTTGATAGAGGTCTACTGTTAAGTTCCTCACCGCGGTTATCGCCCCGCTCGCCGATAGTTTGCGTATATAGTCGTTGATTTGGGCGATGGTCATTGAATCCGGGCTCTGGCGCTGGTTCAGAAAATCCCGAGGCGTCTCGAGGATATCCACCACCTCTTCTTCCGCATAACGCGGCTCTCCTTTCAGCTGGCCGTTCGGATCGAGGTCATAGGTCATCGTTTGATAGAATGTCCATTTCCCGTTTTTATAGAGGCCGCTTGTTGCCACAATTTTTTGGGTGATATCCTGGTTCCGGTCATGCTCAAAGATGATTATCCCTTCCATGGCGCTGCGGCTTAAAAGAAACTTGTTCACGAAGAAAAGCCGGTTTCTTGAACCATACATCGAAAGATTGGTTATGGTTTCGGGTTCGCCCGCCCGGGGCTTTTTTATGCCTCCCTCGATCTGGTCCTTGATTTTTTTAGTCACGCTCACGGAGGAGGGGACGAACCGGTCATTTACCCAAAAGACGACGAGGCTGATGACGGCGCCGAAGATAATCACCGTCTTGGTTATTTGCATTATACTTAACCCCGCGGCGCGCATCGCAATCACTTCATTGTTCCGGTTCAGTTTTCCGAAGGTATACAGCGTCGCCAGGAGGCAGGAGAAAGGGGATACCTTGACAAAGATAATCGGGAGATATGATAGGTAATACCGGACCAGCAAAAAAATGCTCGTCTTCTGCTTCAATATATCCGTCAGGAAAGTGACGGCGTCGATGATCACATACAGGAACAGGAAACTTATCAGGCAGGTTAAAAAAACCGTGAAGACTGATTGCAGGATATAGCGGTCTAATATGCGCATAATCGATAGGTAAAGACGACGCCCGCGATTCCGACCAGGGCGTTAGGTATCCACATCGCGATATTAGGATTGACGTAGCCCTGCAGGCTCAATGCCTCCGAGCCGATGAAGAGAAGATAATAAACCCCCACCGTGACAAAGGCGATGCCCACATTGATAGACTTTTCGCGGCGCCGGGTGATGATCGCCAGCGGCGTGCCAAGGAGGATGAATACGAAGCATGAGAAGGCCAGAGAAAGTTTTTTATGGATTTCGGTTATGAGCGGGGTGGGGTCGATTCCCTCTTTCTGTAATTTCAGGATTTCACCATCCAACTCCTGAATCGTCATATCCTTGGGTTTCTTGGCGATGTCATCCTTGTTTTGCCCCTGGGTCAGATTCAGGGTCATAAAATATGTCTTAAAATTAAGTTTAAAAAAATTCTTGGGGTTTTCCGGGTCGGGTTCGTCGGCGGTCCCGTCAACAAGTTTTAATTTTACGGTTTTATTTTCCGGGATGGCGATGAACTCGCCTTTTCTCGCGACGATGGTCCGCGTGGGTTTTCCTTCCTGGGGCTCATAGATGCGCACGTTGGTAAGCTTATTCTCATCGATGCGATAAATAAATAAAACGTATTTTTGAAACGAGTTGATGAATACGCCCGGCTCCAACGCGGCCGTCGGGTTTTTCATCCCTACGTCAATGAGGGTTTTGCGGGAAGCAAAGTGCGCGTAGGGGATCACCCGGTCATTCAATACCACCAGCGTAAGGCTCAAGATTAGGCCGAGGGATAAAAGCGGCGCTATCAGGACAAACATGTTGACGCCGCTGGCCCTGATGGCGATAATTTCGTTATCGCTGGAGAGCCTCCCCAGGGACATAAGTGTTGCCGTCAGCACCGCGATGGGCAGCGTATAGGTTAACAGATACGGCACCATCAAGAGGAAGAGCTTCGAAACGCTGTAGATGTCCACACCCTTATTGATGACGAGGTCGGCGATTTTAACAAGGTTGCCTAAGAGCATGACGAACGTCAAAACCCCCAATGCCCCTACCAGGGGGCCGATAAATTCCTTCAATAAATAGTTCCGCAAGATACGCATGGCGTTAATTGACGAGGGTCAGCACGAATACGATGTGTGCGCCCGCATTTTTCAAGACAGAGGCGGCTTCAGAAGCGGTGGCGCCCGTTGTCAATACGTCGTCGATGAGCAGGCAATTGGCGCCGTTTATTTTTTTCCTGTCAACGATTGAGAAACTGCCTTGCACGTTTAAAAAACGTTCTCTTTCTTCCAGGTCGGTCTGGGTCTTGGTGCGGCGATGGCGGATAAGCACGTCAGCCAGAACCCTTTTGCCGAATTCTTCGGCAATAGGTTTACTTAAGACGTGTGCCTGGTTAAATTCGCGTTCATAGAGGCGGCTTTTATGCAAGGGGACAGGCACAATCACGTCCACGTATTCCATCGGCACGTTATACTCTCTGATAAATTCGATCATCAACCTGCTTAAGGGCCTGCCAAGGTGCTCCTTATTTTTATATTTGAATTGGTGGATCAATTCTTTGGCAACGCCTTCATAAAGGCAGGGGCTGAACGCGCGGTCAAAATGTAATTTTCCTTTGAGGCACTGCCCGCAGATATTCTTGACCAGATGTTTCCCTTTGAGGTGTTTGCCGCAGCAATGGCAGAACGGGGGAGGATTCTTTTTGATCTTTCCCCAGCACTGCGCGCAGATGAGATTATCTATCAAAAGGGCCTCTTTGGCGGGCTGCTTGCAGGCAAGGCAGACCCTCGGAAAGACGACATCTATCAGGCCCTTCATGAGTTTTCGCAACATGTTCATATAATAACAATTAAACCCCAGTTTGTCAATTTATTCGAAACACCCAAATGTGCAAAGAACCCGTCAGCCTTGCTCACTTCCTGATATTTCGCTGCAGGCTTGCTCGCGCGCTAAAATTTTCGCCGTGCGCTACGGTTTACAGCTCGTTTGTTTGCAGAAATTCACTTTATCTCTTTGTCCAAGTCAGTTTCTGCACTCACTCGCTGTAAAACCTTGCGCATCACCTCTTCGTTAAGTGCCGAAAATTTTAAATGCACGCTCACAAACCCTCCGCAAAATATCATATTCTAAAATGAACCTAGCGAGCAAACCCGCCAGGTTCATTTATGCTAGAGTATGATAGAGCT
>Ga0315281_10005545_pt1 | contig 18045 bp, 15 predicted proteins | sample YL17G07_0_MG_FD_204540 | JGI IMG/M metagenome (GOLD analysis project Ga0315281, IMG submission 204540) | Sediment microbial communities from Yellowstone Lake, YNP, Wyoming, USA - YL17G07_0 | ecosystem: Environmental > Aquatic > Freshwater > Lake > Sediment | place: USA: Wyoming | collected...
GCGTCCGGCCCAATCGGCGTGGGCGCGCGTGGCCGCCCACCAAGCGCCGACGATCCATTCATAGTAGGAGCCGGTGTATCCGAACTCCTCGCCGGCCGTCGCCAGGAAGACGACGGTCGTCTTCGGTTGGTAGCCGCTCGCCCGCATCGCCTTGGCGATCGTGAGCATGTTCACCAAGGCGGCCGTGTCGTCCGCGCCAGCCCGGAAATGGGCGTCCTGGTGGGCGGCCATGAGGACCATCTGACCATCGCCCCGGGAGCCGGGGAGTTCGCCGACGACGTTGTAAGCGACGCCGCCGTCGCGGGCGAGCGTGACCTTTTCTTTGAGCACCAGGGTCGCGGTCACGGGCTCGGCCTCGAGTTGGGACTTGAGCCAGTCGCCGTCCCGGCGCGCGATATAAATCCACGGCGGGGCTCCAAGGTCGTATTGACCATCGAAACTGCCCAGGGCCCGGTCGTCGACGGAGTAGTACTTCGGGTCGTCCGGTGTAAAAGTGCAGACAACACCGGCCGCTTTGCGATGGGCCGCTTCGAAGGCGGGCAAGCAGAACCACCACGAGCTCATCTTCAAGTCGACGAGGACCAGCTTGCCGGAGACGTCGCCGGCAGCGTCGAAGTCGGCCGCGGTGCCGCCCTTGACGTAGACGATCGGGGCCGTGACGCCGTCCGGCGGGGTCGGCGGCACGCCGGCGATGGTCGAGGCGGTCATCCGGCGGCCGGCGACAGTAAGAGACGCTTCCTCGAACTCGAAGACGTCGACGGGGACGGGCTCGAGCCGGACGTGGCTGAGGCCCATGGTCCGCATCTCGGCGGCCACGCGGTCACCGACGGCGCGCTCAGCGGAGGTCCCGGCCCAGCGGAATCCCAAGGCGGGATTGGTGCCGAGCGAGCAGAAGTAGGCCTCAAGGGCCTGAGGGTAGCCTTGGGCGAAGAGTTTGTCGACGACCTGGTCGAAACTCGGACGGTCGGCGGGGGAGCAGGCGGGAGCGAGAAGCGCTGCCAGCAAGAGCAGGGCGAAGAACGGCGAGGGGCGCATCAGAGATCGTCTGTTTTCTTTTTCGTTTTTACCTTGCCTTCTTCGGGGGATTCCGTCGTTTTCTGGCTTTTATCGCCTTCCGGTGCTTTCGGAGGGGCTGCCTTCTTTTCCGCCTTTATCTTTTTTCCCTTGCCCTCTTCCAGGGCTTTCTTATGCTTCTCGCCTTTACCGCCTTCTTGTTCTTTCTGGGGAGCTGCCGCCCTTTCCGCCTTTATCTTCGCCATTTCTTCCGTTCTTTTTTCGCTGGCGGCGATCACCCTCAGCCTTTTATTCACGGCCTTGATATCCGCCTGCATTTTTCGAACGATGGTATCGTTTTCGGCCTTGGGAGATTTGATCCCCTTCCCAGACAGAAAAGACAGCCGGGCTTGCAGTGTATGTTCGAAACGTGCCTTTTGCCGCATGAGCATTTGCTTCCGCATTAATCCCATTTCTTTCTCCTCTCCGATTTGGCTATTTTTCTCCGGCAGATCACGGGTTATGCAGAGCTTACTTTTCCCTGCCGGCAGACAGTTTCCAACGGTATTTATATCAGGGTTTTGGCTAAAAAGCCATCGTATTTTAGGATGAGTTCTTCCTTGCGGCGCCGGCTCAGGGACTTGACGGCGCACTCCCGTGACAGGGATTTGGAGCGAGTGCCGCACTCCTCCCGGTAGACCAAAACGACGGGGCGACGGGTCCGGGTGTAGCGGGAGGCCGTGCCCTCCTGGTGTTCCCGGAGCCGGCGGTCGATATCGGTGGTCACTCCGGTATAAAAGGACCCGTCAGAGCATCCGAGGATATAGAGGGACCAGCTGGCTCCCGCGGCCGCGTTCGGCGCCGGTTGTTCCTCCTTCGCCTCCATCACCCGGAGCATGCGGCGGTAAGGAGGTTTCATGGGATCGAAATCAGGGTATCGGACATTCCGATTGGGAGAATACTTCCGGCCGTTTGGCGATGTCAAGAATCCGTAGCGTGCCTGATGTATAAAAAACTATACTACTGGTCCTACATCAGCTTCTGCCTGCTGGTCTACGGGATCATCTACTCGGTGATGAAACGGGTCCAGTGATCCCTAGGCTTTATCCATTAATTGCAGCTACCTGGACGGCGGCCGAAACAGGCGGCCATCCTTCCCCCTTGACGCTCGAGGACGAAAAAACAACCGACGAGATAGGCGGCAGGTTGAGTGAAATTGAAGTGGTCTTACGAGATGGAAACTATATCTTGGAAAGAATGAAAGCCGCCAAGAAACCCAGCATCGTCAGAAAGCCGATCAAAGGACCCCCGTCTTCATAAGCTTCGGGCATCATGCTGTCGGCCAGCATGGCCAGGATCGCCCCGGAGGCGAAAGACTCGATGATGCCGAGCGCGTTGAGATCCATCTTTTCCAGGAACAAAAAACTTAAAACAACGCTCGAGGCGACGCAGATGCTGACGATGGACCATAACCAATAGATGCGCTGTTTGGAGAACCCTTCCTTTCGCAGATCGTCTATGGAGGATAGGCTCTCGGGGAGGTTCGACAGGAAGATGGCGACAAGCATCAGCAGCCCGATCCCTTTCTTGCTTAGAAGAGCGACGCCCAACGCTATCGACTCGGGGATCCCGTCAAGCAAAGAACCCAAGACGATCGCCCGGCCGTTCGTTCCTTTCGCCGATAGATGATGGGCCTTGCGTTTATGGTTTCTTCCGCCAATCCTGTGGATCAGAACATCCCCAGAGATGAAAACCACGCCTCCCGACAAAAACCCGATGATGACCGCATCAAACCCGCCGTGATTGAACGCTTCTTCCATCAGGCCGAACGTCAAAGCGCATATCAAAACGCCAGAACCGAAGGCCATGATAGCCGCGATGATTTTCTGGCTGATCTTTAGGGCGGTCCCTATGATGACCCCGAGGATCAGAGAAAATCCGGTCAGAGAGGCATAGAATAAGACCGTTGTTACCTTACCCATCGCCCGGAATATATCGCCGGCTGAGCGGCGAAGTCAAGGACCGCGCAAACCGGCCGGTAACCCCGAGCGGAGCGGCGATAGGCCGCTAGCGGCCGGTTTCGCGAACCTTGAAAACCCGCTGCCGGCGCAGGGCGAGTTCGGGGAACAGCGCGCGTTGGAATGCCCAGGTCAGAGCCCGGACCGTTCTTTTCCTTGAGCGCAGGTAAAAATAGATCTTGCCGCCCTCGCCGCCGAGACGCTGCTTGGCGTAATAGGACGTCTGGCCGAGATCGAGTCTCCGGCAGCCCCTCTCGATGGCAAGTTTCACGATCGCCGCGAGGAGGTTGAAATAGACGTCGTAGGTCGCGAGACGTTCGTAGCGTAAGCCGACCAGGAGGAAGGTCATCGTCGGGCCATGCTGGACGAGGAGGGCCTCGCCCAAGACCTCATGTCCGGCGATCAAGGACAGGATTTCCGAATCTCCAGTCGAAAGGACGAAGAACCTCCGGAAAAACTCCCGGTTCAGGATCTCGAGCTTGACCGTCGCGCGCGTCATGACTTCCTTATAAAGATCATAGAACTCTTCGGCGGACTCGGCATTCGCAGGCTCCAGGACGATGCGGGGAGAAGCGGATCCACCTCGTCCGGACCGACCGAGGTCGATGAGCGGTTCGGTCCACCCCAGTTTTTTGAGGCTCCTCATGATCTGGCGCCGGTAGCCATGGCGGAGCTCGTTGAGATAAGCGGGAAAATTCGGCCAACGGATCGGCAGGGACACGTAGGGGATGCTAGGCAGGCGCAGGAAGCCTTCATCGACGAGCCCGTCCATCATCGGCCGGAGGTCCTCATCGAACTCCTTCACGCAAAGAAAGGAGATGTTCTCCGCCCGGGAGATGTCGACCATTTCCTGATGCAAGGCGCAAAGGATATCCCTGGACAGCGCTTGGTCGGCGATCAGGAGATTGTGTTTCCCGATGGAGACGGGAAGCCCGCAGAACAGGATCGGCACCTTGAGGAAGCCGGGGGCCATCCTTCGGAGGAACCCGATCAACGCCTGACCGGTCTTCCCGGTGAAAAGATCCAGAGATATCCGGAAAGCCGAAAGGGCCGCGCTGCCGACAAGCCTTTGACCGTCGTAGAAGAGGAGGTACCAGAAGTCGGCTTCCTGGACGCGCGCCTCCTCAACAGACCTGATGAAACGATGAGAATGAAAAAAGGCGCTGTCCGGAACGATGGCGTCCCAGACCGTTCCATCGATCTCGAGGATCGATCTCAGCCGGGCGACGCGGATCATGGCCCCGCTCTCCTTCGCTCCAGAAGCCGGGGATGGCGGTGCGCCTTCCTCAACGACCGCAAAATCCGGATGCCGCCGGCCAGGAGACGGAGATATTTTCTGGAAAAAACGGGGGGGGCCGTCCTGAGCTCCAGGGCGTGCGCCCGCCAGGGGTTGGCGCATTGGCGAAGGTAGATGTTGTGGATCTGGCGATAGAACGTCCGGAGGGGCAAAGCCGTCGGCAGGACGGCGTGCTGCATGTCCCAGAGCTCGTATTGGCTGCGGGGGATCACCAAGCTGTCCGCGTAAGAGCGAAAGATCTCCGTCCCCGGCAGGGGCGTCAGCGGCTGGATCACGATGTAGTAGAGCCCGGTCTTCCGGATATCGTCTTCGAGGCGGGCGAATTCTCTTTCCGTCCAGCCGGGGTCGACGATGAACGAGCCGTAGACATCGACCCTGTTGTTCTTCAGGATGCGGATGGCCTCCGTGTTGACGGCCACCGTTGTTTGTTTGCGGTAGTTCTGAAGCTCGTGATCGAAAGGCGTCTCCAATCCGACGATACAAGCGATCAGGCCGACCTCCGCCCAATCCCTGATCAGGTCGGGGTTTCGGGCGACGAAATCGGCCTGCGCGTAGACGAGATACCTCTTGTCGATCCCTCGCCTCGTGATCTCGCCGTGGAGGGCCCGGAGATGGCCGGGATCGAAGAAGAAGGTGTCGTCCACGATGTAAACGTCCTTGGAGGGAACGACCTCGAGCTCGTCCGCGATCGACGCCGGCGATCTCCTGAAGACCCGGCCTCCCGTGAGGGGCCAGCAGAAACAGAACGTGCACCGATGGGGGCAGCCGAACGTCGTTTTCATGATGCTGACAGGCTGATGGAACAGATAATAGTAGTCCCTCTGGAACTTCGCCACGAGGTCGCGGTTCGGCAGGGGGAGGCGGTCAACGTCGACATCGAGCGCCGCGGTCGGAGAGAAACGCATGCCCCCCTTGTCCGGGAAGGCCAGGTTCGGCACATCCTCGCAGCTTGTCCCCCGGTCCAGGCACTCCATGAGCTGGGAAATGGTCCGGACCCCTTCTCCCCTGACGACAATGTCGATGCCGGGGTCCTGGAAATCCTCGGGCACCAGCGTGGCCTGGACGCCTCCCACGATAGTCACGACGCCAGGACTTGAAGATTTGGCCGCCCGGCAGATGGCCTTGACCTTGTTGACGCCGGTGATGTAGGCGCTTGTCCCCACGATGTCCGGCTTGAACGAGCGGAGCTTGCCGGGCAGATCCTTCTCCAGGATCATGTCGAAGATCTCCACCTCGTGGCCTTTGATCCCGGCGGCGACATACTCGAGTTCGAGGGGCTCGCAGATCATCAGGTCTTTGAGTCCGATGGTGAACGGGGGAGGATCGGGCCTGACAAGGAGGACTTTCATCGGTCTCCTATGTTCCTGCGGCCGCTGGCCTTTCGGGGATATCGGCCCCATAGATCCGGTATCTTTTAGTGACGTTGAACCCGAGGGAATCGAGCAGCCGGGTCATTCTAAAGTTGGACTCTATGATCACCGACGATTCTGCGCTGCGATAGCCCTTTTTCTCCCCGACCTGGGCCAGGTGCTCGATGAGGAGCGCGGCGACGCCCTTGCCGCGGTAGGCGGGAAGCACGCAGAGGACCATGATCCGGGCCGTGCGCAGGCGCTTTTTCCGGAGGAGGAGCTTGAGAAATCCGAACGGCAGCAAGCGGCCGTTGAGGTCTTTGAGGATGTCGTTGATGTCGGGGAGGACCAGGCAGAATCCGACGAGCTGGCCGTCGCTCTCGGCCAACAGGATGAGATCGTCGTCTGCGATCATCTTGAATCCCTTGCCCATATCGTCGATCTCGGCGGCCGTCATGGGCACGAAGCCCCAGACGTCGTCGAAGCCGGTATTGTAGACGGATTGGATCTTCCGCAGCTCGTCCCCGAGGATCTTGCGGTCGATGGGGCGGATCCGGATCCCGCTCCGGGCTTTCAGGCTCTTGACGAGGGAACGGAACCGTTCGGGGAAGGGGTGGTCCAAGGACCAGCCGTAGCTCAGCAGGTCGATCTCCTTATTGAAGCCGCAGCCGGAGAGAAGGGCGTCATAATAGGGCGGGTTGTAGCTCGTCATGAAGGCGGGGCGGGAATCGAATCCATCGATGAGCACGCCGCTCTCGTCGTTTGTCGTGAAGTTGACCGGCCCAACCATCCGGTCGCATCCCCAGCCTCGCAGCGTTCCTCCGATCGCCGCGAACAACCGGCGCGCGGCCTCAGGGTCGTCCCGGCTCTCGAAGAGTCCGAAGAAGCCGGTCCGGTCGCCGTGCTTCTCGTTGTGTCGGGGGTTGAGGACCGCGGCCGCCCGGGCGATGAGTTCCCGATTCTTTCCCCTGACGAGGAACAGCCGGATCCGCCCATATTCAAAGAACGGATTTTTCCGGGGATCGAGCTTGGCCCGGATGTCCGCCCGCAGGGGAGGGACCCAGAACGGCTCACCTCGATGGATCTCCCACGGCAAGCGGAGAAAACCCATCCGGTCCTTTCGGCTGCGGACTTCGACCGTGGCGAACCTCTCCATCTAGACGATCCCCGGGGGGATATGATGACGGATATGGCGGCGGTAATGGAAGTTGCCGGCCAGGAAGAACAAGTTGACGAGGGCGCCCTGCGTCGGCCGGCTCCCGAGAAACCTGCGGAAAATGGCGGGGACGGTGAACAGCCGCCGGTAGAGTTGCCAGTAGTTCTCCTCCAGTTTCTCGGCCGACATCCCCTTGGGATAGAAGACCAGCCGGGAGCCGGAATAATGAACGATGTCGTGATCGTAGATCCGGCCCTCGGCGTTCCACTCGTCATGCAGAGGGGTCCCAGGAATCGGCGTCACGATAAAGATCCGCGGCACGGAAATGGACGTCTGCATGATGAACTTGTACATCGTTTCGAAAACCTCTTCCCGGTCCTCATCGAGGCCGAGCATCATCTCGGTGCTGACGTCGATGCCGTAGCTCCTGATGCGTCGGATATCCTCGGAATACTCTGCCGCTCTGTTGAAGCCCTTGCCGAGCGAGCGCAGGTTTTCCGGATCCAGGGATTCAAGGCCGAAGCTCAGCATGCAGCATCCGCTCCGGGCCAGGAGATCCAGGATGTCGGGGCGGCGGGCGACGCTCAAGGTGCACTGGCTCATCCAGTGGATCTTGAAGGGGATCATCGTCCGGCAGAGGCCCTTGAGGAATTCGGGGTCGCACCCGACGCTGTCATCGATGACGGCGACCTTATGGAAGCCGAGCTTCTTGATGGCCTCGATATCACGGGCGATGTCGCTCAAGGGCCGGACACGAAAGGTGCCGTTATGGACACTGGCGACGGAGCAGAAGCGGCAACGGTTGAGGCACCCCCGGCTGGTCAGAAGGGGAAGCCAGAAACCGATCTTTTTTTTAGGGAGAAGGTCGTAGCGCGGCACGGGAAGGCCGGCGAGGTCGGCGGGCGCGCCCGCATAGACGGGCTGGAGCCGGCCCCGGCCGGCGTCCCGAAGGACGTCCGCCCAGACATTTTCGGCATCGCCGAGGACGACAGCGTCGGCGTGGGCCAGGCTCTTCTCGGCCCCCCCGAGCGTCGCCGCGATCCCCCCGATGACGACGCGTTTCCCCCGGGACCGGTAATAGTCCCCAATCTCCCAGGCCCTGACGACGCCCGTCCCCATCGAACTCAGACCCACCAAGTCCCAGTCTCCGTCGGGTGGAATCTCGTCGGTGATCTCGTCGATGATCTCGACGTCGATATTGGCCGGGGTCAGGGCAGCCAGGTGGGGCAGGGTGAGCGCCGGCAGCCAGATCCTTTTTTGCCTGATCAACCTCCTTCGAGGGTCATAAATCCCCGGGTTGATCAATAGGATCCTCATTAATAACCCCTCTCTATGGAAACCATCTTAAGCAAATCGAGCCTATCTGGCAAGGGTTGGCCCGTGTCGCTGGCCCGGGCCGGCGGTCGAAAATTGAAGTTCTTGCGGGCTGGGCACGGATTTTGATAAATTGAGAGATACGAGGAGGGATGAGGATCGAGAGATGAAGATAACGGGGCTGGCGTTCGTTCTTGGCCTGGGATGGCTGGGACACGCGGCTTTCTGGATCCGCTCGCTCCGCCGTGCCGCCCGCGCCGCGGCTACGCCCGGCGAATACCTTCGGGAGTTGACCGTCCGCTTCGTGATGCTGGCTCTCATCTTGCTGACGCTCATCCTGCCGAGGGGTCGGCTGTTCCCATATGGCCGGGCCGTCGCCTATGCCGGAGTCGCGATATTTCTATTGGGCCAGGTCCTGGCCGTTTGGGCCCGGCTCCAGCTCGGGAGCCGGTGGGGCATCGGCATTTCGCCCCGGGCGGGAGGGGCCGATCCCGGGAAAAACGGCCGCTTCGAGGACGGCCTTTTTGGCGTTGTCCGCCACCCCATCTACATCGGGACAGTTCTGGCGATCTTCGTCCAAGCGCTCATCGTGCAGAACGTGCCGTCGTTCTTGCTGCTTGCGGCAGCACTCGGCATCGTATTCTGGAAGGCCCGGGAGGAGGACAGGCGACTGGCCGCCAAGGCATGAAGATCTCGTTTCTCAACCCCAGCATGACCGGCAAGCGGACACAAGGCCGGTTTGAACCCCTCACGTTCGCCGCCCTTGCCGGCGCGACGCCCTCCGACGTCGAGCGGGTCCTCCACGACGAGTGCCTGAGGCCCATTCCTGTCGACGAGCCGACGGATCTCGCGGCCATTTCCGTATCCACGATGACCGCCCGACGCGCTTACCAGCTGGCAACCCAGTACCGCCGGCGGGGCGTGCCCATCGTCATGGGCGGCTATCAGCCGACCCTCTTTCCGCGGGAGGTCCTTCGCTTCGCCGATGCCATCGTCATCGGGGAGGCCGAGCGGGTCTGGCCCCGGATCGTAGAGGATTTCCGGGCGGGGCGGCCGCAGCGCGTTTACCGAGAACCCTGCCTCTCTTTGGAAGGGTTGCGCTACGACCGGACGATCTTCGCCGGCAAGCGCTACCAACCGGTGAGGCTGGTCCAGTTCGGCCGCGGCTGCCGCTACGATTGTGATTTTTGCGTCATCCCCCGGTTTTTCGAAAAGCGCTGGATGCATCGGCCGGTGGGAGAAGTGGCTGACGAGGTCGGCCGCCTCGGCCGGGGCCATATCTTTTTTGTCGACGACAATCTCTATGCGGGACACGACGCGTTTCGCGAGCTCCTGGCGGCCCTGACGCCGCTCCGCGTCCGCTGGACCTGCCAGGCGAGCATCGACGTGGCCTCCGATCCCGACCTGGTCCGCAGGATGGCTGCTGCGGGTTGCTTCTCTGTCCTGATCGGATTTGAATCCCTGGTACCGGACACCCTGACCCGGATGAAAAAAAACTGGCACAGGGGCCGGTCGCAATACGAGGACGCCGTGCGGCGGCTCGACAACGAGGGGATCCTCGTCTATGGGACGTTCGTCATGGGATACGATGAGGATACGCCCGGGATTATCGACGCCTGCCTTGAATTCGCCGAGAGGTCCCATCTCTTTCTCGCCGCTTTCAACTTGCTCATGCCCCTCCCCGGAACCGATGTTTATCAGCGCCTCCTCGACCAAGGCCGCCTGATCGGAAATCCCTGGTGGCTTGACTCGGCGACCCGGTTCTGCAAGCCCGTCTTCAAGCCCCTCGGGATGACATCCGAAGAGCTGGAGGAAGGCGCCAGGAGAATCCGTTCCCGTTTCTACGGCTTTCGGAGCATTTTCTCACGGGCCCTGAGTACGGGAGCCGTCCGCTCCTCCCCGTTGCGATTGGCCCTTTTTCTGACCGCCAATTTCGTCTACCGGAGAGAGGTTCGGCGTCTGGACGAGCAGCCTTACGGCGATCCGGACGACCCAGCCGATCTCGAGGGATTCGCGGCCGACGTGCCTCATCCCCTTCCATGAGAGTGGCGGGCCCGCGGCCGGCTCACGCCCGCACGGCGGGCCTCGGCGGAGCGAGGACAGCCAAGGAGCGGGGCCGCAGCTGGATGGCGAAGACGCCTGGAGAGAGAGTTTCCCCATCGGCCTGAAGCGGCCATCTCGTTTCGATGCGGGCTTCCTGCCAGGAATGACAGCCGAGTCGTTCCGGCGCCTCGCGCCGCGATCCTAGCACGGCTCCGAGGAGTGCCCCCCAGTAGACGGACGCCGTCCGGGCGATGACCGCTTCGGCTCGCCCGTCCTCGGGGTTCTTTTCCGGCGGCGGCCGCCAATCGAACGCATAGCTGGGCAAGTTGTATAGGCCCGCATTGTAGATGGATTCCCCGGGATCGAGGATAGTCTCTTGCTTAAGCTGCAGGCGGATGCCGCGATAGGATCTCCCGGCGCTCGAGAGAAGGCTCAGCATGCCTCCGGCCGGCCGGGGCATCGCGCGCAACCTCGCCAATCTAGCGAGGAAAAAGGATTCGAACCCGACACTGAGCGAGATCAGGACGACAGGCGCCTGGGGGTGGTCGGTGGTCATGATGTCCAGCCGGCGGGTCTCGCCGTCGAGGAGGGCCCGGACGGCCTGGCTTTCCGAACGGATGCCGAGCGAGCAGGCGAAGGCATTTCCGTAACCGAGCGGGAGAGTCCCCATCTCTCTATGGAGCAGGCCGGATTCGAGGAGCGTCCGGGCCAGGGCCTGGACGGTGCCGTCCCCGCCGCAGGCAACGGGGACCGTATCGGGGGGCAGAGCGGCGAGGGGGCGGCGCATGTCCTCCCAGGAATGGACGACGATTGTCTCCGCTCGAAGAGCCAGCTCGGGGAAGCGGGCCAAGAGGCCCTCAAACCGTTTTGCGGCGCTGCCGAAACGCGCCCGGGGATTGATGAAGAAGACGAACCGGCGGTTTTTCTCTTTCAATCTCGCTTGACCTGTCCCTGGCTAAATTACCATTCGGAGGGAGTATTTTTCAAGTAAGGCAAATCGTTGACTTTCCATTTGTTGATTGTTATTCTGGGCTCACGAAAAGGGGAACCTCTCAGGAACTCGAGATGTCTTTCTTTTGGACGAAAGGTAGGACGGCGGCGGGAGGAGAGAGGCGGGCGTGATGAGCGTGGTCCAGCGTTTGATCCTGGTCATTCTCGCGCTTCTTGTCCCGGGCGCGAGCCTCCGGGCGACGGTGATCAAGGTCGGCAGTATTGTGCCCGTTCGTTCCCCTTGGGACAACGCGTTGAACGAAATCGCCGCCGAATGGTTCAAGATATCGAACGGCACCGTTGTCCTCAAGGTCTACCCCGGCGGGGTCGCCGGCAGCGAGCATGACATGCTGCGCAAGATGCGGCTCGGAATGCTGGACGGCGCGGTCGTCACCAACATGGGCATGACCCAGCTCAATCCCAACCTCTACGTCCTCAACATCCCCTTTCTCCTCAATTCACGGGAGGAATTCGAGTACCTCCTGGCGAAGATGGAGCCCGCGTTCATGAAACCGATCGAGGAAAAGGGGCTCAAGGTAATGCTGCGGGTGCTTGCCGGCTGGCTCTACTTCTTCGCCAAGGAAAAATTCATTTACCCGGAGGACTTCAGGGTTTTCCGGATCTCCCTCGCCGGGGACGAGCCCCGCTTGGAGGAGGCCTTCAAGGCCATGGGCTATCGGGTCATTCCCATCGATATCAAGGACACGATGATGGCCCTTCAGAGCGGCATGGTCTCGGCCATCTACTTCCCGCCGCTCATCGCCGCGTCGGCCCAGTTCTTCGCGTTGGTCCCGCACATGTTGAACCTACGGGCCTCCTTGATGGTCGGCTGGTTCCTTCTCAACGAGTCGACCTGGGAGCGCGTCCCGGAGTCCTACCGCGAGCCTATGGAAAAAGCCGTCCTCAAGGCCACGGAGGGCCTCCTTCGGAAAACGGACGAACTGGAGGTCGAAGTCTTCAAGGTGATGAAGGAGAACGGGCTCATCATCCACGAAGCGCCGGGCGACGCCTGGGACAAGTGGCGGGCCCTTTCCATGAAGGCCATCGACAAGATGGTCGGCGGGGCGTACCCAAAAGAGATCTTCGATCAAGCCCTCGTCCTTCTAGAGGAGTTCCGCAAGACGCATGGCCGGTAGGATCGTCCGCCGATTTCTCGGCGCCGAAAAGGCCGCCGCCGATCTCTCCCTTTATCTCCTAGTCCTCGTTCCGGTGCTGGAAGTCGTCGCCCGCACGTTTTTCGCGTCCTCGCTGGCGAATGCGAACGCGTATACCCAGCATTTGGTCCTGGTCGTCACGTTCTTCGCGGGGGCATTCACGTCCCGGCAGAATCGACATCTCTCCCTGGCCCTCAAACTGCCCTTCAATGACCCGCTGGGGAAGGCCGTCAGGACGGTCGTGGCGGTCTTCGGCTCCAGCCTCGGCTTCGCACTGGTTTGGAGTTCGCTAGGATTCGTCCTCACGGGATTCGATAGCGGCCAGAAGATCGGCCTTTTCCCCGTCCGGTTGGTGGTTTCCGTGATGATCTTCGGCTATCTCATGATCGCCGTCCGTTTCGTCACCGGCCTTGAGAACAGCGGGCGGAAGGCCCTGTGGCTCCTGCTTGCCTTTGTCTTTGGGAGCAGCCTGGCTTTGAGCTCCGTGGTCAAAGTCTTCTCCAGCGTGCTCGGATCCTCACCCTCGTTCCTGGTCGCCTTTCAGGAGCTCCTAGCAGCGTTCATCGCCAAGGCCGCAGCTCCGTTGATCGTCGGCTTGATCGTTTCTGCCCTGTTCAACATGCCCCTGTTCGTCGTATTGGGCGGCTGCGCTTATCTCCTGTTCGCTCGCCAGTCTTTCCCCCTCGAGGTCGTCCCCAACCAGGCGTACGTTATGCTGACCGGTTTCTCGATCGCCGCCATTCCTCTCTTCACCCTGACCGGCTTTGTCCTGTCAGAGAGCCGTGCGGGAGAGAGGCTTGTCCGGTTGTTCAAGTCCTTTTTCGCTTGGTTCCCGGGAGGCATGGCCGTGATGGCCGTCCTCGTCTGCGCCTTTTTCACGACATTCACCGGGGCATCGGGCGTGACGATCGTGGCCCTCGGGGGTCTTCTCTTCTTTATTCTGACGGGTGCCGGCTACAGCCGGAGGTTCACAGTGGGCCTTCTGACCGCGTCCGGGAGCATCGGTCTCCTTTTCCCACCCAGCCTCCCCATGATCATCTACGGCGTCGCTGCCCGGATCAGCATCAAGGAGATGTTCAAGGGCGGGCTGCTGCCCGGGGCGGTGTTCGTCCTGGCCATGGTCACGATCTCCATCATTTACGCGGCGAAAAACCAGGTCGAGCGCCAACCCTTCCAGCTACGGGAGGCGCTCGCGGGCCTGCGGGAATCGATCTGGGAGCTCCTCCTCCCCGTCCTCATTTTCCTCGGATATTTTGGAGCCGGATCGGTCTTCGTCACCAGGTTGGCGATTCCTATCGTTTATGCCCTGACGCTCGAACACTTGATCCGCAAGGACCCCGAGGTCCGGACAAGGCCGGCCATTGCCGGTGCCGTGAGGATCACCGCCACTGCCGCCTTTCTCCTGTTGATGATATGGCCGGGGCATTCCTGGCTAAGGATCGGATGCGCGGCAGGCGCCGCCGCGGTCATCCGGTTTTTCTTGACGCGTTCGGCCCATGAGGGGCGACGCCTTCCCGTACGGCTGAAGGAGGCCTTATCGTACCTGCTGATGATCCTGGGCGTGCTGGCCCTCCTATCGGCAGCCGCCGCGGCGGCCCTGACCCTCGTGGAGAGCGCGGCCATGGCCGCCCTATACACGCTGGTCATCCAGGCGCTCGTCCATAAGGACCTGAAGATCCGGGACATTCCTAAGGTCTCGGAAAAATGCCTCCCTATCATCGGCGGGACCTTGACGATCCTAGCGCTGGCCTACGCCCTGTCGTATTACTTCGTCGACGCCGAGATCCCCATGAAACTGACGGCTTGGGTCCTGGGGGCGGTCTCGTCGAAATATGTCTTTCTCTTTCTCCTGAACCTCGTTCTGCTGGTCGTCGGATGTTTCATGGACATCTATTCGGCTACCCTCGTCGTCGTGCCGCTGATCATCCCTCTCGGTCAGGTCTTTCACATCCACCCCGTTCATCTCGGCATCATTTTCCTGGCTAATATGGAACTCGGCTACCTGACGCCCCCGGTCGGGCTCAATCTGTACCTGTCCTCTTACCGCTTCAACGAGCCGATCGTCCGGGTCTACAAGGACATCCAGATTTTCCTAGCCGTCCATTTCGTCACGGTCATGCTCATCACCTACCTGCCTTTCCTAACCATGGCTTTCCTGGGCAAATGATCGGAATCGGAGGCCTCTCCGGCTTTCCCGACGGGAAGCCAGAGCTTGTAAACCTCGCCGGGTAGGTACTAAATTGACGAGGGGAGGAATATGCTCATGTCTCAAAAAGGCTCGGTCGCCGGATATTCCGATACGCCGAAATCGCGGTCAATAAATCGGACAAAATCGATTCGGGCCACACTTATCCTTGCCTTGCTATCCGTCGTAGCCTGCCATAAACCGGTCGGGTACGACCTGATCCTGCGTGATGGATGAGACTAATCTTGTCTATTATCAATATGCCGTGCCTATATGGGAAGTACACTCTCGGCACCTGTCGGAATTTTTTAATTCGCAGAAGGAATTTTTCGATAAGCTCGCCGCACAATTTACTAAGAATTCGTAATCGTCAGCTCTACTTCTGAAATCATATTAAGAACTGGGGTGTTTGTTTTCTTATTAAAGCTCTGTCCCATCATTGCTTGGGGCCATAATTAACAGGAGCACTTGGGCGGAGGCCTGGAAGGGGCCTCTTTTTGCCCCTGGGAGGCCGCAGGAGGCTTTTTTCTATGATAAAGGGGTGCTTGGGGCTATTTCTTCTTCGCCGCTATCGGCTTCAGCTCCATGCCGAGTTGCTGTTTTAGCCTCAGCGCTGCTACTTAACTAGTCCTAATTGCCTCATGAAATCGGCGGGGTCATAATAGGTTCTATCTTCTTCTATTAGTCCATCAGCATTTACTTTCGCGATAAACACAGATTTATACTTTGCACTTTTTCCGGTTGGCGGAATATCCCCTGCCGGAGTGGCCATTGGTCCTGTAAATGTCCCCTCTGTAGTGCCTTCAAAGACAATATGGTTCCCGGATATTAAGGTAGTAAATTTCACATTTAAATCTGGCATCGCACGAAAAACGGCTTCTAGGTTTTTCGCAATAGCCTCTCTGCCTCGTATTGGTTCTGGCTCACCTGACATGACCATTGTGGCGTCTTCTGCATAGCATTGTGCTATGGCAACTGAATCATGGTTATCTATAGCCAACTGCAATTTTTCTACCAGCATTTTTAAATCAGCTCGATTCTGCTCCTCAGCTGCTGCCTGGGTTCTGAACTTCTCAAGCTCCGCCATCGCCGCCTTGTCCTTGCAGGCGAGGGTGAAACAGAACACAAGAACCAAAGGAACGATACAAAGGACCTTTTTCATCTTCCCCTCCTAAGAACAATTCAGAGACAAGGGGACGGCAAAAATGGATTTTGTGTGAAGGCGGACCTTCGACTTCCCCTAATCCCTTACTGGTTAACTTATATCACCCCGAGTCCGCGAAGTCAATCCATTTAGTGGCCATACCCTATGACCGGCCAAGTTCCAGCGTCCCGGCCGGAAGGCAGGCCTTTCCCCGTGTGACCGGGGCGGGCCAAAATCGACTGAAAGCGCCGGAGAATTACGGTTTCGGACGGAAGACGAGGAGAGGGTCAGGGCTCATCCTAAATCGCTGAGAAATCGAATCAACAGGGATGATTAGAATGGCGTGCCTGAGAGGATTCGAACCTCCGACCTTTGGATCCGGAGTCCAACGCTCCTAAAGGGAACTTCTGAAAATCCCTCACCTGATCTTGACTTGGTAGTTACTGTGCCACTTCAGCCGGGTCACTTTCCCGTCGTTTCCCAGCTCAAATATCACCTCTTCACCGAGGTCTCCGTCTTTGCGGACCCGCCGGAATGTATTCTCACTGATGCGCTTGAGCTTCTGGATCTCGCCCAGCGGATCGTTAGTCGGAAGATCTACGGCCGCGATCTCGTCTCCGTAATACACGATGGCCGTCTCCCCACCCCAGGGCTGGTTGTCGTAGATCCCAATATACGGCTGCAGGGAGGGATCTAGCGGCTTCTGCGCCTTTTCTGGATCCCGGGCCTCGGCAATCGCCGGGGCGACAATCGCGTAGGCGATTTCGGTGAATTTTCCGGCGTCGACACCCGACGCGTTGGCCGCGAAGATTACGGCGATCTTCTCCTTCGGCTGCAGCAGAAGCGAGGACCGGTAGCCGGGGCAGCTCCCCTCGTGTCCCACAAACGTCTTCTCGTCTTTCTGCCATACGGCAAAGCCGAGACCGTAGGCCGTGTGCCAATCCGGCTCCAGCCACTGGACGCGATGCATTTCGCGCAGCGTATTGGCGTCGAGGATTTCCGTCCCGCCCTTTTCAAGGAGCCGGAACTGCCATGAGGCGAACCGCCCAAGGTCTTCCACGGTCGACGAGAATCCCGCCGCCGGCGTAATTCCATTGGCCTGGAAGAACGGCAGAGGATTTCGTATTCCCTCGCGTGTTATCGCGCTGTAGCCGGTGGCCAGCCGTCCGCCGCGGTGTTCGTCCGGCATCCGGGGCTGCGTGTCGGCGAGTTTAAGGGGCCGGAGGATATTCTCACTCACATAGTCGGCATATGCCTGTCCGGAAAGCTGGGCGATGATCTCGCCGGCGAGCGTCATCCCAAGGTTGGAGTATTGGTAGTGGAGGTCGGCGGGGTAGAGTGTTTCCTGGCTTTTCAGCCTGTCGACGATCTGTTCGTGCGTCGGAAAGACAAAGTCCGGACCGGTCCAGTAGGGAAAGTCCGGTTCGCGCGGCAGCCCCGAGGAGTGTGTAAGGATCCCTTTTAACGTCGTGGGCCCGAAGCCGGGGAATAGTTTCTTCACAGAAAACCAGGGCAGGAGCTTTTCCAGGGGATCGTCGAGCCGGAGCTTTCCCTGGTCCCTCAGCCTGAGGACGGCGACGCTCGTGAATAGCTTTGAAATCGAGCAGATGCTGTAGATCGTCTTTAGTGTGGAAGGTATCTTCTTCTGAAGGTCGGAATAGCCGAATCCGCGGCCCCATAGGAGCGTCTGGTCGTAGACCACGGCCATGGAAGCGCCTGGGATTTGCCCGTAGGCCCGCTGTGCGTCCGCCCAGAGTTCAAGGAGCTTGAGAGCCGATTGCAGGCGCGGGTTGTCGGCGAGGGACTGAGTGGATGCAGGCAGCGCGAGAACGACGCAGAAGATTAAAAGCCCGACAATCACTTTTTTCATAACTGGGTTCCTCCCATCACGAGACGAGGATATTCCCGGCCCCGGATAACTGTCAAGCAATCAAAAAACCAGCCATTAGTCCCGAGGCAGGCTTTATACTGTCAAGATTTATGACGTGTTGGCGGCTAAAAAGGACTTAAAACGGCATAAATGCGCTTAAAGGCAGCGGAGCTTGACTCTCAACGCAATTCGTTGATTTTCTCGGGCCAACAGGGGGAGATTTGAATGGCGTGCCTGAGAGGATTCGAACCTCCGACCTGCTGATTACGAATCAGCTGCTCCATATGCTTGAAATCGTATCGCGCACCAGAGAGCGGATTAGTACATCAGTGCGAGCGCTGGGGGGATGACGGGTCGGGGGCAGCGGGGGGGCGACTTTCGGCGCCTTCTGTGGTCGTTTGAGCCGAGGCAGACTCCCCCGCCGTGTCACACGGGTGTCACAGATTGTGCCTAATCTCGCCTACGTTGCGTAACGGAGCCGAAAGGGAAACGGGGGGGGGAACGGGAGGACGGCGCCCCAAGATACAAAAGC
>Ga0315281_10005547_pt1 | contig 18043 bp, 21 predicted proteins | sample YL17G07_0_MG_FD_204540 | JGI IMG/M metagenome (GOLD analysis project Ga0315281, IMG submission 204540) | Sediment microbial communities from Yellowstone Lake, YNP, Wyoming, USA - YL17G07_0 | ecosystem: Environmental > Aquatic > Freshwater > Lake > Sediment | place: USA: Wyoming | collected...
CGGCGGCCTGGTCTTCAGCCAGGGAGTCCTGCTCGCACTGGTCGACTCGGGCTTGTCCCGCGACGATGCATACAAGATGGTTCAGGCCGCGGCCGCGGGCGCCTGGGACGAAGGCGGCGATTTCAAGAAGGCGATCCGCAGTTCGGCGGGCGATCGCATCGGCGACCTCGATGCCCTGTTCGACCCGGCCGGGGCGTTGAGCAACCTTGGAGAAGTGTTCGAACGAGTGGAGCAACTGGAGGTTTCGGGATGAGTCTGATGGGGGAGATGCTGGCGCGCGGCAAGGTCCGCGATATCTACGAGGCGGGCGAAGACCTGATCCTCGTGGCGAGCGACCGCGTGTCGGTGTTCGATGTCGTTCTTCCCACGATGATCACCGGCAAGGGTCAGGTGCTCACCGGCGTGTCATTGTTCTGGTTCGACAAGACCAGCCACCTCATCGACAACCACTTGATCACCGCCGACTTCCGCGAGTTCCCCGAGCCTTTCAAGAAGAACGAGGAACTCGCCGGGCGCGCGATGCTGGTGGAACGCGCGAAGGTGGTGCCCGTCGAGTGCGTTGCACGCGGTTACATCACCGGGTCGGGTTGGAAGGACTATCAGAGGTCGGGCGAGGTCTGTGGCATACGGTTGCCCGAAGGCCTGGTCGAGTCCGAGAAGCTACCCGAGCCGATCTTCACCCCGACAACGAAGGCTGAGGCCGGTCACGACATGCCGCTCACGTTCGAGGAGACGCGCGACCTGGTAGGCGAAGGCCTGGCGCAGAAGCTCAAGGAACTGACCCTTTCGCTCTACGAGTTCGGCGCGGCCTACGCCCTGGAGCGCGGCATCATCCTGGCAGACACGAAGTTCGAGTTCGGATTCGCGCCTGACGGGGAGTTGATCCTCATAGACGAGGTGATGACGCCCGACAGCTCGCGCTTCTGGCCGGCGGAGGGCTACGAGGCGGGCAGGAGCCAGCCGAGTTTCGACAAGCAGTTCGTTCGGGACTGGGCAGATTCCACCGGTTGGGATCACGAGCCACCGGGTCCGGAGGTGCCAGACGAGATCGTCGCCAGGACCGTGGAGACGTACCACGAGGCATACGAGCGCATCACCGGGGAGCCGTTCGGCGCATATCTCGGCAAGGTGGGCGCCGCATGAAGCGCCGGTTCGAGGTGATCATCTCGCTGAAGGAAGGCCTGCTGGACCCGCAGGGGAAGGCCGTTGAGGGGTCGCTTCCGACTCTCGGTTGGGACAACGTCGAGCACGTCCGCGTCGGCAAGCACGTCGAGATGACGGTCGAGGCCGACAGCGAGGAAGCGGCGCGTGCTCAGGTAGAGGAGATCGCCACGCGTGTGCTGTCCAACCCAGTGATAGAGGTGTTCCACATCATCACCGCGGAGGAGTTGCCCGCGTGACGAAGGTCGGTGTCATCACGTTCCCGGGTTCGAACGACGACCGGGACGCCTTGCACGCGGTCGAACTCCTCGGTGGAGAACCGGTGTCCCTGTGGCACGCAGACGCGGATCTGCACGGTGTCGATGCGGTGATACTTCCCGGTGGGTTCTCCTACGGTGACTACCTTCGCACCGGCGCCCTCGCGCGCTTCGCACCGGCGCTCGCGAGCGTTCGAGACTTCGCTGAACGCGGCGGTCCGGTTCTCGGTATCTGCAACGGATTCCAGATCCTGTGTGAGTCGGGGCTGCTGCCGGGTGCGCTGATCCGCAATCGTTCGCTCAGGTTCATCTGTTGCTGGGTGGACATCCGTGTCGAGTCCACCGACGCACTCATCACGCAGGACCTGAGGGCCGGCGACGTCCTGCGGATCCCGGTCAAGCACGGAGAGGGCCAGTGGGTGGCTTCCGAAGACGAGGTGAAGCGCGTCGAGGATGAAGGTCTGGTTGCCTTTCGCTACTGCGGCCCCGACGGTTCGATCGACGACGAGCACAACGTGAACGGCAGCGTCGGCAACATCGCGGGTCTGCGGAACGCGCGCGGTAACGTCGCGGGCCTGATGCCGCATCCCGAGCATGCCGTCGACGCCGACCTCGGCCCGACCGGCGGCAAGCCGCTTCTCGCCGCGCTCATCGCGCACGCTCTCGAGAGCGTCGGATGACGGAGCTCCTCTATCGGCAACTCGGTCTGACCGACGACGAGTACCAGCGCGTCTGCGACACGCTCGGCCGCGAGCCCAACCGCAACGAACTCGCGATGTACTCGGTCATGTGGTCCGAACACTGCTCGTACAAGTCAAGCAGGGTCCACTTGAGGAAGCTTCCGACCGAAGGCCCACAGGTGCTCGTGGGTCCGGGGTCCGATGCCGGGGCGGTGGATATCGGTGACGGCATGGCCGCGGTCTTCAAGATCGAGTCCCATTCGCACCCGAGCGCGATCGAGCCGTTCCAGGGTGCGGCCACCGGGGTCGGCGGCATCGTCAGAGACATCGTTTCGATGGGGGCCCGGCCGATCGCTTCGCTCGATCCGTTGCATTTCGGGCCGCTCACCGACGCGCGCAACCGCTGGATCTTCGAAGGAGTCGTTGCCGGCATCGGCCAGTACGGGAATTCCATCGGTGTGCCGACCGTCGGGGGCGAGATCTCCTTCGCCGAACCGCACACCGCCAATCCCGCCATCAACGTGATGTGTCTAGGTATCGCCCCTGCCGACAGGCTCATCCCGTCGCGTTCAGACACCGAAGGCAACCTGCTCGTGCTCATCGGCGCCACCACCGGCCGCGATGGCATAGGCGGCGTGTCGGTGCTCGCTTCCGCCACGATAGAGGAGGGCTCCGAGGAGAACAGGCCGAGCGTTCAGATCGGCGACCCTTTCACCGAGAAGCTGGTGATCGAGGCTTGCTTGGAACTGATCGAGGGCGACCTGCTCGCGGGCCTCCAGGATCTGGGCGGCGCCGGTCTCACCTGCGCGGTGAGCGAGACGGCGGCTAGCGGAGGGATGGGCGCCGAGATCGACCTCGACCTGGTCCCGAAGCGCGAAGCAGGTCTCGAAGCCTTCGAAGTGCTGACTTCCGAATCGCAGGAGCGCATGCTCGCGATCGTCGAGCCGGCCAAGCTCGACGCGGTCCTCGAGATATGCCGGCGCTGGGGTCTCCTCACCGCGGTCATCGGCAAGGCCGTGCCGGGGGGCAGGGTCACCGCCAGGATGGACGGAGAGATAGTGGTGGACGTTCCGGCGCGTTCCCTGGCCGACGAGGGACCTCTGTACGAACGGCCGATGCAGGCGCCCGACCGAGCGAGGCCGTCGGCATCGGATCCGACCAAGCGAGATATCGATGTTCGCGAGGCCTTCCTGAGGGTGCTGGGTGCCCCCAACATCGCCAGCAAGCGATGGGTGCACGAGCAGTACGACTCGCTGGTCCAGGCGGGCACCGTCGTGGGTCCCGGAGCCGACGCCGCGATCATCCGCGTCCCCGGTACCCAGAAGGGGGTGGCGCTTTCCTCCGACGGCAACGGCCGGTACGGTTCTTTGGACCCGTACCTCGGCGCGGCTCATGCTGTTGCGGAAGCGGCGCGCAACGTTGCGGCGACCGGCGCGAAACCGCTGGCCATCACGAACTGCATGAACTTCGGCAATCCCGAACGCCCCGAGGTGATGTGGCAGTTCGCCGAAGCGGTCCGCGGGATGAGCGATGCCTGCCTTGCCTTCGACACGCCCGTGACCGGGGGCAACGTTAGCTTCTACAACGAATCCGGTGACAGCGCCATCTGGCCGACGCCAGTGATCGGGATGCTCGGCCTGATAGACGACTACCACCTGGTCGTTCGCACCGGCTTTGCGGGGGAAGGCCACGGCATCTACCTGCTGGGCGAGACCGCGGCTGAGTTCGGCGGGTCGGAGTTCGCGGAGGTGGTTCTCGGCGAGATCGCGGGCACGCCCCCGGCGCTCGGTCTGGCCAGGGAACACAGCCTCCACGAACTCCTGATCGACGCGGCGGCGAAGGGATTGCTCGCGTCCTCCCACGACTGCTCGGACGGCGGGCTCGCAGTGACACTGGCCGAGTGCTCGATGGCGAGCGGTCTGGGTTTCGACGTGGCCCTTCCGGGCGATCTGCACCCCTTGGAAGCACTCTTCTCGGAGTCGGCCTCGAGGGCGGTGGTCACCGCGACTCCCGAGAACGCCGGGGCACTCGAAAGTCTGTTCGACGGGGCGGGCGTCACCTGGCTCCTTATCGGGGTCACCAAGGGCCTCGAGATGAAGTTCGCAGGCGTCTTCAGCATCGACATCGAAGAGGTTCGGTCGACGTACGAGGACGCGATCCCCGCGCTGCTCGAAGGGCGATCTGCTTGAAGCGGGAGCGGCGTTACACTGAGGACCTGTTGACGTACGACGGACCTAAGGACGCGTGCGGGCTTTTCGGCGTTTGGGCGCCGGGAGAAGACGTAGCCCGGCTGACGTACTTCGGTCTATACGCCCAGCAGCATCGCGGCCAGGAGAGCGCCGGGATCGCCGTATCCGATTCCGAGAATATCCTCGTCTACAAGGAACTCGGACTCGTCAGCCAGGTGTTCAACGAGGCGGCTCTCTCGACACTTCAGGGCGACCTCGGCATCGGCCACGTCCGCTACTCCACTACCGGTTCCACGACCTGGGACAATGCCCAGCCCGCGTTCAAGACCGACGGCGACAGCTCGTTCGCGCTCGGGCACAACGGGAATCTCGTCAACACCGCCGCGCTGGCGAAGGACGCGGGATGGAGCAGCCCCGCAACCACCGATTCCGATCTGGTCGCGACCTTACTGGCTCGGAACTTGAACGGGGGAGGCCTCGAAGAGGCTTCGGTCAAGGTGCTTCCCCGTCTTCAGGGGGCGTTCTGCTTCGTGATGATGGACGAGCGCACGGTCTACGCGGCCAGGGACCCGCACGGCCTTCGCCCCCTTTCGATAGGCAAGCTGCCCAACGGTTTCGTCTTCGCCTCCGAGACGTGTGCGTTGGACATCGTGGGTGCCACCTTCGTGCGCGATGTCGAACCGGGAGAGATGGTGATGGTCGATCACCGAGGTCTGCGGTCTGTGCGGTTCGCCGAGAGCACACGCAAGGCGTTGTGCGTATTCGAGTATGTGTACCTGGCCAGGGCGGATTCGCGCATCAGCGGGCTTACCGTCCACGAGGCTCGTCGTGAGATGGGGCGGCGGCTCGCGGTTGAGCAGCCCGCCGACGCTGATATGGTCATCCCCGTCCCCGACACGGGCACCTCTGCGGCGCAAGGATATGCGGAGGCCGCCGGCATCCCCTACGGCGAGGGTTTGATGAAGAACCGCTACGTCGGACGAACCTTCATCCAGCCATCGCAATCGCTGCGCGATCGGGGCGTGAAGCTGAAGCTCAATCCGATCCCCGAGTCTGTTAGAGGCAAGAGGCTCGTGGTGGTCGACGATTCCATCGTTAGAGGCACGACGACCCGACAGATCATCCAGGCTCTGCGCGAGGCGGGTGCCGCGGAGATCCATACGAGGATCACATGTCCTCCGATCAAGTGGCCTTGCTTCTATGGCATCGACATGTCGTCGCGGCAGGAGCTGATCGCGTCAGACCTGTCGGTCGACCAGATCAAGGATTTCGTGGGGGCCGACTCTTTGGGCTACCTGTCACTCGAAGGCATGGTCGGGGCCACGGGCTCGGACAAGAGCACCTACTGCCGCGCTTGCTTCGACGGCGAGTACCCGATACCCATCCCGGACGAGGCCGGCAAGTTCGTTCTCGAAACGCCCAAGGCCGACTGATGGACCCGTACACCCGTGCCGGCGTGGACATCGAAGCCGGCGCGCGGGCCGTTGAGCTGATCAAGAGCCAGGCTGCCCGCGCCACGCGAAGCGAAGTACGAAGCAGCATCGGAGGCTTCGCCGGCGCGTTCGAGATATCGCCCGACCGCTTCCTGGTTGCGGCCACCGACGGTGTCGGCACGAAGTGCGAGATCGCGCGCCGGGCCGGGAAGTTCAACACCATCGGCATCGACCTCGTGGCGATGTGTGCCGACGATGTGGTGTGCGTCGGAGCGGAGCCTCTGTTCTTTCTCGACTACGTGTCGGTTGGCAAGGTGATCCCTGAAGAGGTCGCGTCCATCGTCGAAGGGGTTGCGACAGGATGCGAACAGGCCGGGTGCGCGTTGCTCGGCGGGGAGACAGCGGAGCATCCCGGTGTCATGGAGCCGGAGGAGTTCGATCTCGCGGGGTTCTGCGTCGGTGTCGTGACCAAGAGCGACATGCTCGGGCCCGAGAAGGTGCAGGACGGGGACCTGCTTATCGGCCTCGAGGCGAGCGGCTTGCACTCCAACGGTTTCAGCCTGGTCAGGCAGGCCCTTCTCGAGGATGCCGGACTCCGCTTGGACGAGACTCCGCGCGGCCTCTCACGGCCCCTGGTCGAGGAGCTGCTCGAGCCGACCCGCATCTACTCGCCGCTCATCCTCGACCTGAACTCTCGCGGTCTCATCCGCGCCGCCGCGCACATCACCGGCGGAGGCCTGTACGAGAACGTTCCCCGGGTCCTGCCCTCCGGCCTGGGAGCGGTCATCGACCCCGGCTCTTGGACAGTGCCGCCCATCTTCGACCTCGTGCGGGAGGCTGCCGGAGCCTCGCGAGATGAGATGTTCTACGTGTTGAACATGGGCGTCGGTATGGTGCTCGTGGTGGCGAAGGGCGACGAGGAAGCAGTGCTTTCGATCGCCCAACGGAACGGGTACCGCGGCTGGGCTATCGGCGAAGTAGGACAGGGGTCCGGATTGACGCTTCGATCGTGAAGTTGATCCACCGCTCTTAGAAGCGCTGGTTCTCCTTCGTCACAACGGTGGTGCCGATCGCGGTACAGGAGAGTATGGGCTCGACCAAGAATTCCGCTGCTGACTCGGATATGTCGGTGCGGTGGCCGCCGACCTTCCATATCTCGAACTCGCACTTCCTAGACGTGCTGCCGACCTTGACGATCTTCCCGCGCCCTTCGACCCAGTCCCCCGCGTAGAGGGGATGCAGGAACTCCACGGACTCGTATGCGCGGAACAGGCCCTCGTCGCCGTCGTTCCACATCGCGAGTTCGGTTATAAGGTCACCGATGATCTCGAGTTGGGCCGCTCCGGCTACCAGCTCCCCTCCGTAGTGAGCATCTTTGGCACTCAGGCGGCGGCGGATGAACGCGGTGGGCATGTCCGGATCGGTCACTGTGAGGCTCCTCCCTGTGGGTTTCGAAGAAAGGCTAGGAAACGATCTTCCCGGCTTTCACGGCGCGGCGAGGGACGCGAGCCAAGTCACCGTGCCTGTCGCGAACCATGTACGTGTCGGCGCCCGCGTCGAAGTACTCGAAGGTACCTACCACTTCGCTGACGTGGCCGTTCGGCAGGATGAACTGGAACGTGACACGCCTGCCGGTGTCAGAGGAGGTGACCTGGTTCGGCTTGTTCATGCGGACAGCCTACCGTTCGACGCGAACAACGGTGCCGGGCGGCGGTTCGGGGAACGCCTCCGGGTGGATCGCCCAGGCCAGGGCCTCGAGCCCGTCGATCAGCCTGGGACCGGGCCGCGAGAAGAACGACGTCGCATCGGCCGCGAAGACCCCCTTCTCAACCGCTGCCGGAGTGTTCGCGAAATCCGGGTTCTCGAACAGCTTGGCCGCTTCCTCCTCAGCTTCCTCTATGTAGTAACCGCATGGCATGACGGCGATGATTTCGGGCGTCGCATCCGCGATCTCTTTCCAAGTCACGGGCACAGACGGTTCCTTCGCGGTAGATAGGAGATTAGCGCCTCCGGACAGCTCGACCATCTCGGGGACCCAGCGTCCCGCGGCCCATGGCGGGCTCGACCAGTCCATGGCTAGGACTCGGATGGAGGGTAGGCGCGATGCCTTCATGCGGAAGGCTTCGACCCGGGTTTGGCACGAAGCGGCCATCACCTCTGCCGCGTCCTCGCGGCCCAACGCTCTGCCGACCGTGACGAACGATCCGAAGACATCTTCGAGCGAGTGGGGGTCGAGCGACACGACTTCCGCGTCGGACTCCAGCTTAGCGAGTGCCGCCTTGACGTCACCGGACGGAACATCGCAAGCACGGCAGAGATCCTGGGTGAGGATCAAATCTGGCTGAAGCCGTCCGATCAGTGCCGCGTCGATCGAATGCTGGGACCGTCCTTCACTCGCCGCTGAAGATACGGCCGCGTCTATGTCGCCGGGCTCACGCATGTTCGGGGGCAGCGGCGACCGCGAGACCACAGGCAGTGTGCTCGTCTCGGCAGGAAAATCGCACTCGTCGGTGACCCCGACCAGGTCGCTGCCGAGCCCGAGCGCGAACACGATCTCGGTCGCCGAAGGAAGCAGGGAAACGATCTTCATCGTCACAGCTTAGTCGTGAAGGTCGTACCCCGCGATCCTTCGGGCTGCGCTGGCTATGCGCCCCAGCGTTGGCCACCACCGCTCTTCGAGGGACGGCGGCGGGTAGGGAGTGTCGTAGCCGGTGACCCGTTCGACCGGGGCGAGGAGTCGATCGAAGCACTCCTCCGTGATCCTGGCCGAGATCTCCGCCCCCAGGCCGAGTGTCAGTGGAGCTTCGTGCACGATCACGGCTCGGCCGGTTGAGCGAACGCACTCCCGGATGGAGACGATGTCGAGAGGCGAGAGACATCGCAGATCGAGAACCTGGGCACTGACGCCTTCGCCGGCGAGAGCGTCGGCTGCTTGAACGCAGAGGCCCACCATGCCCCCATATGACACGAAGGTGAGATCGGTGCCGTTCCTCATCAGCTTCGCTTGGTGCATCGGCAGGTGGCCTGCCCCGAGCTCGCCGGTCTCGGCCTTGCGGTAGAGCCGTATCGGCTCGAGGAACACCACCGGATCGGGATCACGGATCGCTTGGGCCAGAAGGTCGTAGGACTCGAGTGGCCCCGACGGCGATAGCACCTTCAGGCCGGCCGTGTGAACGAAGATCGTCTCGGGGCTCTCGGCGTGGTGCTCCTTGCCCCCGTTGCCACCTCCGACGGGCATCCGGATGACGAGCGGCAGCCCCAGCTTCCCCTTGGTGCGCAGCCTGTACTTCGCAACGTGGTCGATGATCTGTTCGAGCGCCGGATAGACGTATGCGGCGAACTGCATCTCAACGACGGGGCGGAACCCTGCCATCGCCAAACCCAGCGCCACACCGACTATGCCGGACTCGGACGCCGGCGTGTCGAACACGCGCTCAGACCCGAAACGTCCTTTCAGGCCCTCAGTGACGCGGAAGATGCCGCCGAGCCGGCCCACGTCCTCGCCCAGGACGAGCACCCGGTTGTTGGCCTCCATCTCGTCCGCCAGCGCTCGGTTCAGAGCTTCGACGGTCGTCAGGGTCTCAGGCATCGCCCATCGCTTGCTGTTGGCGGGTCAGGTCGAGAGGGATGCCCTCGTACACCATCTCGAAGAGGTCCTCCGGGTCGGGCGCCGCCGTAGCCACGACTCCGGCGCGGATGCGAGAGGCGAAGTCCTCCGCGGTGGACGCAAGAGCATCGACATCCCCGTCGGTGACGATGCCTTCCGCCAGCAGATATCGTCGGAAGCGTTCGACAGGATCGAGCTTCCGCCACCTCTCGACCTCTTCCTCGTCGCGGTACCTCGAGGGGTCGTCGTTGGTCAGATGAGGTCCCATCCGAAATGTCACGGCCTCGATCAGGGTTGGGCCCTTCCCCCAGCGGGCCCGTTCGGCTGCTTCCTTCGTAACCTGCCAGACCGCCAAGACGTCGTTGCCGTCTACGCGGACGCCGGGGAAACCGTATCCGTCGGCTCGTGAGGACACGCTGGAGGCCGCCTGCTCCTCGTAGGGCAGCGAGATGGCCCACCCGTTGTTCTGACACAAGAGAACGAGGGGGGCCTTGAAGACGCCGGCCCAGTTGCACGCTTCGTGGAAGTCGCCCTCGGAGGCGGCGCCGTCGCCGAAGTATGCCAGGGTCGCGACCGACCGCTCATCCAGCTTCATGCCAAGTGCGTAGCCAACGGCATGAACGATCTGCGTGGCAAGAGGCACGCAGATGGGACCGAATCGTTCAGCCATCACGTCCCACGGCCCACCGTGCCAGGTGCCGCGGTGGTATTCGAGATACGTGACCGGGTTCACACCGCGGACGATGGCGGCCGCGAGTTCACGGAAGGACGGGAAGACGAAGTCATCCGGAGCCAGAGCGAACGCGCTCCCCACCTGTGCGGCTTCCTGTCCCGAGAAGGGGGGGTAGACGGCGAGTTCGCCTTCGGCATGCAGGCGCACGCATTCGTCGTCGAGCCTGCGGGTCAGCGTCATCAAGCGCAGCAGATCCCGAAGTTCGTCGTCCGAGAGGCCGATGTCCGCGCGACTTGTGCGGGCGGTCCCGTCCGGGGCCACGATCTGATACGGGGAACGATCCGCTTCGCTCATCCTCCGGTGAGCATAGCTTCGCTAGACTCCCGGTACCGTGGTCCCCCAAGCGTACCTCCGAGTGTTTCAGCCCCTGCGCGCCTTCTCGAACGACGAGCGCGCGCACTGGGAGCGATACGTCGTGGAGGGTGGCCACATCCAGAGAGCGCACCCACGCTACCGCCAACATCTGGTCGCCGGCCGCCTCGGCTTGCTGGCTCCTACTGAGTCCGAAGATGCGGACGTGCGGATCGTGGACGGCGAGTACTTCATCAGCCCTTGGCGCACGCGCATCCGCATACTGTCCAGCCTGCTTCAGCTCAGGGAATCCATGGCTCCGGAGATGGCCGACGACCTGGTTCCCGAAGCAGAGGCCAAGCGCGCGGCACGCGAACTGGCGCGCCTGAAGCGGCGCAACCCCTTCGCGGTTCCGTTCATGTTGCAGAGCGCTTGGCACGTCCCGATCAGATGGTTCCTGATGTTCGCCGATACCGAGAGACGCATCGTCGAAGAGCTCGAGAATGGCTGGCGCACGACGTATGAGACGACCGTCGGCCAGGCGCGGCGCCGGTTGGACTGGGCGCTGGAGGTCGTGCACCGTGCCGATCTCGAGCCGCTCATAGGTGTATTGGAGGAGCAGTCGCGTTGGTCGGCGGCGTTCGACAGGCGCTCGATCCTCGAACTCGACTATGGCCTGCTGTCGCGGCTGTTCACATGGAACGAGATGGACGACGACCACAGCGCCCTCGAGGTTCACGACGCGATACAGGCGCTGGGCGCAGGGGAGGCCGCACGCTCCGCCGACCTGTACCAAGTGGTCGTCGGAAGGTGGGCCGAGATCCGTTCGCACGAGTCGATGAACTAGTTCTGTGGCCAGGGGCAGAATCGAACTGCCGACACCGCGGTTTTCAGCCGCGTGCTCTGCCAACTGAGCTACCTGGCCCGGACCGGTAGAAATGGTGGCAGAAATGCTCCGCGACCCGCCTACCGGGGCTTCTGAGTGTAGCGATTGAGGGGTCGGGGCGCCTCCGTAACGTCCCAGGTTCGGGCTCAGCGCGTTTCGGGCAGGCTTGCGCCCTTGCGGGGTGCTTCGGGAGAGGCGGCCGCCTCAGGCGGCCGCGGGGATGTCTTCGGCGGCCCGGTGGCGCGCGAGGGTGAGTGCGTTCACCATCAGCGCCCAGCCGAGCATCTCGACCTGCTGACGGGCGGCGCCAAGGCTATGGGCTCGCCCGAGGACAAGGTGTCTTCCAGGGAGCGGTTCAGCGACTCGGAGTCGTTGCGCCGTCCGTAGAGACGAGGAAAGTCGGGGTCTGACGGTGGGATGGGCCGCACATTCTCGGTCCGATTGAACTTGCGAGCTCGATCCTCGTCGTCTTGGTGAAGCCGCACGGTGATCTGGCCTTCCCCGTGATGTTGGGGCAACCGGTACTAGGGCACGGCCGGTCGTTCGACGGAGGCGAGCTCGCGAGGAGTTCCCGACCAGCCGACAGGCAGTTGAGTAGCCTGGGAACCGCTCGAGGGAGGTGCCGTGATGACAACGAGGACCCAGCTACGGAGAGCGACGAATGAGAAGTTGATCGCCGCTGCACTCGCCTACGTTGCCTGCATCGAAGACGACGATGGCGAAGATGAGGCCGATACGGACTTGGCCAGAGTTGCCAGATCGGCTCGCCGGGATCTGGTCGATGCGGCAGCCAAGTTCAGAACTGTTTGGTTCGGGGAGCAGGTCCCGTGCTGATGCCGTGACGAGTCATCATCACCTCGGATCTCTCGCCGAGAAGCGGGGAGCAGGCCTACGACCTCTGGGATGACGCTATCTGCCCCCACTCCGCCTTCGCGACCTTGCCTTGATCTGGTCTTCCCACGCGTTCGCCAAGGCGACGGCCACCCACGCGATCAGGATCCACAGGACCACCCGTCCGGGCCAGATCACCACGGCCACGAGGGGCCCGAAGAGGAGAACGGCGACGAGGCCCAGCATGATCCACGGTAGTAGCCCCGGCCGCGGCAGCCGCTCGGACGGTTGAGGCTCGGGAACCCCGGTTGTTCCAACTTCGCCTCTCTGACCAGACGCCTTCTCCAATGCTCGGGCGAAAGTCTCTTCGAACCTCCGCTGCTGACCGCTTCCGGGAAACGGGATGCGTTCATCGACAACAGGCAGGTGTGCGCTCTCCAGCTTCTCGTACGCGGCATCGTAGACCGTCACCTTGACAAGGATGATGGCGTCGGGCGTGAGTTCCCTGCACCGCTCGACCAGGTGTGGAACGAAGCCGGCAAGGGGCGAGTCATCCGCAGGTTCAGGTTTGAGGTCGATGAGGAACACGCCGCGATCACGGAGATCGGCGAGGAGTGGCCCCTTGTTGCCTCGGGTCGGTACCGCGCCCAGGATGCCCTTGGCCACATACCGGAACAGTGCGTCCTGTGCCCACGCATCCTCGAAGTAGAAGTACCGGTCGGGATCCGATGGTGGCGTCTCGGAAACGAGGAGCACGCTGACATGCGCCGGCCTGTATCGTTCGGCGGCCGCCTGTCGACGACTGCGTGCTTCCTCGCCGGAACCATCTCGCTCAGGCGACATGACTCGTTCCTTCGATGATCACAGCTCTACTCTGCGCCCACTTCAGCACGCTGTGCGGGATCAGCTATCCGCCGATCGAGGAACTCATTTCGCTCGCGGCTTTGCTGATCTCCTCGGCCATGTCGTTCGCGGCGCCTTCGAGTTCCTTGAAGGCCTTGCTGCTATCTGCGGTGGCGACCTTGGTGGCCAGGTCGGAAGCGAACCCCGCGATCGCCGTGCACACCTTGAAGGCGGTCTCGGTTCCCTTCTGAGCGATATCGCCACCCGTGGGGAGGTCGCCCATCGCCTGCGCGGCGGCCATGCCCTTCGTTGCGGACTCTTCCATCTGCGCAGCCGCATCTTGGAAGACGGGCGCGGTGGCCTTGGCTGCCTCCAGGTCCTTGTCGCGGATCGCTTGTGTCAGGATCTGTAGCTCCTCTGACATCTTCGCGGATCCGGCCGAGCACTCAGCCGCGGCGGCGGCGACCTCTTGGCCGGTTTGCTCCATCTGGCCGGCATCCGGTATGTCACCGATGCCCGGGAGGTTGGTTGGGATGGAGGGAGTGGTGGGGGTGCTTCCGCCGCATGCCGCGAGAACGAGCGATACAGCGATGGTGCCAAGCATGAGATGGGTCAGAGTCCGTTTCATCGAGGGAGGATAGCAGCACGTAGCCGAGACCTGATCGAGAGGGGTCGTGGCCTAACCTACGGGGACCGAAACCGGTGACATAGCGATGTAGACGTGACGCTTCGCGTTCGTGCCGGAGAAGACCGCATCGGTCGCGTACACCTCGACCCAGTTAGTACCGGCTTTCAGTGTGCCGAAATCGGCACTTCCCGAGAGGCTGTTGCCGCCGACACCGGCGTCGCGGAAGAGGGGCGTGACCTGGCCGGCCGCGTTCCTCAGGAACACCCAGACATCGTCGTCGACGTGGCCGCCGACCGATACGGAAATGGCGCTCAGTGGAGTGCCGGTCAGCTGTATCCGTTTCCGGGCACAGAAGTATCTGGTGGAGCCGGCGTTGGTCCAAACCCCCGTGCCGGAAGTGGTCAGTCCGGTGCCGCTCGTGGCGTCGTAGCGCACGCCTCGGTAGCCACCCACGCCTCCGCTGATGGTCTGGTATGCGTAGTTGCCGTTGGGTGCGTCGCCTCCGCCGGCCCAAGGCAGAGTTGGGAAGGGAGTTATTGCGTTCTGGGAGTCGGTGAGGTGGAACGCCTCCCAACCAGCTCCCCTGGGGCAGGTGGTAGTCCTAGATATATCGGAAGCGATATACTTCAGCCAATGAAGACGTCTGACCTGCTAAAAGGGATGCGCAAAGCCGCGGGCCTTTCCCAAGAGGAGTTGGCTGCGCGAGCAGGGACGTCCCAGCCCACGCTGGCGGTCTACGAGGCAGGCCGAGCCGAGCCTCGTCTTGCCACACTCGAACGCCTCGCGGCCGCGGCCGATTTCGACCTCTCAGTGGAGGCACGACCGAAGGTTCGACGTGGCGCCCTCCCGATAGCCGCGGCTGCCGAAGATGTCGCTCTCCTGCTGCGCGGCAAAGGGGACGGGCCTGCCTGGCGGCGGCTACTCGACTTCGTGGATGACTTCCGCGGCTCTCCCGTCCCCGGCAAGCGTTGGCTGGTGGAAGACTCTCCGGGATCATGCGGAGACCGTCGATTCGACGGCGCCATGGCGGCGCTCGTCGAGTTACTTTGCACCGAGGCCGATCTTGGCTACCCGCCGTGGACCGACGAGCCCGAGCGTTTCGCAGAGCCATGGTGGTTCGTCTCGGGGCTTACGGGCTTCGAGGCGATGGCTCTGCGGGACAGCCCGATCGCCTTCGCTCGGCACGGGGTGTTCGTGAACGAGGGAGCGTTCGACCGTGTCTAGCGCCGGTCTCAGCCGACGACGGATCCTGGGCGCTCTTCAGGCTCTCGCCATCGAATTGAAGAGACGAGAGTTGCGTGGTGAGATCTTCGTCGTGGGCGGCGCGGCGATGGCGCTTGCCTACTCCGCGAGGCGAGCTACGCGCGATATCGACGCCATCTTCGAACCCAAGGCTGCGATCTACGACGCGGCCAGAGCGATCGCCGAAGCGCAAGGGTTGCCGGACGACTGGCTGAACGACGCCGTCAAGGGGTTCGCGCCGGGCGAGGATCCGGAGCGCCGACTCGTCTTCTCGACCCCGTCGCTGGAGGTTGCCGCAGCCTCACCTGAGTACCTCCTGGCGATGAAGTTGCTTGCATCGCGCGTTGATCAAGACGTCGAGGATATCCGCACGCTCTACGGGGAGTGTGGCTTCACCTCGGCCGAGGAAGGTCTCGCGCTGCTTGAGCGTTTCTACCCCGGACGCCCGATGGGGCCCAAGACCCGGCTCCTCCTGGAGGAACTCTTCGGACCTCCGTAGCTCTCGGAGTCAGCTCTTGTGGTCCCCGTCAAGGTCCATCTGGGACACGAGGTCAGGGTCCTCTTCTCCCGACTGCCGTCTGCTCCCGATGTCACCTTTGATCCCCCATCCGGCGCATATCGTGCATGCCTCGTTGCCCGCCTCCCCGCGGCACCTGGGACACAACCCCTTCTTCACCCAGTAGGTGTCGGGCAGTTTGGTGTCCTTCCGGCCCTTGGGTTTCGAGGTGAGACTGCTGTCGGGCATCGGTGGTTCATCTCCGTGACTTGACTCGTTCTGCATTCAACCGTACCTGGGGGGGAGAGCTGGGTGGGCACCCTGCCGGAGCAACAGAGGGCCGATGGGTCCGCCCTCACCCGGTCTTCCGGCCCCCCGCCGGGGTACCTTCGTCGGTAGAGTCGCGGTCGGGATGACTGTGCGCGGCGTTCCTCGTCCCCGCCGCAACACCGCGACAGAAGGAGTGATCGAACATGCGGGTTCTTCAACTGGGCGTCGGCTCTGTCGGCGAAGTGATCGCACGCACGCTCGCGCCCGTTCCCGAAGTGAGCGAGATGGTCCTGGCGGACATCGATGAGGGCCGGCTTTCCGCAGTGGCAGGCAAGCTGCCTGCGGGCAACGCGAGGATACTTCAGCTGGACGTCAACGATCACGGTGCACTGGTCGAAGCGCTGGCCGACGTCGATCTCGCCGTCAACGGCCTGATTCCCGAGGTGAACCCCGATGTCATGGCCGCGTGCTTGGAGACGGGCACCAACTACTTGGACATGGCTGCCGCCGGTCCGCGAGACATCGTCGGAACTGCGGACGTGGACGAAGAGCTCGCGATGCACGAGGAGTTCGAGAAGGCGGGTCTTACCGCGTTCGTGTTCTTTGGCATCGACCCCGGAGCCAGCGACGTCTTCGCGCGCACCCTCTACGACCAGTTCGACACCGTCGAGAGACTGACGGTCTTGGACGGCGACGCTTCGACCGCCGAAGGCGTGGACTACGCGCCGAGCTTCTCGCCGACCACGATGGTCGAGGAATGCCTCATCCTGCCGCCACACGCGTACGAGAACGGCAAGATGATCCGCCGCGAGTCGTTGTCGAAGTCCTTCGATTTCGAGTTCCCGGCTCCCGTCGGAAACATGAAGGTCTGGAACGTGGACCACGAGGAATCTCAACTGATGCCGATCTTCCTCGGAGGCAAGGGTCTGAAGGATGCCAACTTCTTCATCGGCCTCGACGATGGATGGGTAGATCTTCTGCTCGTATGGCGCAAACTCGGTTTCGATCACAACAAGGAGATCGAGTTCGAGGGTGCGCGTTTCCGCCCGCTGGATCTGCTCGTGTCACGCCTGCCCAGGTCCGTCGATCTGATCGGCAAGATGCGCGGCGACGTCTGCGTCGGCACGCTGGCCGAAGGAACGATCGGCGGGAAACGAACGAGGCGCTTCATGTACCAGGTCACTTCGCACGATCAGGCGTACGCGCAGATGGGTGTGCAGGGCACCGGTTTGCAGACGGGGGTACCGGCGGCGTGCGGGGCCATCATGATCGCTCGCGGCCAAGTGCCGGGCAAGGGCGTCTTCGCACCCGAACAGATCGATCCGGAGCCGTTCCTCGAGCTTATGACCGAGCACGGTGCCCCTTGGGGAGTCGTGGACCTGCCTCCGGAAGACGAACTGCCGATCTGATCCCGCGGAACGCGGAGACTCCCACCAAACGGGGATGGCAAGGTTTGACTTGCTCGATCGCCGCTCCCAGACTCCGAAGTCGTGGGGCAGGGCGTGATCAGCCGCTGGGCACTCGTCGTATCCGCGGTCATCCTTGCATCGGGCTGCGCATCGGAGACGTCTCCGGAAGCCCGGACATCTACGTCGCATCCGGGTAGCAGCTTCGCGAGCAGCGCTTCACGAACCCCAAGCCCAGGGCCTTCGATGTCCGATAGGAGCCATCAACGCGTCGAACGTGTCGCGACTCCGAATGGCATACCGGCACGGTTCTTCCCCGATCACACGCTCACTCCTGGCGTGGCACTGCAAGTAGGCGCGGCCCAGATCTGCGTTTCCGGCTACTCGAGCAGTGTTCGCGACGTTTCCGAGGCTGACAAAGCTGCGGTCTACGACCGGTACGGCGTCACGTGGGTTCCATACGCGCATGAGATCGATCATCTGGTAGCACTGGAACTCGGCGGCTCCAACGACATCCACAATCTCTGGCCCGAGCCCTACGCCGGCCTTTGGGGAGCTCGCACCAAGGACGCGCTCGAGAACCGGATGCACGACCTCGTGTGCTCGGGGCAGCTTTCGCTTCGCAAGGCACAGTACGCTTCGCAAGGCACAGTACCAAGAGGCACGGAACTGGGTTGCGGCCTATCGCGGCTATGTGGGCGGAACTCCGGGTGAGGGAACGGATCCGTCGGCCGCTTCAAGTCCAGGGGGGTACTACGCCTCGAGATACCCATCCGCGAGCACCATCTACTGCGCCAACGATCCCGGCTGGAGCGAGCTTTCGAAGGAGTACCTCGTGCATTTCGACACGTACGCCCAGGCCCATGAGCGCTTCCCGAGCTACCACCTGCATCAGCCCTGCTGAACCCCGGGCCGCCAGTCAGGTCCAGCGGTGGATCTGTTCGGGCTAGCTGTGGTGTTGACCTAGGGCCCCGTGGCGATGGTCCAGGTTCGGCTTGCCGGTGTGGGGTCTACTAGCCCGCCACTGATGGCGCGGACATAGAAGGTATGCGTGGTCTTCGAAAGACCCGTGTAGGACTTGGGACTTGTG
>Ga0315281_10005548_pt1 | contig 18042 bp, 19 predicted proteins | sample YL17G07_0_MG_FD_204540 | JGI IMG/M metagenome (GOLD analysis project Ga0315281, IMG submission 204540) | Sediment microbial communities from Yellowstone Lake, YNP, Wyoming, USA - YL17G07_0 | ecosystem: Environmental > Aquatic > Freshwater > Lake > Sediment | place: USA: Wyoming | collected...
CCTACGAAACGATCGACCATGCGCTCAGGGACGTCGTCCGGCGCAGTCACGGCATTGCCGGTGCGGCGAGGATCATTCCGTGGTATCAGGACTTCACGCTTGGCCCGCCGCGCTACGCGGCCGAGCAGGTGCGGCTCCAGATTCTCGCCGGGTACGCGAATGGATTCCCGAGCTGGATGCTGTGGAACCCGGGCAGTCGCTACTCCGAGGCCGCGCTCCAAAAAGACCCGGTGGCGCCACCCGGGAAGTAATCCTCAACGCGCCAACAGCGTGGCGATCGTGTGGGCCACGCCGAACGACGCCTCCGCGGGAATGAAGTGCCGCGCGCCCTCGATCACATCGAACGTGCATCCCGGAATCGATGCGGCCAGCGCGCGCCCGTAGTCTGGCGGAAAGATCCGATCATCGGCGCCCCACAGCACCGCAGCAGGCACCTTCGTGTCCCTGAGTTGAGCCGAGATATCGTGGGTGGCGCCCGACGTTGCCGCTCTCAGATGATTCAGGAGTGCGTTGCGCCCCGCGGGGCCGGCGAATGGACGGAGGAACAAGTCCAGATCGCGCTCGCCCCGTTCGTGATCCACGTAGCCGCGCACCAACTCGGCCCGCAGCGCGCCAACCGTCCAGGACGCAGGCACGAACGGGCCCATGCGGGCGAGGGCCCGAAAGAGCTTCGCGCGGCGCGTGGGCCAGTCGGAGAGCATGACGCTGCCCACGAGGCAGAGGTGCGAGACCCGATGCGGGAAGCGGATCGCAACGGCCTGCGCCACGCCGCCCCCGATGCCGTGTCCCACCAGACACGCACGTTCGATGCCGAGCTGATCCGCAACGGCGACGACTCGGTCGGCGTGCGAGTTGATGCCGGACTGGCCGGGGCCGGCGGGGTCGCTGCGACCATATCCGAGCAGGTCCAGCACGACGACCCGATGGCCGGCGGGAAGCGCCGGCACCACGTCGGCCCACAGGTGCCCCGACGTGGGGAACCCGTGGAGGAGGATGATCGGTTCACCGGCCCCGCGCGAACCAGCGGCGTAGTAGTAGAGTCGCGCGCCGCCCAGGTCCAGGAATTCGCCTCTCACCCCTGAAAACCTAGTGCGGTGTCCCGAAGTGCAGGCTTGCGATCCTTCGTTGTGCTCAGGATGACAAAAGAGGAGGGAGATTGCTCTCCCTCCTCTTCTCCTGCTCTTGCTCCTGGCCGCGCTTACGCTGCCGGTGGGCGTCCGCCGCCCGGGCCACGGGCTGCCATGTCAGCGGCGTTCTTGTCGAAAACAACCTTCTGTTCGTCCGTGAGAATCGCCTTCACTTCCTCCATCTGCTTCGTGCGATTCTCCATACCCTTGGCGCGACGAGCATCCTGATCCATGGACGCATCCGCCATCATGGCGGTGCGCATGTCGGCGTACTTCTTGGTGATCGCGTCCATCTTGGTCTGCTGTTCCGCGGTCAGCGTGATGCCCTGCATCATCGCCATCATCGGATTGGGGCGTCCGCCCTGACGGGTGCCTGCCGGAGGTGCATCCTGTGCCACCGCGACCGTGGAACCGGCCACGAGCATTGCTGCTGCGACTACGAGTTGGAGCTTTCGCATTTACTTCTCCTTGGAGTGGATAAGTGTTGTACTGCCAAAGGTTTACTGAGGCTCTAGCTTTCGATACAAAACGGTTTATGCTTACGCGCCGAAACCGTTGGGCGACCGGGACTAAGGTGAAATCGCCCGAACGAAGACCGAAACAACAGGACTGTGACGCTTCCGCTCATCCAGCCAGCCGCTGCAATTCCGTTGGTTGCACCGCCAACCCAGGCGCCGGTCAGGTTCCCGCTGAGCTGGCTGCTCGACCACGCCGCGGCTCCCATCCAGTACCGAGCCGTCTCCGAAGTTGCCCGCCTTGGCGATCAGGTCGGGAATCGCTGGGCCGTCATGCCATATACGCACCGACCCGCGTTGTTGCTGGCACTCCAGCAGCGGATCGACGGCACGTGGAACAATACGATGCTGGGCTTGCCCTCAGCAAGAACAGAGCGGTTTGAGGGGGTAGGGACGGTAAGTGCCGTCCGGCGCCTGATCGAGTTCGGCTGGGACAAGGACTCACCGCCGCTCATACACGCTCGCCGGCCGCTGTTCCGTCTGCTGGCAGAGGACAACGACCCGGAGTTCCTCTACGAGTTCGCCGCCAAAGCGACGGACGAAGAGACGATTCGTCGCGGCCGCACGATCTTGCGGGAGGCTGCCGGCGCCGCGCTCGCACAAGCGGGGTTCGAGGAAGATCCGCGGCTTCGCGGTGCGGCGCGCCGTGTACTCGAGCGCATCGCCACTTTCCTGCGCTCGCCGCTGGCACAGAAGCCGTGGACGCGCATGGGCAACCAGCACGTACTCGCGCCGGAGGCGACGCCACCGTCGATCCACGCGCTGATCATGTTCGCGCACATGCCGCTGTTCCGGACCGAGCATCACGAGTCCATGGACCGACTGTACCAGTGGCTCACGCAGCCTTTGCCCCGTCAGGATCCGCTCCAGATGGTGGGCAGAAAGCTCATGTCGCAGTCGCATTTCGTGATGGGCGACCAGTTGCCAAACCGAAACGCGGCTGATGAGGATGTGGCCAGCGCAATCATGTGGCTCGAGCTCATGGCTCGGCTCGGATTCCTGCGACGCAACGAGAATTGGTCCAAATTGTTCGACCGGTTCCTCGATGACCGCGACGCGGACGGCGTGTGGCACCCGCACAAGGGAATGTCTGCCGTGCGCACGTCCAATCCGTTCGTGTGGCCCTCCTATCCGCTCGAGGGCGCGATGTCGGGCGACGTGCGTTGGACAGACGCCACGTTCCGGCTCGGCCTGATCGCGAGGATCATCGGACGGACGATCGAGCCAGCCTGAAGGCCGACCGCCCAAGTCGCCTGCCGCCGGATCGCATGTATCCGGCCGGTGCAGACGGGATTCGGGTTCGCTGGATCTCGTCGCGTGGACTCTCGATTCGTGTGCTCGAGAGTGGTCCCGTTCGCGATGCGGCTGTCATGCTGGTGCATGGCTGGGGCGCGTCCGCCTACACGTTCAGCGAGACGATTCCCGCGCTGGTCGCCGCCGGCCACCGCGTGCTGGCTCTGGATCTGCCCGGTCACGGCTTGAGCGACAAGCCGCGCGAGGCGGCGCACTACACGCTGTCGGCCATGGCGGACGTGGTGCTCGCGACGGCGGTTGCCTGTGGCGTGCGTTCGTTTTCGCTCGTGGCTCACTCCATGGGCGGCGCCGTTGCGCTGGATATCGCAACGCGCCACGGGACGGGACTCGAGCGGCTGGCGCTGTGTGGCGCAGTCGGGCTCGGTCGCGCACCGCTGGCACCGCTCCTGCGGATTCTGACGCCGGGGTTTGCCGTCCGCGCCATTCCGTGGCTGCTGACGCGCTCCGTGATACAGATTGTGCTGCGAGTTGCGTTCGGTACCCGCGACCGCCCCGTGGAGCGCGACGTGGAGGAATACTGGGCGCCCACGCAGTTCGACGATTTCGCGCGTGCGTGCCGCACCGCCATTCACACGGTCGATTGGAGCCGGGCGTCAGCGAACCGGCTTCAGTCGCTCCGCGTGCCGGTGCTGGTCATCGCCGGTGGCCGCGATTGGATCGTGCGCGATGTGGCCGCGGGCGGGCGAATGATTCCGGGGGCGCGAGTCGTCGAGATACCGGAGGCAGGGCACCTCGCCGTGCAGGAGAGAGCCGAACCATGCAACCGGGAGTTGCTCACCTTTCTCGGCGAACCGGCGGCTCTGCGTGTCCCTGCCACGCGCGATTGAACAACGGCAGCAGCCGGAGCCCCTTGGGGTTGTTGCGGGCGTAGTTCAGGACGCCGAGCTGCCATCCGTGCAGTTCCCTCGCGTAGTTCAGCAGCCCGATGGACAGGCCGAACTGATCGCCCTTGATGTGGTTGAACGCGCTGATCGAAACCCCTTTCATCCGGCCCGGCTCGCCGTTGTCGTCCTCCACCTTGAAGTAGAACGGCGCGAGAATTCCGCCCTCCACGTCGTGCCCGCCGGCGCCAACAACGCTGAGGACGATGGCTCGCACCCTGGGCGCGCCGACGCCGAGCCCGCCGATCGCCAGGCCGCGAAGCGTGCCACCCGCGCCGGCACCAATTCCGCCGATGGTGATTCCTGTGATATCACCGCCCGCACCGGCGCCAAACCCGCCGATGGTGATGCCCGTGACATTGCCGCCAGCGCCTGCACCAAAGCCACCGAATGAAATCCCTTTCACATTGCCACCGGCGCCCACCCCGAACAGCCCTGCCTGCAGTCCCGTGATGTTGCCGCCGGCGCCGGCGCCGAAGCCGCCGATCGTCACGCCTTTCACGTTGCCGCCGCTACCGGCGCCGAATCCGCCGATCGTGACCCCGGTAACGTTGCCTCCGGCGCCCACGCCGAAGCCGCCGATCAGCAGGCCGGTGACGTTCCCGCCAGCGCCGACGCCGAACAGGCCCATCCCGATGCCGTTAAACTCTTGTTCCGCGCCAACGCCGAACAGGCCGATGCCGAGGCCGTCGATGCGACGAGCGCCGGTCATTGGCAGCCCCAACGCGATGCCCTTTACGTAGCCCCGTGCTGGCGAGTAGGGCGACCAGATCGTCGCATTCACGCCCACCACGCGCTGCATACGGTCGTCCCGGAAGTTCAAGCGCACTCCATGCACCAAGCGCGAATCGCCAATGCTCAGGCCGGTGTTGTGGACCATCAGATCCAGGCTCTGACCCGAGGCGACCATGGGCAGCGCCAGAGTGGCGACGATCAGAGTGCGAGCACGTGAGTTCATACGCCGGCGTGAAGGAGGTGGGACTCAGATCGCCCTACGCGGTCACTGGGGGGCGAGGTTTCGACAGCGCAACGGGACAGGAAGTAGAGACGTACTCCTATCGCGGACGCTCCGCGTTCGCTTCCGTCCTCACTCCTCCCGAGCCCTATCGATGCTACGTCGCGTCCCAACAATCGCCTGTCGGGCGGTACTCGCCCTCGCATTCGCGGCGCCACTCCTGGCCCAGCAGACCGAAAAACTCGATATGGCCTCGCTTGGGAAGATTCGCGACGAGGGCATGAATCGCTCCAAGGTCATGGAGATCACGAGCTACCTCACCGACGTCTATGGCGCCCGCTTGACCGGCTCGCCGCAGACCAGGGCCGCGGGCGATTGGGTGCTGGGCCAACTCAAGGGCTGGGGCGCGACCAATCCGCGATTCGAGACGTGGGGTCCCTTTGGCCGCGGTTGGAGCAACGAGAAGATCAGCGCCCGGGTCATCGCACCCAATGCATATCCACTCATCGCCTACTCCGGCGCGTGGTCCACAGGAACGAATGGTGTGGTGACCGGCGAAGTGATCCTGGTGCATATCGACAGCATCGTGGACATCGCCAATTACCGCGGCAAACTGGGCGGCAAATGGGTCATGATGACGGCCGCGCCGGATTCGCTGGTGCCGCACTGGATGGCGCAGGGGAGCCGTTACACCGACGGGCGACTCGACACGATCGCGATGCCGCCCCAGCCGCAACCGGCGCGCGGCCCCGGAGGCCCGGGCGGCGGCAATGCTGGCCGATTCCAGGCTCAGCGCGAACTGGCGGATGCACGCGCCGAGCTGTTGCGCAGCGAGAAGGTCGCCGGTGTTTTGCAGATGGGACGTGGTGACGGCGGAACCGTTTTTGCCAGCGCTACCGGCTCACGCGCTGCGGACGCCCCACCGAGCCCACCGACGATCATCGTGTCAGCGGAGCACTACGGACGCATCGCGCGCACACTCGCGAAGGGAATTCCGGTCAAGGTTGAAGCCGAAGTTGCCAACACGTTCTACGATGCGGATCTCAACTCGTTCAACATCGTGGCCGAGTTGCCCGGCAGCGACCGTCGGCTGAAGGACGAGTTGGTCATGCTCGGCGCACACTTTGACTCGTGGCACACGGGCACGGGCGCAACCGACAACGCCGCCGGCTCTGCCGTGATGCTCGAGGCGATGCGCATTCTCCACACAACAGGCGTGCCGCTGCGGCGCACCGTTCGCATCGGGCTGTGGACCGGCGAAGAGCAAGGACTCCTGGGCTCGCGCGCGTACGTGCGGGATCACTTCGGCGCGCGGGACAGTACCGGCCTGCACACCAAGCCCGAGCACGACAAGTTCTCGGCCTATTTCAATGTCGACAACGGCACCGGTGCGATTCGCGGCGTCTATCAGCAGGGCAACGAACTTGTTGCTCCGATTTTCAAAGCGTGGATGGAGCCGTTCAAGGACCTGGGAATGACGACGCTGACGATTCGCAACACCGGCGGCACAGACCACCAGTCGTTCGATGGCGTGGGCCTGCCGGGATTTCAGTTCATTCAGGATCCGATCGAATACGACACCCGCACGCATCACTCGAACCAGGATGTGTACGAGCGGGTCCAGGCGATGGACATGAAGAAGAACAGCGTGATCGTGGCGTCGTTCGTGTTTCTCGCGGCGAATCGGGACGACAAGCTTCCGAGGAAGCCGGCGGTACTGACGCCGTAACTGAGAGGGTGCGGGATGAAGAGTGCTGCGTTCCGGGCGAGGAACGCAAAAAGGCCTCGGCGAAAATCGCCGAGACCTTTTTTCTCCTTCCTCCTTCCTCCTTCCTCCTTCCTCCTTCCTCCTTCCTCCTTCCTAGCCTCTAATCACCAACACTCCGACTTCACCACTGAAGTCGTCCTTGATCGTTGGCACGCCCGGGGGCGCGAACCACTTGCCGCCGTCGATGCGCAGGTTGATCTGGTGTATTCCCGGGCTCATCGGAATCAGCAATTCCCAGTTGTCGCGCCCATGACGCACAAGGGGAACCGGTGCCCAATCCGTGAAGTCGCCCATGACCTCCACGCGCTCCACGGGGCCGATCCGGGCTGTGAGTCGCTGGAGGGCGACGCCCGCAGGGCGCAACTCAAAAGCGTGTATTTGGTTGACGGGTGACACGACCAGCACGGTGCCGCGAGGAATCGGCCAATAGGCAAGCATTATTCCCAGCGACGCAAAGCGCCGGGCGGGGAGGCCGCGCGTAGGCTGGGCTGGCTCGCGGCCGCCGGCAGCAACGGCTGCGAGTTGGCTCGAGAGCCAGATCGCCCCTTGCGCTGAACCCCACGTACGGGACGACGGCGTTACATCCACGCGCTCGCCAAACCGCTCGCCGCCGCGAACGCTCAATTCGAGCCACTGATGCTCCCAACGCACTCCGCCTTCGACATCGGTCAGCCGCGACTCGCGGCGGCAGGACGGTGCGTTCGTGGGAAGTGTGAGCGACGTACCCGGGCCAATGTCCGGCGTCGTCGCGCCTGCCGCCGACCTCGAGGTGGGGCAGGCGGTAACGGCACCGCTGCCAGACGCCGTGTCACTGCTCGCGAACTTTGTGAACTGAACGTTTGTAACTGTGGCGCGCAGCGTCGTGGCACCGAGTTTCGTCCACACGCCGCCGGAATTCACACTGGCGTTGGCAACAGTGGCAATGCGAAGCGGACGGACAATGCCAGATCCAACCCAGACTCCGCCGCGTTCCCGAATGAAGTGCAATCGGCCGGCGGCGTCCAGCTGATTGCTCACGTCAACGGGTGAAGCAATGATTCGGCTCGCATTGGCCAGCAGCTCACCTCTCACTCCGTGCCATGTGTGCGAGTTCGTGTTGGTAGCCACTGTTGCATCACCAACACTCCACTCCTGTCCGTTCAGCCAAGCACTGCCTTGCGTCTCGAACGAAAAGCGGGCATTGGCGTAGCGCAGTCCGGGCGTGACGGCCATGCGTGACGCGGGGAGCAGCGGGCTGACACCGGGGGTTCGGACAGCGCCGGCCCCAAGTCGCATCTCGAGTTCAGAAGCACCCTGCGCAATCGCGTGCTCACCAGTGGCGAGCAGCGCCAACGATACTGCGACTGCGGCTGCAGGAAGCTTCTGACGGGTCATTCGCCTGCCGTGACTAGGATTTTGCGTCTTCCGGCCGTACTCCAGCTGCAGGGGGTACAGCCGTCGACGGCCCCTTCGCGGGGATTTCACGCGCCCGGTTGAGCAGCGCGACGCTTGGGTTCGTTCCTGAAACTATGTCTCTTTCCACGCTGCGCCACAAGCCCAGGAAATCATCGTCCGCTGCGCCGCGCTGCCAGAGCTGAAAGATCGTGAACGCGGCTGTATCGCGCGGCACGCCGCGCGTGACGAGGTCCGCGAGCACCACGAGTGGCATCGTGAGCGGCTTGCCGTTGCGGGTCGCCGCGAGGAGAGACAGTTCTGACGCTGCGATGCCCGCGCGCAATGCACCGGCGGCTGCCGTGAGTTCATCTGCGGTCGCGGACGGGCCGAGCGCGGCGCGCGCATCGCGCAGAGCACGAAAGACACGCCGCACAGCAACGAGGATGTCGCGGCCGTTCGCACGTTTTGCGATGCCTTCGAGCGCTTTGGATTCGAGCGGACCATAGGGCAGGCGCGCCAATCGCGCCGAGTCCATCAGCATCTCCACGGCGTAGCGCGTGGACGGATCAAGGCGCCTGAGCGGATCGGCGGCGGGATCCAGCGTGTCCTGCGCGAACGAGACCGTGGTCGCGATGGCGAGGAGCGCGATCGCGCGCAGGAGTGAGCTTCTCACAGGGATGGTTGCCTCACGAGCACCACCGAACTACGGTGTCCGAATCCGTCGCCCGGCGCGATCGGGGCCGTGGGGTCAGACACGAAATGCCGGCCGTCCACGACGAACGAGTACGTGTGCAACCCCGGCTGGAGCGACACAAAGACCGTCCAGGTGCCGTCCGTCGCCTTCATTGGCGACGCGCCCGAGTCCCACCCATTGAAATCACCCACGAGCGACACATTGGTCGCCTGCGGCGCGATCAACACGAACTTGACCGCGCGCGGCGCCAAGGAGTCCGGGAGCTGCGTTTGACCCGCAGCCGCAGCAGGGAGCTGTACGGCCGCGGGGCGGCCGTCCCGGTTGATTGCGATCCCACCCAGTACGCCCACACCCACGAGGCCGGCGGCAAGGGCAGCCGTCGCGAGCGGCGGCAGCACGAGGCGGCGCGGCTGCAACAGCCACGTGACGAGGCGCAGCCCCCGTGAAGGAACCGGCTCGGCGTTGATTGCATCGATCAGTCGGTCGCGCGCCGCGGCGTCCGCCGGCACGGGCCGGCGGGCCTCGGTGACAATCCACCGGACGTTGGGATCGAGTGAATCGAGTTCGTCAGTCATCCTTTATGTGCTCCCACCGTGCTCTGAGCCGATCGCATGCCCGCTTGACCCGCATCTTCAGCGCCGACACTCCCACGCCCGTGGCTGCCGACATCTCCTCGTAGCTCAGCTCTTCGACGTATTTGAGAACGAAAGCCTCGCGCAACAACGGATCCAGCTCCGCGAGGATGCGCTGTACCAACTCCTCGTCCTCTCCAGACCAACCCTGGCGACGGTCTGCCGCGTTCAGCAGCGCCGTCTCCTCCCGCACGAACACCCGCTCCCGCCGACCTCGCTGCGCTGCAGCGCTGCGGCACTGATTCACCAGGATGCGGTACAGCCATGCACTGAATCGATCCTGCTCCTGGTACCTCCCGAGCGATCGATATGCGCGCAGAAACGTCTGCTGCAACGCATCTTCGGCATCGTCGCGATCGCCCAGCATCCGCACCGCGAAGCGCGCACAGCGCTCGTAGTACCGATCCACCAATCGTGTAAACGCGTCCGAATTCCCGTTCAAGACTTGCTGAACGTAAGCGGCGTCGCTCGTCTCATTATCGATAACCCACCTCCGCGCCTGCGAGGTCACATACCGCTGCACCACCAGCAGTTCCGGGCTGGGCGCCCCCGACCAACTCAGTGACGCACCGCACATACCCGGGGAGCCGAATCTAGCGTTCGCCGAGCGGGCTGCCACGCCCGGATCATCGAATCCGGCCAAGTCGTGAAACGAAGACCGTTTCCACTGCCGCGTGGCGGCGGACCACAATACTGAGGTTTGCCGCTCCGTGTCCCAGGCCCAGCGGTCCGAATGTGAGTGAATCCCGGGTCTGCTGAAGTAGTACCCCGTGGGCGGAGCCGATGTTGCGGGAGAAGATGTATTCGGCGCCGCGCCGCACCCGAATGGTACCGTTCGAATCCAGGTCCACTGCGACCGCGGCGCGCCCGGCGAGGGCCAGAGCCCGGGCGGAGTGGAGAGTGGCGGCCAGGTCGCCGGCTGCGGCACGCACTGAGATCCGATCGAGGGAGAGCTGGGCGCGGGGGAAAGCGAGGGCCATGAGGGTGCCGGCGATGGTGAGGACGATGAGGATCTCTACCAGTGTCACGCCTCGCGCAGGGACGGGAACGGCAGTGCCGCGGCCGGAGACCGGAGACCGCGGGCCAGAGTCTCCTCGCGGCCTAGCCACCCGGGGCACCCTCGGCGCGCGGTGCTTGGCGCCGCAGCGCGTGCAGGAGGCCGATGAGCATACGGCGGACTTCGGTGAGATGATCATCCAGGGCAGTGAATTCCGGTTGCGAGACGACCTCCAGATCGCGCGAAACGATCAGGTGGTTTTCGAGTTCACGCACCGAGCCCGCGGCGATCTCCAGACACCGAAGGAATTCCCTGCTCGACGACTTGCCGCAGCCTTCGGCGATGTTCGCTGGGATCGACGCAGCCGCTCGAATGGTCTGGGCGCGAAGGCCTGATACGGTGCGACCGCGATCTGGCGCGAAGGCCTTGTGAAACGCGAGGGATAGCGCGTGTGAACTGTGCCAAACTCTCAGTCGCGTGAAGTCCTGCATGAGCCCAACGTGGGCCCGGAGGCCGGAAACGCGGCATCACCCCGTTGCACGACGTATCATGTTATCGCCCTCGTTCACGGCGACTCCGCTTTCCTGGACTGCGGTCCAGTCGCCGCACTGCTTTTCCCAACCAGCCACAATCGCCACGCCCATGCGACGCACTCTGGTTTTCCTCTTCCTCGCAACAAACATTTCTTGTCGCGACCCGCGAGCCGAAGCCAACATTGCCCAAGCCATGATGGACGTTGGCACTGCGGTCACGCAGATCCAACAGGACCTCGGCGACCTGCACAACCAGATCGACTCTCTCAAGGAAGTGGCCGCGCGACAGGACACTGTCATCCGGAAGCTGGCAAACCTCGTGGGCGTTCCCGCGCCGCAACGCTAGACTACAACAACTCCTTCAGCCGCCCATGACCATTACCATCGAATACTGCGCGCTTTGAAACTTCGAACCACGGGCCGCCAGTTTGGCGGCCGAAATTCGCGCCAGGTTTCCGAACGCCCACATCACGCTCGTCCCGTCGAAAGGCGGCCGTTTCGAGGTGCACCGCGACGGCACGGCGATCTTCGAGAAATCGAAGCTGGACCGCCACGCTCGGCCCGGTGAAATCCTGGGTCTGCTGGGGAACGCATGATCGAGTGCTGGTGACGTGCGGATAGCGCTCTCGACCGGAGGCGGCGACGCCCCAGGCCTCACCGCGGTCATTCGCGCCGCCGTGCTCACCGCGATCGGTCGCGGCTGGGAAGTGCTGGGCGTGAAGCGCGGCTTCGCCGGGTTGTTGGGCGAAGATGACGTGGTGTCGATGACGCGCGACTCCGTGCGTGGCATTGCGCACCTTGGCGGCACCATTCTCGGTACGACAAACCGCGGCAATCCGTTCAAGTGGCCCAAGCGGCAGCCAGACGGCTCGTTCCTCGAACTCGACCGGTCTGGCGAGATCATCGTGAACGCGCGACAGATGGGTCTCGACGCGCTGATCGTGATCGGGGGCGACGGCACTCTCGCCATCGCCGACAATTTGGCCGACAAGGGCCTGCGGGTGGTGGGTGTTCCGAAAACGATCGACAACGACGTCGCCGGCACCGTGACGACATTCGGTTTCGATACTGCCGTGAACACCGCTCTTGAAGCCATCGATCGTTTGCATACCACAGCGGCGAGTCACGACCGCGTCATGGTTCTCGAGGTGATGGGCCGGCACGCCGGCTTCATCGCGCTGCATTCGGGTCTCGCCGGAACCGCGGACGTCATTCTCATTCCGGAAATTCCGTTTCAGTTGAGCAACGTGTGTGACAAGATTATTGCGCGCGGCAAGGCCGGCCGGCATTTCTCGATCGTGGTTGTGGCGGAGGGCGCGGCGCCGAAGGGCGGCGAGGAAGCAACGATGGGGCCCTCCATGCCGGGACAGGACCGCCGCGTGGGTGGCGTTGCGACGCGCATCGCGTACGAGATACAACAGGCGACCGGGAAGGAGACGCGCTCGATGGTGTTGGGTCATTTGCAACGGGGGGGCATGCCCACGGGCTACGACCGGTTGTTGGCGACCCGCTTCGGTGGCGCTGCCGTCCGCGCTGTGGAGCAGCAGCGGTGGGGTCACATGGTGGCGCTGCAGTCGCCGCATATCGTGACTATCCCCATCAAAGACGCGCTGCGTGAGCCCAAGCGTGTGGACCCATCACACGATCTCGTGCAGACGGCTCGACAGATTGGGGTCAGCTTTGGAGATTAGGGAACAGGGTGCCTTCGACTCGTGTACTTGGAGGCGGGATGAGACCGTCCGTGGCTGGCATCATCAGCGTTATTGCGTTTGCGTCACCGCAGCTCGCGTCCGCGCAGGATCCGGCGCCCGCCGGTCCGCAGGTGCCCGCGCGCGACTCGGGGATGGCGATTCCGGTGCGCGCCCGGCCTCCGGCGGGCATGTGTCGCATCTGGCTGGACGAGGTGCCGGTTGCGCAGCAGCCGGCACCGACCGACTGCGCGTCGGCTGTACGCAATCGACCGGCCAAGGGGCGGGTGATCTTTGGCGACGATTACGTGAATACGAAGCGCGAGAGCACGCCGGCGGCGTTGCCTTTCGTGAAGGGATTCGCGCCGCCAAAGGCGCCCGCAAAGAAGCCGGCCAAGTCCCGGGACACGCTGGGTCAGCACTAGCCGCGCGCCGATCTGCGGCGGTCGTGTCTTCGAGGGCCGCGTGACGCGCGCAATTCACGACCACTGGCTTCCGCCGGACCGCGAGGCGTTCGTCAACGCGGTTCCACCCACCGGGCGCGTGCTCGTCATCGCGCCCACGCGCGCGGCGTGCGAGACCATCGAGCTGGCGATGAGCTTGCACATCGAGACATTTCTCGAGAAGCACCATGGTCCCCGCGTCCGCGAGTTGGCGCGTGGTGGGAAGGGATTCGGCATCGTCGCGGGCACCGGCACGGGCAAAACGCTCGCGATCCGCGCCATCGCCGAAGAGATCCTGGGGACGACAACGCTTCGCGTGGGCGTCGTGAACCGCGAGCGCGAAGCGACGCCGGAGACGCCGACATGGAACATCATCATCATCACAACCGGCATCGCTCGGCGGTGGTTCGAAGAGGGCGACATTCTCGCATCCGACACGCTGGTGGTCGACGAAATTCACCAAACATCGGCGGAACTCGAGTTGTGCCTGGCGCTGGGGAAGCGCGCGCGGTGCCGGTTCATCTGGCTGTCGGCGACGGTGGACCCGACGTTCTACAAGCGCTACCTGGACTCGGCGCACGTCCTCGAGGTGTACGAGTACGACGAGACTCGTGCGGCGCAGGTCAAGGTGCTCAACCGCGATCCCGTACAATTCCTGGACGCGTCGTTCCTGCAGCACGTGAAGAAGCAACACCGCGGCGTGGCGATGTTCGTTCCCACGCGGCGCGGCGTGGAGCAGGTCGCGGCTCATGTGGCGCGGTATGCGCCCGCTGTGCACAGCGCGTTCTACCACGGCGGCGAACCGATTCGCATCCTGCGACCTTTTCTCGAAGGCGGCGAGCGGAAGCCGTACTTCCTGGCCATGACGGCCGCGGGCCAGAGCGCGCTGAACGTGCGTGGGCTCGACACCGTCATCATCGACGACAAACGCTTCTTCAACAGCATTGACAAAGGCCGCAATGTGCTCGCGCAGGAGCACCTCGGCGCCAACGAAATACTCCAGATGGCCGGACGCGTGCACGGGCGGGTGGAAGGCGGGCGCGTGTTCATCCTGTCGGACCGCGACATTCACTTCCCGAGCCTCAGGCCCACGGCGCCGGAATTCCAGCTGGCCGGTGACTCCGAGCGCGTGGCAATGACGTGTGCGGCACTTGGCGTGCGCGCGGACGAACTGGATCTCCCGGTGCCGTTGGACAAGTTCGCCTACCGCAGTGCGCTCGAGCTGCTGGAGCGGCGCGGCATCGTCGAGACCGGCCGCCTGACGGCGTACGGCAGGAAAGTGGAAGCGTTGCCCGTCGAGCGTCCGTGGGCGGAGTTGCTCGTCAACGCAGACGACGCGCTCATGCCGTTCCTGGCCGTCATGGCGTCCATCGAGTCGCTGCATCGCATGACGCGCGAGGAGCGCGTGCTCGACGGACTGATCGTGCCGGGCAGTGACCATCTCACCGCGTACAACCTGTACGCGGAAGCGTATCGCGAGGCTGGCTCGATGGGTGAGGTCTACGGCTTGCCGCGACATTTGTTCGACGAGCGTGCCGTGGACGATTGGGCCGCGGAACGTGGCGTGCTGGTGAAGTCTGTCGAGGACGCGGCGCTCGGGATGGCGAGCATCTATCGCGGTGTGGGGCTGCAGCTGCCGGACCGCATGACCCAAGCGAACGAAGGCGTGCTGCGCGCGTTCCAGGACCTGCTCGCGGCGTACATGCCGTTCACGCTCGTGATCGACGAAGAATCGGCGGACGGGCAGGAGGCGCGCGTCTCGAAGACGAGCGTCTGCGGCAGTTGGGGCGCGATCGCAGGCGACGTGCGCTACTTCGCCGACAAGTTCGGCACGCCGCGCGCGTCCGTCGAAGGCACGCAAATCCCGGCGGAGCTGATTCGCAAACACGCCGTATCGGGTGAGGGCGAGTTGGTGTTCGAAGCCAGCGCGAAGCGCTCGCCGCTGGTGTTGCGCCGCCGCGTCACGTACCACGGATTCGAGTTGGAGCGCGAGTCCGAATCGATCGATGACGTGCCGCCCGATCTGATTGACCGCGCCCTCGATGTCATGGCGGACGCACTCGCGCGCGCCGAAGCGCACCATCCGGCCGTCAATGCTGACCGGGTTGCGATCGAGGAAATTCGTGAGTCGTGGCGCCGGTCAGGCGGCACCACGCCGCGTCTGGGCCGCGACGAACTGGCCACCATATATAGAAAGCAGCTCGCCGAGCAACGTGTGCGGTCCGTGGATGAGTTCCGTCGCGCCCGGTTGGGCATCGATGCCGGCGCGCTGCTGCCGCGATCAGAACGCGATCGCTACCTCGCGCTGCCCGACACGGTCGATGTGCGCGGTCGCGAGGTGCAGGTGCGCTACGAAGTGGAGGAGACGCCCGGCGGCACGCGCGGCGTGGTGCGGCTGCAACTTCCAGAAAAACTCGCCCGCAGTCTTGCGGCGGAGGAGCTGCCGCCGTTCGACCGCCCCGTGCGGTTCATCGTTGCGCGTGGCGTGCGCGGCGCCGCGCGCGCCGATACGCTCGACGACCTGCGTACTGAGTTGGACCGACCGTTCACCAACGACGAGTTGGAGCAACTCGAGCGTTCGGCGGACCGACGTCGAGACGAGCGGCAACAGGCGCGACGCGACCGCGGCGCGCGCCAGGCCGGCCGCGAACTCAAACGCGACCGCGCGCCGAATCGCGGCTCCCGCGATCCGCGCCGGCGCAAGAAGCGGCGCTAGCCTCGGCTCGCGAGCCCTACGGAAGCGGGCGCTCGCTCACGAGCCGGAGTCCGTCGAACTCAGCCTCGAATCGCTCAGTCCTGAATGCGCGCAATCCGCGCGCCTTGTAGGCCGGCAGCGCATTGGGGGAGTCAAGCGTGCACGTGTGCAGCCACACTCGCATCGCGCCCATTGTCCACGCCTCGTCGATCGCGCGCGTGAGCATTGCGCCGCCGAGTCCGCGCCCGATGAATCCCGCGACCAGTCCGAAATACACGACTTCCACGCCGCGGTCGTCGTGTCGCTTGAGCTCGAAATACCCTGCGGACGCGGTACCGAGCATCGCCTCCCACACTGCGACCTCCGGTTGCGCGAGGTATTCGGCGAGTTGCGCGTCGGGCCATTCAAGCCGGTCGTGCCAGTACCATTGTGCGCCAACGTCGCGGTACAGTCGGCGGTATGCAGGCACCGGACATGGGTCGCGCCGCTCGAAGCGCAGGCCAGATATCACACCTGTGGCGCGGCGCACTTGCGCCGGATCGTCCAGCGCGAGGTACGTGCGAGTGACGACAACCCGGCGCAGCGCGATGTTACGGCGACTTCATGCGGGCGCGGTGACGCGCGGCCTTGGCGCGGTTGCCGCACGTGGCCATGTCGCACCAGCGGCGCGTGGCGTTCTTGGTGTTGTCGAAGAACACGCGCGCGCACCGCGGATCGGCGCAGCGGCGCACGCGCTCGAGTTCCACGAGGATCAGCGCGTCCGCCGCGGACTCGACGATCGGTATCATGAGGCCGGCGAACGCATCGCCCACGGGTACAAACGATCGCGCGAACGAGCCGTCGAGCCGCATCTCCAGGCGTCGAGTGCCCGCGCTGCGACCCAGCACGCGATTGATTTCGCCCAGCGCGTCGCGTCGCACCTCGCTCAGCACACCGCCGCGTTCCGCGAGGCCACGGAGTGCGGCGCGCACGCGTCGCGCGTCCACGAGCGCCGCGGTCGCGCCGCTCGGCTGCTGCACGGCGCGACGCCGCATCAACAGCGCCCGTTCAGCGTCGAGCGCGATCGCTCTCTCGAGCCAGGTGACGAGTGCGTCAAAGTCCGGAAGTCCCTCAACGCCGTACTCAACCGCATCGGTGTTGATGAAATCCAGCCACAGACGTTCGCCGATAAAACTGAACGGTGCGCGGGGCGCGCGAGGCGGAACGGCAATGGGGGCGGACATCTCGCTCGACGTGTGCGTCGCAGTGGTAAGCATCGCAAGACTACCATATCGCGGGAACGAAACGGGCGCCAGACGAAACGAACCGGGCGCCGCGACGCACGGTTGACTACGTCTTGACAGACGGCGACGGGTTGGTGGACTGCAGGCCGGTAATTCTGGATCGACGTCTTGCCAGCGCCTGCAATCCGTCGTATGCGGCGTACTTGTACACGTCGGAAAGGGCCGGATAGTTGAACACGCTCTGAATGAAGTAGTCGAGTGTGCCGCCAAAGCTCATGACGGACGCGGCCAGATGAATCATCTCGCACGCGCCCTCGCCCACGATGGACACGCCGAGCACTCGCTGATCATCCGGATTGAAAAGAATCTTCACGAATCCGTCGGTGTCACCGAGAATCTGTCCGCGCGGATTGATCCGGTACGAGGAGCGTCCCACTTCGTGCGGCAGTTCGCGCGCTGCGAGACTGTCTTCGGTGTCGCCGATGGTCGCGATCTCCGGAATGGTCCACACGCCGTACGGCAGGACATTCGACACCTGCTGCTTGTACTTGAGATCGAATGCGTGACACACGGCGACACGGGCCTGCTCCATCGCCGTCGACGCGAGGGCGGGGAATCCGATGACGTCGCCCGCCGCGTAGATCGTTGACACCGCCGTGCAGTAGTGCTCGTCGACCTGGATGTAGCCGCGCTGGTTGCACTCGACCCCGAGTTCAACGAGTCCGAGGCCTTCCGTGTTCCCGAGGCGGCCGGCGCTGAACAGGACCACATCGGAGTAAAGTTGCGAGTCGTCGCTCAGCGACACACGCGCGTGGCCGTCCTCCACCGCAATCTCCTTCACTTCCAGGTTCACGTGCACGGAAATGTCGAGGCGCGCCGTCATCATCTGGCGCAGCGTTTCGCCGACTTCCGCGTCGAGGTGCGCCAGCAGACGCGACTTGGAGTTGATGATCGTGACCTTCACGCCGAGTGCCGCGAAGATGCAGGCGTACTCGCAGCCGATCGCGCCGCCGCCAATGACGATCATGCGACGAGGGATCTTCTGGAGTGTGAGGAGCGAGTCGCTGTCCACGATGATCGAGCCGTCCACCTCGATGCCTGTCGGTTGCTGTGGGTGTGAGCCCGTGGCGACCAGGATCGCTTCCGCGGTGATCGTGCGCGACGCCTGACCGAAGCGCCTGACTTCCACCGATTTCGGGGTCA
>Ga0315281_10005550_pt1 | contig 18042 bp, 14 predicted proteins | sample YL17G07_0_MG_FD_204540 | JGI IMG/M metagenome (GOLD analysis project Ga0315281, IMG submission 204540) | Sediment microbial communities from Yellowstone Lake, YNP, Wyoming, USA - YL17G07_0 | ecosystem: Environmental > Aquatic > Freshwater > Lake > Sediment | place: USA: Wyoming | collected...
TCGACCGGAAACTCTAGCCAAGACTGTAGCCCAAGATATCACAACAGGGTTCTCAGGGTACAGGCCTGTCTAAGGCGATCCCTTCGTCGGACATGGGTTCATCGGCGCGTTTGGTAATCAGTGTTTCTGCATGAGAACTGGAAAAAATGAACGCTAAATGCCATCCAGCCGGAGCAGCTCTAGCTCGCTGATCTGCTAAGGTCTGAGTGTTCTGTAGGGCATGCCCCCGGAGATTTGACAGACCCAGTCTGAGCAAGCCTTGCATATGATCGATTCGCGTAGCCACTTAGTCCGCTCTCGACCCCAAAGACCACCACCACTTACCAGAGATAGGGAACACATACCCCGCATGCACAGGTTTGGGAACTGGGTCATATCCGGAGTGTTCAGCGCGCTCTTTGGGGTGAAGATCACAGATGTCTGCTCAGGTATGTATTTGCTTGAGACCAAGGAAGCTAAGAAGTACAGCTTGCAGGAGACTGGGTTCAATATTGAGATCGAGCTTGCCGCCCAATCAGCTTCAAGAGAGAACCTGACGGAAGTGCCGATAAACTATCACTCAAGAATCGGCGAAAGGAAACTGAGCACATGGAGGAATGGCCTTTCTATCCTTCGCGCAGCTTTCACTCTGGCAAGGCGATACAACCCGATACTTCTGTACTCTGCTCTAACGGGCCTTTCCATAATCCCAGCTGCGGTGGTGCTCGGTTGGGTTGCCCATGATTTCCGCATCGTTGGCGGTTATGGCCTTCTCGCGAGACCTCATCTACCTAACTTACGGAAGAGGTTACGCGCTTGCTCCTCAATACCTCGTGCTCTTGGCTGCGCTGCATTACGCCATGTGAGATGGCGGACGATGTAGTCATTGTAAGGGTGTACATTTAGTACCGCAACAGGAGCCGTTCTTAACGGGGCCATAGACAGGCTCGCGCCAATGTCCGTCATCATGCATATAGCTGAGGGTTGTACCCAAAGCTCTAGAACATCGGTGACAATCGCCTAGAGGATCCCCGAGGAGCCACGTTCCTCCCCATGAATGGCTGTCTGGTGACACCACGTTGATCGTGCAAGGACACGCCTGCTACGATGGAAGGAGGGCAGACGCATGACCGTGCTTGATCCACTACAAACAAGTCCGAAACACAAAGAATTGGCTGTCTTGGATCTGAAGATTGACCCACGACGCATCATTGCTGCGATGGCCAAAGACCAAGTCGCCATCGTCTTGCCGACATTGAACCAGGCCGGCGGGATATCCCAAGTCATAGAGGAGATCAAGGAAGAAGGCTGCCATAGCATCATAGTCGTAGACGGCTATTCGACCGATATGACAGATAGAATTGCCTTCGGGAACGGCGTCAAGCTGGCTTACCAACACGGAATCGGGAAAGCGGGAGCCGTCAAGACGGCGATAGAACATGAGAAGGAACCATACTTGCTATTCATGGATGGGGACGGAACATGTGACCCGAAGGACATCTGGCGGCTGCTCAACCATGCTGATCACTACAGCCATGTAATCGAAGAAGAATGCGGAGAGACAACTAGCGCGAGAGATCAAGGCACACAGCGACTCTCGATCAAGTCCCGTGACACGGCATTCATGGTGCAAATCAGGGAGAATCGTCAATGACGCCGCCCAATCCTCCGCCAATCAGAAAGGCTGTCATCCCTGCAGCTGGCTTGGGCACGAGACTTCTCCCTGCAACGAAACAGCAACCGAAGGAGATGCTCCCAGTATTTGGTGCAGATCCTGAGGGAGGTTTGTGCCTGAAGCCTGTCGTGCAGCAGATCTTTGAGCAACTCTTCGAATGTGGCATGCGAGAGTTCTACCTTGTGGTTGGAAGAGAAAAGAGAGCTATCGAAGATCACTTTAGTCCAGACTTTGAATTCATCCGCCGCCTCAATAATCATCGAAAGAATGGTCACACCGCCGACCTCGAGAGATTCTACAGGAAGATCGAAGAGTCGACAATCGCGTGGGTGAACCAGCCAAGCCCACAAGGTTTCGGAGACGCAGTTCTATGCGTCGAGCCATTTGTCGGCGAGGAACCATTCTTGGTAAATGCCGGCGACACCTACATGACCTCAACACTCAACGACGTACCCATTCGACTGTCTCAAGCACATGCCAAAGGAAGAGCTGAGGCAACCCTGACGCTGAAAGAAATCGAGGATCCGAGACAATATGGGGTGGCAGAGGTCACAAGGTCGGCAGAGCACGTATTCGACGTCAAGGGGGTCGTGGAAAAACCTTCCCAACCAGCAAGCAAGCTTGCCATCATGCCATTCTACATATTCAACTCAACCATCTTTGAAGCTCTAAGGAACACAGAACGGGACAGAGCAGGGGAACTCCAGCTAACAGACGCCATACAGAAACTCATCGACACAGGACACAGGGTGAACGCGATCGAGCTTGACGCTGACTACATTCGCATTGACGTGGGCTCACCCGAGACCTATTGGGAGGCCTTGAGGCTCTCACATTCGTCGTCTCTCAGGAAGATGAATAGCATTCTGAGTCAGAGGAGAGCCTGAGCGACATTTGGTTTATTTGAAGACTAAGGTATGCATCATAACTGCTCGTTTCTCTCCATTTGGGGGAGTAGAGACTTCAATCTATGAGTTGGCCAGGAGACTCGTTAAGAAAGGCCTAGAGGTTGAGGTTCACGCATCTAGGACCGGGTCCAATCCAAATGTGGAGTTCGTTGAGGGCATAAAGGTCATCAGGCACAGAATACTATTCATGTTGTTCAGGGCGCCAGTTAACCCAGCGATTCCAATAGCCGTCATGAAACAGAAAGATGCTGATGTGATTCACGTCGTGTCGACGTATCCAACAATCTCCGACTTGGGTCTCTTGTTCGGAAGAATTGCTATGAGGCCTGTGGTTCTGGCGTACCACTTTGACGGGGAGGCCTATGGTTTCTTGGGCCGTCTTTTTCAGAGGATGTACTTGTCTCTCTTTGCAAAATGGGTGGATATGTTCGCCACAATTGTCGTTTCAACCACGAGAAGCTACGTGAACACTTCTCCGGTATTGGGAAGGACCCGTAAGCCTTTGGTGGTTGTTCCTAATGCAGTTGACCTTCAGAGATTCAACCCTAGTGTCGATGGTCGTGAAGCCCGCAGGCGATTCAACATATCGGAAAACGCCAAAGTAGTGCTGTTCGTGGGTCGACTTGTGCCATACAAAGGCCTGGAGTACTTGATCGAGAGCATGTCAAAGATACTGGACGAGCACAAGAATGTTGTGCTGATGGTTGTTGGCGAGGGCGAATTGGAGAGAGAATTGTTTGCTCTGACGAAGCGAAGGGGGATACAGGATAGCGTCATCTTCACAGGCCGAGTCGATGAATCTCTTCTGCCTCACTGCTACGCGGCATCAGACATGCTTGTTTTGCCTTCGGTATCTCGGCAGGAGGCTTTCGGCATAGTGGTGATCGAGGCTTTCGCCTCCGGCAAACCTGTGATATCAACAAGTATCGCAGGCGTCAGAGAAGTTGTCAGACCGGGAGAAACGGGCCTAATGGTGCCCCCAGGGGACGCGGAATCGCTGGCGAATGCAATAGGGGAACTCCTGCGGAACGACGAACTTCGACGTGAAATGGGACGTAGAGCAAGGTTGTTGGCTGAAGAGAAATATGACTGGAACAGAATAGTCGACCGATATCTTGGAGTGTATGATTTGGCCTTGGAGAGAGGGCCTTCCAATGTGCAACTGGGAGTGGGGTAGCAGAAATGGATGATGACAGATGGTAGCCTTTCCTAGTGGTGTGCGTAGGATCTCTATCTTTGGTCTTGGCTACGTCGGCCTAGTCACGGCTGCTTGCTTCGCGAAGAGAGGCCACAGAGTGATCGGAATAGATACTGACGGTGAGAAAGTCGAAACGGTCCGAAATGCGAAACCGCCTATCTTCGAACCCAATCTTGCCACATTGCTCAAAGAGACCGTCAGCAACGGCAACCTTCAAGCCACTCAGGACCCGTCCGCCAATTCCGAATCCGAACTTGCCTATCTGACAGTGGGGACCCCTACCGATCAGGACGGTAACGCCGACCTAGGCCAGGTGAGAAGCGCTGCCAGCATGATCGCTCAGTCACTAGCCCACGTTGACCGCGACCAGCTAGTTGTCATCAAGAGTACTGTTCCTCCAGGGACCGCACGGAACATCGTGAAGCCGATCCTTGAAAGAGGATCCCGCAAGATCGTTGGGAAACAAATCGGTCTATGCTCGAACCCAGAATTTCTGCGTGAGGGCAAGGCGATTCACGATGCGGAGTTTCCTGACAGAATCATCGTTGGTAGCGATGACACAGACGCCATCAAGAGGCTGGAGGACTTTTACCGCGAATTCCACGGTGAACACATGCCTCCCGTCATTCGAACCACATACGAGAATGCAGAGCTGATCAAATATGCCAACAATGCGTTTCTGGCAACGAAAGTCAGCCTCATAAACCACATCGCAAATCTCGCAGAGAAAGTCCCTCACGCAGACATCAGTGTAGTTGCAGCAGGGATCGGGCTTGACGAGCGAATCTCACCGCATTTTCTGAGGGCCGGCCTCGGTTGGGGCGGCTCATGCTTACCGAAGGATATGAAGGCACTCGCCGCAATCAGCAGGACTTTGATCCACGAACCAGGTCTAGTCGAAGCCGTGACTCAAGTGAACCAGAGGCAATGGTGGAAAGCGATCGAGCTGGCAAAGCGGGCCTTGGGTTCTCTACACGGAAGGAGAATTGCGGTACTGGGATTGGCTTTCAAGCCTGGCACTGATGATATGCGGGAAGCCGTCTCTATCCCTATAGTGAAGAGCCTCTTGGCTGAGGGAGCAGTTGTTGCTGTGTATGACCCGGCGGCTATGGAGAGGGCGAGAGCGATCTTCCCGAACCTTGTCAACTACGCAAGGAGTCCGATAGAATGCATTGAGGGTGCGGACTGCTGCATCATCGTAACCGAATGGGATGAGTTCAGGAAGATTCCTCCAAGAATGTTCATAGAACACATGAGGCGCTCCACAGTGATCGACGGAAGACGGATCTACGATCCGAAAACCTTTTCTCAGGCTGGAATTCAGTTCTTGGCCATAGGATTGGGCCCAACAGACAAGCAGTTGGTTTTGAGCTAGATGTTCCGCGCACTGATTCTGAGGTCCATACCTCGCATTAGGAAAATCCGCCGGATGATGGATGTGTTGGCGGAGCATGAGCAATGGTCCCGGTCTGAGACAACCGAATTTCGGCTTGGGAAGATCAACCAGATTTGGGATCACGCCATCACTCATGTTCCCTACTACAGACAACTTTTCCGAGAAAGGAACCTGCCTAGACAGTTCAAGAGCTTCAGTGAGTACACTTCGAGTGTGCCGATTCTAGATAAGGAGACCGTCAGAAGCGGCCAACTGCTCTCAGAAAAGCGCCGTCCCGGCAAGTGGCACCACACGTCTGGGTCGACGGGAGTTCCACTCGCAATCTATCGAGAGAACGATGCGGAACTGGAGATGCTGGCTTGTCAATTCCGTTACCGTGCCTCATGGGGCGTGGACATATTCGATAGGATGGCCTTGTTTGGACAAGCCACCTATTTTCCACCCGGTTTCCTCGGCTGGGTGGCCAGGCGGAGAGAGTCTGTCAAAGAATTTCTGCGCAACCGTGTTCTCTTTCCGGCGTACAGATTAGGAAAAACGGATCTTCGGTGGTATCTACAGGAGATAAAGAAGTTCGACCCGGTGTTACTTTACGGCAACACTTCCGCGATATATTTGCTGGCCTTGGAGGCCCTGGAGAGCGGCGAACGCATCGATTCGTTGAAACTGGTCGTGCTGACAATGGAGCTGGTCCCCGATTTTGTTCGCGATATTGTGAAGCGGGCTTTTCAAACCAACATCATAACGGAATATGGTGCCACTGAGTGCTACGTCATCGCATATGAGGACGACCAACATCTTTTGCGGGTGAGGGAAGACGTGGTGGCGGTTGAGACGTTGCCAACAAAGGACAACCACTACAGGGTTATCATATCGGTTCTGAACAACCCCTCTTTTCCTCTGCTACGCTACGACATCGGTGACGTGACAGAAAGGCCTGTGAATGAGACTGATTCTGGATTCGCTGTGCTGGGCCCCATCAAAGGGAGGGTTGCGGACTTTCTGATCAGCGCGTCGGGCCGACCCATTCGCATTGACACTGATATGCTCAGTGGTTATTCCTCAGTCAGGCGTTTCAGAGTCCATCAGTTTCCTAATGGAAGGGTCCTATTGCTGGTGGAAGTGGACTCTCTAGAGAGGAACATTGATTTCGGTGGCATTCAGAAGAAGCTTCGTGCTCTTCTGGAGGGCCAAACTGTGGAAGTGAAGGTGATGGAAACCATCCCACCAACCTCTGCTGGCAAACATCGGTGGATTGTCTCCGAACTCGTAAACAATCGGGCGCGGATAGGAAGCGCGCGATAACGATCTATTAGCTTCACTTCGGTTGCGGTCTCGACACTTGGTTCAAGCCGCGGTCAATGAATTCGAAGCCAAATCTTCCCCGTACTTGTTATCTCTACCAAGCTGTGAGTGAACTCCGCCGAAGCAATTCTTCCCTCCTTCACTCCAACCTTGACTTCAGTGGTGTCAGGTCCTCCAAGAACGGGGGGGCCTCCTGACTCGAAGTGAAGGGTAACGGCTCCCTCTTCTAGTAGTCCCTTTTGGGCCAAAGCGATTGCAATAGCCACGCTACCAGTCCCGCAAGATGGCTCGACCAGGCCTCTAGCGATATCGTGCGGGAAAAGCACGCGCCCATGTGTTGGATCATTGAGATCCACTCCGAACAGGGCGAAATTCGTATTGCGAGTGTCGATGAGATGCTGTCTGTCGAAATCTGTTTGCATTGCAGTCAAGATTTCTACCGTTTCGGGATTCATCGTACTGAAATCGGCGCGAGGGTACACCTTCTGAATCTCCCCGACGTCAGCCACGAGAAACTCCCCAACTTTGAGAGCTTTCACTGCGGCGGCCTCGATAATCGAAACGCCAAGCCGATAGCATTCTTTCACAAATCCTGTCATATCAGTGAAGGCAGCTGGCTTCTCCTTGCTCGCCCTGATGGAGATCCGCAAATGCCCGGAATCCGTCTCGACGACCAACTGTTTGAATGGCTCGCGAATACCATAGCGGTTCCCGAGGTTTGTCTGTAACATCGCCTTACAAAGTACCTGTGTTATCCCCCCGCATGCTGTGATGAAGCCTCTTGATTCTGCATCGAAAATCCTGACCTTAATATCGCCGCCAGCATCGGGTCTCTCGAGGATTCCTACTTGGTGACCTCGGATACCCGGGGGATCCAAGACAGAAAGGGCCGCCTGAGCATATGCTCTTGCTGGTATCTGATCTCCGTTCAACAGAACTATCTCATTTCCACCCATGTGACCCTTGACGAAGTCAACCTTGGCGATTGTCTGCATGTGTCTTGTCCTCAGGCCAGTCCTGGCTCACGTTCCTGAACAACAGTCCAAAGATAAGTAGGTTATCGCGTCGGTGCTCCAAACATGCAGCGTCTCAGGATCTTCCGTGAGCATTGAGCAGGTTTCAGCTCGAGGACCAAGCTTTCGACCGACTTGTTCGCTGGACGGCGTACGGGCAATATAGATATTCTCAGAAAAGCGCCGTCCCGGCAAGTGGCACCACACGTCTGGGTCGACGGGAGTTCCACTCGCAATCTATCGAGAGAACGATGCGGAACTGGAGATGCTGGCTTGTCAGTACCGATTGCGTGCCCTCTGGGACGTGGATATGTCCGACAAGATGGTTCTTTTTGGTCACCGGCCCCCACCTCGCCAAGCCTGTCTGGGCTAGTACATGCGCTGAGTTACGCAGCCAAGAACTTCCTGCTCCAAGGTACACGATTCGCCGCATACCGATTGGGGAAAGACGATCTTCGTAGATACCTGCAGAAGATTCGGGACCTTGGACCTGTGCTCATCTATGGCAATTGCTCAGCGATCTACCTGTTGGCCCTACAGGCGATAGAAACTGGTGTGACGTTGGACTCGCTCAGACTCGTGGTAATGACCCTGGAAATAGTCAGCGACGCCATGCTTGCCAAAGTACAGGAAGCATTTCACGCCAACGTCATCACTGAATATGGTGCCGAAGAGTGCTATGTCATAGCATACGGGGACGGTCATCACCCCTTACGTGTTAGGGAAGACCAGGTGCTGGTCGAGACCTTGCCGACAAGGGACAACTTCTACAGAGTTATCATATCGGTTCTTGGTAACCCCTCCTTTCCTCTTCTACGCTACGACATCGGCGACTTGACTGACAAACCTATCCATCAAGTCGATTCTGGTTTTTCTGCTCTAGGACACGTCATCGGCAGGAGCGTCGACTACTTGACTAGTGGACGAGGCCGACCCATCCGAGCATTGCGCTTGACTGACTTCCTTGAAGCGTACCCATCAATCAGGCGCATCAGAGCCCATCAATCCTCCGACGGGAAGGTCTTGGTTCTGCTCGAAGTCGACTCCATCGCAAGCCGCATCCCTGTCAACGCCATTCAGAAGGAATTCGTTCGTTTCTTGGAAGGTCAGAGCGTGGGCGTCAGACTAGTCGAGTCGCTCCCGAAAACCGGGCATAAACGCAGATGGATTACGTCCGACATAACGAAGCCGCAACCATCTTGATGCTCCGGCGCAAGTGTCGCTTGTCGACCTCAAACACTAATATCTAGTGAACGTGAAGCAGTCATATCCGGGCATTGAGGTGCTTCGTGGTTTGACGCTAACGGGCCATCGCATTCTCGTCACGGGCGGAGCGGGTTTCATTGGATCCAACCTGGGTGACGCACTATTAGGACTCGGAAATCACGTCACTTGCTACGACAATTTCTCTCCTTACTATGAAGGAAAAGACGCAAACATACAACACCAACTGGCAAATCCGCGATATCGTCTGGTGAGGGCGGACATACTTGACCACGAAAGGCTTGAAGACGCTGCACAGGACATTGACACGATCTTCCATTTGGGCGCCCAGCCAGGCGTCAGGTATTCTCTGGAGAACCCAACGGCGGTTATGCGTGTGAACGTCGAGGGGACTGTGTCAGTTCTTGAGGCCGCAAGAAAGAGGGGGGCGGCCAAGGTCGTGTTCGCGTCCAGCAGCTCAGTCTACGGGAACCCGGACCGTTTGCCAGTTGTCGAGACGGATCCTACAAACCCTGTGAGTCCCTACGGCGCCAGCAAACTCGCGGCGGAAAAGGTCTGCCAAGCCTACTCAGAACTGTACGGGATGAGAATAGTGGCTCTAAGATACTTCACAGTATATGGTCCGCGTCAGAGGCCTGACATGGCAGTAAGGCGTTTCCTAAAGGAACTACTGGACAACCGTCCCATCACGGTGTTTGGTGACGGAAAGCAGACTAGGGACACTACCTATGTCCACGATATAGTCACCGGCACGATAGCAGCGGCGGCGACGAGCCTTCGGGCATACGAGATTCTCAACTTGGGCGCGGGTCACCGAGTAACCGTACTCGACCTCTTGAGAACACTCGCCGAGGTCGCTGGCAGGCAGTCCTCGATGAGGTACCGCTTTGAACCACGAAACGCTGCAGATGTGAGTGATACTCATGCCGACATAGAAAAGGCTCGAAAACTAGTTAGGTTTGAGCCGCAGACGACACTACAAGAAGGGCTCAAGACTTTTGTTGACTGGTATTCCAGTACTCAATAGTCGCACGGCCAAGATGCACACCGATCTTGCCCTGAGGCTCTCTGGACTGTCCGGCCCATTGAATAGATGATTGTGAGTGCGGCAAGGTATTGAATCTGCTGATCGCGCCCCCATACTATCCCCCCCAAATGGGAGGGCTGGAGCTCGCTGCAGAGCGTCTCGCTGTGGAAATGGCGAAACGAGGACACAATGTGCACGTCGTCACAAGCGATTCGACCGGTCGTTCGAGGTCCCTAGCGGGGCCAAGTGTTCATCGCCTCCCAGTGACTATCAAGGTGTTCAATACGCCGGTATCACTAGCCGCTTACAGAGTAATGAGGAAGCTAGCTGAGGACGCTGATCTTATCCACACTTTTGGTTATCCTGTGTTTTTCTCTGACATATCCGCGCGTGTTGCTGCCGAACGAAGGGTCCCTCTTGTGCTTGAGTGGGTAATGGATCCAAGACGTATCACGGAATACAGAGAGAATGTAATTGCTAGAGGGCTTACGGACTTTTATTTCAAGATTCATGGGAATACTGTGTTTCGCAGAGCAGGTGCAATCGTACTAACCTGTGAGGAGTTTAGGAGATATCTCGTGCATTATCGGCTCATTCCGTCGCCGGAGAAACTACATGTTATCCCGCGAGCGATAGACACGAAGTTGTTCACTCCAGGACCCATACGGCAGGACATCAAGGATAGTTCTGAATTCCTGATCTTGTATGTGGGTCGCATCAGCGAGCAGAAAGGTTTGGACATACTCTTAAAGGCATTTCCCGGTGTTCTGCGGGAGTGCCCTAACACCTATCTGGTGGTGATTGGGCCGCGTGAGAATGCCGACTACTGGAGAAGAATAGAGCAATACCTATCGAAGTGCGGAGGTCATGTCAGATTTCCGTTTGGCACGAAAGGCGCTCCACATGATCAATTGGTTGAATACTATAGAGCCGCGGATGTGGTCGCGTTCCCAAGTAGATATGAGAGCAGGGGGATGGTTCCGGCTGAAGCGATGGCCTGCGGTACTCCCGTGGTCGGCACACCGGTAGAAGGGAACGAGGAATTGATCAGACAGGCTGGCATCCTTGTACCGATTGATGATTCGAGGGCGTTGGAGGAAGCGCTGAAGAGGCTGATTTCCAACCCTGAGCTCAGAGAAACTCTCAGCAGAAGAGGTCATGAACTAGTCTCGGAAGAATATGATTGGGAGAGGAATGCGGACAGATATGAGGCAATCTATCGCGATCTCACGGAATAGAAGCTGAGGTCCATGCCTCGCAATTCGTTTTTCCGATTGGTGGGAGGAGTGGCCTCTCTTCTCGCCAAGTCGGGTAGCAGGCTTGTCTTCATGCGTAGGCTTCCTGGTAATGCTGTTTTGGCCGTCATGGGTTTTGTCATCGCGATTGCATCTCTGAAATCCGTATACATGGGGGAGAACCTTTCTCAACTAAGCGCGGCCCAGTTTTTCCTCGAGAATACCGTTCCTGTCACATATTGGATAGGGCTGGCTTTGCTGGCGAGTTCAGTTCTGCTCTTGAAACCGTTTCGGGATGACAAGAGGATCCCCGGATATGTCCTCCTCTGTTCCATACTTCTGATGACATGCATGCGAGCCATACTGCCCCTGACAGTCTCAAAACCGTTCGATATTGACGTCAATGATTATATCTCTTGGATGCAAGCTTGGCTTAGTGAAGGGATTCAGCTCGTCCCTGGCCACCTGATCAAAACGCCTTTGTTGTACTACTACCCGGACACGAATCCGGTCCCTTTCCTGCTCGCGTATTTTTTTCTGAAGATTGGCGTTCCGATCGACTTCTTTTTCAAATGGGCACCATTCGCAATTTACGCCATAGATCTATGCCTTGTCTATCTTGTGTCCAAAGAGATCACTGGCGGCTCTGCGGAACTTGCTGCTCTGTCCACTTTTCTTGCTGCGTCATCCTCCATGGCACAACTCATCACACTGTGGTATTCTCCGCATCTGCTCGGGTCTGGACTATTCCTGCTCTCCTTCTTGCTATTCCTGAGAATATCGGAGAGTAAGGGAAGACAAACGCATTTGCCGATCTACTATGCAGCGGGTTTCATCAGCATAGCGCTGCTTGTTCTCACACATTCTCTAACCACCCTTTACTTCATTGCAGCCCTGAGCGGTCTCCTTCTTCTGGTATGGGTCCTGAAGGTCTTTCGACGTGGTGGCATAACCGCCAGGATTTCTGTTGTGTGGCCGATGTACACTGTCTGCGTTTGGTATGTTTGCGCTAGCTTGCTCTATCGTGAGAAGTTTGCAGACTGGGTGATTAGCCTGTATCGTGCCTTGGCGGGTCACGCGCGGCCCGAGTTTCGGGCCGTGACTTGGGTGAATTTCCTTGGAATGGGATCGATAGTTGACCAGCTCGCTTTTGCATCCTATCCAATCTTGGTCTTGGGTTTGGCAACGTACGGTTTCATGCAGACAAAGGGTAGGAAACTTGCCGACCCCGTGCTGGTGAAGACTCTCGGACCAGTTGGTGCACTGGGGGCACTATTCGTTTTTGGATTGACTGCAAGTGGACTATCCTATCCGCTGAGGCTCATTGAACTCATAATGATCCTCTGCTGCCCCTTGGCTGCCAAGGCTCTCGCTGAGCTATTGTCATCAGATCGCTCAACGACAGTGAGGCTATGTGTGGTTGTAGGGATTCTGGTCGTCGTGTTATTGAGCACGCATTGGATGTTCCGCGGCATCCAGAGGATAATGTTCTAACTACGACGGAGAACGGTCAAGCTGCCTTTTGTTATGTTCATGTAAGCGAAGTACATCTCTCTCTTTGCATAATCCAAAGTGAGGAGACCATAGCCGCTTGTGGTTTGAGAGGCATAATCCCTCAGCTGATACCACATTACTGCCTCGACAAATGGGTATCCTGGATCCCTCAGTATCTTTTCAAAAACCCTTGTTAGTCTGTCCGCCTGCATCTGTTCCGTCGTGGGGCCCTGAGGCCCGTCAGCAGTGCTGACGCCAAGTTCTGTGATGAATATCTTTTTGGCGTCGTCTCCATTGGCGACCATCTTATCCCTTACTAGACTGATCTTCGGAAACTGCTCGTAGTACGGGCTGTTCCAGTCCACATAGTCGGGATCGTAGTTCAATGCTGGACCGTGCCAGAAATATGGGTGTAGGCCCAGAAAGTCGAAATATCCCTTTGCCCCGTTTTCGTACATGCCCTGAACGTATACGTAATCGTTAGCGCTGAGACCACTTGATATGATCTTGCAGTTCGGATTCGCCGCTTTTGCCTGGTTATATGCCTCTTTCAGCAGAGTGACATACTTTGTTATCGCTTGGCCTCTATTGTACGAGTCTCTTTCTAGCGTCGCTTCCGCATCGTTCCAAAAGTCCTTAATGTTGGCCTCATTCCATATCTCAAAGTACGTAACGTCATTCTTGTAGTGGCCGACAACCGCAAACACGAATTGTCCGAATTGGGTCACAAAGTCACCGTACTTATCTCCGCTCGGGATCGAGTTGCCGGCACCTCCCGCAGGTCGTAGCCAGGTCGGAACCTCCCCAGGAATCGTCGCTACAATTTGAAGGGAATTCGCTTTTGCCGAAGCGACAAACAGATCGTACTTCGAAAAAACGAATGGTGCATCTCTTTTAGGTTCGAAGTCAACCCAGACAAAATCCATTCTCACGTAGCTGACGCCCAGGCTTTTTGCTTCTCGGAAGTCTCTATCTTGCAGATTCCATGGATGACCCGCCACTCCGTATCCAACAGACCCCTGAGTTACGCTTGTCTGGGCGTGGGCAGGGAAAGGCAAAACTAATAGGAACAGAAAGACAGTCAATGCCGCGCAACTGATGCTTCTCATCGTGTTTCTGGTGTGCTAACGGGTACGACCGGGAGTTGGAGCGAGTGTGACCAGGGAAGCCAGTCGCGGGTAACGACGGGTCTTTATTCGCCAGCTCGCTATACTTTGCTTCGCCCTGCGCTACTTGGAACGGCCATCGTGGCAGCGATAGCTTCATTCGGATTCGATCATGCGGCATGAATGATAGCCGGGGTCACTCGCCCAGAATCTCTTCCTTATGTCAAGCTCTGCCTTGTCTCTTGGCCTATGGGATTGGGAAGTTGTGGGGGTCTGCTAGCAGAGGTGAAAGAGCGCGTAATGCCCCGTTCACAATCGCCAAGAACAGCAATCCAACGACCAAACCGACAACCACTCTGGCATGGTGTGACCGCCCCATTCTGCAATTGGTCCATGAGCTCGACAAGCAGAATGATAATGGATACGACATCCATTATTCGTAGCAGGACTAGAGGCACTCCTGGAGCGCAGTGCTCAGAGCTGGGTTCACCATCTCACACAGTGGCTCACGACGTAGATCCTAGCCTCCTTCGCCGCCGCTTCTTGAGCTGATGAGTCGTTTCCTTCGGTCAAGCTCTCGCGTCCATGTGAACGCAATGTAGACTGCTGTCTACCAAGAAGTCCTTGCGAGCTCGCCATCCCCTCTGATCGAGTCGACGTTCCTCAGCTTAGGTGTGGTTTTCTTCTTCCTCGCCCAGCGTCGCGTGTAATTTCCTAACTCGATCGAGTTTGCCCAGGACAGACTCGAAGTTCGACCGCTAAATTGCCCCGGATCATCTTCACCCAAACATGATTTCATCGACGTATCATCTGTCTTGCGAAATGTGGAGCTCTGCATCTCTCGGTCCTTCTGGGATTCCCTACCGCCTGCTGAAGCTCAGGTGTGGCTAACTAACCGAGTGGGGGTAACAATGTCCGTCCCAGCAGACTTTCTGACATGTCGGATGCTTCGATGGGAATCGTAGATCTCGCTAGGGAACGGGAGCGTGCTCGGGCCCTGGCATGATCATGGTCTTTCCAGACATGGTCAGTCATTCGAGTCTCGGCGCCTGGACGCACGAAGACCGACGAACACCGCAACCATTCCGAGCAGAGCCGAAGAGGCTGTCCAAAAGACTCCGGACAAAGTAGGATCTGCTTCGGGGGGTGCAGGTTCTCGTGGAAGATCATTGGCCTGCTTCGCCCACTCGATAGCCGATGTGTAGTTGCCTTGGTTAAGGCTCTGGTAGGCTTGTGATAACAGGACGAGCTGCCACTTGGAAAGGAAACCTTGCGAAGTCAGTATGTCTTGTTTGACAGAATCGACGAATGCTATGGTCCGTGTGTAGTTATCTTCTTCTTGTAAGGCTAATGTTCGCAATTGGCCCACTCTGTCAAGCTTGTACACCACGAATTCGTAATGCTTGGCTGTCAGGTTGCCTCGCATCGAGTCGACTACGACATTGATTTCTCGGACATATTCTCTGGTAAGCGGACTGTGAAACGCAGTCGTTTTGAGCTCGTCTGAGATTTGAAGCGCTTGCTCGAATTCCGACTCGGCCAGTTTCTCTAGTTGTGAGATAGTTCCTGGTGCGTCCAAATAGAAATATGCCGTCTTGTTCGAACCAATCTCAATTATCAGAGAGTGCTGATCATCGTTCCATGTGCAGACACAGTCAATGCATCTAGACAGCATCGATTGAAAAACAGCGGGCACAGATACCTCGATCGTTCCAGAGGAACTTGTGGAGGCTCTCAACTGAAATCGAGAAGCGTTGTTGTACATGAATGTCACGTCAGTGGCCGCAAAACTTGAGGGAAAAACTCGGGTCATCGTGCTCGTTAGGAAAGGTGACCATTGTCCGTTCTCGTCGACCAGGCGAGGGCCCGCATCGGTTTCTGCGAGACCGCAGAACGCCCACCCGAGGGCGTATCGATCAAAAACATCCAGCGTAACAGCCAAGCTGTGAATAGTGTCTTCCTTCATCACATCTACACGGGAGCCTCCGAATTCTCCAATCCAAAGCGGAATCTTCCACGTACTCACGGTAAGGTTGTACAACTGCTTCGCAACGTTGTCAAGGTACTCGTCCGAGCCACTGACGTAGAAGTGCGGTGAAAACGCGAGATTCATTCCTGTGGGTTTCAGGGCGATATGTTCCCCGAGAATGCTCACGCCTTCTGTCGGTTCAAAGAATATGATGTGTCTGGGATCCACATTTCGAATCTCCGAGATCAGTTTCGAATAGAACTCATTCAAGACTGGGGCGAAGTCTTGCCACATGATGGTGCCGCCGTAGGGTTCGTTAAGCAAGTCATAGCCAGCAACCGCGCTTCTGTCCTTGAGCAAGGAGGCTAAGGCCTTCCAGGCCTTGACCAACTCCTGCTGCAGAGCGGAATCATGCCAAAACGCGGCAGCAGTTTGGTCTGAAGTCTCGAGTTTTGGCAGGACCCATGCGGGGAAGCCATTCATCTTGAACTGGGCCATGTCGACCACGACGTACATTCCCTTCGCGCTCGCCAGATCCACGATCTTCTTGACAGAGTCCAAGTACGAGGTGCTGTATCTTCCAGACGATGGTTCGAGTTCAGCCCATGAGACTGGAAGGCGGATTACGTTGAATCCCATCGATTTCGCTAGGTCAAGGTACGCGCCGTATCTGGTGGACGTCACGCCTGAGCGGCTGAGTGGCGGCAGGTTCACTCCTCGAAGGATCATCGTTGCGCCGTCTTCTCTAACAATCGAAGACCCGTCGACTCTGAGCCACTGAAGATCGTTTTCAGTCGCAGTTGGAGCAGAGGCTGCGCTCGCTGCGGGCACAATTACCAAAAGTAATAGGAAAGAAGCGCTGATTAGGACTTGGAACGACAGCCAAGAGCAACTAGGAAAATCGGTGACTGACATTGGAGACCGAACCTGCTCTCTCAAGAAGAGGGTCGAGCTTTCGCGCCTTTTCCGCCCTTGCCTATGGGGTCGTCCATGGGTCGGCTCTTTATGTCTTCCTGACATTCGCCATGGCCGCTAATGGTCTTGAGTTCTTCTACTTCTATCCGCGGGAGGCGCAGACCATGCTTCGACCATTCAGTCTGTTGGCTGTTGTGTGGCTTGTTGCGGCCGGGTTCTCGGTCCTTGGGTTGATTGTTCTTGGTTTGCGAGCTGACCGCGCTGGCAGAAGGGTCACGCGTAGGCAATTGTGGGCGGTGATCTTGAGCGCCTCAATCGCGTTGATTCTGATTCTTGTTGAAGCGATTCTCTTTCAGTACCCCGTTCCGTTCTGGTGGATAGGCACGGTCGCGGTCGTAATCTGCTGGTTCGGTTTCGGTGATGCGATTGTCCAGATTATTGGCGGCCGGCGCAAGTTGATTTTGGCTTTCCTTGCTTCTCTGCTCGGTATCGGGGCGATTGTGGAGATCTGGAGCCTCGGCCATTGGTTCTACTCCGGTTTCGTTCCGCTTGCAGGCTATGGCAAGACGTGGCCTGATCTCGAAATGAACCTCACCTACGCATGGTCTTCGTTGTTTCCGGCAATCTTCTTGGCCACCTGGCTTTCTCCAATCTGGGCATTCATTGCCTTCAAGTTGTATCGGATGGCGAACCGCCGCAAACCCGTAGGCTCCCAGATCTCTGAGCGCCCTCAGGTGCAGCAGATCAAGCTGGGGCTGGATGACTTCATGCTGCTCTTGGTTCTCATTCTGATCTGTGTCGTGATCGGATTCTATCCATACTTCCATGACCCGTCTTGGCTGGTGGGGACCGATGCGTATTGGATATACAAAGATCCACTTGAGCGAGTTGCAGGTTCACCGAATGTGTTGGCTGCTGCATCTAACGAGGGGCATGGCTTGTACTTGCTCATCCTGTACGGAATCATGTCTGTGACAGGACTGTCACCATTCGACATGGTGAAAGTTTCGCCCATGATGTTGGCCGCGCTGCTGTCGGCCCTGACATACCTTGTCGTGACACGGTTCCGGGGCAGCCGAACTGAGGGGTTCCTTGCAGGATTCCTTTCAGCCACGACTTTCCCCACGACGCTCGGGATTTTCGCATCGATCGACGCGAACTGGTTTACACTAAGCGTTTGGCTTGTTGCTCTGTTTATTCTCATTTCTTTGGGTCAAACATCCAAGAGGGGATTATGGAAAGCTCTCCTGGCCGCATTGTGTGGAATGGTTCTGCTGGTTCTGCATCCCTGGACTTGGGGGATTGTGGCACTGTCCGCACTTGTCGCCGGCCTAGTTTTCTTTGCCAAGAAGAACTGGCGCATGTCAGCCGCATCTTCGATTGTACTCTTGTCAGGGCTGGTGTCGGGCGCACTCGTCTATGCGACAGGAAGTGATACCGAGAGAGCAATGCTCATCGGGACTATTGGAATTTATTCAGCACCCTTGACAGAACCTTCACTGGTCCAACATCCATTCGGTGTGATCTACGATGCGTTGAGGGTCTGGTCTCCGATGCTTAACCCTCTGCTAATGGTTTTCGCGATGGTAGGGGTTGTGCTG
>Ga0315281_10005551_pt1 | contig 18040 bp, 12 predicted proteins | sample YL17G07_0_MG_FD_204540 | JGI IMG/M metagenome (GOLD analysis project Ga0315281, IMG submission 204540) | Sediment microbial communities from Yellowstone Lake, YNP, Wyoming, USA - YL17G07_0 | ecosystem: Environmental > Aquatic > Freshwater > Lake > Sediment | place: USA: Wyoming | collected...
AAGCGGCGAAGAGCAGCAGGAAGCAGGTCCGCGAGGCGCCGCGTTTCACCTTCGCGTGGATACTCGCCGGCATACCCCTGATGGTGGTCATTTTCATGGTCATGGCGGGCGCCTTTATACCGTCGGGGGAGAATGTGAGTCCCGAGACGGTGAAGGCCGCGTACAACAAGGCGGTACTGACGACTTGCGGGGTGGGGGTGATCTATCTTCTGGTAATTGCGGCGGGCATAGCGGCGTTTCCGCACAGGATCCAGTGGGGCGGTGATTTGCGCCTTGCTGCCGCGTGGGTTTTCTTCGGCTTGGCGCTGTTGAGCAAGCAGATTGCAGTCATTTTCCCATTCATGTTGCTGCTGGTGGAAGTGGCTGTGCTGCGCGCCGGTCGCAAGGGCCACATGGTACGCGTCTTAAAGTACCACGCGCTTTTCCTTGCGACGCTGGCCGTCCTGGGCCTGTTGTGGCTTGCGCTGCAGGGCCAGCCGAGCAATCCGGCCCTGCCGCAGGAAGGCGGACCCGACATGCGGTATTTCACCCAGCAGGTGTCCAATTCCGTCATCCTCAAATACGTCGGTCTCATTTTCGTGCCGCTGCGGCTTAACATAGACCCGGACATAGGCCTCTTTGGAGAGCGTCCGGGGGATCACGCGCTCACGGCGCAGTTCGCCGCGCTGATGCTGCTGATGGTCTTTGCAATATTGCTTCACAAGCGCTCGCGCCTCCCCGCATTCGGCCTGTTCTGGTTCTTCCTGTTGATTGTCCCCACGTGCACATTTTTCAAACTCTCCGATATCATGGCGGAACACCGCGTCTATCTTGCGGGGCTGGGCATCTTCATGGCCGTGGGGGTGGCCGTGACGGAGGCCGTGCGAATGCTGCCAACTCAAGCCGGGCGGATAGCCGCTGCGGCGATTGCCGCCCTCGTCATCGGCGGCATAATCCTGGCGGATATTGCCACGATCCAGAAGAGAAACACGAAATTCTGGTCCGCTGTTACCCTGTGGGGCGACACGATAAAGAACTCGCCCGACAAGGCGCGGCCATACACGGGCGTCGGCTTTGAATACATGAACCGCGGCTCGGTGGAGAGCGTGAAGGGGGCCTTCGACGCCGCGAAGGATGCGTTGGATAAAGACCGGGACGTCGCCAATCCCGCGCGCATCGAGGCTCACCGCGCCGACTTCGCCGGCGTTGACAGGGACTTGAGGTCCCTTGCGCTTAACCTCGCAGCGGCCAAGGCGTTTCTCGAAACCGGGGAACTGTATGACCAGGCGGATCTGTGGAAGCCGAAACTGCTCTTGATGCCGGACCCCAGAGTCGCATACGACAGGTTCGGCAGGCAGCAACTGTCCCGCGTGTTCAACAACCTCGGAGTGGTGTACTCCTACAAGTCCGAAATGCTGGGGTGGCAGGAGTTTTACGCGCCCCTGCTGCTGCTGAAAGAGAAAGAAATAGCAGCCGACCGCGGCGACGCATGGGCCGGCGCGCTCAAGTATTATGCTCTGGCATTGGGAATGAACTCCGGCGGCGTTGAGGCACTGGTCAATAGTTCCAAGATATGGTGGCGGATCGCCAACAATTGCTACACGAAAGCCCAGAACGACCCCGTAAACAGAGACGAGTATCTGGAACAGTTCCAGGATGATGCCGCTTTTGCGGCCGCCCTCGTGCTCAGAGCGGTGATAATACGGCCCGATTCTCCAATCGCCCTGCCGCAGATGGTCGTTGTGCACTATTTCATGGCCAGGTATTACTACGGCCCGCCGGGGACGCTGCCGCTCGTGAGCACCGCCATGTTGCATCCCCTGCCGCAGGAAGAGCGCGAGAAGAGAGGGCTTATGCACTGGCGCTATTTCAAATGGGTGAGCAGCCGCTATCCTGTCAGCAACAACCAAGCGGAGCATAATGCGATAATGCAAATGATGATGAGCGCCATCATGAGTCTTGAGGGAAAATACAGGGATGAACCCGACCCAACGGCGTATCTGAGGTGACCGCGGAGTCGGTGTGGGCCAAAATTGTGGGTGGTTAACGGGGTCGGACGCCAAGGAGAAGCCCCGCTTCGGGGCTTCGGGAGGGGTCTGACCCCAGATACCCACCATTTTGGCCCGCACCCCCGCGGAGTGCGCGGAGCCGCCGCCGTTTGACAGCGTTCCCGCGTTGTGCTATTCTGCAGAAGTCACTTGAATATCAAGGAGCACCTACGTATGAAAGTTTCCATGGTTGTCGAGAGAGGCCCAGCGAAAGGCCGGGAAATACCGCTTAAAAAGCAGAAGACCGTGCTCGGCAAAAGCGAGCAATGTGACATCAGGATAGACTCCAACGTCACATCACGCCGACACTGCGAAATAAGCATCGAAAAAGACTTTGTCGCCCTCAGGGACCTCGGCAGCCGCAACGGCACTCTGCTTAACGGAAAGCGCATAACGGAGGACACCTTCCTTGCGGATGGAGACATGGTAATCGTGGGGGACGCCGTATTCAAGGTGAGGATAACGCAGGACGAGCGCGCTTCAACGCACATTCCGATTGTGGAACTTGCGGATGGCGTCGAAGCCCCCGCCGCCGAACAGGCTGCCCCTGCCCCGACGCCGCAGCCGGAACCCCAGCCCCTTGAGCACGAACCCGCGCCTCCGGAAATTGTCGAAGAAAAACCAGAGCAGCCGAAAGCGCCGGAACCGGCTCCGCCCCCGGAACCTGAGAAACCCCCTGAACCGCCAAAACCAGTTGAATCGGCGCAAGCCCCGGAACCAGCCGAACCGGCGGAGGTCGAACCGCTCGCAATCGAGCCGCTCGAAATCGAACCCATCGATGCGGAACCGCCCAAGCCCGCCCCCCAGGAAGTCCGCAAACCAAAGGCACAGCCCAAGCCGGCGCCCGCAAAAGCAGAGGTGGCAAAAGCGGAACCGGCAAAAGCCCCGCCGGCGAGGCCCATACCCCATCGCCCGGCCCACCAGGAACGTTATTCCTCTCCCATGACGGAGGAGATTATCACCGCGGAAAGCAAACCCGCGAGCAGCAGGTTTGAAGGCGGCCTTTACGAGCACATCGCGGAAGGCCTTGTCCATGCGTCGGAATCCGTCTCCGTTCATTACGAACGGGCGTCCTCAAAGGTCCGCAACATCATGGAACTCATGACCCGCGTGCTCGGCATTGGCGAGGAGGAAAGGCGGAGCATGAAGCTTGCCGCGCTCGTTTATGAGGTCGGCAAGTATTATCTGTCCGCTGACATGCTTAACAAGAGCGAGGCTCTGACACCTGCCGAGAAAGAACAGATGAACAGGCATCCCCAACTCGCCCTCAGGTTGTTTGCAAACGTCCCCCTTCCCGCCGCCGCCAAGGAGGCGATAAAGCATCACCACGAGAGGTACGACGGCGCTGGCTACCCTGACGGGCTTAAAGGCGAGGAAATACCCGCCGGCGCCAGAATGCTCGCCATCGCGGACGCCCTTGCCGCCATCACCTCGTCCAGGCCTTACAGACCCGCCATGAGCACCCCCCAGGCGCTCGACGAATTGGAGAAGAACGCCGGAACCCAGTTCGACCCCGGCATTATCGCGAAGTTTGTCGATTACTGCCGCCTGCACTCCGGCGAATTGCGCGACGCCGTCAATTTAGGGTGACATGCGGCATTCATGGAGGACATGCCCCTTTGGATAAGAGTTCCGCCACGCAACGTTATCTCGTCGAATTTCACGCCAGGGAAATTCCGCACCAGTTCGCGGACGTCGTGGTTGTCGGGACGGGCGTGGCCGGGCTGAGGGCCGCCATCGAGGCCTCGCGCCACTGCAACGTCCTCATCCTCTCAAAGCAACTGTGCGAGGAAACCGCCACCGCCTACGCCCAGGGAGGCATAGCCGCGGTCCTCGACGCCGCCGACAGCGTCGACCAGCACGTCGAAGACACGATAAACGCCGGCTGCGGCCTGTGCAACCCCGCTATCGTCAGGGCCATCGTGACCGCCGGGCCGGAGCGCATACGCGAACTCCTCCAGTGGGGGGCACACTTTGATGAGGACGGCGGCCATCTTGCCTTTACACGCGAGGGCGGACATTCACGCGCGCGCATCCTACACGCCGACGGCGACTCCACCGGCCTTGAACTCATGACCACCCTCATCCGCACCGCCCGCTCACAGCCGGGAATTACGTGGCGCGACAACTGCTTCGCCATCGACCTCATCACCGAGGATGATACCTGCCTCGGAGTTCTCGCCCATGACCACAAGGGCCTCTTCATTGCGCGCTCCCACAAGGTCATCCTCGCCGCAGGCGGCTGCGGCAGAGTCTATCGCGAGACCACCAATCCGCCCATCGCCACAGGCGACGGAATCGCCATGGCCTATCGCGCAGGCGCGGACGTGGAGAACGTCGAGTTCATGCAGTTTCATCCGACGACCTTGTACCTCGCAGGCGCTTCGCGCGCCCTCATCTCCGAGGCCGTCAGGGGCGAGGGCGGCAGGCTCGTCAACAAGCACGGCCGCGCCTTCATGAAGGACTACAGCACCGCGGGAGACCTCGCGCCCAGGGACGTGGTCAGCCGCGCCATCCTGCAAGAGATGGACAAAACCGGCGACACCAACGTCTACCTGGACCTGTCGCATCTGGACCCGGAATACGTCTATCGCCGTTTCCCGCGCGTAAGGAAACTGTGCGAGGCATGCAGCCTCGACATAAGCCGCCACCCCATACCCGTGCGCCCCAGCGCGCATTACATGATGGGCGGAGTGAAGACCGACGCCAACGGCAGGACGAACGTCAAGAACCTCTACGCCGCCGGAGAGGCCGCCTGCACCGGCTTCCACGGCGCAAACAGGCTCGGCTCCAATTCCCTGCTCGAAGGCATTGTCATGGGCTGCCACACCGGCGCCCTCGCCGGTGAGACCGCCTCCAGGCGCAAGACGCCGCTCAGGCCCGTTGCAATAGACAACGCCGGCCTATCCGCAACCGTCGGCGAACTGGACCTCGCTGACGTGGAGAACTCCCTCCGAAGCCTCATGTGGCGCATGGGCGGTATAGTCAGAAGTGGCAAGGTGCTCGAATCCGCCATCGAGCGCGTCCGCTTCTGGCAGAGTTACGTCCTCACCCGCCAGTTCTTCACCAGCGGCGCATGGGAGTTGCAGAACATGCTCACCGTGGCGGAACTCATCCTTCGCGCCGCGCTCATGCGTGAGGAGAGCCGCGGCGTACACTACCGCCAGGATTTTCCCGAGACCAACGACAAAAAGTGGAAGCGCACCATCGTCCTCAACAAGAAGGACCCATAAAAAATGTACCGGGTCCATTTATCGCCGGACAACGAATGAAGCATCTGAAAAGCATTGACACGTCGCGCGCGGGCGAGAAGGCGCTCCTCGTGGAGATGATCCTCAAGGCCGACAAGCCCGCCCGCAAACCGCTTGAGGAACTTATCGCGCTTGCGCGCACCGCGGGCCTGAACGTAGCGGACGCCGTCGTTCAGCGCCGCCAGCGGCCGGACTCCGCCTATTGCATCGGACAAGGCAAGGCCGATGAACTCGCCGGCCTCGTCAAGGAGATGGCAATCGACGTGGTGGTTTTCGACAACGACCTCGCCCCCGCGCAGGTCCGCAATCTTGAGCAACTGCTCGATACCAAGGTCATCGACCGCAGCGAATTGATACTCGACATCTTCGCCATCCACGCCCGCACCGAACAGGCAAAGGCCCAGGTTGAACTGGCGCAACTTGAGTATTCTCTGCCGCGTCTGCGCCGAATGTGGACCCATCTGTCGCGCATTGAGGGCGGCATCGGTCTCAGGGGACCAGGCGAAAAACAACTTGAAGTTGACCGCCGAATTGCCCACAAACGCATCAGCGAACTGAAACGTATAATTAACGCGAACGAAGCCCGCAGGGCCCGCGAGGTTTACAGCAGAAGAGGCGAGTTCAACGTGTCGCTGGTCGGCTACACCAACGCCGGCAAATCGACTCTCATGAACGCCCTCACCGGCGCGGGCATGCTCGTGGAAGACAAACTCTTCGCCACGCTCGACACCAAGACCTGCTCTTTCAAACTGCCCGGCGGCGGAAAGGCGCTCCTGAGCGACACGGTGGGTTTCATAAAGAACCTGCCGCACCATCTTGTTACGTCCTTCCACGCCACGCTCGAGGAGGCGCTTCAGGCCGACCTCCTGCTTCACGTCGCGGACGCCGCGCACCCGGACGTGCTGATGCAGATTGAGACGGTCGAAAATGTCCTTGACGAAATCGGCTGCACCGCCCCGCGCATCCTCGCGCTCAACAAGATTGACCTGGTCGAGGAGAGGATAGAGGTGCAGGCGCTGCTTCACGAGTTCCCGGATTCCACGGCCATTGCCGCCCGCACCGGCGAAGGGGTCAATGATTTGACGGCCGTAGTGGAGCGCTTCCAGGATAGGGGACTTGTCCCCGTGGAAATCCGCGTCCCGGGCGATTCCGCCGAGGCCGGACGCGTGCGCGCACTCGTCAAAAGAAGCGGCAAGGTCCTCGAGGAAAGCCTTGACGACGGCTTCATTATGATGCGCGCCCGCCTGAAGCGCGAGGACCTCGGACGGATTGAGAAGATTTCGGATGTGAAAATCCGCCGCTTTTGATATAATGCGCGTTTTGTCGCCGGATTCTGCTGGATGCGGAGGTATCCAAATGCGAAAGTCAGTCCTGCTCATTGTGATAGCGTCATGTCTGCTTCTTGTCGCCGGCTTGGCCGTCCGAGGCGAGGATGGCGCCGCGCCGCCCCCTGCGAGCGCCGGCGCGCCCAAGAAGCCCGGTGAGATTGACGAGAAAACCCGCCTCGCCATCCAGAAGGGGCTGAAGTACCTGAGCGACATTCAGGAGAAAAGCACCGGCGCCTTTGGCACCGACAACAAACTTGCCGCCACCAGCCTCGCAGGCATGGCGTTCCTTTCCGGAGGAAACCTGCCCGGCCGCGGACTGTACGGCAAGAACGTCGAGTTGGCGCTCACTTTCATCCTCTCGAACGCCGTGATGCCCACCGGGTATATCCAGATAGCAGGTTCCAACATGTACAGCCACGGCTTCGCCGCGCTTTTCCTCGCGGAATGTTACGGCGCTATTCCTCCTTATATGAAACTGGATGTCAAGGTGCGCAAGGCCCTTACCAAGGCTGTTCAACTGCTTGAAAAATGCCAGAACGCCGAGGGCGGCTGGTGGTACGACCCCCAGAAGAACAGCGGCGTCCAGGGCGCTGACATATCGGTGACGGTTTGCGAGACCAACGCCCTGCGCGCCGCGCGCAACTGCGGCGTGACGGTGGACAAGCGAGTGATAGAGGCCGCGCTGAAGTGCGTGAAAGCCGCCCACAACCAGAACGACGGCGGGTTCAGTTACCGCGTGAACAACGGGAAGGGCAGCGGCGGCTCCGAGTTCCCGCGCTCGGCGGGAGCGGTGTGCATTCTGCAGGCCCTCGGGGCGTATGACACGCCGGAGGCGAAGGCGGGCATAAGGTTCCTTCTGGAACGCAGCACGCCTGAAAAAAAGGGCCAGATGCAGTTCGCGGGAGCGTTCATGTATTACGCGTGCTACTATGCGTCCCAGGCGATGTTCATGTCCGGCAAGGAGAACTGGGACAGATGGTGGCCATACATAAGGGACGTAATGCTCGGCCAACAGCAGCCGACGGGCGGCTGGCCGCCGGGCGAGGGCCAAAACCCCGCCTACGGCACCGCCATCTCGCTCATCGTGCTGCAGATGCCTTATCGTTATTTGCCAATTTACCAGGAGGGTGTGGATAATGCCCCGGGAACAACGCCAACTGAAGGAAGCCACTAGCGAACTTGTCCGCACGCTTGTCGAAACCGGTATCCTCAACCGCCGGCAGGCAAAGGAACTGGAGCCTCTTCTGACCGCCGGCAAGCAGGAAAAGGCCGGGAAACTTCTTGGCAAGTTCCTTGATATCAAGGGCAAAGGCCGGTCCTCGAAAGACTGAACCGGTTCCCGCGGCCGTCGGGCGCGATAATACCGCGCGGGGTGTGGGCCAAAATTGTGGGTGGTTAACGGGGTCAGACGCCAAGGAGAAGCCCCGCTTCGGGCTTCGGGAGGGGTCTGACCCCAGATACCCACTATTTTGGCCAGCACCCTACCGCGCGCTTGCGTTGTCCGGCGGTGGGGCACTCTCCGTCAAAGGCTGTGGATATGAGAATCACGAAAGTTATAGGCCTTTTCTGCGCGGCGCTGATTTGCGCCCTTGTCCTTACCGGCGCTTCCGCCACCGGAGAGGAGGCCGCGCCACGGATGAAGGATGAGCCCCTCCGCGTCGCCATCCAGAAAGGCCTGGAATACCTCGACAAAAAGCAGGACAAGAATAGCGGCGCACTCGAAGCCAACCTCGAGTTCCAACTCGTCTCCACCAGCGTTGCGGGTATGGCTTTCCTTTCCGGCGGCAACCTGCCCGGCAGAGGCCTCTACGGCAGGAACGTGGAGTTGGCCCTCAACTTCATCCTTGACAAGGCCGCCACGCCAAACGGCTACCTTCAATTGGGCAGTTCCAACATGTACAGCCACGGCTTTGCGACCCTCTTTCTGGCCGAGGCCTATGGCACAATGCCCGCCAACAGCCCCCTTCAGCAGAGAGTCCGCAAGGCCCTGAAGAAATCCATCGCGATGATAGAGAAGTGCCAGAGCGAGGAGGGAGGATGGTGGTACAACCCGTTCAAGGAGACCGGCTCCAACGGCGCGGACATATCCGTTACGGTGTGTGAGACCAACGCCCTGCGGGCCGCCCGAAACTGCGGCATTGCCGTGGACAAGCGCGTGGTCGAGAACGCGCTCAAATGCGTTACCGCCGCCCAGAACAGCAGCGACGGCGGCTTCTGCTATAGGGTTAGCGTCAAAGGCCCCGCCTTCTTCACCACAAGGGACTCCGCCTTCCCCCGTTCATGCGGCGCTGTCTGCATCTTGCAGGCCTTGGGCAACTTTGACTCCGATGTTACACGACAGGGGATCAGGTACATCACCGAGAAAGGCATTACCTCGGCAGTGAGCGGAACCACCGTCGGGTATTACGCCACATACTACTTCTCACAGGCCATGTTCATGGCCGGCAGGGAGTATTGGGATAAATGGTGGCCCCAGATACGCGAACTCATGCTCTCAAAGCAGGAGAAGGAAGGTTACTGGCAGGGCGAAGGGGGCAAAACCTACGGAACGGCCATCGCTCTCATCGTCCTCCAGATGCCTTACCGATATCTGCCGATTTACCAGGAAGGTCTCGAAAACTCCAAGCCGCCGCAATCCGAATGACGCCGGGTCTTCGGGCGGGTCCGGAAGATCTTTGTAACGAAGGGGTGTGGGCCAAAATTGTGGGTGGTTAACGGGGTCAGACGCCAAGGAGAAGCACCGCTTCGGGGCTTCGTGAGGGGTCTGACCCCAGATACCCACTATTTTGGCCCGCACCCGTAACGAAGCAACTTGAAGGGGGCTGACGGCAACGGGCCGGGACGTTGCGTTCGCGGGCTGAACAGTTTTGTCCAACCCCCGTCCGCGTGAAGCCGTATAACAACATGAATGCGGCTTCGCGTTTTCATCATCTGTTTCCGCGATTGGTTACCGGTATTTGAGAGGTCGTCGCCATGCGATCAATCGGCATCTCAGCGGTCATATTGGTTTGCGGCGCGCTGTTGACTTGCTCGGCTGTTTACAGCGAGTCGGAGCCTGCCCCCACGCCGCCGCCCGCCCCCACAAAGGACGAGGTCCTGCGAAAAAACATACAGCGCGGCCTTGACTACCTCGCCAACATCCAGAACAAAACAACCGGCATGATCGGCGAGCGGGAAAAACTGGCCACCACCAGTCTGGCCGGCATGGCCTTCCTTTCCGGCGGGAACCTGCCGGGCCGGGGCCTTTACGGCAAGAATGTGGAACTCGCCGTCAGATTTATCGTCGACGCCTGCTTCGCCCCCACCGGCTACCTCCAGTACGAAACCTCCAACATGTACAGCCACGGCTTCGCCGCCATGTTTCTCGCCGAAACCTTCGGCTCAATTCCCCCATACATGAAATTGCAGCCAAAGGTGATGAAGGTGTTGAAGAAAGCCATCGAGTTGATTCAGAAATGCCAGAGCCCCGAAGGCGGCTGGTGGTACAACCCCCAGAAAAACAACAGCGGACAGGGCGCTGACATCTCCGTCACCGTCTGCGAGACCAATGCCCTGCGCGCCGCGCGTAACTGCGGCGTCGCCGTGGACAAGCGCGTTATCGAAAAGGCCATCCAGTGCGTCAAGAATGGTCAGGACAAGGCGAGCGGCGGGTTCAATTATCGCGTCTATATCGACAGGCCGCCCCAGGGCGGGCCGATGGTGCCACGCTCCGCGGGCGCTGTCTGCGTCTTGCAGGCCCTCGGCGCCTACGACGACCCCGCAACCGCACAGGGCCTCAAATACCTCGTTGATAAAACCAAGAACGGCTACGATGATGTCTCCTGGTGGTTCTACGCCACCTACTACCTCTCGCAGGCCATGTTCGTCGCGGGAGAGACATACTGGGCGGAATGGTGGCCCAAGGTCCGTCAATCTCTCTTGTCCAAGCAACAGCAGTCCAACGGCTCCTGGAACGGCGAAGGCGGAATCGGCTACGGCACCGCGGTGGCCCTTATCGTGCTCCAGATGCCGTATCGCTATCTCCCGCTTTATCAGGAGGGAATTGAGAAAGCCCCGCCAGAGCCAAAGGGATAGGCTTAGAGCGTCTAACAAAATGCCGCGCGAGGGGGGTCAGACGCTAAGGAGGCGTACCGGTTTCCGGGACGCCGGGGAGGGTCTGACCCCCGGCACAATTATGTTAGGCACTCTTAGGTTATCAAAGATGCCGGCCAAATCGGCCCGGCGCCAAAACGGCGACCGGCTGAACAGCGAACCGATTATGAATGTTACGAGGTGGTTGAAATGCGACTGACAGGATTTATCACAATTGCTCTTGCGTGCGTTTTGCTCCTGGCGGATTCCACGGTCTGTTCCAGCGACGCTCCGGCGCCTCCGCCACGCTCAAAGGATGACGCCGTCCGCTCCAGCATCCAGAGAGGCCTGGAGTATCTCGCAAAAAGGCAAGACATGAAAACCGGGGCAATCGGCGGAGACAGCGCCTACACGCTCGCTTACACCAGCCTTGGCGGCATGGCCTTCATATCGGGAGGCAACCTGCCGGGACGCGGCATCTACAGCCAGAACGTGGAGATGGCCGTTAGGTTCATTGTCGAGAGAGCCGCCGCCCAGAGCGGTTACATTCAGTATTATTCCTCCAACATGTACAGCCACGGTTTCGCCGCATTGTTTCTCGCGGAGGTGTACGGCAATATCCCCGCACGCATGGGCCTTCAGCCCAAGGTCGTAAAGGCGCTCAAGCGCGCCGTCCATCTGATTGAAAAATGCCAGGGCGCGGCCGGCGGCTGGGGATATAACCCCCAGGTGGCCAATTCCGACCTCTCCATCACGGTTTGCGAGACCAATGCCCTGCGCGCCGCCCGCAACGCCGGCGTCGCCGTCGACAAGCGCGTTGTCGAAAGAGCCATTAAATGCGTCAAGGATGGCCAATGCCAGGACGGCGGATTCGTTTACCAGGTTTACCCCGGCGCCGGGCGCAGCGGAGGACAGGCCTCCGTCGGCTGCTCAGCCGGTTCCGTATGCGTCCTCGAGGCGCTCGGAGCGTACGACGACCCCGCCCTGAAATTGGGGCTTGAATACCTGAAGAGGTTTATCGGCGATGGCAAAAACAGGGGCTCGTGGGGCTTCTACATCACCTATTACCTCTCACAGGCCATGTTCATGGCCGGCGAGGAAAACTGGAACAAATGGTGGCCGCTCATCAAGCAGTCACTGCTTTCCCAACAGCAGAGGGACGGCTCCTGGCCGGGGAGTGAAGCCGGCCCGGAGTACAGCAGCGCCGTCGCGCTCATCGTTCTGCAAATGCCCTACAGGTATTTGCCGCTCTATCAGGAAGGCATTGAGAGCGCGGATAACAGGCCCCGCGAGTGAGATGCAAGTCCGTTAAACAGAATGCTCGTATCGCCGTATAATATAACCAGTTTGTCGCACTCTTCGTCACGGTTGTCGAATTTTCGAGGCTGATTCATGCGATCAATAGTTCTTCTGTCTGTTGTGCTGCTGACCGGCACGCTCATGGCGGGCTCCGCCGTCTTCTCCGATGGACCTGCGCCCCCGCCGCCGCCCGCGCCCCAGACCGTGGGCGACGAGGCCCTTCGCAAATGCATTGAAAAGGGATTGCTCTTCCTTGGCCATGCTCAGAATAAAACCAGCGGCGCGCTTGAAGGCGACAACTCCAACTTCAGCGGCTTGGCCACCGCAGGCCTTGCCGGAATGGCCTTCCTCTCCGGCGGAAACCTCCCGGGCCGCGGCCTGTACGGCAAGAACGTCGAACTCTGCATCAGGTGGATACTCGATAACGCCAGCGCCGCCAGCGGCTATCTCCAGTTTACCGGTTCAAACATGTACAGCCACGGTTTCGCCGCTCTCTTCCTTGCCGAGGCGTACGGGACCATACCCCCCTACATGAAACTCCAGCCCCGCGTCTTCAAGGTCCTGAAAAAGGCCGTTGACCTCCTTGAAAAGTCCCAGGGGCCCGAAGGCGGCTGGTGGTACAACCCAACCAGGCAAAATGCCGGAAACGGTGCCGACATAAGCGTCACCGTTTGCGAGACCAACGCCCTCCGCGCCGCGCGAAACTGCGGCATCGCCGTCGACAAGCGCGTGGTCGAGAACGCGCTCAAATGCGTCAAGGCGGCGCAGAACGATGACGGCGGCTTCTGCTATCGCGTCCAACCCAACGGAAAGGACGGCGGCGGTTCGCTTCCCCCACGCTCTTCGGGTGCGGTCTGCATCCTGCAGGCCCTCGGTGCTTACGACGATGTGGCAACCAAGAAGGGACTCGAATACCTCCGGAAAAACGCCGTTGACAACTTCCAAAGCATAGAGGCCCTTGGCCACGGCTATTATGCCATCTACTACCTCTCCCAGTCCATGTTCATGGCCGGGGACGAGACTTGGAAAGTCTGGTGGGAGAAAATACGGAAAACCCTGATTACCACCCAGCAGCCCGACGGTTCATGGAGCGGCGGATACGGCAAATGCTTCGGCACTGCAATCGCCCTCATTATCCTCCAGATGCCGTACCGCTATCTACCCATTTACCAGGAAGGAATCGAGTCCGCCAACAAGCCGAAGGAATGAGAGTGTGTGCCAAAATTGTGGGTGATTAGCGGGCTTGTCCGCCTCAGGCGGGGTCAGACGCCAAGGAGTCCCGACATTCCTCATTGCTAATATAGATGAAAGGTCGGGACGGGACTTCGGAAGGGGTCTGACCCCAGATACCCACAATCCTGAAGTGCGCCCCGTTCCGCGCGGGTGGACGCGTTCCGCATGGTCTCCTTACAAGGAGGATCAATATGCGCATGGTCATGGTCTTCACGTTGCTGTGTTCCGCATTCATAGTCTCCTCCAATGTATTTTCCGCGGAGAAGACATCCCCTCCACCCGCCACGCAAGACCCCGTCCTCAAGAACTCGCTGGCGAAAGGCTTTGATTACCTTGTCGCCCAGCAGGACAAGGCCACCGGGGTCATAGGCAGAGAAAACAAACTCGCTTCGACAAGCCTCGCAGGCATGGCTTTTCTTTCCGCAGGCAATCTCCCCGGACGGGGCAAGTATTGCAGAAACCTCGAACTGGCCATAGAGTTTGTCGTCGATAAAGCCGCCGCGCCCAACGGATACCTGTCGTTCGAAGCATCAAACATGTACGCGCACGGACTGGCGATGATGTTCCTTGCGGAGGCGTATGGAACCATCCCCGTTTATTCTCCGCTTGAGCGGAAAGTGCGCCGCGTGCTGAGGCAAGCGGCAAACCTGCTTGAGAAGTGCCAGGGCGAAGAAGGCGGCTGGTGGTACAACCCGATAAAGGACAGCGGCGGCGGCGGCTCCGACATATCCATTACCGTGATGGAGACCAACGCGCTGAGGGCGGCGAGAGTGGGTGGAATCAGCGTTGACAAACGCGTAATCGCAAAGGCAGTCCAGTGCACGAAAATAGCGCAGAACGCCGACGGCGGTTTTTCCTACCGTGTGTTTAAGAACGGCAAAAACAGTGGCGGCTCCGCTCTTCCACGCTCCGCGGGGGCCGTGTGCATATTGCTGGCCCTGGGCATTTCCGCGGACGACCCGGCGGTGCAAAAGGGACTCGCTTACCTCAAGGACAACGCCAAAGAGGGCATTCCCAAGGAAACGGGCCACTGGTATTACACCGCGTACTACCTGTCGCAGGCGCTGTTCATGTCCGGAAAGGCAAACTGGGACGCGTGGTGGCCGAAAATACGGGAGGACCTTCTGAAAAGGCAGCAGGCCGACGGTTCGTGGAAAGGCGAGGGCGGGAGCGCGTATGGAACGGCTATCGCCTTGATTGTCCTGCAAATGCCATACAGGTTTCTGCCGCTTTACCAGGAAGGCATCACAAACTCCGAAACGAAGCCGCGGGAGTAAAACAAAAACCACAAAAGGTTAAAAGTGTCGCTCGGAAGCTATGGCTCCCGCGCGCGACGGGTCAGACAACCGGGTCAGATCCTATTTACCGCTCCTTGGAAAATTCGCGTAAAAGGTAGAATAGGGTCTGACCCCTTGAATCGCTTCGATTCGTTGTCTGACCCCGGCGTAGTGGTTTTGCAACAGCGTCTAAAAGTGTCGCTCGGAAGCTATGGCTCCCGCGCGCTTGAGATTGTATAATGGTTGCATTATGTAATTGCATTACTGGTGTATGGAGGCCCATCATGCGTGTGGTTATAATTGCGCTGCTCCTCTTCGCGACCCCTCTGTTTTCTTCCACTCTGCTTTCGAGGGATAATTCGCCCCCGCCCGCAACCGTTCCCCCCACGGACACGACCGTGAGAGACAGCATTAAGAGGGGACTGGCTTACCTGGCCTCCCGCCAGGATCCTCAGACGGGGAAATTCGGGAACGATGCTTACTCCCTCGCGGCCACCAGCCTGTCCGGCATGGCTTTTCTTTCCGGCGGAAACCTCCCCGGACGCGGCCAGTACTGCAAGAACGTCGAGATGGCCGTCCGCTTCATCTTGGAACAGGCCGCGGGACAGTCCGGTTATATTCAGTATCACGCCTCGAATATGTACAGCCACGGTTTCGCCGCGCTCTTCCTCGCCGAAGTGTATGGCACCATGCCCGCGAGATTCGCCCTGCAGCCCAAGGTGCTCAAGGCCCTCAAGCGCGCCGTGCGGCTCATTGAAAAATGCCAAGGCGGTGCAGGCGGCTGGAATTACGAACCCGTCGGCGGCCAGGGAAATTACGCCGACCTGTCAATTACAGTCTGCCAGACCAACGCCCTGCGCGCCGCGCGAAACACCGGCATAGCCGTGGACAAGCGCGTCGTCGAGAATGCCATTAAATGCGTCAAATCCGGCCAGGGCACCGACGGCGGATTCTGTTACACCGTCAGCCCGGGGCAGGGCAGGCGCAGCTCAGGCGGCGGTACCCTCGGCTGCACCGCAGGCTCCGTCTGCGTCCTCATTGCCCTGGGGGCCTATGAGGACAACTCCGCACAACTCGGCCTTGAATACCTCAGGAGACAAGGCATGCCCGACGGCTTCCTCCAGTACGGCTTCTTCTTCTACGGCATTTACTATATATCACAGGCCTTCTTCATGTCGGGAGAAGAAAACTGGAACAAATGGTGGCCCCTCGTCACAAAATCCCTCATGCCCAGACAGCAAAGGGATGGCTCGTGGCAAGGTGAAGGAGGCGTCGAGTACGGCACCGCGATAGCCCTCATCGTTCTCCAGATGCCCTACAGATACCTCCCCCTCTATCAGGAAGGAATTGAAAAAAACCCCTTCAAACCACGGGAGTGAGTGGAAGCGAGGCGGCCGGACTCTGCGGTCTCCGTGGTGAAAGCGGCCGTGAGACAGGCTCGGGGAGGGGGTCAGACGCCAAGGAGAAGTCCCGCTTCGGGACTTCGGGAGGGGTCTGACCCCCGTGACCCCCAAAGTGCCCTCGTCCTAAAGCGCTGTTGCAAAACCTTGACTGTTTTGTAGCCGCAGGGCTTGCCCTGCCAGAATTGCGTAGCGGCAAGGCTTGCCTTGCCGAATAAGGCACGGTAAACCGTGCCGCTACAGAAGATGGGCACGGCGAGCCGTGCAGCTACGGAATCTTCCGCTGACGCATGCCGTCGCTGCGTTGGGTTTTGCAATAGCGTCTAAAGCGATTTCCTCATGTCCGAGAGAACCTTCCGCGCAAGCGCCCGCAATTCCGGCGGCTCTAAGATGCGTGCCTTTTCCTTGAACTTCAGCGTCCAGAGAACCAGCGCCCGCGGGTCCGCCTCGAAAACTTCCAGCACCCCGCACCCGTCGCCCTTCAATTTGAAACGCTGGCGGCCCGCCTCGCTCTCCCCCGCCGCGCTCTCCGCTATCATCCACGCGATGTCCGCGTGAAACCATATCTTCGCCGCCGTCCGCTTCTCCCCCCGGTAAAGCAGCCAGCCCGGCACGCCGATGTAATCCTCCACGCGGAAATCCTTCGGCGGCTCGAAGTCCGCCCCCTGCCCCTCCGCCCGCAACTGCTTCACCCTGCCACTGATTCTCTCCGCGTTCCACACCCGCAGCGCGTCCCGGTCATGCGCCCGCCCGACGAGATACCAGCGCCCCTCGAAAAGTGCCATGCCGTAAGGGTCCACTTTACGCTCTCTCACGCGCTTTTCCGACAGCGAGCGGTAGTTGAACCGCACCGCCTTGCGTGCAAGGATCGCCCGTCGCAATTCCTGCAACCTCGCCGCGTCTTCTCCGCGCAATCCGCCCGTGTCCACCAGCAGAGCGTCCCGCTCGTCGCCCGCGAAAGCGCCCGGCGTCGATGCGCGCAACTTCAGCAGCGCGGAACGCGCGCTAGCCAGCAGCGGATCCGCCTCCTTCCTCCCGCCGATGTTCGAAAGGCAACTCAACGCTATCGCCTCCTCGGACGTGATGCTCATCGGCCCCAGGAAGCATTCCTCGCGCACGATCGCGTACCCCTCATCCTGCGACTCTGTAATCGGCACAAAGCGAATCGGAATCCCCATCGCCCGCAGTTCATCCTTGTCGCGCTCGAACCGCCGCTTGATGCTGCCCCTGTCCGCCTCGTCGTCGTAGCCCACCACCCTCCCGCATATCCTAGACCACGGCGTCGGCGCCTGCCCCTTCAGCAGATACGCCACCAGGTTCATCAGCCTTTCATATTTCGGAACGCTTTCCATGCCACCACATTCTAACCACCAAGGCACCAAGACACCAAGATATTTTTATGTGGTAAGAAATATTTGATTGCCGATGACCGCCATCCACTTCATGCAATCGCGAAGTCAAGAGGCATGCGTTAGTATTGCGCGCGTAAATGGGCGCACTCCAGTTTTTGGGCAATGCTGAAGCGTCCGGAACAATTACGAAGCGAAGGCGCGGGGACCGGGTACATTTACGGAGCGCAGGACGCGCTTCGCGGCCCAGCTCGTAGAATGGACCCGGTCCACCTTCCGCGCCGCAAATCGCCTCTGGCCTGTACCAAGAACCGCCCAAATCGTGAAGTGCGCCGGCTGTGGGGAATTGAATTGACAGCGGGCGGAGCGTGGCTATAATGGGCGCGCTTAAAATCCGTAACAGGATTTTTTGCGCCTGGGTAGCTCAATCGGCAGAGCGCGGCTTTCGTAAAGCCGAGGTTACGGGTTCGACTCCCGTCCTAGGCTTTTTTTATTTTGCGCCGCCGCGCTTACGTGCTCGCCGGCAGGTCGATTGTAAATGTGACACCCTCTTTTTCGCCGGAGGCAACGTCCACCGTCCCGCCGTGCCTCTCGATTATCGTCTTCGTGATTGGCAGGCCCAGCCCTATCCCGTCGCAAGAGCGGGTCATGTAATGCTCCGCCTGTTTGAACCGGCGGAATATTATCTCCTTGTCTTCTGCGGAAATCGGACGGCCATTGTTGGAAATGCTGACCCTTGCCATTCCGTTCTCCCCGCTGACACGCCCCGTTATCTGCAGGTTCTTCCTGTCTTTGTTGAACTTCA